>Ga0182021_10003947_pt1 | contig 17405 bp, 16 predicted proteins | sample 612E3MmetaG_FD_120493 | JGI IMG/M metagenome (GOLD analysis project Ga0182021, IMG submission 120493) | Permafrost microbial communities from Stordalen Mire, Sweden - 612E3M metaG (Illumina Assembly) | ecosystem: Environmental > Terrestrial > Soil > Wetlands > Permafrost | place: Sweden...
AAGGGGCTACCTGTAATGCGTTATGCCGCGATTGAGATGCCGGTGATCTTCGATAGAGCAAATGGACGGCTCTACTACAGCGAGCAGACGCCGATGCGAGGCGGTGCTTAATTTGCCGGCTTCCGGGACGAGATCATCAAGTACCTGTGGGGCTGACGGACCGCCGCCGGTTGTCGCGGTTCGGGTGAACTTGTTCTCGCTCATCCTGGCTCTTGTTGGCAAACCCCCGCACGTGCGTAAGTCACAATGTTCGAATACCGTACAGTAAGCCCCACGTCCGCGCGCCGTCAGCACCGCGCCGCGCAGCCAGGCCTATCCCTGCCAAAGGATCATCGATCGTAGTATGAGCGTCCCAAACGTTCCCGAAAACGCGTTCATCACGACCGAAAGGACCAGCAGCTTCAGTGATGTCCCCGCTTTTCCGGCCAGCGCCCAGACGAGCAGGCGCCACTCGGCCACGACAATGGCCACCTCAAGGAGGCCCAATAGCGGCCACACCCAGGATTCCGTTCTCGTAGACCCGAAGCCCACACCCACCCCGTAGAGAGTAGCAACCAGGGCTGAAGACACCGGGTTGGTCACCATATTGACCGCCACCACCGCCCAGAGCGCCCGCGAAAGCCCAAAGAAAAACGCAACAGCGACTTCAAGGACAATGGTAATGGTTAGGGTAGCCAGGATCTCTGTAGCAGCCGTCGACACCATCAGTCGTCGTCAGCCGTCCAGCCTTTGGCCTGTCCCGCTCGCGCCTGGCGGGCGATACGCCACAGGAGAAAGACGCCCGACGCCACCACAACAGCCGCCAAGCCGAATAGGGTGGCGTAGTACGTGGCGTTCGCCGCAGACCAGGATAGGTAGCCGGGCGGAGGAGGCGGTTCGCCATCAGCCCAGGCAATTCCCGGCGCAAGCGCGAAGAAGACGGCCAGGGCCACAGCCACGAGCATCCACCAGCTAGTCAGAAGGCGCGCCCGTCTCATGGACCGTCTCCGTTGGTCGTCGGTTCCCCGTCTCACCCTGACACGAGCCGGCCGCTGCTCACGGTGTTCAAAGGCCGTACAGTAAAGGCCGTACAGTAAGGGCCCCTGCTAAACAGACCGCCTAGGGTATTTGTTCGAACTTGACGGCACCGCACTTTCTGCAGCGGAACTGCTGCGCCCGATGGGTGGGCGTGAGCCTCACTCCCCATCGCGCGGACTGCACCGGGCCCGGTTCCGTGTGTTCCTCGATGAACTCCCATTCGTGGCGGCACGTGATCTTCGCCCACCATCTCTTTGCCGGCAGCATCTTCTCATCCATGACACGAGAGTCCTTTCCGGCAGTCTGCCGCTCAACCCTCGTTTGCCGCTCCCACCCGCCTTTAACCTTAGCGAAATGTTCTACTACCATCCAGTGGACCCCACTGCCTTGACGCAAGTTACTGCAGGCTACTGGTCGTCGTGGTAGCCGGAAGGGCACCAAGCTTGACATGGATACCTGCGATATCGCGTGATGTCAGATCGATAACGGGCACGTCCTCGAACGACCCACCGCCATCCCAGACCTGCGGCGGGCCGAAATCGGCGTCGAAGCTGGCGCCTATCCTATACCGCCCGGGGAGCAGGCCGACGATCAGGAACGCGTAACCCGCGCCGGGTCGCATAGGGTCTTCTCCCCCGATCGAGTCCCATCCCCCGGTGTCGCGATGCTGAAGGTCGTAGACCTGGATGTATCCGCCCAGCGGGGTCCCGTGAGTCCACGACACCTTCCCTTGGATACTGAGGCCCGGCTGCAGCACGAACGCGACGTCGTTCCGCCCGGGCTTGAGTTCGACGACCTGGGACTCCGATATGTCATGTCCCTGCATCGGCAGACCGCCGTACCACTGGGACACATAGCCGGTCCCGAGCCCGAACGCAGCCAAGCGATACTTGCCCGGCTCGAGACCCTGGAAGTTGAATGGCCCACCGGTCCGAGTGTCGACCAACTCCCCCGCCTCGTTGTAGAGATCGACGGCCACCATGCCTTCCGGCGGCGAGGCCGCGAACGACACAGAGCAGTACAGGTCTGCCGGGCCGCTTCCGGTCGTCGTGGTGGTATCCCACATCGCCTCGTGGCCGTTGCTCACGGGTACAGACAAGGAGCTTACCCCAGCTCCACAGGCGGTCACGGCCAAGGTGAGCAGGATTAGAAGCGAGGCTAGGCAGACGGCTGCAAGGAGAACGGCGAGCGAAGCGGCAGCCACCATGGAGATGATTCGCGCCCTGCGTTTTCGTAGCCCCATCATTGTCGAGAATCCTACCGCAAACGGTCAGACCGCGTAGCTCAGGTACGTCACCCCAGAGCGGAACGTGCGACTCTCCGTCAGGCGGAGATTGATACGAGACTCCAGCCTAGGAAAGAATGGAGTGCCCGCGCCGAGGACCACCGGGTGGAGGACAAGGCGATACTCGTCAACAAGCCCGCGTCTTATGAACTCGGAGGCCAGAGTCGGACCACCGACGTCGATATCCCCCTCAAACTCGGTCCTGAGCCGTTCGAGCTCCTCGCCAACGTCGCCGCTCACCAGTCGGCTGTTCCCCTGCACGGTCGTGAGGGTGGACGAAAAGACGACCTTGAGCTTGTCGTTCCAGATCCTGGCGAAGTCGAGCATGTAGTCGGTCGCGGAGGGATCGGATGCCGCTGTCGGCCAGTATGCCGCCATCACTTCGTACAACCGGCGGCCGTACATGGACACCTCCGTCTCGCGCTCGCGGTCGTTGAACCACGTGTGGAGTTCTTCGTCAGCGATCGCCCAATCCAGCGAATGCTCGGGGGTCTCGACGTAGCCGTCCAACGAGACGTTCATCAAGTAGATGAGCTTGCCCATCAGTAGATCCTCCTAGCCTGCGTAGTTTCGGGATCTCCCCCTGGCTGTTCAAACCAAACCGGAAAGCGGTTGGCCGCAATGGACGCCGCGGGGAGCCGAGACGCGAACCGTCCATCACGGCGATGCGGGAGCGGCGCGCCATGCGGTACCATCGGGCCGACGGAACCGACGGCTAGGAGGAGACCCGTGGACTATCGCATGACCACCACCGCCCTGACCATCCCCGGCTTCCGAGTGGTGCACAACCTCGGAGTCGTCCGCGGCGTGACGGTGCGCGCCCGCTGGATCGGCAGTCAGATAGCGGCGGGGCTGCGTACGCTTGGCGGCGGCCAGATCCCCGAATACATCAAGCTGTGCGAGCAGACCCGCGCGGAAGCCTTCGATTGGATGTGCCAGCACGCCGACCAGATGGGCGCCAACGCCATCATCGCCATCATGTACGACGCGACGGAGATCGGTCAGAACATGACTGAAGTGCTGGCCTACGGCACGGCCGTCATCGTGGAGCCGGAGCAGCGTTAGGGACTGGCCCGATGCCCGGGCCCGCCTAGAACTGGCCGGGTCCCTGCTTAGGCTTGTCGCGCCCGTAGTCGAACAGCGCCCAGCCCCCGGCGAGCAGCACGGCAGCGATGGCAAAGGTGAGCCAGCTGTTGAAGATGTTGCCCTCCATGACGTAGTGCAGGATGGCGGTGCCCACCCCTGCTATCAGGACGACTATTCCCACTATCTTCGCGACCGGCTTCGGCATCGTTCTCCCTTTCCTCCAGGAAGAGAGCCTACACCCTATGCTCTTTCCGCACCACTTTGCGGGCCCCGGCGTGCCAGGAAGTACTCCAGTCTTTGGGCGGAGCGACCTCTTCCAGCCGGTCGAGCTGGCCGATGTTCTTGAGCCTTGTGTAGATGAGCTGCCAGGCGCAGGGGCGATCCGGGTCGACCTCGCACGCCTCTTCGGTCGAGCCGCCGCAGGGGCCGTTGAGCAGGCGCTTGGCGCACCGGGTCACCGGGCAGATGCCCCCGTATTCCGCAAGCACGCAGTCGCCGCAGCCCAGGCACTTCTCCGTCCAGATGGCCTGCTCCTCGAGAAGGCCCATGAACTGGGTGTCGAGCCCGGCATAGACCGGCATGTCCGGGAACCGTTCCGCAATGGCCTGCACGCCCACCCCGCAGCCGAACGACACGATGGCATCGACGTCGGCGGCGGGCTCGGCCAGGTCTTTGATGAACTCGTTCTCGCACTGGCGCTCGATGGTCACCTGGGTGAGCTCCAGCGCCTCGCCTTCCAGCTTGCGGGCCATGCGCACGGCATAGCCGGCGATGCCGACCTCGCGCTCGCCCCCGGCCAGACATACGGTCACGCAGGTGCCGCACCCGGCGAAGAGGACCTTCTCATGGCCTGCGATGAGCTCCCTGAGCTCGGTGATCGGCTTGGGAGAAGCAACGATCATTCTTTTCCTTCACTTTCCGGCGGCCGGGAGTCCCTGAGCGGGCTCGGTCCCAGCGCCCTGACCGTGTCGACGATCCCCTGGACGCTCTCCACGAAGGTGGGCGCCATGGCGGCGGAGAGGTTCACCATCTTGAGGCGGTCGGCCCCCACGCCGATCTCCTCGAGCATCTCCCGGATGCGGTCGGTACGCTTACGCGCCCGCAGGTTGCCTTCCAGGAAGTGGCAGCCGCCCTCCAGGCAGCCGGCCACAAGCACTCCGTCGATGCCTTTGAGGAAGGCGTCGAGGATGTGCTCCATCTCGATCTTGCCGGTGCAGGGCGCGTGGATGATGCGCACGTTCACCGGGTACTGCCTGCGCTGGGAGCCGGCCAGGTCGGCGGCGGCGTAGGCGCAGTAGTTGCAGCAGAACGCGATGATCTGCGGTTCCCAGGTGGGGGCGGCCGCGCCAGCTGCCGCCGCGGGGGTCGCTGTCATCCGGTCGTCGCTCATGCGCTCACCCCGTCCACCAGGAGTTCGTCCAGCATGGCCACCAGCGCCTGATCCTCCTGGTGCAGAAGCCTGATGGTCCTCGCTGGGCAGGAGGCCGCGCAACTGCCGCAGCCCATGCACAGGGCGCCCTGGATCTCGGCTTTGCCGATGTCGTTGATCATCGGGGCGCCGTATGGGCACACCTTCACACACGTGGCGCAGGCCACGCAGTTCGTGGTGTCCACCTCGGCCACCTGGCCGGGGATCTGCAGGTGCGTCTTGGAGAGCACGGTGGTCGCCCGCCCGACCGTGGCCATAGCGTGAGCGATGGTCTCGTCCATGAACCGGGGCGAGTGGGCCAGGCCGCATAGGAACTCGCCTTCGTTGGCCAGGTCGACCGGGCGCAGCTTGGGATGGGCTTCGAGGAAGAAGCCGTCGCTGGTGAGGGCGCTACGGAGCAGCCCGGAGAGCACGGGGTTGCTGGTGGCCGGCGCGATGCCGGTAGACAGCACCAGTAGGTCCGGCCGGAGGACCACGTCACGGTTGCCGGAAGAGTCGTGCACCGTCACCTTGAGCCGCCCGGACTCCTCGACCACCACGGGGTCCCCCTTCTCGGGATGGCGTACGAACAGCACGCCGGCCTCCCGGGCCTTCTGGAAGTAGAGCTCCCGGAAGCCGTAGGTGCGGATGTCCCGGCCCAGCACGGCGACGTTGGCGCCGGGCACCAGGCGCTTGATATCGAGCGCGTTCTTGACCGCCTCGGAGCAGCAGACCCGGCTACAGTAGGGATGCTCGTCGTTGCGGCTCTCGACGCACTGGATCATCACCACGGTCGGGTTCTGCCTCCCCTCAAGCTCAGGTGGAAGCTCACCCTTGGCCAGCATGGCCTCCAGTTTGCTCTGCGTGGTCACATGCGGGTTCCGGCCGTGCAGGTAGAGCTCGGTGGGCCGTTCCTGGCCGCCGGTGGCGATGATGACCACCCCGTGGCTTACTGCCACTTCATCGGGGGTCGTCACGCCGCCGGCGGCAGCGCCGGAGGGTGCCGCGCCGGCCAGCCGGATGACGCTCTTGAAGTTACCGATATGGCCGGTGATGCTCGCCAGCGTGGCGTTCGCAAACACGTCGATGAGCGGATGCGCCTCCACGCGGGCGACCAGGTCGCGCAGATGGGCCTCCACGTCGGCTCCCTCGAGGGTGCTGTACACATCGCGCAAGAGGCCGCCCAGGTGCGGCTCCTTCTCCACCAGGTGCACCGGGAAGCCTTGCTCGGCGATGCCGAGCGCCGCCGTCATGCCGGCCAGACCGCCGCCGAGTACCAGCGCCGACGCCGTGACGGGCAGCTGGCCGGTCTGCAATGCCTTCAGGTACCGCGCACGGGCGACGGCCATGGACATCAGGTCCACGGCTTTCTCGGTCGCGGCCACAGGGTCGTCCTTGTGCACCCAGGAGCCCTGGTCGCGGATGTTGGCCATCGCGAACAGGTACTGGTTCAAACCGCTGTCGCGCAGGGTCTCCTGGAACAGGACCTCGTGCGTGCGCGGCGTGCAGGATGCCACCACCAGGCGGTTGAGCCGGTGCTCTTTGATCATGTCCTTGATGTGTTGCTGGTTCGTGTCCGAGCAGGTGTAGATGCTCGCTTCCGCGTGACAGACGTTGGGCATGAGCGCGGCCTCTTCGGCCACGTGCTGCACGTCTATCACGGAGGCGATGTTCTGCCCGCAGTGGCAGATGAACACGCCCACCCTCGGGGCCTCGTCGGTGACGTCGCGTTCCCACGGATACTCCTGGCGCTTGACGAGCGAACCGCGCGCCGGGGCCAATTGGTCCATGGCGCAGGCGGCAGCGGCCGAGGCCTGGGCTACCGACTCGGGGATGTCCTTGGGCTCCTGGAACGCTCCGGCCACATAGAGGCCGGGACGGGAGGAGGCAAGCGGAGCCAACCGATCGGTCTGGGCGAAGCCGAACTCGTTGAGATCCAGCCCGAGCTTTCCGGCGGTCTCCCGGACGCTTTGCGGGACCTGCATGCCCACGCTGAGCACTACCAGATCGAACTCCTGCTGCTGCTCGGTGCCGGTCTCGTCGAAGTAGCGCACCTGCGGGTTCTTGCTGCCGGGCATCTCCACCACCCGGGACGGGATGGCCCGGATGTACTTGACCCCGTTCTCGTCGCGGGCCCGGTTGACGTAGCTGTCGAACTCCTTGCCGAAGGCGCGCACATCCATGCAGAAGATGGAGACGTCCAGGTTCTTGCCGTGCGCGTGCTCCATGGCGACCATCGCCTCTTTGGTGGCGCTCATGCAGCAGATGGACGAGCAGTACCCGTTGCCTCGGGCGACGTCGCGGCTGCCGACGCACTGGATGAAGGCGATGCGCCCCACCTCTCCCCCGTCGGAAGGCCGCTCCACATGGCCCGCCGTCGGCCCGGCGGCGGACAGCATCCGCTCGAACTGGACGCTCGAAAGGACGTTGCTGTAGCGGCCATGGCCGAACTCGCCCCGCAGGCCGCCTTTGAATTCTTCGAAGCCGGGCGTCAGGATCACGCTGCCCGCCGCGATCTCGACATCCTCGGCCACTTGGTCGTGCCACACCGCGCCGGCGGTGCAGGCCTTCACGCACTGCATGCATTCGCTGCACAGACCGCACGCCAGGCAGCGTTTTGCCTCAGCGATGGCCTGCTCCGCGCTATAACCCTGGTCGATCTCGGTGAAGGCGCGTACACGCCCCGCCGGGTCGGCCTGCGGCATCCTTACGCGGTCCATCTTGGGGGCGTCGGGCCGCGGGTTCTTGGCTATCTGGACGGGAGGCGTCCCGTCGCCGGCCGCGCCGTCACCGGCCGCTGAATCGGCTGGGCCGCAGCCCCGCAGCAACTTGGTGCCGCGGATGTACGCGTCGATAGCTTCGGCGGCCTGGTGGCCCTGCGCCATGGCGTCCACCATAGCTGCCGGACCGAGCACCGCATCGCCGCCGGCGAATACGCCGGGGATACTGGTGGCAAGACTGGCGCCGTCGGCCACGATACGGCCGCCCGCGCCGGTGGCCACGCCCAGCCCGGCTGTGTCGCTCCCCTGGCCGATGGTCACGATCACCGCATCGGCCGCCAGGGAACTGGTCTTGGCATCGTCAAAGCGCGGAGCGAACCGCCCCTGCTCGTCGAACACGCTGGTGCAGGCCCGGAAAGCCATGCCGGTGACCTTGTCCCCGGCTGTCAGAATACTCGTGGGCCCCAGGCTGTTGTGGAAGACGATGCCCTCCTCGAGGGCTTCGGCCGCCTCCCACGAATGCGCTGGCATCTCCGCCCGGCTCTCCAGGCAGGCCAGGTGCACCGAGGTGACCCCGGGCAGCCGCCGCGCGCAGCGGGCGGCATCCATGGCCACGTCTCCCCCACCGATGACCAGAACGTTAGCGCCGAGGGCCGGAGTCTCGCCACCGTTGACGCGGCGGAGGAAGTCGATGCCTTCCCACATGCCCGCAGCGTCCTCACCGGGAATGCCGAGCTTGCGGCTGAGCCAGGCGCCGGGCGCCGCGAACACAGCCTTGAAGCCGGAATCGAGAAGCGCCGCCGGGTCGGTCACCCGCGCGCCGGTCTTCGCTTCCACGCCCAGGTCGAGGATGTGTTGGATCTCGGTATCAAGCGTGTCTTTGGGCAAACGGTAGCTGGGGATGCCGTAGAGAAGCATGCCGCCCAGATGAGGCTGGGCCTCGAAGATGGTGACGCCGTAGCCCAACATGGTCAGGTCGTAGGCCGCCGTGAGGCCGGCCGGACCGCCTCCGATGACGGCGACCTTGGCGTCCATCTTGGCAGCCGCGGGCTTGGCCGGTGGGTACTTGTCGGGATCGGCGTCGACGTAGTCGGCCACGAACCGCTTGAGATCGCGGATGGCCACTGCCTGGTCGACCTCCCCCCGGTTGCAATCGTCCTCGCAGGGATGCTGACATACCCGCCCGCACGCGGACGGCAGCGGGCAGCGCTCGCGCACCAACTCGTAGGCTTCCTTGAACTTGCCGGCCGCCACGAGGGCCACGTAGCCCTGGGCGTTGACTCCGGCGGGACACGAAGCCTTGCATGGAGCGCGCCCCTCAGCCTTGGATATCCCGAAGACGTTGGGGATGGCCTGCGGGTAGGGCCGGAAGATCGCCTTCCGCGTGCCGAGCTGCCGGTCGAACTCGCTGGGCAGGTCGACGGGGCAGGCTTCGGTGCAGTCGCCACACGCGTTGCACTTGTTCAGGTCCACGTAGCGCGGGTTCTGGCGAAGCTTGATCTTGAAATTACCCGGCTCGCCGGAGATGCCCTGGACGTCGGCCAGCGTGATGATCTCCACGTTCTTGTTGCGCGCGACCTCCACCAATTTGGGCGAGATGATGCACATGGCGCAGTCGCCGGTGGGGAAGGTCTTGTCGAGCTGGGCCATCCGGCCGCCGATAGCGGCCGACGAATCCACCAGGTAGACCTTGAAGCCGCTCTCCGCCAGGTCGAGGGAGGCCTGGATACCGGTGATGCCGGCGCCGCAGACCATGACCGCGCCCACCGGCTCGGCGGCGGCGCCCCCGTTACCGTTCCCGTTACCTTGACTCATGAGCGCACCTCGGTAGCGAGTCGTGCCCCGGCCTCGAGCCCCTTTGCCCGCAGCAGCGGATGGGGGTCGACGAACAGGCTGCCGAGCGACAACTCGCTATCGGAGCAGCCCATGGCCAGGCCCAGTAGTTGCGTGAAGTAGAAGACCGGCAGGTCGTACCGGTGGCCGCGCTTGGCGGCGATGTCCTTCTGCCGCATGTCCAGGTTGAGCTGGCACAGCGGGCAAGCCGTGGCGATGCAATCCACCCCGGCGGCCTGGGCCATCGCCAGGATGCTGTCGGTGAGGTCCAGGATGATGCTCGGGTCGGTGATGGAGAAGCTCGCCCCGCAGCACTCGGTCTTGTGCGGCCAGTCGACAACCGTGGCTCCGGCGGTGTCCAAGAGACGGTCCATGAGCATGGGGTTCTCGGCGTCGTCGAAGTGCGTGATCTCCGGCGGACGGGAGAGCAGGCAGCCGTAGTAGCAGGCGACCTTCAGACCCGAGAGCGGCCGGCGCACGGCGGCAGCCACTTGGGAGCGCATGTCTTCGCCGAGTATCTCCAGCAGGTGCCGCACCGGAGTCAGTCCGTCGTAGTCGCTCCCCACCACCTCGGCGACTTTGGCGCGGACGGCCGGATCGCCGGCGATGTGGTGATTGGCCATCTTAAGCCGGCTGTAGCAGGACGCGCAGGCGACGGCCACCGTCCGCCCGCGGGCGGCCAGCAGGTTCGCAGCCGGAAGAGCGTCCGCCAGAAGCGCTTCGCTGTTGTGGGCGGCGGTAGAACCGCAGCAGATCCAGCCCTCGATCTCGGGCATGTCCAGCCCCACCTTGCCCGCCACAGCGTAGGACGAGCTGTGGAAGTCCTTGGCCGTGCCCTCGAGCGAGCAGCCCGGATAGAACGTGTAGCTCACGCCCCGCCGCCTTTGGTCGCCCGGCGGAACAGTTCCTTGCGCTGGCTCTTGCCACCCACCCGGGAACCGAACAACGGCAGCTTGCCTTTGGCCAGCATCGCAGGGGCCTTGTCGACGTCGGCGAAGAGCCGCCTGCTGCGCAGCTTGAAGACGGCCATGAGGCTGAGCTCATGAACGCGGCCCCGCGTGCGCACGCTGTCCAAGAAGACTTCGTTGAACACAGGGACGGCGGTGCCTGCGACCGCGACTCCTTCGTCAAGGCTGAGCGCGCGAAGCACGTCGTTCATGGCGGGGATGTCCACCTGCTGCGGGCAGCGGGTGATGCAGGTGTGGCAGGAGGTGCACTCCCAGATGAACCGGCTGGAAAGCACGGCGCCGCGCTGATTGGTCTGGACCAGGCGGACCAGTTCGTGGGGCTTGAGGTCACCCCGGTTGGCCACCGGGCATCCGCTGGAGCACTTGGCGCATTGGTAGCAGCTCATCGGCGAGGCTCCGCTCGTGGCCTTCACCTCGTCGGCCAAGCCACTGCCTATCTGGAAGATCTCGACGGTCACAGGAGCTGCGCCGGCGTTCGCGCCGGGCGCCTCCTTGGCTTTAGTCACGGGGGTCATTTCTTCTCCTCCGAACCGGACAGCACCGACAGCTTTACGGCGCTGACCTTGCGATACACATCGTGCGGGGCCCGGACCTCACCATCCACGGTCAGCAGGTCCTCCACGGAGATGCCGAACAGGCGCTCGTTCTCCTCCAGGTAGCTACGGATAAGCCGCCAGTCCTTCTCCCCGATGGAGGAGAACACTCCGCCGTTGAGCTGGCTCTCCACCACTTTTTGATGCGGGTCGCGCAGGTAGATGGCTCCCCCGCTGGCCAGCGAGAACAGGTTGCTCCCCGGGTACGGGTGGTCCTGAGGCACGATGCCGCCGTCGGCGTTGAACTCGATGCCGTTCAGGATCACGAAGCCACCGCCGGTAAGAGGGTCCCCGGCCATGAACGACTCGGCCAGGAAGTCCAGGCACGTGCCGTTGATGACCACCCGGGGCCGCCCCACCGCGTTGATGAGCGGCCGGCCGGCGCCGTTGCCAAGGATGAACACCTCGGCGCCCTTCGCGCCGTACATGAACGTCTGCCCCACGTCGCCGTAGATGACCAGCTTGCCGCGCTTGGCGATCTGAGCCACCTGGTCCTGCGCATTGCCGTGGATATGCATCTCCAAGCCGTCCATGCCGCTGGCGGTATAGTCGCCGTTGGAGCCGTAGAGGTCGATGCGCACTCCGTCGGTGGCCGCGCCCAGACCCACTCCGTGGAAGCGCTGCCCGCGCAGGCGGTACACGGCGAACCGCTTCCACCCCGCCTGGTACGCCTTCCTCAGCAGCACCGCGTCGCAGTCGTCGCCCTCAGGCGGGAAGCCCTCGGCGCTGATGCAGAGCACTTCCTCCCCGGCCTCCGGACCTGCGACCAGGTCGCGTGTGGACCAGTCGATGCGGCGCCAGAACCGATTGGTGGGCTCACCGAAGAGCGGAGCGGAGTTGAACAGCTGATCGAGCGTCTCTTCGATCACCTGGACCACACTCGCCCGGGATTTGTCGCCGGTCGGGAACCGCCGGTCGTGGACCCGCGAGAGCAGCTCGATGGCGGCTGCGGTCGCCCGGGGGCTGTCGGAGGCTGCCAGGACCGCGTTGCAGAACCGCCGCAGCTGGCCCGCCGGCCAGGTGGCCATCTCGGTGACCTGAGCGAAGAGGCCATCCACGTCGTTGGCCCGGAGCTTCTCCTGTACTTCCTCGGCGCTCAGCGTATCGGCGGCGCACACAATGCCGGAGGCGTCCGCGACCTCGTCGAGGTCGCAGCGCACGCAGCCGCCCTCGACCTTCACCTCACGGCCGAACTTGTCGGTGCAGGAGAGGCGCATCTGCCCGGCGTGGCCGTTGCTGCCCGGCGCCACGGTGAAGATGAAGGCGCCACCGTCGGTGGACGAACCCCCGCGGGCGTTCCAATACTTATCGGCGACGGGCGAGAAGCGCTTGTCCTCCTCGGCCAGACTGCGCAGAGTGGCGTCGATGGCCTGTTTCTCCGAGCAGATGAGCCCTATCTGCACCTCGCCCGTGTCCGAGAGAGCGAACACCTGGGGGCGCAGCATGGCCGTGTCGGTGATGCCCAGCAGCTGGAAGTGGTCGCCCTTGCTGCGGGCGATGATGAAGAACCAGGGCCCGTCCGGCGACGCGTGGATGTGGGTCGCCTGGATCTGCCGGTAGATGTGCTGCTTCTCGAGCGGCAGCTGATCGAAGTCGTGCTCGGTGGTGGGCGCCAGCGCCTCGATGATGTACTCCAGCGGGTACTGATACACCCGGTCCCAGAGGTCGAACAACTGCACCGCCACCTCGGTGTCGGTGAGGAACTGCTGACGGATGTTCCGCTGCCGCAGATACTCGCTGACCGAGTGGTAGTTGGCGAAGTCGCCGTTGTGCACCAGCGCCTCGTTCATGCCCACAAAGGGATGCGCTCCCCCGGGGTGCCAAACCCGGCCTTTGGTGGGATAGCGCTGATGGGCGATCCACACGTGGGCTTTGAAATCCTGGAGTTGGTAGTACTCCACGTTCTGTTCGGCGTAGCCGACCAGCTTGAAGATCAGCAGGTTCCTGCTGTGGGACAGCACGAAGGCCCGCTTCTCCCCCAGAGAGGCGTAGTACTGCTCGTTGAGCTGATAGGAGTTGCGCCAGACGAACTCGTCCTCGAGCGCCCGGGGCGCCAGATCCTGCAGGCCCGCGGTCTCGGCAAAGGCTTTAAGCACTTCCGGTTTGACCCGGACCACGTAGCGGTGCACGTCCGGCGGCCGGACCTCCAGGCCCGGGACGTCACGATAGTCATCGACGTGAGGCTGACGCGTGGAGAGGGCCACGTCGAAGTGGGGTAGCACGAACTCGCGCTCCAGCTCGGCGTGACACTCGGGGTCGAGCAGGGCGATCTGCAGCAGGTAGTGACTCTCGAGCATCTCGTCGGAGATGCCCAGCTGCTCGGCCACCAGGCCCGCGGCCGCGATGCCGCCCCCCTTGCCGTTCCCGCGATTCTGCATCTGTTTGGAGGGCTCGTATATGAAGCGCCCCTTGACCGGCACCGTGCAGGCAAAGCCCGTGACCCCGCACCCGCCTTCCTCGATGGGCTCCGTGTCGAGCACGCGGTCCGAGTACATCTGCGACCGGCCGGCCAGCAGGCGTTCGGCGAGGTCGCTGGTGGGAACGTGTATGCGGCTCATGGCGCCGCCTCCACGGCCACTGCGGCCGGCTCACCGGCGTCGGCGTCGGCGTCGATGTCGATGTAGCAGAGCAGATCGTGACGGCCTCGGAGTTCGCGAATGGAGCTCATCCCCAAGCGGGCAAGGACCTCCACCATCTGTTCGCGCCATGCGTTCTGCAGGTTTATGAGCCGCTGGGTGGCCCACTCGAGGCTCATCTGCTGCATGAGTTCAGGATCGGTGGTGGCGATGCCGCGCGGGCAGCCCCGGCCGCTCTCGCAGCAGGCGCAGCGCACGCAGCCCAGGGCGATCATCTCGGCCGTGCCGATGACAACGCCGTCAGCGCCCAACGCGATCGCCTTGAGTGCGTCCCAGGCGGTGCGGATGCCTCCGGAGGCTATCAACGTGATCTGGTCCCGGATGCCTTCGGCCACCAGGAACTTGTGGACTTTGGGGATCGCATACTCGATCGGCATGGCGATATTCTTCTTCGCGATGTCGGGCGCCGCGCCGGTGCCCCCGTAGCTGCCGTCGAGGTGGACGATGTGCGCGCCGGCGTAGAAGCTGCCGACGGCCACCATGTCCACGTCGGTGGGCGTCGATACTTTCACGCTCACCAGGCAGTCGGGGTTCATCTCCTTGATCCAGTCCACGTGCTTCTTATGGTCTTCCACGCTGTACACGCTGTGGAAGGGGAAGGGGCTGAACAGGGCATTACCGGCCACGGCCTCGCGCATGCGGGCCACCGGCGGGGTGTTCTTGTCGCCCAACAGGTGGCCGCCCAGACCGGGCTTGGCGCCTTGTGCGTACTTGAACTCCACGATGCGCACCCGCTGTACGGTCTCCTCCCGGACTCCGAAGAGCCCGGTCGCCACCTGGGTGATCACGTGGTCGTCGTAGGGCCGCAGGCGATCGTGGTAGCCGCCCTCTCCGGTGCAGGTGAAGGTGTTCCAGGCCGCGGCGGCCCGCGCCTTGGCCAGGATGGTGTGGATGCTCACCGAGCCGAAGCTCATCCCCCCGCCGTAGACCGGGCCGTCGATATGCACTTGCGGCCGGCCGTCGCCGCGCCGGTTCAGGTCCAGGCTCAGGTCGACGTCGTGAGCCGCAGGTGTGGGAGTCGCCGCCGCATCGTCATCTTCGGTCTCGAAGGAGAAGACCAGCCGGTCGAACCCGCCGCTGGACTCGCCGCGCCGGTACTCGAGGTGGTCCGGCGGAACATGCCCCGTGGCGGCCATATGCCACGTCGCCAGGATGAGGTCGCTCGACCAGCGCGGATCCCCCATGCAGTCGACAGACGGGTTGCGGCGCATCACAAGCGCGTGGTTGGGGCACTGGTTGATACATGACTCGCCGCACTCGGCGCATTCCGGGCCGACGCAGTACTGGTCCTGCGGCCTCAGGGTGAACGTGTAGCCCTTGGGCTTGATGTGCACTCCGTACTTGCAGACCTGAGCGCAGCGGCCGCAGCCGGCGCAGGCGGCCAGGCGGTCGATCTTGTACTTGCCCAGCGCATTGCGGTATCTGTCGGGAGCGGGCTGGACCTTGCGCTCGACGTGTTCCTGCTCCCAGTCCGTCATGATCGCACCTGCTCTTCAGACACCCGACACAGATCGCCGAACGCCTCTTTTTCGATGTCTTCCATGAAGATCGCCCGCCCGGTCTCGCCGCGCAGGCGTCGCGCTTCGCGGATGCCCATCGCCCCCAGCACCTCGAGGAGTTGGCTATGCCAGGCGCCCATGAGGTTCACGATCCGTTGGGCCGCGTATCCGGGCTCCACCTCGGCGATGTCGCACGGGCAGGCGTTCGGCGAACAGCAGCGGCTCTTGTCGCGGCACACCCGGCAGCCCAGCGCGATCAGCGGCGGCGTGTCCAGGGCTACGGCGTCGGCGCCGCAGATGATGGCCTTGGCCATGTGCTCAGCGAGGGCGACCCCACCCGAGACGATGATCGTCACCTCGTCGCGGATGCCCGCGTCCACCAGCCTGCCGTGGATGGAGCGGAGCGCGTCCTTGATGTGCCGCCCCGGCCGCCCGTCGTCCAGCCGCTCCCGCCCGTGCTGGTCGGCGCAGACCTCGAACACCCGCGCCCCCGCCTTGGCCAACTCCACGATGCGCCCCGCACTTGCAGGGGTCAGGAGCGTCCGCACGGCTACCACCACGCTCGGATGGTCTTGCGACACCTTCCGTGCCGCTTCGGCCACAAGCGGACCATCGCTGAACTGGACCATCGGCACCGCGTCCAGCAGCGCCCCAGCGCCGTCCAGGTCGCCAGCACCCGCCGCCTCTCCAAAGAGCGGGGCCACCGACGGCAACAAGGCCGCGTCGAGCTCCGCGCACTCCTCGACCGGAACCACAGCAAGGGTGCCCAGCCTCTGCGCCGCCATGACCCGTGCCTCCGCCAGCTGCGGGCATTCCACAGGCCAGGCCGGTACGTCGAGGATCACCGGCAGCGGGATCTCGATGATGGACGAGGACGGGGTCAGTAGCGCCCCGTCGGCCGCGAAGCGCAGCCTCATGGGTTTCGGACCGATGTCCACCGATGTGGAGATGTACTCCCGGCCGTGGATGCCGTCGCGGGTAGGCCGCACGATCTCGGACATGTCCGTCCAGATGGAGTCGAACCCGTAGCCGTAGAACTTGCCCCGGTAACCCGCCCCCGACACTGGGATCTTGCCGCTGTCGGCCTGGTTCCAGGTGGTCAGCAGGATGTCGGACTTCCAGTATTCGTCACCCATATCCAGGTAGCCCGGGTTGATGGAGACGCTCAGCAGGCCCTTGGTGCAGCCCTGTACGCAGGAAAGGCAGGCCTTGCATTCGTCCAGGGTGACGACGGGGGCGTCGGGGTCCCGGTTGTAAGCCGCCTCGCTCCGGTAGACGTTGTAGAGGCAGCGCAACTTGACACAGTTGCTGCAGCGCGAGCAGTCCTCACGCCAGTCGACGTTGCCGTACTTGCCTACCCGATGGAAGCGCGGCGTGGTGGGAACGACGTGGACGTGATAGCGCTCCGGCATGTCGACCCGCTCCTAGCCCAGTCCGGCCGCTTGCATCACCGACGCGGCCAGCTCTTCGTGGCCGCCGCACAGGACGTGGATGCCACGGACCCCGGCGACGCTCTTGATCTGTGAGGCGGCGGAGGCGGCCATAGCCACCCCCTCTTTGCCCGGGTCGGCGGCAGCGGCCATCCGGGCCACCAAGGCTTCGTCGAACGGGCCGTAGGTCCTCCGCTGCCGCAGGATCGCGGCCTGCGCAGCGCTGGGCAACGGCAGCACCGACGCGATGACGGCCACGCGCTTGTCGAGCCCCGCTGCGCGGACTGCTTCCATCCACGCGCCGAACGCGGCCACGTCGAACACCGGCTGGGTGAGCACGAACTGAGCTCCCGCGTCGATCTTCTTCTTGAGGCGCAGCAGGTTCAGTTCGAGGGGCAGCATATGCGGATGAGCCACGGCACCGAGCGCCACGTCGGTGAGCTCGAGAGCTTTGACCATCTGCTCGAACTGCGTGGAATCGATGTCCATCACGCCGGCCGCCTCCGGGCAGACGCCCAGGGACTGGTGGTTGCCACTGATACACAGGATCCCGGTGGCGCCCACGACCGCAGCGCCGAGCGCTCCGCTCTCCAGGGCGATGCGGTTGCGGTCGCGCGTGACCATGGTGACGATGGCGGGGCGGCCTTCACCGGCCAGGACGGCCGCACATGCCAGCGCCGAACCGCTGATCTCGTCCGGATTATCGGCCACCACCAGTGCGTCGAGCGACGCCGGTAGGACGGCCGCGAGTTTCTTCACGGCTTCCGGGTCGCCGCTGTGCGGGGGCGTGCACTCGGCCGTGAGGATCGGCCGCCCCGACGCCAATGCCTGGGAGAAACTAATCTTCGTTGTCGTCATAGTTCGTATCCACTTGCTGGTAGGGATCTTGGGCGGCTTCGGTGACAGGGATGTCGAGAGGGGTCGGGGTCA
>Ga0182021_10003948_pt1 | contig 17405 bp, 11 predicted proteins | sample 612E3MmetaG_FD_120493 | JGI IMG/M metagenome (GOLD analysis project Ga0182021, IMG submission 120493) | Permafrost microbial communities from Stordalen Mire, Sweden - 612E3M metaG (Illumina Assembly) | ecosystem: Environmental > Terrestrial > Soil > Wetlands > Permafrost | place: Sweden...
TAAAAAAAATGCGGCGTGGCTTAAATAAACAGAAAACAATAAAACTCATAGAAAATATAAGGAAAATTGTTCCTGGTATTGCAATACGCACTACCTTATTGACCGGTCATCCTGGAGAGACTGAGAAGGATTTTTATGAACTGGAAGAATTTGTAAAAGATGCACGGTTTGAACGATTAGGGATATTTACTTATTCGAATGAAGAAAATACATACTCAGCTAAACACTTCAAAAATTCAATTCCTGAAAAAATTAAGTTACAACGGGCAAACAATATTATGGCTATTCAACAAAAAATATCACTTGAAATTAATCAAAACAGGATTGATAAAAATTACAAAATAATCATAGATAGATTTGAAAATGAATATATTGGAAGAACAGAGTTTGATTCACCTGAAGTGGATAATGAAGTATACTTAAAATCGAAAAAACCACTAAAAATTGGAAATTTTTACCAAGTAAAAATTATTGGAGCATCGGAATTCGATTTAATAGCAGTTACAAATTAATTACTGTTAATATTACCTTTAACTTCTATAGGTTCGATATCTATTTTTATTTCCTGGGATTCTTTATCAAAACCAATCTTAATATTATCACCTTCCCGAATATTGGCTTTTATAATAACTTCAGCCATAGGATCTTCCAAATATTTTTGAATTGCCCTTTTTAGCGGTCGTGCACCAAATTGAATATCATATCCACGTTCAATGATAAAATCCCTAGCTTCATCTGTTAATATTACCTTATAACCCAATGCATGAATTCTATCATATAAACCCTTAAGTTCAATATCGATAATTTGAGATAATTGTTCTTTATATAAAGTATTAAATAAAACCACATCATCTATTCTATTTAGAAACTCAGGTGCAAATGTTTTTTTCAATGCATTTTGAATAACGCTTTTTGCATATTCATTTGCCTGAGCAGTCTTTGAGTTAGTATTGAATCCCACTCCCTGTCCAAAGTCTTTAAGTTGACGAGTTCCAATATTGGAAGTCATGATAACGATTGTATTTTTAAAATCTACTCTTCTTCCTAAACTATCAGTTAATATTCCTTCATCAAGAACTTGTAATAAAATGTGAAAAACATCAGGATGTGCCTTTTCAATCTCGTCTAGTAAAACAACGCAATATGGCTTTCTTCTGACTTTTTCAGTAAGTTGTCCACCTTCTTCATACCCTACATATCCTGGAGGAGCGCCAACAAGCCGAGATACGGAAAATTTCTCCATATATTCGCTCATGTCGACACGAATAAGATTATCGAAGCTGTCGAAAAGATATTTGGCCAAAACTTTTGCTAATTGAGTTTTACCAACGCCTGTTGGCCCAAGGAAAATGAAAGTACCTATTGGTTTATTAGGATCTTTTAAACCTGCACGATTGCGCTGAATTGACTTAACTACTTTTTCAATTGCTTCATCCTGTCCAATAACACTACCTTTTAATTCATCTGCCATCTTCAACAAACGTGAACCTTCTGCTTGTGCAATTCGTTGCACTGGAACACCAGTCATCATTGCAACAACTTCTGCTACTTTTTCTGAATCTACTGTTATCCTATTTTTACTTAATTCATTTTCCCATTTTTGTTTTTCAATATCTAAACGTTCCTGAAGTTCTTTTTCACGATCACGAAAACTCGCGGCACGCTCAAAATTCTGATTTTTAACAGATTTTATTTTTTCCTTCTTGGTTTCTTCAATTTCTTTTTCAAGTTGTAGTATTCGTTCCGGAACCATTATATTTGATATATGGACTCTGGATCCGGATTCATCTAATGCATCTATTGCTTTATCTGGCAGATGTCTATCAGAAATATAACGGGCAGTTAGTTTAACACAGGCTTCAATAGCATCATTAGTATAGGTAACATTATGATGATCTTCATAACGCTCTTTAATATTATTTAATATTTCAAATGTCTCTTCAATTGTTGTAGGTTCTACCATGACTTTTTGAAAGCGTCTTTCAAGTGCACCATCTTTTTCAATATGCTGTCTGTATTCATCTAATGTAGTAGCACCGATGCATTGAATTTCTCCTCGTGAAAGAGCCGGTTTCAACATATTGGCTGCATCTAACGATCCGGTTGCTCCTCCGGCACCAACAATAGTATGAATTTCATCAATAAACAGAATTACATTGGCGTTTTTTTGAAGTTCATTTAATATTGCCTTCATTCGTTCTTCAAATTGACCTCTATATTTAGTTCCAGCAACAATAGATGCTAAGTCAAGTGCAACAACTCTTTTTCCAAAAAGAACCCTGGAAACCTTTCGTTGTATTATTCTCAGGGCAAGTCCTTCTGCTATAGCCGATTTACCAACTCCTGGTTCGCCAATTAATATAGGATTATTCTTTTTCCTCCTGCTTAATATTTGTGCCAATCTTTCAATTTCTCTTTCTCTGCCAACAATGGGATCAAGTCGTCCCTCATCGGCAGCTTTGGTCAAATCAACCCCAAAGTTATCGAGGACAGGAGTGTCAGAGCTTGATTTTCCAGGTTGAGGATTTTGAGAACTACCAGGTTTACCTCCTCCAAATGCTGCACCTCGTTCATCATCTTCGTCACCATAATCTGCATTCCCTTGAGGTTGCCTGATTTCCATTTCGTTTTTGACAGCATTATAACTGACACTTTTCTCAGATAAAATTCTTGAAATAGTACTAAATTCATCACGAAGGATAGCTAAAAGTAAATGGCCAGTATTAATAGTCATATTTTTCAATGCACGTGCTTCTAAATATACCATCTTCAAAATTCTTTCGGAAGATTTAAGCAAGGGTAAATTATCTGTATCTTTAATCTTAATTATGCCTTCAGGTTGGATTGAAAGTTCGACAGTTTTTCTTAAATCATTAAAGTCAATTCCCATTTCAGCTAAAATTTCAATTGCAACACCATCTCCTTCTCTTAAAATTCCAAGGAAAAAATGTTCAGGTCCAATATAAGCATTACCCAAACGAATCGCTTCCTCTTTGCTATAAGACAATACATCCTTTATTTTCTGTGAAAATTTCGCATCCATATTATAAATTCAAATTTGAATCTTCAATAAATCAGTTACCATAATTTATTATAGCAGAAAAAATGATAAATAATTCTGTGCAACTACAAATGTCCTATTCTGTCTGCAAATATAGTCTAAATCTGACAATTATTTTTAAACTTTAAATGTTAATAATTAAATAAAAAAAAGGAATAGATTTTAGTTAATAATTGCCTAAATTCGTGTTTTTCAAATAAACTAGAATAAAAATATTCACATGGCTGAAGGAGAAAGGATCGTTCAAATTAATATTGAAGAAGAAATGAAGACCGCTTACATAGATTATTCTATGTCGGTCATTGTTTCAAGAGCATTACCTGATGTCAGGGATGGCCTAAAACCGGTTCATCGTCGGGTTTTGTATGGTATGTCTGAATTAGGTTTAGCTTCAAATCGTTCTTATAAAAAATCTGCCAGAATAGTTGGAGAAGTTTTAGGAAAATATCATCCACATGGTGATACTTCTGTGTACGATGCAATGGTTCGGATGGCGCAATCCTGGTCATTACGTTATCCACTGGTTGATGGACAAGGCAATTTTGGTTCACTCGATGGAGACAGCCCTGCTGCAATGCGGTATACAGAAGTACGATTAAACCATATTACAGAAGAAATGCTCACTGATATCGAAAAAAATACAGTTGATTTTCAGTTAAACTTTGATGATTCCCTGGAAGAGCCGACAGTACTGCCCACACGTATCCCAAATCTCCTAGTCAATGGAACTTCAGGAATTGCTGTTGGTATGGCAACAAATATGCCTCCTCATAATTTATCAGAAATTATTGATGCAACAATAGCTTATGTCGATAATAATGAAATAACAATTGAAGAAATTATGAAGTACGTAAAAGGACCAGATTTTCCAACCGGGGGAATCATTTATGGAACTTCAGGTATTCGGGAAGCTTTTGAAACTGGACGAGGCAGAATTATTGTCAGGGCAAAGTCAGAAATTGAAACAACAGAAAGTGGACGTGAAAAGATCATTGTTACAGAAATTCCTTATATGGTCAATAAAGCTGAACTTATTCAAAAAACGGCAGATCTTATAAATGAAAAGAAAATAGAAGGAATTTCCTATATCAATGATGAAAGTGACAGGGACGGAATGAGAATAGTTATTATTTGCAAAAAAGATGCTTCAGCAAATATTGTTTTAAATAAATTATTAAAATATACTCAATTACAAACTGCATATAATGTTAACAATATAGCCTTAGTAAATGGACGACCAAAGACTTTGACCTTAAAACAACTTATTCATTATTTTGTAAAACATAGACATGATATTGTAGTTCGCCGAAGTAAGTTTGAGCTTGAGGAAGCAGAAAAGAAAAAACATATTCTTGAAGGGTTATTAATTGCACTTGATCATTTGGATGAGGTAATAAATCTTATTCGGTCATCCAAAACACCCGATGATGCAAAAAATGGGTTAATAGAGAATTTTAATTTGACTGATATCCAATCAAAAGCAATTCTCGAATTAAGATTGCAACGCCTTACCGGTCTGGAGCGGGATAAAATTAAGGATGAATTTAATGAGCTTGTTAAAATCATTGAATATCTTAATAATGTTTTATCAGATGAATCTTTAAGAATGAATATAATAAAAGAAGAATTAATACAGATTAAAGATAAATACTCTGATAAAAGACGAACTGAAATCCTTCCTGATGAAAGTGAATTTAACCCTGAAGATTTTTATTCCAATGATGACATGGTAATTACAATATCTCATCTAGGATATATAAAAAGAACCCCATTGATAGAATTCCGTACTCAAGGAAGGGGAGGGGTTGGTTCAAAATCAGGAACTACAAGAGATGAAGATTTTCTTGAACACATGTTTAGTGCCACTATGCACAACACAATTCTATTCTTCACTGAAAAGGGAAAGTGCTTCTGGCTAAAGGTCTATGATCTTCCTGAAGGAACTAAATCTTCAAAAGGAAGAGCCGTGCAAAATCTATTAAGTATTGATCCCGATGATTCTATTAAAGCATTCATTAACGTACCAAATTTAACTGATGAACAATTTATTAAGAATAACTATATCATTCTTTGTACAAAGAAAGGTATTATCAAAAAAACTTTACTTGAGGCATATTCCAGACCAAGACAAAATGGTATAAATGCAATAAATATCAGAGAAAATGATAGTCTTATTGAAGCAAAACTTACGAATGGAAAAAATGAAATTTTGTTGGCAATTAAATCCGGAAAAGCTATTAGATTTAAGGAAGGTACTGTTAGACCTGTTGGTAGAAATGCTTCAGGAGTAAGAGGAATTAGACTAACAAATGATATGAATGATGAAGTTGTTGGAATGATTTGTTTATCCAACCTCGAAACTACAATTATGGTAGTCTCAGAAAATGGTTTTGGTAAACGATCTGACATTTCTGATTACCGTATTACCAATCGTGGTGGCAAAGGTGTAAAAACAATAAATATAACTGATAAAACAGGAAAATTAATTGCTATTAAAGGAATTACGGATAATGAGGACCTTATGATTATTACAAAAGCTAGTATAACAATTAGATTTGCGGTATCCGGATTCAGGCTAACTGGCAGAGCAACTCAGGGAGTTAAACTTATTAATATTAAAGATAACGATTCAATTGCTGCTGTAGCACAGGTTCCAAAGAGTCCAGATGAAGAAAGTAAAGATTTTAGTGAAGAGGAAGTACAAAATACTGAAGAATAATTCACTTGATTTCATTGAATTATAATTTTTTTTTATTTTTGCCAAAATAAAAAATCAAAAACAGATATTATGAAAAAAATCGCTCTCCTAACACTGGCATTATTCTTAATCTTATCTGCTAGTGCCCAAAAAAAGATGGTAAGTACAGCCCAGTCTGCGCTTGAAAAAGGTGAATTGGATAAGGCATGGGAAGCTATCCAGGCCGCAAAAGATAATGACGAAACCAAAGCTTTACCTAAAACTTGGTTTGTAAGAGGTCAGATTTTACAGGCTATTGGAAAGTCCACTGATTCAAAGTATACTGCTTTGTTTGAAAATCCTATTGTTGAGGCATATTCATGCTACCAGAAAGCTATTGATTTAGATCCAAAGAAAAGAATAAACAAGGAAGTAGATTTACAATTAATTGAACTTTCAACTATTGCCATTAATAAAGCAATAACAGAGTTCAATATTAAACGTTTTGATAAAGCACTAGATTTATTTGAGTTAGAACTTTCTATCGAAACAAGTCCTATTTATAAAAATAAAATTGATACTCCAATGATCTTTAATTGCGGACTTGCTGCTTTTAATTCAAAGCAATATGATAAAGCGATCGATTATTTCAAAAAGGCGGCATTTTATAATTATAATGGTGGAAGCATTTATTCTTTGATTGGAAATTCATATTTGTTAAAAGGGGATACTGCTAATGCAATAGCCATTATTTTAAAGAGTAATGAATTGTATCCAAATGAAATTTCAACTTTAGTAGATTTAATCAATATCTATTTAAGGACTGGAGAATCTCAGGAAGCCTTGAATTTTTTAAATAAGGCAAAAGAAAAAGAACCAAACAATGCTTCATTTTCATTTGCTGAGGGAACACTTTACGAAAAAATGGGACAACCGGATAAAGCGGTAATTTCCTATACCAATGCAACTGAAGTTGATCCAAATTATTATGATGCATATTATAATTTAGGTGTTATCTATTATAATAAGGCTGTTAAAGAAAATGATTCTGCAACAAGTGAAAATGATAATAATAAATACCAGGAATTAATTAAAAAACGTGATCAAGAATTGAAAACCGGATTGCCATATATGGAAAAAGCCCACTTAATAAATCCTAAAGCTGATGATGCTGCCAAAAGTTTAAGAAGTTTTTATATGCAACTATTATTAAACGATAAATTAAATCAATTAAAACAGGAGATGGGTTGGTAATATTTTAAGGAGGTATTGCCTCCTTAAAATTTAATTTTATAATTTAACATAATATTAATTATAGGACAATATTAATTTGAAATAATCAGGTCCATTTACAATTTTTTTGCAACTAAGTCACCAACTTCTGAAGTACTAATTCCCATTTTGCCCACAGCCAAACTCTTAATCTTACCCGAAGCAAGAGAATCACTGATTGCTTTATCAATAGCTCTTGCAGCTTCAATTTCACCAAGATTTTCAAGCATCATGCCTACTGCGCTTATTGCTGCTAAAGGGTTTATTATGTTCTTACCTGAATATTTTGGAGCTGAACCACCCATAGGTTCAAACATTGAAACTCCCTCAGGGTTAATATTACCTCCAGCTGCAATACCAAGTCCTCCCTGGATTATTGCACCAATATCTGAAATGATATCCCCAAAAAGGTTTTCTGTTACTATAACATCATAAAACTCTGGCGATTTAACAAACCACATTGCTGCAGCATCAACATGATTGTAATCCTGTTTAATATCTTTATAATATTTGTCGCCTATTTCTTTATGAACTCGGACCCAGAGATCTCCGCAATAAGTTAAAACATTACATTTATGAACAAGTGTCAATTGTTTTCTTTGATTTCTTTTTCTAGTATACTCATAAGCAAATTTAACACAGCGCTCAACAACAGGTTGGGAATAAATCATTACCTGAGTTGCAATTTCATTTGATGTTCCAGGTTGTACAACTCCACCGATGCCTGTGTAGATTCCTCCTGTATTTTCACGAATTACAACAAAATCAATATCTTCCGGACCTTTACCTTTTAATGGGGTTTCAACGCCTGGATATAGTTTTACCGGCCGTAAATTTATGTATTGATCTAAACCAAATCGCATTTTCAATAGAATACCTACTTCAAGGACTCCCGGTTTTACATCAGGGTGTCCAATAGCCCCAAGAAAAATTGAATTAAATGATTTTAAATCGTTAATAGCTGAATCAGGCAAAATCTCTCCAGTTCGAAGATATCGTTCACCTCCAAAATCGAATTTTGTATAATCAATTTTAAATCCAAATTTATTTGCTACAGTATCTAAAACTTTAATTCCTTCCCTAACAACCTCAGGCCCGGTTCCATCACCGGGAATTAATGCAATTTTGTAATTTTTCCCCATTCTAAAACAGAATTAATAATTATTTTGTGTCGATTTTTTTCAATTTAGGTACTTACTTCGAGGAGTTTTCCATTAAATTTAACATTTTCATTGTTGCTTTGATTGCTGCTACCGTTTGATCCGGGTCAAGGCCTCTTGTTTTAATTTCCCTACCTTCAAGTTCCCAAGTTATAAAGGCTTCAACTAAAGCATCGGTTTGACCTCCGGGAGGAATAGTAACCAAATAATCAATAAGTATAGGTTCTTTTTTACCAAGTTTGCAGTAAATCCGATTAAGTGCCCTCATAAAAGCATCATATTGTCCATCACCAGCAGCTGTTTCTTCATAATCTTTACCTTCTATTTCTAACTTTAAAGTTGCTATAGATCTTAACCCATGCGCAACAGATAAACTATAATTTTTTATTTTTATTTTATTCTCAATAGTACTGCTATTTAAAACATCTGCAATAATAAATGGAAGATCTTCACGGGTTACATGTTCTTTTTTATCTCCTAATTCTATTATCCGTTCAGTTACAATTCTCATTTCATCAGGTGTCAATTCTATGCCCAGTTCCTCAAGGTTCTGCTTAATATTGGCTTTTCCTGACATTTTGCCTAAAGCATATTGTCTTTCGCGGCCAAATCGTTCCGGAAGTAAATCGTTATAGTACAATTTGTTTTTATTGTCTCCATCTGCATGTATTCCAGCACATTGAGTAAATACATATTCTCCAACAACAGGCTTATTTGCAGGAATACGAATACCAGAAAAAGATTCCACAAGACGACTAATATTTGTTAGTTTTGACTCTTGAACATTCAATTCATACTTTAATTGATCTTTTATAACTGCCACTACACTAGCCAATGGTACGTTTCCTGCCCGTTCCCCCAAACCATTGACAGTGGTATGAATTCCTTTAACACCTGCCTTAATTGCCATATAAACATTGGCTGTTGCCAAATCATAATCATTATGAGAGTGAAAGTCAAAATGCAATTCAGGGTAACGGCCTATCATTTCTTTGCAAAAAAAGTAGGCTTCGTCAGGGTTCATAATGCCAAGCGTGTCAGGTAACATAAACCGTTTAATATTTTCACTTTTAAGTGAATCGATCATAAATAAAACATAATCTTTTGAATTACGCATACCATTAGACCAGTCTTCAAGATAAATATTTACATTAATATCGAGTTTGCTGGCATGTTTAATTAAGTTTTTTATACCTGCTAAATGTTCTTCAGGAGATTTGTGCAACTGTTCCAGACAATGTTTCTTTGAACCTTTACATAACAAATTAATAACCTTTCCGCCTGCATTATTTATCCAATCCAAAGACAGGGTTCCGTCTACAAACCCTAGTACTTCAACTTTTTCAATAAAACCTGATTTTCTTGCCCAGTTGGTAATAGTTTGAACACCTTTATACTCTCCTTCTGAAACACGGGCAGATGCTATTTCTATACGATCAATTCTTACTTCATCAAGCAATACCCTTGCTACATTTAATTTTTCACTATCGGTATAGGAAACACCAGTGGTTTGTTCGCCATCCCTTAGTGTTGTATCCATTATTTCTATTTTCATAAAGCTTATATTATTAATCAAATATTCATATAATATTAAATATTAATTATTTATATATATTTAATTATACTTTTAAATTACATAATTGTATAAATAATAATTCGATTAAATTGATTTTTCAAATGCCGAAATCTTATCCTTTATGCTTAAAAGAAATTCAATGTCATCAAAACCTTTTAACAAGCATTCTTTTTTATAAGGATTAATTTGAAATACTTCAAATTCATTCGAAGAAACTATAGTAATAGTCTGATTGAGAAGATCTATTTTTAATTCAGTATTATTATTTTTTTCTATTGAAAAGAAAATTGTTGCTAAGAAATTATCGGTTATTTGCACTGGCAGTAATCCGCAATTAAGGCTATTATTTTGAAAAATATCAGCAAAAAAGCTTGATACAACAACTTTGAAACCATAATCATACAAAGCCCAGACGGCATGCTCCCGACTTGATCCTGAACCAAAATTTCTGTCTGCAACCAGTATTTTTCCCTGGTATTTTGGGTTGTTTAGTACAAAATCATTTTTCGGCAGGTCATTATGATCGAAACGCCAGTCTCTAAAAAGATTTTCACCAAAACCGACCCGATTAGTAGCTTTTAGAAACCTGGCAGGTATAATCTGGTCAGTGTCAATATTTTCAATTTTAAGAGGCACACAAGTTGAAACTATAGTAGAAAATTTTTCCATAACTTTTCAATTCTTTAATTCCTGTCAAAAAAATTATAATATTTCTCTAATATCAGTAATTTTACCAGTAATAGCTACCGCAGCTGCTGTCAATGGACTTGCCAGAAACGTGCGTGATCCGGGACCCTGACGACCTTCAAAATTCCTATTAGACGTTGACACACTATATTTCCCTGCCGGTATTTTATCTTCATTCATTGCAAGGCAGGCTGAACATCCAGGTTGACGTAATTGAAAACCGGAAGCGTCGAAAATATCCTTCAACCCTTCTTTTATGATTTGATTTTCAACTTGTTTTGATCCTGGAACGATCCAACAGGTAATATTTTCTGCTTTTTTCTTTCCTTTTATAATACTGGCAAATGCCCTGAAATCTTCAATTCTGCCATTTGTACAACTTCCAATAAAAACGTAATCCACAATTTTTCCAACTAATTTTTGACCTGGTTTTAAACCCATATATTCTAATGCTTTAGAATTCTCTTCTAATTCAGGTACACTTTCATTTATCTTAATTCCCATTCCCGGATTAGTACCATATGTAATCATAGGTTCAATATCTTCTGCTTCAAATGAAACTTCCTTATCAAAATGTGCGGATTTATCTGAATGTAATGTACTCCAATAAGTTTTTGCTTCGTCCCAATCGGAACTTTTTGGAGAGAATTCCCGATCTTTTAAATAATTGTAAGTAACTTCATCGGGCGCAATCATTCCTCCACGTGCTCCCATCTCAATAGCCATATTACAGATTGTCATACGGGCTTCCATGCTTAAATTTTCTATCGTATTACCAGCAAATTCAACAAAATACCCGGTTCCACCAGAAGCAGAAAGTTTCGAAATAATATAAAGTATAATATCTTTTGAAGTGATACCTTTTCCTAATTTGCCATTTATTGATATCCGCATAGTTTTAGGTTTGGTTTGAATGATGCATTGGGTTGCTAAAACCATTTCGATTTCAGAGGTACCAATACCAAAGGCAATACAACCAAATGCACCATGCGTCGCAGTGTGGCTATCGCCACAAACTATTGTCATACCAGGTTGTGTAATACCCAATTCAGGGCCAATAATATGAACAATTCCATTGTAAGGATGGCCAAGTCCATATAATTTGATGCCATTTTTATTACAATTCTCTGTTAATTTTTGAACTTGTATCCTGGAAAGCTCTTCTTTTATTGGAAGTTCCTGATTAAGAGTTGGAATATTATGGTCAGATGTAGCAATTGTATGATTTGGCCGGGCAACTTTTATTCCACGTTTTTCCAATCCATCAAAAGCAACCGGACTTGTTACTTCATGGATTAAATGTTTATCTATATATAAAATATCAGGTCCATTTTTAATTTGATGAACAACATGCCGTTCCCAAACTTTTTCAAATAATGTCTTAGGCTCAGTATTCATTTTGATTTTCAGTTAAGTATTCAAATTAATTATGAAACAAAATTTTAAAAACAAGGTTCATGAACTCATGAAATAAAATTCATTTGAATCATTTCCTATTTAAATTTAAACAATTAGATATTGCATCAATAAACGCTTCAACTGATGCAGTAACTATGTCAGTGTTGGCACCAAAACCATAAAATATTTCATTTTTATATTCTATTTGAATATGAACTTTTCCGACATCATCACTTCCTCTGGTAATAGCCTGAATCAGAAACTCTTCAAGCTTTACCTTTGTCTTGACAATTTTACGAACCGCAGTAAAAGCAGCATCTACCGGTCCATTACCAGAAGCGACTTCAGTATGAGGCACCCCATCGACAATTAAACGAACCTCAGCCATTGATAATGTAGGTTTTCCGCACATAACATTTAAAAAATCAAGTTTAATTTTCTTTTCCTTGCTTCTGACATCGCCTAATAATACAAGTAAATCATCATCATTGATATCTTTTTTCTTGTCAGCCATTGCAAGAAATTGATCATAAACTTCATTTAGTTTTAAGCTATCAAGTTTATGACCCAACCGATCCAATCTATGTTTTAAAGCTGCCCTGCCACTACGGGCTGTAAGTTTTATTGAGGATTCACTTAATCCAATATCTTTAGGATCAATAATCTCATAATTTTCCCTGTTTTTCAAAACACCATCCTGATGAATACCTGAAGAATGAGCAAAAGCATTTCTGCCCACAATAGCTTTATTTGCTTGTACAGGCATTCTCATTAACGTCGAAACCAAACGACTTGTAGCCATTAATTTCTTTGAAATAATACCTGTATTTAATTTTATATCTCTTCGACATTTTAATATCATAACAATTTCTTCAAGGGATGTATTTCCGGCTCTCTCTCCTATTCCATTGACTGTAACTTCAACTTGTCGGGCACCGTTCATAATTCCTGCCATTGTATTTGCAGTAGCCATGCCAAGGTCGTTATGACAGTGTGTAGAAATAATGGCTTTACTAATATTCTTAACATTTTCTTTTAAATACTTAATTTTGCGCCCATATTCTTCTGGTATACAATATCCGGTAGTATCAGGAATATTCACAACAGTTGCACCTGCGTTAATCACTGCTTCAATAACCCTAGCCAAATATTCATTTTCAGTTCGACCGGCATCTTCAGCATAAAATTCAACGTCTTCTACAAACTTTTTAGCATATTTAACAGCTTCAAATGCACGTTCTAATATTTCATTCTGATTAGATTTTAATTTATATGTAATATGATAAAAAGATGTTCCAATGCCAGTATGAATACGTGGCCTTTTTGCTGCTTTTAAAGCATCAGCAGCAACTTCAATATCTTTTTTTACTGCACGTGTAAGTCCACATATTATTGGCTCTGAAATGTTTTTTGTTATTTCAACAACTGAATGAAAATCTCCAGGACTTGATATAGGAAAACCGGCCTCAATAATATCAACACCTAATGCTTCTAAAGCTTTTGCTACTTCAATCTTTTCAATTGTATTCAATTGACAACCAGGAACCTGTTCTCCGTCGCGCAAAGTCGTATCGAAAATAAAAACTTTATTATCTGCCATAAATTTATATTTTTAAATGAATAAATCATTAATCAAAAAGGAGTGTAAGAATCTTTCCTACACTCCTTTTCAGATGTTAATTCAGGAAAGTTAATTTACACTCTTATTAATAGGTAAAAACCAATTAATATTTCATTTTTTATAAAATTATATTTCTGCATTTTTTTTATTCTGATGATGCAAAGATAACTATTGTTTTTAAATTAGAAAGAAAAAATATAAAATTTTATAAAAAATTAAAATGTAAAGAATAATTTACATTTTAATTTTTTAATTTTATCCTGAAAAATTATTTTAATATGAAGAATACCATTAGGATTGAAAGGTCTAATAAAGAATTGACTCAATATGAGTTAGCTAAAATGGTCTTAATTAGTCGACAGACAATAAATTCGATCGAACTAAATAAAGTATCTCCGTCAGTTACTATTGCTATGAAAATTGCAAAAGTACTTCATAAAAAAGTTGAGGAATTATTCATTCTGGAAGAATATGATTAATGCTATATGAATTCATTCCTTAATTGTTTTACCCATTCCTTAATTCGAGGGGCAATTAATTCCGATTGATTTTCAAAATCTATTGCCAAACCACAAAAAGAATTATTTCTAAAAGCTTTTGATTTCTCGAAATTATATCCTTTAACTGATGTTTTACCTACAATCGTTGCACCACAATTTTCCAATATATCAGCCAAAATACCTATTGCATCGACAAAATTTTCAGGATATCCAATTTGATCGCCATTACCAAAAATAGCAACCTTTTTGTTTTTTAAATCAAGATTTCCCAATTCAGGAACAAACTCATCCCAATAATTTGGCAACTCACCATCAAACCATGTTGGAACACCCAAAATATAATTAGAATATGCAAGAAATTTTTCACCATTAATATCTTCTGCATTTAATTCATCTAATAACGTATCTACAAGATGTTCTTTGATTTCTCTTGCAACCTTTGATGTATTTTGAGTATTAAAACTATAAATAAGCGCAATTTTTTCCATTAAATATTAAATTTCCTGATTCCTAAACTTGGAAATCCCATAAAGATTAATAAGAAACAAATATATTATCAAAAGTTAATAATTTATCAATTCTTTTACAGCCAAAAATATTTTTTCATTATTAGGTAAAATAGCTTTTTCAAGAATCCTATTAAACCCAACAGGTGTATATGCTGCCCCAACTCTCATTATAGGTGCATCTAAATATTCAAAAGCCTTATTAGATATTATTGAAGCAATTTCACCGCCAACTCCACCAAATACTTTATCCTCATGAACAATTATTACTTTTCCGGTTTTCTTTACCGTATTAATAATTGATTCATTATCCATAGGAGAAAGTGAGCGTAAATCTAAAACTTCAATTTCTTTTCCTAATTCATTTGAAATTTGTTCAGAAACTTCAATACACATATGAGTCGTATTCCCATAAGTAATAATACTCAGGTCATTTCCGTTTCTTCTAATGCGTGCTTTACCAAATGGCACTTCAAAATCATCCGGAACAGGAGTTGCAGCTTTAGGTGAATTATATAATGATTTTGGTTCAAGGAAAAGAGTTATACCTCGTGAAAGAATTGAAGTCCTTAGTAATCCCGCCGCATCGTCAGCAAATGAGGGATAAACAACTCTTATTCCAGGTAGTGTAATTAAAGCTCCTTCTATAGTTTGTGAATGATATAAACCTCCTCCAATATATCCCCCGGAAGCCAATCTAACAGTTATATTAGGAGAAAATTTACCATTTGATCTCCAATAATCGTGTGAGGAATCGACTAACTGTTCCATTGCAGGCCAAAAATAATCTGCAAATTCTGCTCCTTCGATTACAACTCGAATTTTATCGTCAAATCGGGACATTCCGTTGGCTGTTCCCATAATAAAATCTTCAGCAATAGGTGCATTGAAAACCCTTTCTTTACCAAATTCCTTTTGCAAACCTTTTGAAACATTAAATATGCCACCTTTATCTTTATAAGCAATATCTTGTCCCCATAGAAAAGTATCCGGGTTTTTTCTGAATTCCGTTTTTAGTGTTTCATTAAGTGCTTCAATAAGTTTTTTAGGTTCACCCCTAAAATCATGAATTCCTTCAGGATATTTACTGCTCTTATATGGTTCGGCAATTACAAAGTTAAAAATTGAATCAGGAGTCGGATCCGATGCTGCCATTGCTTTTTTATGAGCTTCCTTTACTTCAGCTTTTACTTTTTCCTCTATTACCTTTAATTCTGAATCAGAAAAACGTTTATAACGTAATAATAATCTTCTGAACTTAGCAAGAGGATCATATTCTCTGACATAATTTAATTCAAAATCGTCACGGTACAATTCATGACGATCAGAATTAGAGTGAGAGTGAATACGTACACAGTTTGCATGAACTATCACCGGATGATGTTCTTCCAAAACTATTTTCTTAGCTGTCAACATGGTGTTCATGGAATCGAAAACATCTTTACCATTACAATGTAGAATTGTTAAGTTTTTGAACCCGGTAAAATTATCGGATACCTTTCGATTTGCTGTTTGGTCCTTTTTAGGAACAGAAATACCATAACCATTATCCTGTATCACAAAAATTACTGGAAGTTTTTCATTGGAAGCTCCATTTATGGCCTCATAAACATAACCTTCGGAAACTGAAGATTCACCCTGTGAACAGAATGATACTCCTGGATGATGATACTTTTGTATAGCTCTACCTGTACCAACTGCATGCAAAGTATGGTTGCCTGTAGCAGAAGAAACACTATGAATATGCCATTCAGGTTTTGCAAAATGGTTAGACATGTGGCGTCCTCCTCCTGCTACATCATTTGCTTTTGAAATTCCATTGCAAATAATCTCTTCGGCTGTTAACCCAGCAGAAATATTGGTTAGCATATCCCGATAATATGGAAACAGATGGTCCTTTTCCCGATCAAAAACCTGTCCGATAGCAAGCTGGATGCCGTCATGTCCAGCATAAGGTGCATGGTATGACCACCCAATAGCTTGTTTTAAATAATTTGGTGCCCTATCATCAAGTGTCCTGCCAAGAACCATTAGGTAAAACCATTTTTCAAGCAAAGATTTGTCTGTAGTTAAAATACCGTGTATTTTTTGAATTTCCATTCTAATCTTAATTCAACATTAAAATCTAGTGAAAGCTAAAATTATCATTAATATTATAAAAATTAAATTTCCCTATCAATTTTCCAATTTTCAAGATAATCTACAATACTTTTTAGAAAGGCCCCTCCCATTGCTCCATCAATAATACGATGATCGTAAGTAAGAGACAAATACATTTTATTTCGAACTGCAAAAACATCTCCTGTAGGAGTTTCAAGAACAGAAGGTTTTTTTTCAATCATACCGGTAGCCAAAATGGCTACTTGTGGTTGGTTAATAATGGGTGTCCCGAATAAATTTCTAAATGAACCAAAATTAGTAATAGTGAAGGTACCTCCAATAATATCATCCGGAGTAAGTTTATTTTTTCTTGCGTTTTCAGCCAATCTGTTCATTTCCGAAGTAATTCCCAATAAACTAAGTTGATCAGAATTCTTTATAACTGGAACAATAAGGTTCCCTGAAGGAAGCGCAACTGCAATACCTATATTCACAGCTTTTTTAAGGATAATTCTAGTATCTTCAACAGAGGCATTAACATAAGGATATTTTTTTAACGTTTTTGAAACAGCTTCAATAAAAATAGGCATATAGGTAAGCTTTATATTTTCTCTTTTTTCAAAAATCTTCTTCACTTTTTCACGCCATATTACTAATGTGGTCACATCAGCCTCAATTACATTAGTGACATGAGGCGATACTCTTTTTGACATTAACATATGTTCAGCTATCAGCTTGCGCATACGGTCCATCTCGACTATCTCATCACCTTGATTTAAAGTCAATGAAATCTTTTTGACATCTGATTTAATTGAGGGGATTTCTGCTTTTTCTTTTTTGTCTAATA
>Ga0182021_10003949_pt1 | contig 17402 bp, 18 predicted proteins | sample 612E3MmetaG_FD_120493 | JGI IMG/M metagenome (GOLD analysis project Ga0182021, IMG submission 120493) | Permafrost microbial communities from Stordalen Mire, Sweden - 612E3M metaG (Illumina Assembly) | ecosystem: Environmental > Terrestrial > Soil > Wetlands > Permafrost | place: Sweden...
AAACATAATAAAAATTCGGCAATGCGGTGCTGAATTGGAGTTTACCGGTGTCAGTGAAGATTTTGTTCGGCAGTATTTTGGTTTAAACGATGATTTAGACCAAATCAGCCTCTGCGTTGGCAGGGACAATTACATTAAAGAGGCTTTGCGGCGATTTGAAGGTTTAAGGATTGTTCGTCAAGTGCCTTGGGAATGTCTCATCAGCTTTATCTGTGCAACCTACAAGAACATAGCCGCAATCGAACAGATGCTACGCAAACTTTCGTTTAAATTTGGTGAAAAAAAGAGCTTTGACGAATATGATTTTTATATTTTCCCAACCGTTGATAAGTTGGCTTTAGCTAGCGACAACGGGCTGCAGGAGTGTGGTTTAGGTTATAGGGCTCGGTATGTGAAGGCAACCGCCAAAAAAATTTGTGAAGAGAAAATTGACCTTGAAAACTTGAAGGCTTTGCCCTACCTTGAGGCCCGAAAAGTGCTCGTTGAGTTTCCTGGTGTCGGCTTGAAAGTGGCTGATTGCGTTTTGCTCTTCTCGATTGAGAAAATGGAGGCGTTCCCGGTGGACGTTTGGGTTAAACGCGTACTCCTAAACCACTATGCAAATCAACTGCCAGAACCACTCGTAAAGAAGTTGTCAACGCAAGATTCCCTAACTAACGGCGAATATGAGAAACTAAATGCCTTTGGCAGAAGCTACTTTGGACAATATGCAGGCTACGCCCAAGAATACCTATACCATTACGAAAGAACACAACATTGAACGTTTTTTCTCTCCAAAACAATAATTTTAAAGCGTAAATATTTAACAGAATGCCTTAGATTTTCGCTCTTTTTTTCTTAATCAAAAAAACAATTGAAATGCTTGTTACAATAGCTGCAATGATTATTGTTACGTAGATTGTTGTTGACGTAATTTTTGGGGTGGAAGCTGTGTTCGGTGAAGCACCTAAAGCGTAAACATTGTTGTCTAAGGAACCTATGTAGAGTACGCCGTTGACAACGGCAGGAGATGAAAAAATAAAACTGCCAGTTGTGTAATTCCAGATTTTGACACCGTTAATAGCATTTATCGCATAAACATTATTGTCCAAAGAACCCACGTAAACAACCCCGTTCACGACGGCAGGAGATGATTCAACATCTCCGCTGGCATAACTCCACAGCTTAGAACCGTTAGTTGAATTTAAAGCATAAAAATTGCCGTCATCAGAACCCACATAGACAATTCCGTTGACTACCGCGGGAGAAGAAACAACAAAACTGCCGGTAGAGAAGTTCCACAGTTCGACGCCATTTGCAGCACTGAGGGCGTAAACATGGTAGTCATCTGAGCCCACATACACTACCCCGTTAACGATAGCAGGTGATGAATCAGCTTGGTCACCAGTAGCGAACGCCCACAGCTTGGAGCCATTAGTCGCGTTTAAAGCGTAAACTTTTCCATCTCTTGAGCCGATGTAAACTACTCCACCATTAATTGCTGGAGAAGAATCAACCCCGCCACCAGTGGTGTACCTCCAGATTTTAGCGCCGTTGGTGGCATTCAAAGCATAAACGTTATCGTCCCTTGAACCCACGTAGACTACTTTGTTGACAATGGTGGGGGATGAAACAATCTGGTTACCAGTGGTATAATTCCAAAGTTGATTTCCTTTGGTAGCGTTCAAAGCATAAATGTTGCCGTCCCAAGAGCCGACATAGATTATGCCGTTAGCGACGTCTGGAGATGAAAAAACCCAGTTACCTGTAGTGTAATTCCAGACTTCGGCTCCGTTAGTTGCATTTAAAGCGTAAATTTTGTTGTCTCTTGAACCAACATAAACTATGCCATTTTCAACGGTGGGAGACGAAAAACCCCCGCCCGTAGTGTACTTCCATATTAACGTGGCATTAAGCACAGGATTCCCTACTCCGACGCCAATGTGAGTAGGATCTGATCGAAACATTGTCCAATCAGCACTGGCGAATGGAATTAAAACTGAGCTTAATAGAAAAACAAAGCAAACTAACGCTGTTACCCAACGTAAACTGTTCATTTGTATAAGACGCCGTTTTGTCCTTTAGCGTTAAAGAACTATTAAAGGTCTTTTGCGCTTGGTTTCGAACCATGCCAGTGAAAACTTGCCAAAGGTAGACGTAAATGTTTAAATCTGGTATGAAACAGCAATATTAAGCAAATAGCGTTGTGGGCCCGTAGCTCAGCTCGGTAGAGCGCCAGACTCATAATCTGTTGGTCACCAGTTCAAATCCGGTCGGGCCCACCACTATAACTTTAAGAGCTAACGCGCATGGGAGACGTTTACTCGAAACAAAATTATGCTTACGCGATGGCTGGATTTGTTAAACGTTATCAATTTTCGATTGGTTTGTCATTGATTTTTTTTGGTGCCGTTGATTTATGGTTTGTTATGCCCAACATGTATGCTAGTTTGGTGAGTGGTTGGGTTGTTAATTGGAGCTTTTTCTACTTTTATATGCCCGAAAGGGGTTTTACCATTCCTATTCTTCTAATAATGACTCTAGTTGGAACTTTAATTCTGAGTGACTACTGCATAAAGGGCATTCAGCCAGGAAGCGTTCACAATAAACAATATGCGGCAATATTGGTCGCAGCTCTTGGGTTCACCTATCAGGTAATTGGAGCATGGCCATTATGGAATCAACCATATCCATGGCCGTGGCAACAAGAGATCGCTATATACGGGAACCTGCTTGTTTTGCCGCTTTACATTGGAAGCCTCATCGCGCTTATAGCCGGAGCCGCTTCGCTATACATTCACAGCAAAATATACCATACGCAAACCAAAACCTGAAAGAAATTTTTCCTAATTTGCTATATAACGCGAGTGAAAAGGTTTAGTAATTTCTTACAATGGCAACTCTCGAAACTGTAGTCGTTTATGGGTTGTATATTGTTGCGGCTGAGAGGACGGAGGTGCCCTTTGCAGTGATCAGTTTTATTGTGTAGGATGTGCCTGGGCTTAAGGTGCCTGCTGCGCCAACTGTCAAAGTTATCGTTGTTGTAGTGCTTTTTGGGAGTGGGACCGTTGCTGCAGGACTAATGTTAGCTGCTGTTACGGCAACTCCGTTGATAACTGCATTAGTAATTGATGATTGTGTTCCGCCAGCATTCTGTACCATAACTTGTATCGTGTCAGATGTAATTGGTGAAACTGATGAACTTGGGACAAATGCTACGTTTGTGATTGTTACTTGTTCAGCTGTACCCATGAATCCTATTATTAAGTCCATTTCTGCTATGTTTAATGCTTGATTTGGGTTGTTGTCGTAATAGGTCACGTTGTAGGCGCAATCATTGTCAAGAGGTATATAGCCTGCATAGTTGAATGTTTTATTGGTAAAAACGAGTTGTGTTGATTCAACTCCGTTTGTTTGGCTTGTTATTAACTATATGAAACAAGATATCCAGTGTATGTCTGTAATAGCGGTTGATTCGTTGGTTGTATGGTTGGCTGATTCGTAGGTTGGATAGTTGCTATTGTATTCGAATTTGACTTAGAATTAGACTGTGATTGAAAATTAGTGAGGACAGAAATTGAAACAACTGAGAGCACGACCATTAATACGATCATTGCCCAATTGCTTTCTTCGACATGATTTGAAGGGACTTGATTCAGACTTTAAGGCTTTATGAATTCAAAATCTACTAGCTGTAACTGTAGTTTCTTTGATTATTTTTTTACTGCAACCAACAGATCCAAATTAGTCATCTCAGAAAGAAAATTGAAAAAATCTATGAAACTAAATATTTGATCAAAGAATAAAAAATGGCGTTTAGAGGACGATTTCTCTGATTACGTCATTAACCATCATTATTTTGGCGTTGTAGACGTTTTCTATGTATTTTAGGGTCTGTTCTTGGCCGTTTTCGGTGAATGCTTCTACGCCATCTTCCGCGATTACTATTTGGTAGCCTCTAAAGAAAGCGTCAGCTGCGGTATGACGAACGCACAGTTGCGTATGTAAGCCGCCGAGAACCACTGTTTTAACCCCATCGCCCTTATACAAGCTTCTAAGGAGCGGGTCTAAACCTGTCTCAAAAAAGCCGCTGTAAGTCCGTTTTTCCACAACGTAATCTTTGATTTGATCAGGTTCCAGTTCAGCAATAACCTGAGCTCCTGGCGTTCCTTTTATGGCGTGGTTGCCCCATTTACGTACAACCTCAACATCCTGCGGATAATGAGCATCCACGCTAAAGATGATGGGCACTTCGTTTTTTCTTGCTGCTACAACAAGCCTTTGTAGCGGCGGGACAATGTTTTTTGCCATTTTAACCATCAAAGGCCCATTAACAAAATCATTTTGAACATCCAAAAGTATGATAGCTGGTCTATCCAAAAAATTCACTTCTACAAAAAGATAATAAAAAACAAATTATTTAGTTTTGCTTAAGATGCTGGCTTTAGTGAGTATGATCCAATGGTAAGTTTCTCAGCGCCATCGGAGGTAACGAGAACTGTGTCTTCGATTCTGACTCCTCCATATCCTGGTAGGTAAATTCCAGGTTCATCGGTGACCACGTTGCCAGCGGCTAAGGCTTCTGTGCTGTCTGGGCTCAATATCGGGGCTTCATGAACTTCCAATCCTACGCCATGCCCAAGGTTGTGAACGAAAAATTCGCTAAAACCCGCTAATTCAATTGCCTGTCTTGCGGCAGCATCAACATTTTTAGCTGGGACAACGGGTTTTATGGTTTGGAATGCTTTTCGATGAGCATCTTTGACTGCTTCATAGCTTTTATTTTGTTTTTCAGAAACCTTTCCAGCGATGAATGTTCGGGTCATGTCTGAGCGGTAAAACTTGTAAGTTGCACCCAAATCAACAATCACTAAGTCGCCTTCGCAAATTGTTCTTTCTGAGCATGAACCGTGCGGAAAAGCTGAGGAGGCTCCAGAAGCAATTATGGTATCAAAGCCGGTTCCATCTGAACCTTGTTTACGCATGGCATATTCAATTTCGGCGGCTACCTCCTTTTCTTTTATTCCCGGCCTTATGGTTTCGCAAGCTACCTGCATCCCTTCACTTGTTAACTTGCAAGCTTCACGTATCAACTTGATTTCTTGTGGATCTTTGACTTTTCGGAGCTCGCGAACAATGTTGCCAGCTGGTTCAAGTCTTTCTTCACCGCCCAAAACCTTAGAAAAAGCACGCCAACTCTCAATTGACAAACTGTCCACGGCAAACTTTATCGAATTTGTGCGGGCTGCGAAGTTGGCGACTTTTTGAATTAGGTTTTCGCCTTGTTTTACAAGTTCCACTGATAACCCGCTGGTTTCTGCCTTTGCCTGCTCAAAATTGACTGACGAAACATATAGAACACTTTCACCTTGTTTGGGCACTAGCAGTGCGGTTGCTCCCGGAAAACTTGTGAAATATGTTAAGTTAGTGTTGTTAAAAATTAGGAAATATTCGAATTCGTCTTTCTGAAACGCCGCTTGCTTCAATGCATCTATTCTGTTCAACGTTTTTCGCCTGTAGAAAGAGGGAATGTTTTGACGAGTTTAAGTTTTCGGTATGACTCGTTGCGTTATGTAAATAAAAACAAGTCGATTTTGCTCCTGAATTTTTACACGAAATCGCCATTAACTTAATATAGATTTTAGTTGAATCCATAAACATACTCAGGGGAAAAAGCATGTTCTCTTATGCAGGAAAAATTTTACATGTTAACCTCACAACAGGAGAAACAAAAACTGAGCCACTATCAGAAGATATGGCTAAAAGCTACATTGGCGGCATTGGTTTAGGCATTCGCTTGCTTATGGATAATTCAAAAGCTGGCACAGATGCCTTTGACCCAGATAACCCATTGATTTACTGCACTGGCCCGCTTAGCGGCACCATGGGTCCAACAGCTGGAAACGGGTACGCTGTAGTTTCCAAATCACCAGCCACAGGAGGAGTAGGTGAAGGTAAAGCACACGGTTTCTTTGGTCCAGACCTGAAACGTGCAGGATATGACGCCGTTGTAATCACAGGTAAAGCACCAAAATTATCATACCTTTGGATTGACGATGACAAAGTCGAAATCCGAGATGGTGGATATCTAAAGAACGCAACTGTAAATGATACAGATAACAAGATTCGAGATGAACTAGGCGACTTTTACATCCGTGTTTCAGCCATCGGTGAAGCAGGGGAAAAACTTTGCCGTTTCGCAGCAATAATAAACGATGAGTTCCGGGCAATCGGTCGTACAGGAATGGGCGCTGTTATGGGCTCAAAAAACCTCAAGGCGGTCGCTGTCCGTGGAACAAAAGATGTTAACGTAGCAAATCTTGAAGGATTCAAAGAATTTATAAAAATGATTCACGAACGCATGAAGGGTCCAGCAACCAAGAAATACAAAACCTTGGGCACACCCGAAAACGTTCTTGTCCTCAACTCACTCTCAGCCTTGGCAACAAGGAACTGGACCAACGCCACATTTGAAGGCGCCGACAAAGTCAGCGGCGAATACTTAAACGAACATTTTGTTAAGAAAATTGTTGGTTGTGCAACATGCGGTATGCGTTGCGACCACATTGCAGTTGTTCCTGAAGGACCATACAAGGGTTCAACTTCACGATTAGAGTTCGAATGCCTTTGGAGCATGGGACCACTCTGCGGTGTTGACCGTCTAGATGCAATTATTGAGGCTATGCGAATAGTTAATGAGTACGGCATGGACGGCATATCAATCGGTGTCGTTGTTGCATTTGCAATGGACCTCTACGAGCATGGAATAATCACCAAAGAGCAAACTGACGGAATTGATTTGCGATTCGGAAATGCTGAAGCACTCATTGCTATAATTCATAAGATTGGTAAACGGGAAGGTTGGCTTGGCAATATTCTCGCGGAAGGTGTTGAAAAAGCTGCAGAAATGATCGGGGGAGATGCTTACAAGTACGCTTGCCACATTAAAGGCTTAGAACTGCCTGGTTATGATCTTCGAACGTTAAAGACTGCTGCACTTGGTTTTAGTGTCTCGTTCCGTGGAGCATGCCACCTTAGAAACGGTGCTTACTCACCTGACGTTAAAGGCAAAGTAAACCGCTTCAAAATTGAAAAAGGCAGAGGTAAAATGATCACTGACGAAAGCCTCATGTACAATATTATTGACTCACTCATCGTTTGCAAGTTTAGCAGAGGCACATATTACGACGGCTGGAAAGACCTAGCCAACTACTACACATTAGCCACAGGTATCCCAATCACAGTTGAAGAAATGACAAAAGACGGGGATAGAATAGAAAACTTGGCAAGACTCTTCAACATAAGAGAAGGCAAAGGCACACGCAAATTCGATGATGTGCCATACAAAATAAAGAATTTCCCAGTACCAGACGAAGGACCAGCTAAAGGCGTCTGCGTCAACGACGAAGAAATGGCTATTGGCTTAGATGACTATTATGCATCACGAGGATGGACAGTTGACGGCATTCCAACCTTAGAACGACTGCAACAGGTAGGGTTAGGCGACTTAGCCTACATTGCCGAAGACGCAATGAAAAAGGCTAAAGAAGCTAAGCCTGAAGTTCCAATAGCAACTGTAGGAGGAAACTAAGATGGTGCGACCTCAAGACAGAAAATTCGTAACAGCCGATCCAGAAAAATGCATAGGCTGCTGTGTCTGCGAATACGCTTGCAGCATGGTTAACGAGAAAACATTTAATCCAACAAAATCACGAATACGCGCAATGCGCATGGGCCCACTAGTGAACTTGGCAATTACCTGCAGGCATTGCGAGGAACCAGCATGTGTAGCCGCTTGCCCAAGAGATGCACTAACTCAAGAAGAAAACTCAGGCATCATCCGTGTTGACGAAAACGCATGCAACGGTTGCGGATGGTGCATCAGCGCATGCCAATTCGGCGCGATGAATATGCATCCAGAAAAGAAAATCGTCTTCACATGCAACAGCTGCACAGACAACGACACAAAAGAACCACAATGCGTCAAATGGTGCCCAGAAGAAGCACTAACATACGTAACCGCAGAAACACTGGCACAGAAATACAGACAAAAAGCCGTCAAGAACCTGTTCCAAACAGAAGCAGAAACTAAGTCAAAATAAAACTCTGTAATTCCAGCGCTTTTTAGCGCTCTCTTCTTCAAATTTGTTTTAATTAAGTTTCAAAGTAGATTTCTATTAAAGGACTTCAAAGACCAGGGTTTATAATGCATGTGATTAATGTAGATTCGCTAACTTATTTTTTTCGAAAAATAAATATCAGAAGCTGAAAACAAAGGGCAAGATGGTAAATGAGCTTGATATTATCATAGCAGGCATAGCAGCCGCAAATAATGAAACGCTGATAACTAGAGACAGGGCTTTCTTAAACTTTGAAAGCACTAAGATAATAGTGCTTAGCTAGTTGTCTTGTTTTTGTTTAGGTAGGTTTTTTGCTTATTGTTCCTTTAGTGTAAGGTACGAAATCTCTGATCTGCTCAATTGACGTTTTTCCAGCTTTTTCCCGTTGTTCCTTGGGCAGCTTGAGCATTAGTGATTTGAGAATTTGCTTTAACAGCTCTTTTCCTTGCGTATCGCCTGGCAAGAGAACAATGTACGATTTAGTTTTTGCTTTCACGGCGTCGACGGGTCCGCCGACATAGCTTGTTTCTTCATTGACGATGATGCCGATAGCGGTTCTAAGCGGAGTGTTTCGTGTCCAATTCCGTTTGCCAACTACCGCAAAAGCGCCATGGGGGACAGATTCTCCTGAAGGGCCACTTTTGCTTAACTGATCCACCTTAACCCAATAAACGTCGGCTGAACCCGCGTTTTCTCGCCATGCCCTTGAAAAAGAAGCCGCGTACTCGCCAGCTTCAAGAAGAGTCTGTTCACTGATGGTTTTGCCTTCAGCTTTAACAACCACAAATGGTGCACCTGAGATTTCAGCGTGAAAAACCACATCTTCCTGTTCGGCGTATTTTTTTACGAGAACTTCATTGCTCACTGTGTCTTTGCCAGCAACCACCAAGAAACCGTCTGAAGAGATGAACCATCGGAATTTTTCGTACCACTCCTTGTTCTCCATTGCCACTTTGCGTTTGGAGAGTGCTTCCATGATTTCTGCTGGTTTAAGGTTCTTCAACTCTTCCGCTTCAGACAATTCACTTTCGATTTTAGCGAGTTTCCTCTTAGAATCCTGAAGGGCAGAGAGAGCACCTTGAGATTTCTCTTTAGCCCGTTTGCCGTGTTCATAATACCTGTTAGCATTATCGAAGATTGACTCTCGCAGATTAAAACTGAAATGGAAATTATCTACACAAAGATTCAACGCAAGGTTTTTTCCGTCAAACGATTCAAAATAAGCGGCAGGTAGTTTACCTGTTTTCTTTGCAGCCATAACAGTTGTGATTATTTTATTCCAGTCGTGTCCTAGCTGGTTGGCTTTTATCAGTTGGGTTTGCAATGTTTCGAGTTCGTTGAAGTGAGCGTAGACGGTGTTGCCGATCAGTTTGTCGCGTTCAGCTTTAGTTTCGTCTTCATTGATAGATTTTTCTTGGTCAGCGACAACACGTCTTAGACGTTCCGCTTCTTTCCTTATCTTGTCAACTTCAACACCGTTAACAGCTCTTTCTGCTACGGTTACTCTTAGGTAAAACTCGTCTAATGCCTGATTGAAAGTGCTGTAAGCTTGCGTTTTGAAGCCTTCATACCTTTTAAGTTTGAGCGGCACAACATCCAAGAAATCGTCGTCTTCGCCCAGAATGATGCATGGCTCCAAATGCATGTTTGAAATAGCTGAAAGTAAATCTTGAAGCGCCCCAAAAATGCCTTCAACTTCAGCCTTTGTGAGGGTGCTGGAATGTTTGGTTTTTTCAACGCCTGCTCTGAGTAGGATTTCTTCTGAGTATACTCCGCCGACGCCTAAGAAACGTGCAGTTGCCCTGACAACCTCTGTTTCGCCAGCGTTTTTGAGGGCTTCTTCCAGTTCATCTTGGGTAACTTTGAAGGGATTTTTGCTGCTTGAAGGCGGAAGCTGAAGAACTACGTTATGGAGGATGTCACGGTCCCGCATTTTTTTGAAAGCTAACGCGTGAATGATAACATTTTGTTCATTTGTTAGTATGATGTTGCCTTCGCCGAAAAGCTCTATAACCAACTTTAAAATTCCAGTTTTGGTTCGGAAGCTAACTGTAACGATTCTTTCAAACTCGAATTGGTCAAGACCTGCAAACCAGGCGTCTCGTAAGTATTTCCTAAGCACCATGCAGAATGCTGGTGGCTCAGCCGGATTTTCTTCCGCGTAACTGGTTGTGTGAAATCTTCTTCCGGCTTCTATCACTAATCGAATTGGCGGCATGTCTGTTTTATGCAGTTTAAAAATAACCGTTTTTTCGTCAAGTTGATAGATGTTGTTCACTCGGGAATCAGCGATTGCTGCCTTAAGTTCCTGAATCGCCGCGGAAATGTCAAAGCTTGAAAACTCTTTTTTGCGCAATACTGGCACCCATCAAATTGAAATCTATAATGCAGCTTGACTATAAAATAAGCTTTGGAGATAAAAATCGGTAAAATCCGTTTTTAATAGGGTTTGGAAGGCAGAAATGATTAATATGTAGGGATGTTTTTTAAGTAAGAATTAAAATATACTGTTCCAAGGATTAGATACGACATGACACCTGTAGTTCAACTTTACTGGATACGAGTTGCATTAGGCGTAGTTGCAGCCACTTTAAGTGCAATAGTGGCTTTTCTGATAAACGCAAGTGACATCACAGGGCTCATTAACACATTAACAATAGCCCTAATAGTTTACTTGGTATCCTACTACATTTTGAAAGCACAATTCAAAAACAAAATAGAAAAGCAATCAAAAATCTTAAGCACAGGTATAATCATGTACTTTTTCACCTGGTTACCCTTCTTCGTCTTATTCTATACTATAATCAAAGTGTACTAAAAATTAACTAAAAAAATTTATTTTTTATTCTTCGTCTTCTTCACTTTTTTGTAAAAAGTTAGCAATCGTGGCTTGGCTTTTATCGGTTCTTAAAGTTTCTATTTTTTCTTCAGCCGTTGCTTTGTCGTTTCCAGTTGGGCTTGGAATGTCCATTCTTGTGAGTATGCGCATGCAGTCTGCCCAAGCTGAAAAGTAACCCCTATCAAAATCCCCATGTAACCCATTGCGCATGTGGTCAAGGAACTCTTTTCTGTACGAGTGAAGCGTTGGTTTGTCGCTTAAATCTAGTTTAGCGAAAAACGCATAATCATCGGTTGCGCTGTTTTTGCGTGAAAGATACATTCCATATAGTGCCCGGAAGTATCCTCGGTTCCAATCTGTTTTTTGCATTTTCTGTTTAACTCTTTCCAGCTCTCTTTCAGCTTCAGTGAATTGTCTGCTGACTATGAGTTGGAAGTATCGTGCAACCAAGGCTTGGGGAATAGGCATATTTAGCGTCCACGGCTTTTACTTGTTTTCTCTGCTTTTTCTTCTTCAGAGATATCTTCTATTCCGTTTTCGGTTACTTTAAGTATTTCCTCTCCCTCCGGCAAATATGGGCTTGAAACTAACCTCGCAATTCGCGTTGGCCCATGCGATGCTCTTCGCAGATAGATGCGTGTGTGGCTTGTGTGACCAACGATGTTTCCCCCGATTGGATGAATAGCATCCCCGAAGAATTGATCTGGCTTAGCCATTACTTGATTAGTTACAACCGCGACAGCATTGAATGCTCGAGCCAAACCGATTAGTTTATGCATGTGCTTGTTTAGTTTTTGTTGTCTTGAAGCTAACATTTCTCTTCCAAGATATTCACTTCTAAAATGCGCTGTCAAGGAGTCAACTATTATCAGTTTAATGTTGTTTGCCTTGATTATTTCATCGGCATTTTCCAAAAGAAACATTTGGTGATCTGAAGTATATGCTTCAGCATAAATGATATTTTTTATTACTGTTTCTGGGTCTAAACCTAAAAATTTGGACATTTGCACTATTCGTTCAAGCCTGAAAGTGTTTTCTGTGTCCACGTATAATGCGCCGCCGTTGAGTCCGCCTCGCTCTGGCGGTAACTGAACATTGACGCATAGTTGATGGCACATCTGGCTTTTTCCACTGCCATATTCACCGTAAAACTCTGTGATAGTTTGAGTTTCTAAGCCACCGTCAACCATTTTATCTATGGCTTTGCTGCCTGTGCTTAGGCGCAACACGTTTTTGCGCATTTTGTAGAGTTCATCAGCACGGATGAATGAGACTCCGATTGCTTGACGTGCTGCATCGATAATTTGGAACGCTTTCTTCTCGCTTACTCCAACCGGATCTAACTCTCGCGATGTCGCCATGGCTAAAGCTTCAACGGTGTGGTAGCCGAGTTCCCGGAGTTTTTGGGCTGTGGCTGGGCCAACTCCTGGGAGGTCCTCTATAAACTCGTATTTTGGCTTGCTTGATGGCGTTTCCTCTTCTGTTTCATTTTCTTTTTCGTTTTCCGCGTCTTCAGCATCAGTCATACGTTCACACTTTGAAGACATGATGTAATGTTTGGGTTATTTAAGATAACCTAAGAACAGACTTAATGGAGCAGTGGAGGGGTAAGTGAAAGTGAATGTTTTTTTTTGAAGTGAAGCTGTACTTTAGATTGAATATTAACAAGGTAAATTATTGTTGTTCGTATTAGCGTTCCAAAGCTGAATATAGTTTTATCTGATATACGTCTGTGGTACGAGCCTTTGGTTGTTTGTCCAAAGTATGATAGTTAACTTGAAGATCGAAAGTTGTTAATTTTTTTAAAATTGAAGTTGGATCAACCGGTAAGCTATCGTAAACTTATCGGAACTTCTTGTTTCACGCGTAATTTATCGTGGCGTTTGGTGTGGTGTCTGGCTCAATCTTATCGCTAAATAAAAGGAAAATAAAACCAAAAAATATATAATTTTCTAACTACATCAAAGATATTGTTATTTATTCTTTACATTCTTTGAGGTTGTTAAGTTCTGCTCTTGTTTTGTTTAGAATTGCTGTGTCCTTAATTGTTTTGATAGAATCAACGGGTAAACAAATTATTACTTTGCCAAGATAAGGTCTCTTAAACCCAAGTGACTTTGCCGCTTCATCGCTTAAGCCAATGTAGAAATTTGTTATTTGCCAAGTATTCATGTCTAACTCTGCACTCTCGACTTCGCCCAACAAAAATGCGTCCGAAGTAAAAGCTTTTTTCCAAAATAGTCTGCTTATTTCAACCATTAAAAAACCTTCAATAGTAAATTATTTCGTGCACCTTAATATTTGTTTATCGGCAACTAGTATGTCAAAACGCTTTTTACAATGGACAAGCATAGTTAAAATGGTAATTATGTCTACTTCTAAAAAAGAAACCACTAAACAGCTTACTGCAGAAGAGAAACGTGTTATAGAGGAAAAAGCCACTGAAGCCCCGTTTACCGGCAAATATTTCGCTTTTTGGCAAAAAGGTACCTATGTCTGCAAACGTTGTGGAACCAAACTATATCGTTCAGAAAACAAGTTTGAAGCAAACTGTGGCTGGCCAAGCTTTGACGAGGAAATCCTCGGTGCAGTTAAACGATTACCTGACCCTGATGGGATGAGAACAGAAATAGAATGTGCGAACTGCGGTGCTCATTTAGGTCACGTTTTTGTCGGCGAACATTTCACAGAGAAGAATACTCGACATTGTGTGAACTCAATTTCGATGGATTTTATTCCAGACAAGCAGTGATTCTTGATTTTTTTCAAATGTCTAAGAATTATCGATGTTAACTTAAGATTGGTATTAGGAAAGTGAAGAAATGTCAAAACAGCTCACTGCAAAATCCTCCAAACTTGAAGACTTAATCGAGTACCAAGAAGATTCAGTTGTAAGCCGTACATTACTTGAAAAGAAAACCGGAACTGTAACACTATTTGCGTTTGATGACGGTCAAGGCTTAAGCGAGCACACCGCGCCCTACGACGCATTGGTTTACGTGCTTGAAGGTGAAGTCGAAATAACCATATCCGGCAAAGCGCTGAGGCTAAAGCAGGGAGAAATAACTATTATGCCAGCCAATGAACCACATGCCTTAGTGGCGAAAACAAGGTTCAAAATGCTTCTAACAATGATAAAATCCTAAAGCCCACCGCTCCAATTATCCTTAAAGAAGTACTCGCCCAAAGGTTTTCTCTGGGGCATTGGAAGTTTCTCAGCAGGGTAACCTATCGCGATCAGTGCGTGAGGCTCAACACTTTCAGGAATATTAAATATCTTTCTAACGGTTTCTTTACAAAAGGAGGGTGCGCAGAACCAGCATGCCCCCAAACCCTTTGCGTGCGCCGCTAACAGCAAGTTTTGAATGGCCGCACCAAAGCTTTGTATTGCCAAATCACGCTCGATGCTTTCTCTTTTTTTGTCCGGAAATTTGTTCATTCCATCCATTGTTGAGCAAGCAAGAATTAACACGGGAGCGGATGCAAATCTTTCAACCCTAACATTTCGCATTTCTGCGTCTATGATTAAGCCCTCTTTAGCCATGTCGGTAGCCCAAACTTCAGCCATAGCTTCAGCCAACTCCCTTTTAACTAAATCATTATGTAAAATGATGAATCGCCACGGTTGGGCATTATGCGCTGAAGGCGCCAAACCCGCAACCTCCAAAATCTCTTCAACTATATGCTGGGGAACCGGCTTAAGTTGATATTTTCTGGTGCTTCGCCGATCTCTCACGGCGTCAAATAGATCTGGCATGAAATATGAGTATGTGTTTTTGCCTTTTTATCTCTTAACCGATTGATGCTATCTCTAACCCACATTGAATTCTTTAAATTAGCGTCTATTGTATGGCTGTTTCTCAATCGCTTACATGCCATTAAGAATATAATTGCGGGAACCTTTTGGTTGAGAAAAGAGAGGGGGATAAGTTACGAGCATTCGTGAAAAAAATTATAGAATTGATATAGGCGCATATGGTGCAATATCTGTTGAGGCGCCCAGCAAAGAAGAATGTCTGGAACTTTTCCAAGAAGTCACAAGAACCAGACGAGAATCAAAGATTGACGAAGCAATAAGATAAACCAGCCTTACGATCTTACGCCATAATCCCATCGCACCCAAAATTTTCAATTTTTGGGTCATGAAAGCAGTGGTTTTGTTAATTAAAATGCTTAGTTTTTGTTTGGCAAGAGAATAACTTTGAGAGACTGTCCTGCCTCAGCCATTAACCTGAATCCTTCCTGTGCCTTACTCAAACTTAGCTGATGAGTGATCATATCTTTCACATTCAATTGTTTTGTGGCTAACACACGCAATGACTCTTCCAAATCGTTAGGTGCAGCTCCGTAGCTTGTTTGCATGGTAATTTCGTTTCGCCAGAACTGGTTTATGGGGACTGGAAGCTTAACAGATGGATCTGGCACTGCAAAAAACAGTATTGTTCCGCCGTTTTCAACGCAGTTGAGCGCTGATAGGGAAGCTGAGGTGGCACCTGTGCAGACAATAACCTGGTCAGCTAATCTTCCTGCGTTAACTTCCTTAAGCCCGAGAGGCAGGTTTTCTTTAGCGTTTAATGTGTGAGTTGCACCGAACTTTTTGGCGAGCTCAAGCCTGTATAGGTTAATGTCGGCTACGATAATGTTTTTTAAACCTTTGAACTTGGCAAGTTGCGCATGCAAGATTCCTGCAATGCCGCCGCCAATAATCAAAATCGTATCGTCTTTTTGTAAGCCAGCTAAGCGTTGACCTCGGGAGACGCATGCTAATGGCTCAATGAATGTTCCTTCTTCGAAAGACATTTCATCTGGCAGTTTGTAAATGCCAAAGTCAATGTTGATTTTTGGTACTCTGATGTATTGCGAGAAGCCGCCTGGATAATAATTTGTTGTGTGCAATGTGTGGCAAGCAGTGTGGAATCCTCTTTTGCAGTAACGGCACTGGTTACAAGGGACATGATGTGAAACAAAGACTCTGTCACCAATTTTGAGGCTCCTGACTTTAGTACCAACTTTGTCAATGATACCCGTTGCCTCATGACCCAATACTATCGGGGCTTTTGGAACCCGGTACCATTCAATTACGTCGCTGCCGCATATGCCGCTTGCCATGACCTTCAACAATGCCTCGTCATCGCCGATTTCGGGGATGGGTGCGTCTTGGATGCGTACGTCATAGTTGTTGTAGTACACGGCAGTCTGCAACAGGGTTCACCAAAAAGGTGGTTTAGGCTTTGCCTGCTTTAACCTGATTGAACAGGTCTAATGCTTCTTGCGGCGTATAGTTGTCATGGACGATGGCTCTGATTCCTCTGATGGCGGCTACGGGGTTCTCGGTTTGCCAAACATTCCTCCCCAAGTTAACGCCTATGGCGCCTTTCTGCATGCCATCGTAAACAAAGTCGAAGACTTCTTTTTGGGTTTCACTTTTTGGTCCACCCGCCATTACAACTGGCACTGGGCACCCGTCAACTACTTTCTCAAAATTTTCTTTGCAATAATATGTTTTAACTACTCTTGCGCCTAATTCAGCTGAAACTCTTGCAACTAAAGCTAAATACCGAGCTTCACGTTTTTCAAGTTCTTTCCCAACCGCTGTTACAGCCATAACTGGTACGCCGTAATCTTCGCATTCATCAACAAGTTTGGCTAGGTTGCTTAGGCTTTTATTTTCATATTTTGTTCCTGCAAAAACAGACATGGAAACTGCCATTACATTTAATCTCAGAATCTCTTGAATGGATGTGACTACGCTTTCGTTTGCCAAATCTTCCCCGACTACGGTTACTGCTCCTGAAACTCGCATTATGATTGGTTTCTCAATAGCTGGATCAATACAGTTTCGTAATACCCCACGGGTGAGCATGATTGCGTCAGCGTACTGGTAAATTGGCTTAATTGTTTCTTCGGGCTTCTCAAGACCATGAGTGGGTCCTTGGAAATATCCATGATCTATAGGTAAAAAGAGAGCTTTACCATCTTTCTGAATAAGTCTACTTAAGCGGTTTTTCATTCCCCAATCCATAATTATTTCTCCGTGCAATCTTTTTGCTTTAGGATTAAATAACCTTTTTCTATGAGCCAATGGTGAAACTGCCATGTGGTCCACAGGCAGGAGCTGCTACATTTTTGTCTTGTCTTGTCATAAGTTAGCGAAGCCTCCGTCAGCTTGTTTAGCTCCATCTGAACTGGACACTGAACGTCTTTGCAGAATTCTCTTCGCTTATACTCAATAAATCCTTCAGGTATCATTTCCATCGGTGCCTACTCATATTTTAAAGTTAATAAGCCTTGTTTTTACCTATTGGTCTTAAAGATTTAGTAATATACCGGTTACCTTGACGTTCTTTACAATCTGTTCAGTTTTCCTGAATTAATTAGCAAGCGCTTTTAGGTATGTTTTCAATGTGTTGCTTGTATGCCAAAGCTGTATCTTTTAGGCGGAGAAAACGTCTTCAAAAGAAGTG
>Ga0182021_10003950_pt1 | contig 17402 bp, 22 predicted proteins | sample 612E3MmetaG_FD_120493 | JGI IMG/M metagenome (GOLD analysis project Ga0182021, IMG submission 120493) | Permafrost microbial communities from Stordalen Mire, Sweden - 612E3M metaG (Illumina Assembly) | ecosystem: Environmental > Terrestrial > Soil > Wetlands > Permafrost | place: Sweden...
CGATACGAAGACCTAAAAAAAGTAGTGACGGCCCCCGGGATCAAAAGCCATGCTTTCCGAGTCTCTTACTTTAAACTGGGTGATAGGGCCTTTGCTCATGTTTGTTTTGGCTTGGGGTTTTCTTGGCGCCTATCCTGATTTGAGAAATGGCGTAATTCTTATTGGCGTTGCTAGATGCATAGCGATGGTTATTGTTTGGAATAACCTTGCGAAAGGTGACAATGAGTGGGCAGCAATCCTTGTTGCAATAAATTCGATTTTTCAGATATTGATGTACTCGGTTTTAGCATACTTCTACATTACGATAGCTAGCTCATGGATTTCTGGATCATCTCAAATAGTTAATATTTCTCTCATCCAGGTTGCTGAATCAGTGGCAATCTACTTGGGGATCCCTTTCTTTGCAGGAATAGCAACGCGATTTTACTTCCCAAAAACTAAGGGGCGCGAATGGTACGAGCACAAGTTAGTGCCCAAACTCGGACATACATCGCTAATAGCCCTCCTATTCACAATCGTTGTAATGTTCTTGTTAAAAGGCCAATACATATTGAGCTTACCCCTGGATGTCCTGTTAATCGCCATCCCACTTCTCATCTATTTCGTCATTATGTTCTTTGGAGCATTTGCTTTAGGTAAATTTTCAAAGCTTGGCTACAAAAGAACAACCGCGCTCTCTTTCACGGCAGCCAGCAACAACTTTGAATTAGCAATAGCTGTTGCAGTTGCAGTTTTCGGTTTAGCCTCCCAAGAAGCTTTCGCCGCTGTAATAGGCCCTCTTATAGAAGTTCCAGTAATGATTAGTTTAGTTAATGTTGCTTTCTGGCTGAGAAAAAAATGTTATAAGTGATTGAAGATGAAGAAAGTTTTGTTTGTTTGTGTTGAAAATGCTGGTAGAAGCCAAATGGCTGAAGTCTTCGCTAACAAATATAGCCAAGGAAAACTAATAGCAAAAAGTGCCGGAATAAACCTGGCTCCGCAAGTGAACCCACTAGTTTGGAAGCCATGAAAGAGAAAGGCATCGACATATCCAGCAACAAGCCTAAAATGCTCTCTCAAGAAATGGCAAACCCAGCCGACTTAATTGTTACCATGGGGTGTGGCGGTTCTGATTATTGTCCTGGCCCTTTCTTTAAGGAAAATGTTGATTGGGCGCTTGAAGACCCTAAGGGCAAATCTTTGGACAAGGTTCGGGAAATCAGAGATGAAATTGAGCACAGGGTAAACGAGTTGATTTTGGCTGAAAAATAATTTCCTTAGTTGAGAAATCTGGTTTTTTCTGTTTTTTGTTCAATGCGCCCAAAAATCTTTTAATTGAAGTCTGTAAGCAAGTGAGCCTGAGGATATCGATTTGAGGAAGAACAACAAATACCTCAGGTATTTTATCAACAGAAAATTTGCTGTCGATGCGATCAGTATGGCAATCTTTTGGGTAATAGTTTACACGCCTGTTTTCTTGTATACTTCGAAGTCGATTGATGCTGCATTAATCGGTCTTGGTTCGTCGGCGATATTAGAGATTCTTTTTGGTGGGGTATATGGCAAATTTAATGATTGGTTTAGAAAGAAAGCAGGTGTTAATAAGAACGCATAGTTGAGCTTTAACCGATAGAAAGATTTGTGTCGACCAAAAAATTCTATCCACTTAAAGAACAGTTTTTCCAAGTTGCGAAATAAAAAAGTCGATTTTGGAAAGAGATAAACTTTAGAAAGATGATTAGTTGATTGTTAAGAGAAGGTGGACATATGGTTTCAGATAATTTTAAGGCTTGTTTAAAGGAGAGCGAGTTGAAAGAGGGTCAAATGAAGGGTGTAAGAGTTTCTGGAAAGTCTATTTTGTTAGTTAGGCAGGGTGGCCAAATTTTTGGGGTTTCGAATAGTTGCCCTCACATGGGATGTTCACTGGAAGGAGGCATCCTGAGTGAGTTCATAGTAATGTGTCCATGTCACGGGTGGAAGTTTGACGTACGAAATGGAAACTATGTAGAAAATGATGCCATAACTTTGGAAAGTTACCGATGTAAGATAGAAAACGGAAAAGTTTACGTTGAAATCAAAGATGGAAATTTTTTGAGTCACTTGGGACTATAATTAATTCAGCAAAATTTAGAATACACTTTCCACAAATTGTCATTATGAATTAAAAAATCAACGACTTCCTTATTTCTGCAAGATTAAAATTATTTTGGTGATGGGGTAAAAATGATTAATTTTTCTTGATCTTCTCTGCTATCTAAGCCTTGCTCATGCGAAATTTTTATTGTTTGTTTTTTACATTCGTCGCATAGTCCTATGAGCTGCAAAGCATAACCTGCGTTGGGTTCAGATTCTGTCAAGGCCACAACCTTAGGACATAATTCTGCGATTCTGTACCTAATTATCCTAAAAAAATTGACTGCCTCGTTCCTATCCATCAAGATCCCCAGACAATGCCATTAAATTTTAATCTCCATTTTTCTGGCAATGCTATTTCGATTTTAACTGAGCCAATCGACATCCTAACCATACCTTACCCTCTTCCATATCGAAAAACATCTATGTCAAGTTAGGGCTTAGCGTCTAAAAATAACGCTTTTTGAGAAACATGCTTCACCCCTTTTGTACAGGTGGCTTTACAAGCTTGCGAAGCAGACTTAACAAATCTTGCAATGCCCACTTCTTAAACAAGCCCTTAAGGGCTAATGTGCCTTTGAGACGGCCGTTCAAGAATCAATTCTACTTTACCAAAGCAAAAGGAATATTAATTCGTATCACTGTGCGAATTTAAGGAAACTTAATGCAGGCGAAAGATTTCTCTCTCTTCCCGAATTTTCCGCTTGCTTAAGTTGCACTTTTTTTTCACTCCAATTTTGTAGCTATCTGGTTAAACAACTCTTTTGATGGAGTTTTTGATCAAGTTGTGTTCTGATTAGTGGGTGCGCTTGAGAAACCATGAAGAGTTGACTCCAGAATCCATGAATTTGGGTTTTGATATTTCACTATCGGCGTGGCATGTCTTAGTCGTTCTGTTTCTTTTGTTTCAAAGTGACATGTAATTTCAAGGATGATTTCTTTATGTGTTTGTTTTTGCTCTATGAATGTTTCAAAGATTTTTTTGAAGTTAGTTAAGTTTATTTCCAGTTTTGAGAATTCATCGGCAACTGTTTTAATTGAGTTAGATTGGATGTATTTGGTGTATGCCTCGCAGAGTTGGTCTTCTAAATTGCTTAGTTGCTTTAATATTTCGCAAGAAGTTTCATAATCAACATTGTTGATTTTAGATATTTTTTTTGCGTAGGCTGAGACGCTGTCGGTCAATTCTTTGAAGTTCATTTTTGGGCACATTTTTTCTGTTTCTGGCATGTCTACGTAGTCGAGTATTGCTTGGATGATTTTTGCACACTTTAAGCTGTCGTAACCTATTCCCAAGGTGAAACAGTTTTCAGGCTGGTTAATTTTATTTGAAAAAGTTTCGTAAAGCCTAAACGTTTCGGTTTCCAGATTGGCGCAGCATTTTAGGTACTGTGCACTTTCTTGTAGCTTGTCATTCATTTTCTTTGCCCCGATTGACACGTGTATAGTGAGTATTAATAAATGTTATTTGTTTTATTCTGGGCTGTTGTTATGTTCAACGCATATACAAATCAATGAAAGTGTGCCTGAGAAAAATGCAAAATACATCTCCTTAACCCAAAAAAACTGGTTTAAGCGCTTCGCAGGACGATCATTGTGTTGGTTTTAACTATGCCTTCAACCACGCGGATTTTTTCTATACATTCGTTTACTTCTGTCATGTTCATTCCGCTGATGACTGCCACTATGTCATATTCGCCGCTGACTTCATAGGTGGTTTGGACGTTTGGGATTGCTTGAATTTTCTTTGAAACTTCTTGAGTTGGTTGAGCAGGATTGGTTGCAAGTAGAGTTATGGCTTGGGCGCCTTCTGCGACAGCAATTTTGACAGTGAATTTGCGTATGATTCCCTCGTCGGTTAATGTTTTGATTCTTTTCCGTATAGCGCCTTCAGATAAGCCAACCTTTGCGCCTATTTCGCCGTAGCCTGATCTTGCATCTTCTTTTAATAACTCGATTATTTGCTTATCTGTAGCGTCCATTTTATCACCGGTTAGTTTGCGTATCATTAACTCTAACGGTTTCCCTTATAAGGATTATAACTATTTTGCGGATTTCGTTGTTGTTGTTTGTTTGTTTTACGTTTTCCACTCTGGAAAGCGCTTAATTTGTTGCACCAAATAGAACATTAATAGTCCAAGTTGTAACAAATAAGTCGCAAGGTTTAAATTAATCTGAGATTTAATTTGAAAGACATTTCCTAAAATTAAAAAGTGACGAATAAAAAATGATTAAACCAGCCATTTCGAATCCTCAAAAAGTTAAGGCAAAATGCCCTGATTGTGACGCAGAGCTTGATGTTCCATCAGACACAGAGAAAGGAGAAATCCTTAGCTGCCCCGGATGCGGACTTGAACTTGAAGTTAAACAAGTTAAAGGTGGATGCGTAGACCTTCAAGAGTTAACCATTGAAGGCGAAGACTGGGGCGAATAAAGTAGCGCTAACCAGCCTTGATAATTTTAGCAAGTTTTTTGAACTAATTTTTTTAGTGGAGCTGAAAAGCGATGAGCGTAGCACTTCTTTATGAACGGTCCGAAAACGATGAAAACGGCATAAAGCTCACCGCGCAGCAATTAGGTATTGATTTGACTTTTCTGCCCTTTAGAAAAATTGCTTTATCGATTTCTAAAGAAGGCTTTAATGCTAAAACTAAAGGCAAAGATTACACCAGCATAATAAAAGATACAGCTGTTGTGCTAAACCGTGCGCAAAGCAAAAACCGGCGCCTCCAAGCCTCATACATAATGGAGCAGCTGGGCAAAAAAACCATAAACAGTTCTCAAATCGAATTTGTCTGCTATAGCAAACTACGCACATTGCTAAAACTCTGGAAAGAAGGCATACCTATTCCAAAAACAGTTTTTGTTCCATGTGACTCAACTGACACTTTGAAGAATGGGCAAGTAATCCACAATGAACAAGATATTGCAGAACTTTTCCAACAGGAAATTCCTATCTCAGAAGGTATAGTAATCAAAGCAGACGCAGGAACGCATGGCAAAATGATTATGCTAGCAAAAAATAGTGAGGAACTCATTGCTAACATTCAGGAAACAAAATCCTCAATTATTAATCCTGTCGGGGTAGTGGCTCAGGAACTCGTTGAAAAGTGGTTTTATGATTTAAGAATCATTGTTCATAAAGAAAAAGGTAAACAACCCTTTTGTTATCCAATTTCAATGGCTAGAGCCGGTTTTAAAGATTTTAGAACTAACACTTTTTTGGGTAACTTGGTTTTCGGTGCCAAACTTCCCAAACCTATTCAAAACTTAGCTGTTAAATGCGGGAGAACCCTTGGCAAAGATAGTGAAGCGTGGATTTTCGCTTTGGATGCAATGGTAAATGTTAAAGAAAACAAGCAGGTTGATGATGCTTATCTAAAGGGAGAACTTGACAAAGCGGCCCAGGCGTTTGCGCCTGTTCAAAAGGTCAAGCAGGATGAAACACGCCTAACTAACTTTAAAGGATGGAACAGTAAACTAGAAAAGATGTTCCAAGGATACGCGAACAATGAACATTACGAAAATATTAAAAAGATAATTGAAGAAAGCGTAGAAAAAAATAAGAGCGCCTTGGTGTTTCATGAGTCCAATTCGTGCCCAGAGTTCTGGGAGAACACTCGGCTTGCAACAGGATATAATGTGGCAGTTCCACTCTTGAAGGGTGCACTTAGCCTAATTGACCATTAATCAAGAAGAGAGGAAAATGAAATGTTGAGAATTGGAATAATTGGCGGTTCAGGATATGTTGGCAGCGAATTACTGCGTCTGCTCCTTATACATCCCCAGGTTGAGGTAACTATGGTTACTTCACGACAAAGCGCAGGTGAATTCATCTTCAACATACACCCAAACCTTAGAGGCTTAACACAATTGAAATTCGTGCCCCAAGACATGGCTGAACTGCAGAAAAACTGCGACTTAATCTTCACAGCCACACCGCACGGTGGTTCCGTTAACTTAGTTCCAAAGCTTTTGGAGGCGGGATTAAAAGTCATCGATATGAGTGCTGATTTCCGTCTAAAAAAACCAGCCGACTACGAAACTTACTATGGGTGGAAACATGCTAATCCAGAAATGCTTAAGGATGCCACATACGGCTTGCCAGAGCTTCATCGGGAAGAGATAAAAAATGCTAAACTTGTTGCTTGCCCAGGCTGTGAGGCAACAGCTGCCATTTTAGGTTTGGCACCTATTGTGAAGGCTGGCCTTGTTGACAAAGACAAAATCGTGGTAGACCTAAAGGTTGGTTCTTCTGGCGGAGGCAGCAAACCTACGGCTGCCTCTCATCATCCGGAGCGATCTAGCGGAGTGCGACCATACAAGGTTGTTGGGCATCGTCACATTGCTGAGGTCGAACAAGAACTAGATGCATTATCCAACGAACCTTTGAAAATCTCCTTTACTCCACACGCAGTAAACATGGTGCGTGGCATACTTGCAACAATTCATACTTTTCCAAAACAAAAATTAGAGAACAAGGACCTTTGGCGTGCTTTCCGGGGAATGTATGGGAATGAACCGTTTGTACGCCTAGTGAAATATCAAAAGGGACCATATCAGTTGCCTGACCCGAAAGTGACCATGGGTACAAACTTCTGTGACATAGGCTTTGAAATTGATGAGCATGCAAATCGGCTTTTGCTTTTCTCAGCTTTGGATAACATGTGTAAGGGTGCATCTGGTCAAGGAGTGCAATGCATGAACATTTTGATGGGTATTGATGAGACAACTGGGTTAAAGAGCACTGGGTTCCATCCGATGTGATCAATATGCTGCTTGTAATTAAGATGGGCGGAAGCATACTCAAAGAAGGTGCATCTAAATATTTAGTCGCCGACCTAAAAGAAGTCGCCAAAACCAACAAAATCATCCTTGTCCACGGCGGAGGCGTTGAAGTTACCGAAATCGCCTGTAAACTGGGCAAAGAACAAAAATTCATTATTTCACCCGAAGGTTTCAGAAGCCGATACACTGACAAAGAAACTATTGAAATTTACACAATGGTTATGGCTGGAAAAATCAATAAGCAAATCGTTCTGGAATTAGAGAGACAGGGTATTTCTGCTGTCGGCATAACTGGTTTAGATGCGGCAACTTTGAAAGGTGACCGAAAAAACAAGCTGATATCTGTTGACGAACGAGGCAGAAGAAAAATTGTGGATGGCGGCTATACAGGAAAAATAACCCAAGTTAACTCTGAGCTCCTTAATCTTTTGCTTGAGAAAGGTTATGTTCCAATTGTGACACCTGTAGCGCTTAGCCAAGATTTTGAACCCCTCAATGTGGATGGCGATCGAACGGCTGCCAACATCGCTGGCGCTCTTAAAGCAGATCGACTAATTCTGTTAACCGACGTGGCCGGTTTAATGCTCAAAGGCGAGTGCGTTAAAAAAATTACTGCAACTGAGATTAAAGAGGTCCAATCTACTATTGGATCGGGAATGAGCACCAAAGTTCATGCGGCAATAGAAGCGTTAAATCAAGGTGTCAAGGAAGTTTTAGTAACCACAGGCACAGGAAATCAGCCAATTAGCTCTGCTTTAGATCATAAGGTTGGTACAGTGATAACTGGTGAATGACAAAGAAATAGTAGATATTGAAACTCGGTTTATGGCTAATGTTTTCAGCAAAAAACCAGTGGTGTTAACGCGAGGTAAGGGCGCGCTAGTTTGGGATATAAACGGCAAAGAATATCTGGATTGCTCAACCAGTTACGGCGTGGCGTTGTTGGGGCATTGTCATCCAAAGGTTGTTGCTGCAGTCCAAGCCCAAGCTGAACAGCTCATTACGTGTCACAGCTGCTATTATAATGATAAACGGGCCGAATTCGTAGCTAAGCTCGTAAAGATAACGCCAAAAGGCTTAGACAAAGTGTTTCTTTCAAACAGCGGCGCCGAATCAGTGGAATGCGCTATAAAACTCGCCCGCAAATTTACGGGCAAACCAGAAATCATTGCGTTAATGGGTGCTTTCCACGGCAAAACCATGGGTGCATTATCAGCAACATGGGACAAGAAATACCGCGAACCCTTCCTGCCTTTGGTCCCCGAATTCAAACACGTCGCCCCTGATAACGCTGACAAAATCCGTGAAGTCATAACTGAGAAAACAGCCGCAGTTTTGATGGAGCCCATTCGCGGCGAAGGTGGTGTTCGAGTTCCACCTGACGGATATTTACAGGCCGTACGGCAAATTTGCAATGAGAAGGATATTTTGTTAATTTTTGATGAGGTACAAACTAGTTTTGGGCGTACTGGTAAACTGTTCGGGTGCCAAAACTGGGATGTTATTCCAGATATAATGTGTTTGGCAAAACCGTTTGCAGGCGGCTTGCCCATCGGAATAACCGTAGCTAAAGAAAACATAATGTCGTCGCTCAAAGTTGGTGAGCACTCAACTACTTTCAGTGGAAGCCCGCTTGTTTGCGCTGCAGGAAGTGCTGCCCTAGATGCGCTTATTGAAGAAAACCTTACTGCGCATGCGTCGGAGATGGGTAAGTATTTCAAGGCTCAGCTGGAAGGTTTAATGGTTAAGCATAAAATCATTAAGGAAGTTCGCGGCTTAGGCTTAATGCTTGGCATGGAATTGCGTTTTGATGTTTATAAAATAATTCTTAAGGCTGCGTCGAAGGGTGTTTTGGTTTTGGATGCAGGAAGAAACGTGGTTAGAGTGTTGCCTCCCCTCGTGATTGATAAGCAACAGATAGATCGAGCAGTCTCGGTTCTAGATGAGGTTTTGGGAGAAGAGGAAAATGAGCGAGCAAGCAGTACGATTTCTAACTAACCTTCTGGGCATTTATAGTCCTTCAGGAAAAGAAGAGGACGCCGCCAATTTCTTGGAGTCTGAAATGAAACGGATGGGTTTTGAAGTGGGCAAAGACGACATTGGAAATGTAATTGGCGTCGTCGGCGAGGGCGCACCAGTCATCTTGTTATGCGGTCACATGGATACCGTAGCAGGGCATTTGCCGCTTCGTATTGAAGAAGGTAAAATTTATGCTCGAGGCGCAGTTGATGCGAAGGGTCCTCTTGCCGCAATGATTATGGCTGCAGTCTCGGCTGCTAAGGAGCCTGGGTTTAAGGGTGAAATCCTAGTTGCCAGCGTTGTAGAAGAAGAAGCGACCAGCCGAGGTGTGAAACACCTCATTACACAAGGAATCAAAGCTGATTACGCAATTTTCGGTGAACCCAGCGGCGTTGAAAACATAACAATCGGCTATAAAGGACAAATACAATTAAAAGTCGTCTGCAAAACTGAGACGGGGCATTCCTCCACGCCATGGATGTATGATAATGCGTTGGAGAAGTCATATGAGCTTTGGGAGCAAATCAAAAACGCTTCTTCATATCCGTCACTGGATCCCTCGGCAAGCCCATACAACGCTGTCACCGCATGTTTGGTTAAAGTTGTGGGCGGTAGAGCAACCTCTGTTGTTCCATTTGAGGTTGAGATGAACCTTGACGTACGAGTGCCAATACAGTTTAGCACTGCTCAGGTTTTTGAGCAGATAGAAAAAATAATTACTAAGTATCAAGCTGCTAACCCAAAGGTTTCCGTGAAAGCAACCGTTCAAGATACTGTCGAACCGTTTGAGGTTAACAAAGCTTCACCGCTTGTTCATGTGTTATCATCTTCTGTCAGAAAAGTACTGAACAAACCTGCAACGCTTCTACATAAAACAGGAACCGGCGACATGAATATTCTTGGAAGAGCCATGAACATGCCTATAGTCACTTATGGACCAGGAGACTCCCACTTAGACCACACTTTGGACGAACACATTGATATAAGCGAGTACTTGAATGCAATTCAGGTATACAAGGAATCTATCTTGAGATTATCTGAGTTACATAATAACAAGAATGCGTCTTCTAGTTTTTGAAAATTGGGGTTTAATGGTGCAGTAGACCTTTTACAACCGTTACCTATTGCTAGAATGAATTTTTGACAATTATATGAGAATTCATGGGCGTCAATACTTAATGTTTTGATTGGTTGAACTTTTAGTAATCAAGTAATTTTTGTTTAATGTGCGCGGAAAACGTTATTGAGTTTTCTTTTGCTTAAAAAACCTTATATTCGCTTTGATTTGTAAGTAAACTTAAGGGATTGGTATCTTGTGGATTGAATTGGCTAATCAAGACGTTTTGAAAAAAACTGGAGAAGCCCTTGAAGGAAGAGGTTTCCATGTTGAGTTTTTGAATAATAAAGAAGAAGCGTTGGAAAGACTGAAAAATTTTATTCCTGCAGGAGCCAACGTGATGACGGGCAGTTCTACCACTCTGAAGGAAATTGGGTTTGTCGATTATTTGAGTTCCGACAAGCATTCCTGGAATAACCTTAAGGAAAAAATAGTTTCAGAAAAGGATCCTAAAAAACAAGTTGAACTGCGTAAAAAAAGCATCACGGCTGATTATTTTTTGGGAAGTGTTCATGCCGTCACCCAGTCAGGAGAAGTAGTCGTTGCCAGCGCAACGGAAGTCAATTATCTTCCTACGTCTATGCCTCAGATAATGTTATTTGGGTTGTAGGTACACAGAAAATCGTTCTAAACTTAGAAGAAGGCCTAAAACGACTACATGAGTATGTTTTTCCCCTTGAAGATCAAAGAATGAAGCAGGCTGGGTTCAAAGGCAGCACCATCTCAAAAATACTGATATTTGAAAAGGAAACCCTGCCCTTTAGGAAAATTACATTACTCTTTGTTAATGAAAAATTGGGTTTCTAATTGAATTGGAATTTGCGGCTGGTATACTTGTCAGCTTTTTATAATTAGCAAATAATAGCATATATAGGAACTCAAGGCATGGAGACTTGTTTATGGCGCATGAAAAAGGAAAAAGAGTCGGCGAAGTTAAAGTTAAAACTTACATTTTGAAAAACGATAACACGCTATTACGCTTGGATAAGGCAACAGTTAGAACTTGCAGTTTGTCGGAAGATGAAGCGGAAGGTAGATTTTGCACCGAACTGAGCAAGCCCGAAGGCAGAGAATGCGAAGAATTGGTTCTAGTTTACAGACCTAGCGGCTGCGTTAAGGAAACCAGCGAAGTTGACCTAGATGAAGTCACAACAATCAGTGCAGAGGTATTGAGGACAGAAACACCAGACTCCAGATAATATTGAAGACTTAAGTGAGTTTCTGAGAATTAGTTCTTTCCCGTAAGCAATGTTTGGGTGTCAAATTTGGTGACTGAAAAAGTAATTCATTTCCATGGATGTCAGGTGGCATCTTCTCTTTCTGTGAAACAACATAAACTGAGGAAGCTCTTAGCTTGGCTTTCAGGCAAAGAGGGAAGAGGAATGGAGTTTATCTCAATCTACATACCTCGAGAGAAAAGCATAGATGAGATAGCTGCAATCCTCAGGGAGAAATCTGATTCTGTTGCCCAGCAATCTGACAGCGAAAGGGATGTAAGAAATCGTCTTCAAGACGCTCTCAAAAAAATAATTCAGCGGTTGAAGACACGAAAGGAAATTCCAGAGAACGGGCTTGCAGTATTTGCTGGGACTTTCGCCACCAACGATCAGGAAAGCGCAGTTTTAAACGTCGAAGAAGTCATTCCACCCGAGCCGATTAGCACCTATATTTACGAGGTTGAAAACCACTTCCAGTTGGACCTGCTAAGGGAAATGCTAAGAGACCCAAAGGTTGTGGGGCTTATCGCCATGGATTCAAAAGAGGCTAGTTTTGGAATCCTAAATGGTGAACGCTTTGAATTCATTGAAAATATTACGTCAGGGATTCATGGAAAATCCGGAAAAGGCGGGTCAAGCCAAAGAAGATACGAACGAGAAAGAGACACGGAACTAACACGCTACTTCCATAGGATTGCAGATCATGCAGCAAAAGCATTTCTTGAAAACCAAAGAGTTACAGTATTGCTTGTTGGGGGACCAGGTACAACAAAAGAGGATTTCTTAAACGGCGATTACCTCCATTATGAGTTAAAGAATGTGCTTTTGGGCAAAGTTGATACGCAATCCGTTGACAAAGAAGGGGTTCGAGAGGTTCTTGATAAATCAATTGAGTCATTAACGAATATGTGTTTGCCCGAGCAGAAGAGCATTGTTCAGCGTCTTCTATCAAATATAGGCAAGCAAGACGGTTTGGCAACTTATGGATTAGATTCAGTGTTAAACGCGCTTAAAATCGGTGAAGTCGACGTCGCAATAGTTACCGATAATACCGACATGATTGAAATTGTTGCGTTGTGCAAAAGATGCGAATTATCCAAGGTAAAGATAGTGAACAAGGCGATGAAGGTTCAAACTGTGCAGGAAATGATATCGATTCCATGTGAAAGGTGCAAAGCAGTTGATTATGAAGTGGAAGAGAAAGACATAATAGATGTCTTAGAGGATGCGGCTTCACAGACAGACGCAAGAGTTGAGGTATTATCTTCAGAGTCGGAAGAAAAAGCAAAGCTTAGGGCTTTGGGTGGCTTTACCGCCCTCTTGAGGTACAGTCATAGATAATGCATAAGAATCGCCAAAACATTGGTCGGTCAAAAATAATGGTTAAGTTTACAAATAAGACTTATCATTTAGTTATTTGGAGATATTACTGCTAACCGTTACTTTGCTCAAGCAACATGAAGAAGGAAGATGGCAATCAGAAAATTTGGAAGCTTTGCCTGAAGAAGTCAGTAAAGATCAGGTACTGTGGGTGGATGCTCAAGATCCGACTGAAGCTGAAATGAACGAGCTAAAGGATTATTTTAGTTTAGATGAACACAATCTTCAAGAACTTTCCCCAGAGGGGGAACGTTCAAGAATTGATGAACATGAAGATCGAGTGTTTTGTCTCCTTAATTTTCCGCATAGGGACGGTTTTGTTTCTGATGGCAAGATGGAACGGTTGGCGATGCTTGTTTGTTCAAGATGGATAATAACGGTTCACAAGGGTTACTCGGAGCTGACGTGTTCCGTTTACAAAAAAATAGGGACTCACGGCTACTTTTCTTTGTCGCTTATCCCTTCTACTGATATTATGTTGTATATTTTCTTGGATTTGATTACTAGTGAATATTATCCGGTTTCGGATTTGGTGTTTGAGCGGATTGAAGGGTTAAGCCAAAAAGCCTTGGGTTTTTTCAGACCTGGGTCAAGACGGGTGGACAATAGTTTTGGGATAGAGGTCCTTAAGATAAGAGAGACGCTGGTGACTCTTAGACAGAGTTTGAGTCCACTTCGAGAGATTATGGGGAGAATAACAAGGGGCGAATTTGCTTTAGTGCAGGGAATGAACCTTCCTCGTTTCGGAGATCTCTACGATAGAACAATCCAGTTGGTAGAGGTTGTTGATGCTCACCGGGAAGAAATGAGCAACATCCGAGACATCTTAGTCAACGTTCAAACAATAAGTACTAACAATATCATCCGAGTCCTCACCATAATCTCGGCCATTTTTCTTCCTCTGACCTTGATTGCTGGAATTTACGGAACAAACTTCAAACCAGGACAGATTCCGGAAGCAACCAATCCATACGGCTTCTACATTATGATTGCAATAATGGTTACGGTAGCTTCTACCCTTGCGTTGTTTTTCAAACAAAGAGGCTGGATATAAGGATCTGTAATGTCTTACCCCGCTCAAACATTGTATTCTGGAATTTTTTTTCTCGGTCGGAATTCCAAATCATTTGAATATGATGCATGCAAACAAACAAAAGTTTTATATTTTCATCAAAAGATAGTCGCAGTTAACGGATAAGAGGAAATGATTAAGAATGTTTCTGAAAATCAAAATTTGGAAGTTTTTGGGTTTAATTCTTATTGCCCTTTTTGTCTTATCAACTGCCCATTCGGCTTATGCGATAGGAGTAACCGCCACGATACCAGTAGGTAACCCCGGCACCTCTCCTCCTTATGATTACTACGCAGCTTATGATTCTAGCAAAAACGAAGTTTTCGTAACTAATGAGGGCGTCGCCACAGTTTCAGTTATATCGGACAAAACTAACACCGTGGTTTCAACCGTGCCTGAAAGATTCTCTCCCACTGCTATAGCTTATGATTCTAGCAAAGGCGAGCTATTCGTAGCTAACGGTGGCCCTACCACGCAACTCGGCACAATCTCGGTTATATCTGATAACACCAATACAGTGGTTGCAAACGTCACTGTGGGAACAACTCCCGTAGGCGTGGCTTATGATCCTAATAAAGGAGAAATATTCGTAACAAACAGTGGCGACCAGCCACCGGACATTTCAGTAATATCAGACAGCTCTAACACTGTAATTGCAACCATAGACTTGGGGTTAACCGGTTACAACCCGATCGCAGGCATAGCTTACGATTCTAGCAAAGGCGAGTTATTCGTAGCCATTCAAGGTCAAGACACAGTTGCGATTATATCAGATAGCACAAATGCTGTGGTTACCACCGTGGACTTGGGAAACGGCGTAGGTCGAGGCGTTGCTTATGGCGTTGCTTATGATTCGAGTAAAGGCGAAATATTCGTGACTAACGCTGCTGGCAACGCGGTTTCGGTTATTTCTGATAGCTCAAATGCTGTTGTTGCAAACATAACCGTGGGAAACACTCCTGAAGAATTAGCTTATGATTCTATCACGAGCGAGATCTTCGTATCCAACACTGTTGACGGCACGGTTTCGATTATATCAGACAGCACTAATACAGTGACTGGAACCGTTACCGTGGGGAACGGTCCCTTTGGCGTAGCTTATGATTCAGGCAAAAATGAGATATTCGTGACCAATGCTGCCGACAGCACGGTCTCGGTGCTATCTGATGCATCTGGCACGCCGGCTACCGCAAGTCCAACATCGTCAGCTTCACCAAGTCCGTCCGTACCGGAGTTCAGCAGTACAGCTCTCGTTGTCATGGCCGCAGCAATAGTAGTTGTGACTTTAGCTGCAGTTGCATTGACAGTGAAAACAAGAAAGCAGATTCAAAAGTAACGCAGATACATTTCGAGAATAACGGAAAATTAGCTTTCCTTTTCTTTTTTGGTTTTTTTGGAAATTGGCAATAAAATCCCGCAAGTTGTTAAAGAGAAAACAAAATTCTGTAATTTTTTAGATTAGGCAACATAGTAAGTTTAGGCGTACAAGAATAATTTGGGTATAACCGTGTTTTCATGATTATATAGTGGAGTTCAAACTTCTTTCTTCAGTTTATAGTTATTAAAAATTAGTTTAGAGAAAACTTTTATTTGATAGTATGAAAATTATACTATTGGTAGTAAGATGGAGCAAGAAGAACCTGAGATTGCAATTGTTGGAACAAAAGGTCAAATTGTTATCCCTCAACGGCTCAGAAAAGAACTAAAGATTACTTCAAAAACTAAACTTGTCGTTTACAGAAAAGGGGATAAAATTGTGGTAACCAAACTTGAGGTTCCAACGTTAAAGGAAGAACTAAAAGATCTCTTTAAGGAAATTGGTAAACAAAATTGGGGAAAAAAGAAGGTTTCTGACGCAGAGATCTTGAAGGAAATACAGACTTACAGACTTGAGAAAAGAGCCACACAAGGGGCGTAAAATGGCTCAAGTAGTTATAGATACGAATGTTTTAGTATCAGCTCTGATCAAGAATGGAAAATCACGAAAACTTGTTCTCAAATTGTTAAAAGAACACACAGTAATAGTATCTAATCAACTGTTAGCCGAATTGGCTGATGTTATATCACGAGATAAATTCTCTGTAACAAGTTCTCAGGTAGATCGGTTCATTTCGATTCTAGCAAGAAACGCTAAGATGGTTTCAGTACACTGCATTTCTAAGGTCATATTAGAAGACCCTGATGATGATATGATTCTTGCGACAGCCCTCATTGGAAAAGCAAATTACATAATTAGCGGCGACAAGCATCTTCTCAAAATTGCTTCTTACAATAAGTTGAAGATAGTGTCAGTGACTGAATTTATCAATAAAATTCAGCAAACAAAAATGAAGCGTAGTTGACCACCCTAAATGACTCTAGTAGTTTGCTTAAAAATTATAAAATTATTGAAAGCAGGCTGAGTCTAAGCCTTAAATGCGTCCACGGTCCATTGAGGCAATGTCTTAGTCGCCACATGGTCTTTCACCGCTTTGAACATGCAGCTCAATGCCTCTCTGCAACGCTTGTTATGGCCAGCCCGTGGAGGTAAGGTCTTAGTCGCATATCAATTTTCAGCTGTTTTAATTGATACGCTCCGTGCCTCAACGCACTTCTTAAAGCGTGCTCCTCAGCCTGCAAATATTTGATTGTGGACTCTTTCTCTTAAATATTGTGACTTTTATGTTACAAATAACTGCATTTGTGTTCTATTTGGAACATTAGAAGCTTATGACAATGCAATGCAGAGTTATTGTTTACGAGGTAGATTTAGAAGCTCTTTCAGGAGAATTACAGATTGGTATAGCATCTATGACGTAGCCGACTCGACCAATTCATTTAGTTTCCCTTCCGCAATTTATGTACTTAGACTTCTCAAAGTTAATCTTGCGAATAACTTGCTCGACCTATTTTTGATTAGTTCATCGGCTGTTGTCAGCTAATGGATATCGGGTCATAGCAGCAAGCATTACTTCGCTGAAAGTTTTTTTGCTCAGATGTTTAGCAAAATCGTTAGTAGCGATTATGCCGACCAAGACTGTTTTTTTCGTTACGGGAAGTCGCCTTATTTTGTACTTTACCATTAACCTCGCGGCATCTCTGAGTGGAGCATTCTCATCGATTGTTATTAGCGGATTTGACATTACCTCAGAGACTTTAGTATCGAGAGGTTTTTTCATCGCCATCACCCTTCTAACTAAGTCTCTTTCAGTGACAATGCCCTTAGCTTCAACGCCATCCATCACTACAAGATCACCTACATCTTGTTGATGCATCAGCTTCGCAGCCTCAAGCACATTCCTATTAATACCAATCGTGATAACATTCGTTGTCATAAAATCTTTTACAGTTGGCATCACTTAAAAAAATCATAAACAACCGTATAAGCGTTTTGTAACATCGCAGTTCAGGATCGTGGTTCCGAATTATGTTTAACTTGTTTTCCTTAACAGAAAACGTGGAGGAAAGTGCATAGAAAAATACAATACTAACATTAACCAATGATAGATGAGGAAACCGTCAAAGGTTGCTGATGAAGTAAATGCATGAATTACATGCTTTTGTAAATATTTTCGTGGATGCATCCCTCATTGATGAAGTGGTTGCAGCCCTTTCCAAGATAGAAGCAGTAGAAGAACTCTACGAAGTAACAGGAGAATTTGACATCGTAACGCTCATTTCAGCCTCAGACATCGAGTCGTTTCGAGAAATCGTGAAA
>Ga0182021_10003951_pt1 | contig 17401 bp, 13 predicted proteins | sample 612E3MmetaG_FD_120493 | JGI IMG/M metagenome (GOLD analysis project Ga0182021, IMG submission 120493) | Permafrost microbial communities from Stordalen Mire, Sweden - 612E3M metaG (Illumina Assembly) | ecosystem: Environmental > Terrestrial > Soil > Wetlands > Permafrost | place: Sweden...
CTGGACCTCGCACTCCGGCCTGGTGCAGAGCCCCCCGTCGTGGGTCGCGCCCAGCAAGACATGCATCCGATCGAGATCGCGATGCCGCACCGCGACGCCGGTGGGCCGACCTGCTGGGGCCATTAGAGGAGGTTGATTCACTCAATGATCCTCGTCGAGAACGTCGTCAAGCTCTTTGGCCGCTTCAAGGCCGTCGACAACGTGTCGCTCTCCGTGGCACCGGGCGAGATCCACGGCTTCCTCGGCCCCAACGGCGCCGGGAAGACGACGATGATTCGCATGATCGCCGGCCTGCTCAAGCCGACGTCAGGCCGGATCATGATCAACGACCAGGATCTCGCGCGCGATCCCATCGCCGCGAAGCGTTCGCTGGGCGTCATTCCAGACCGTCCCTTCCTCTACGAGAAGCTGACCGCCGGCGAGTTCCTGACGTTTTGCGGCGGCCTCTTCGGCGTGGATGAGGAGAACGGACTCGAGCCGCGCATCGCCGAGTTGCTCGATTTGTTCGACCTCACCGCGTGGCGTGACGAGCTGATCGAGAGTTTCTCGCACGGAATGCGCCAGCGCCTCACGATGTGCTCGGCTTTCCTCCACCGTCCTCGGGCCGTCGTCGTGGACGAGCCGATGGTCGGCCTCGATCCGCGCGGGGCGCAGCTCGTCAAGCAGGTCTTCCGCAACATGGGCCGCAAAGGCGTGGCGTTGCTCATGAGCACGCACACCCTCGAAGTCGCGCAGGAGGTCTGCGACCGCGTCAGCATCATTCACGAGGGCCGCATCATCGCCTGCGGCACGGTACCGGAGCTGCGCGCGCTCGCGCACTCCTCCGAACAGCTCCTGACGCCGATCTTCCTGAAGCTCACGGGCGGCACGGGTCTGCGTGAGATTGAGGACGTCGTGTAGTTGGTGCCATGCGACACACATTCGCCTATCTCCTCCGGCCGCTCGCACTCGCCGCGCGCAACCGCATCGCGCGACGCGAGCACGGCGACAGTCTGCGGGCGCTCGCGTTCTCCGGTGTGGGTCTCGTCGTGGCGCTCGCGATCTTCGCCATCGTGTTCTGGCTCACCTGGCAGTTGCTCGAATACGAGGATCTCGGCGAGTACCTCGTGCGGCTCGGGCTCTCGTGGCTCTTCCTGACCTTCCTCTCCTTCTTGGCCTTTAGCAGTCTCGTCGTCTCACTCTCGACGTTCTTCCTCTCCGAAGATCTCTGGTTCCTGTTGGCAGCGCCGCTTCCGGTGCGACAGGTCTTCCACGCGCGCTTCGCCCGCGCGTTGGGGCAAGCGTCCTGGATGGTCGTGGCCTTTGTCCTGCCCGTTCTGCTGGCCGTGGGCTTGGCGCGCTGCGCAGGAGCCACGTACTACTTGGCCATCCTTGCCGCACTGCTCCCTTTTGTCGTCATTCCAGTGGCGCTGGGCACAGCGGTAACGCTCCTGATCGTCAAGACCTTCCCTGCCCGCCGGGCGCGCGACATCTTGGTACTGGCAGGGTTGTTTTTCGCTGCAGCGCTCGTCGTGTTCGTGCGCTACCTGCGGCCGGAGCGCCTGGTCGCAGTCGAGTCGCTGCCTGACGTCACGGCTTTCTTCTCCTCCCTCGACAATCCCGTCACGCCGCTTTTGCCCTCCTTCTGGGCAGGCGAGACGCTCTTCGCCGCGCTCAAGGGGCACGTGGACTGGCTGCACATGGGAGCGCTCTGGACGTCAGCCTGCGCCGCTGTCGTTCTGCTGCGCATCGCCTTTGAGCGACACTACTTCTCCGCGTGGAGCAAGGCCCAGGAAGCGCGCAAGGCTCGCTTCAGCCGCCTGTCGCTCCTGGCAAGGCTGCTGCGACTGACGCCGCTGGGCTTGCTGCCGCGCAATCTGTTGATCAAGGACGTCAAGCTGTTCTTGCGCGACGCTGCGCAGTGGTCGCAGCTGCTGCTACTCATGGCGCTCGCCTTCGTCTATCTCTACAGCTTCCGCGTCCTCGATCCAGGACGCATCCCGCTGGCCGGCGACATGGTCCGCTCTGCGTACGCTTTCCTCAATCTCGCCCTGGCAGCGTTCGTGCTCGCGGCCGTTGCCGTGCGTTTCGTGTTTCCCGCCGTCTCGGCCGAAGGCAACGCATTCTGGCTCGTGCGCACGGCCCCGGTCCGACTGTCGTCGTTCTTGTGGTCGAAGTTCTGGACCGGCCTGGTCCCGATCCTGCTGCTGGCCGAGACGCTGACGATCATCTCCAACAACTTCCTACACGCCGACCCCTTCCTGAAGATCGTGGCTTGCCTGGCGATCGCTGCCATGAGCTTCGCGCTCGTCGGGCTGGCCGCTGGCATGGGCGCGATCTATCCCCGCTTCCGCGCGGAGAACGTCGCGCAGATTGCCGGCTCCTACGGCGGCCTGGCGTTCATGGTCGTGGCCGTTCTGTTCATCCTCTGCGAGATCGGCCTGCTGGCCTGGCCCACTTCCATGTACCTCTGGCACCAGTATCGCGGCCTGGCCATGGCTCCGGCCCAGCGCCTCACGAGCACGATTGCGTTTGGTCTTGCCTTGCTACTGTGCGCCGCCGTCTTCTGGGTGCCGATGCAGCGCGGCGTGCGCGCGCTCGAGGCGCTCGATGGTTGACACGGCACAGCCCCTCCTGCACGCCCCGGCCGACCCTGCGGCAGCCCTGCCGCTCCTGATCGAGCAGGACGTTCCCCTGGCCCCGCTATCCACCCTCGGCGTCGGCGGCAGCGCCCGCTATTTCACACGCGCCCGGACGCGCGACGACGTGCGGCTCGCCGCGCGCTGGGCTCAGGACGGCGATCTCCCGCTCTTCCCCCTCGGAGACGGCTCCAACGTCGTCTTCGGCGACCAGGGCTTCCCGGGCCTCGTGCTCAAGCTTGAGCTGGGAGGAATCGAGTGGCGGCATGACGGGACACGTGCGTACGTCACGGCCGCGGCAGGCGAGCCATGGGACGACGTCGTCGCACAGGCCGTGGCGCGGAAGTGCGCCGGGATCGAGTGCCTTTCGGGCATCCCGGGCCGCGTGGGAGCGGCTCCCATTCAGAACATCGGCGCCTACGGCCAGGACCTGGCAGCGCGCTTGGTGAGCGTGGATGCGTTGGACTGCGCCACGCTGAGCGACGCGACGCTTGATCGCCAGGCGTGCCGCTTGGGGTATCGATCGAGCGTCTTCAAAGCCAACGATCAAGGGCGGCAGCTCATTGTCCTTGGTATCACGCTCGACCTCGAACCTGGCGGAACGCCGTGCCTTGTCTACGATGAGCTAGCAGCGGCCGTGAGGGAACGAATGCACACGAATCCCCAATTGAGCGACGTGCGCGCGGCAGTACTCGAGCTGAGGCGGGGCAAGTCGATGTTGAACGATCCGGACGATCCGTGCAGCCGAAGCGTCGGCTCGTTCTTCGTCAACCCAATACTGACGACCGAAGAGCAGGCCAGAGCCGAGGCCCACGCGCGCCGTAGCGGCGCACTGGTTGCGACCGAGGGGTTGCGCGCCATCGCGCTGCCGGATGGCAGCCTGAAGATCCCCGCCGCATGGCTGATCGAGCGCGCAGGCTTTCGACGCGGCGAGCGCCGTGGGCGCGTGGGGCTCTCCGAGAAGCACGCCTTGGCGCTGGTCAATTACGGGGGCGCCACGGCCCTGGAAGTGCTCGGGTTGGCCCGGGAGATCGCAGACAAGGTGCGAGCGCGTTTCGGCATCCAATTGTTCCCGGAGCCCGTACTTGTTTCGTGCACGCTCGACTAGAATGGTGACCGTGGGCAGAGGAGGCTGCGCGTGAGGTCCGCACTGCGCGTCTGGCTCTCCTCCGTGGGCCGCAAGGCGATCATGGCCGTCACCGGCTTGGTCTTCTGCGGCTATGTGCTCGCCCACATGGCCGGCAACATGCTGCTCTACAAGGGGCCGGCCGCCATCAACGCCTATGCCGCGGGCCTGCACGCCATGCCCACGCTCCTCTGGCTCGCCAGGCTGGCGCTCATCGGCGCGGCCGCGCTCCACGTTTGGGCCGCGACGAGCTTGACCATCACCAACTGGCGGGCGCGGCCGCTCGCCCACAGCCAGCAGGACTATCTCGTCGCAACGTACGCTTCGCGCACGATGATCTGGAGCGGTCCGATCCTCGGGCTGTTCGTCATCTATCACCTGGCGCACCTGACGCTGGGCACGGCCCACCCCGCCGACTTCATTGCGGGCGACGTCTACCACAACGTCGTGCGCGGCTTCCAACGCCCAGTCGTCTCGGGCTTCTACATCGTCGCCATGCTCGCGCTCGGTCTGCACCTCTATCACGGCGCCTGGAGCATGTTGCAATCGCTCGGCGTCAATCATCCCCGCTACAACGGCATCAGGAAGGTCGCTGCAATCCTCTTCGCCCTGGCCGTCAGCGGGGGCAACATCTCGTTTCCCCTCGCCGTGCTGACTGGCTTCGTGCGATAGGTGGCTGGCATGGAGCTCAAGCCCAACATTCCCGCCGGACCACTGGAGACCAAGTGGGAGCGGCATCGCTTCGACCTGAAGCTCGTCAGCCCCACCAACAAGCGCAAACACGAGATTCTCGTCGTGGGCTCAGGGCTCGCTGGCGCCTCGGCCGCTGCCTCGCTGGCCGAGTTGGGCTACAACGTGCGCTGCTTCTGCTATCAGGACAGCCCGCGCCGCGCGCACTCCATCGCGGCCCAGGGTGGCATCAACGCTGCCAAGAACTACCAGAACGACGGCGACAGCGTCTTCCGCCTGTTCTACGACACGATCAAGGGCGGGGATTTCCGCGCGCGCGAGGCCAACGTCTACCGGCTGGCCGAGATCTCCGTGGCGATCATCGACCAATGCGTCGCCCAGGGAGTGCCTTTCGCACGTGAGTATGGCGGCCTGCTCGCCAATCGCTCGTTCGGTGGCGCGCAGGTCTCGCGCACGTTCTATGCCCGCGGTCAGACCGGTCAACAACTCCTGCTCGGAGCGTATCAGGCCCTCTCGCGGCAGATCGCCCTGGGCAGGCTGCGCATGCTCCCGCGGCACGAGATGCTCGAGCTGCTCGTCGTCGACGGTCGCGCTCGCGGCATCGTCACACGAGATCTAGTGAGCGGGCACATCGGGCCGCATGTCGCCGACGCCGTGGTCCTGGCAACGGGCGGCTACGGCAACGCCTTCTGCTTGACCACGTACGCCAGGGGCTCGAACGCCACGGCTATTTGGCGCGCCTACAAACAGGGCGCGGCCTTTGCAAATCCTTGCTTCACGCAGATCCATCCGACGTGCATCCCCGTGCACGGCGACTACCAGTCCAAACTGACCCTGATGAGCGAGTCGCTGCGCAACGACGGCCGGGTCTGGGTGCCGGCGCGTCCAGGCGATCAGCGGTCACCGGCAGAGATCCCAGTCGCCGAGCGCGACTACTACCTTGAGCGTCTCTATCCCAGCTACGGCAACCTTGCCCCGCGCGACGTCTCTTCGCGCGCTGCCAAGCGCGTGTGCGACGAGCGGCGCGGCGTGGGTCCGAGAGGCCGAGGCGTCTACCTCGATTTCGCCGACGCCAGAGCGCGCCTCGGCGTTGCCACGCTGCGCGAGATGTACGGCAACCTCTTCGAGATGTATGAGCGCATCACCGACGAGGACCCCTACAAGGTCCCGATGCGCATCTACCCTGCCATGCACTACGCGATGGGCGGCCTCTGGGTCGACTACGACCTGATGAGCACGCTGCCCGGTCTCTTTGTTCTGGGCGAAGCCAACTTCTCCGACCATGGAGCGAATCGTTTGGGCGCATCGGCCTTGATGCAAGGCCTGGCGGACGGCTACTTCATCATTCCCTACACCCTCGGGCACTACCTGGCCTCGACTCCGCGCGAAAGTGTGGGCCCCGATCATCCGAGCGTCCGCGCAGCCGAAGCCACGGTTGCCAAACGCACCGCAAGGCTGGTGACGTTGCGCGGCCGGCGCACTGTGGACTCCTTCCACCGCGAGTTGGGGCGCATCCTCTGGGAGCACTGCGGTATGACCCGCAGTCGGTCCGGCCTGAACACAGCCCTGGCCAAGATCCCTGCCCTGCGCGAGGAGTTCTGGCAGGACGTGATCGTGCCCGGCGCTGCCGAGGGGCTCAATCAATCCCTCGAGCGCGCAGGACGCGTTGCCGATTTCCTGGAGCTGGGCGAACTGCTGTGCCTGGACGCCCTGGAACGTCGCGAGTCCTGCGGCGCGCACTTCCGCGAGGAATACCAGGATCAAGAAGGCGAATCGCGCCGCGACGACGCCGGCTTCTGTCACGTGGCCGCATGGGAGTACGCCGGCGAAGGAAGCGCGCCTCGACGCCACGAAGAGCCCCTGTTCTTCGAGCGCGCCGCTCTGACGACGCGGAGCTACAAGTGATGAAATTCACGCTCCGCATCTGGCGCCAGAAGGACCCGCGAGCCAAGGGACGCTTTGTCGACTACGAACTGCCTGACGCCAGCTCAGACATGTCTCTGCTCGAGGCGCTCGACGTGCTCAACGAGCGGATGACCCTGCGCGGTGAGGAGCCCGTCGCCTTCGACCATGACTGTCGCGAGGGCATCTGCGGCAGCTGCGGCCTGATGATCGACGGCGTGCCTCACGGACCGCGACGTTCGACCAGCACTTGCCAACTCCACGCCCGCTCGTTCAGGGACGGAGATGTCATCACCGTTGAACCCTTCCGAGCACGCGCCTTCCCGGTCGTCAAGGACCTGATCGTCGATCGCAGCGCCCTGGACCGGATCATCCAGGCCGGCGGCTTCGTCTCGGTGGGCACGGGCAGCGCGCCGGAGGCCAATGCGGCCGCCGTGCCGAAGCAGACTGCCGAGCTGGCCATGGACGCCGCGGCCTGCATCGGTTGCGGGGCGTGCGTCGCTGCTTGTCCGAACGCCTCGGCGACGCTGTTCCTCGCCGCCAAGGTCTCCCACCTCGGGCTGCTACCACAGGGTCAGCCGGAGCGCGCCGAGCGTGTCCTGAGAATGATCGCGCAGATGGATCGCGAGGGTTTCGGCGCCTGCACGAACCACGGCGAATGCGAAGCAGCCTGCCCCAAGGGAATCCGCTTGGAGTTCATCGCGCGCATGAACCGCGACTATTTGATGAGCGGGCTCTGGTCGCGGCCGGATACCGAGGCGAAAGGCGGCTTCAGCTAGAGCTTGAGGACCTCGACCAGCTCGCTGACCGCAGCAGCCGATTTGTGCAGCGCCGCGCGCTCGTCATCTGTGAGCGGGATCTCCCACACCTTCTCGACGCCCGCCGCTCCGAGCTGAACCGGGACACCGACGAACAGCTTCTGGATGCCGTACTCGCCCTGCAAGTAGGCGCTGCAAGGCAGGATCTTGTGCTGGTCCTTCAGCACCGCCTCAACCATCTCGACGGTTGCCGCTGACGGCGCGTAGTAGGCTGAGCCCGTCTTCAGCAACGAGACGATCTCCGCGCCGGCGTTGGCTGTGCGCTTGACGATGGCCGCAACCCGGTCGGGCGGCAGCAGTTCCGTGATCGGCACTCCGGCCACTGTGGAATACCGCGGCAACGGCACCATCGTGTCCCCGTGGCCGCCAAGCACGGCGGCATGCACGTTCTCGACCGACACACCCAACTCCATCGCGATGAACGCGCGCATGCGCGCGCTGTCGAGCACCCCGGCCATGCCGATTACGCGCTGCCTTGGGAACTTCGATGCCGCCAGTGCCACATGACACATGGCATCGAGCGGGTTCGATACGACGATCAAGACCGCCCGGGGCGATGCGCTCGCCGCAGCCTCGACGCAAGCGCGCACAATACCCTTGTTCGTGTTCAGCAGGTCGTCACGGCTCATCCCCGGCTTGCGCGCAATGCCGGCGGTCACCACGATGACGTCCGAGCCTGCCGTCGCATCGTAGCTGGTGGTGCCACTGATGCGCGCATCGCTGCGCTCGATGGGACAGGCCTCCTGAATGTCCAGGCCCTTGCCCTGCGGCATCCCGTCGACCACGTCCACCAGCACCACGTCCGCGAGCTCACGGTCCACGATGCGCTGCGCGACCGAGGCACCCACGTTGCCCGCCCCCACGACCGTCACCTTGCGATTCATTTGCCTGCGCTCCGCGCTGCCGTCTCTCAGCGCTGTTCCGGTCGCCGGATCGCACCCAGCTCGCTCAGTCCAGCCCGGATCTGCATGCCCTGCGCCGAGTTCATGTCGCTCACATACTTCCGCGCCTCGTCGAACATCATCTGGCCAGCGCCCCACTGCTGGGCCGCGAGGTGCTCGCGCGCCAGCTCGATGTAGAGCGTGGCGATCTTGGTCTTGGTCTCACCGTCATCCGGGCGCCAGATCAGCGCCTGCCGGTACTGCTCGATCGCGCCATGACGATCGCCGCGGTCCTTCTGCAGGAAATCCCCGAACTGCACCAGACGCGCGGGATTCTCGCGATCGCGCGTGATGCCTTCGGCGTGGGCCCACCCTGCTGCCTCGATCTCCTTGACGCGCAGGGCGAATCGCAGCAACTCGTCGACCGCGCGAGTGCCCGTGGCCTCGTTCTTGACCGCTTCCTGGTACAGTCCGACCACACGACGGATGCTGAAGTCCGGCGCGTCCGCCGCTTCAGGAGTCCCAGCCGCAACGCCCTTCCCCGGCTTGCCACCCGCTGCTCGCCGCCCGGCTTGACTGAGCTCGAAGCGACGAACGGCGTGCGGAGCGAGCACGCTGGCCAACCCCAGGTGCGCCTCGGTCAGAGTTGGCCGCGCGGCTCGTGCGCGCTCGAAGAGGTCGATGACTCGGAGCTCCTCGGGCTTGAATTCCGCCGGCCGCTCCTGCGTCTCACCCGCCGCAGGCGTCGGCAACGGAGCACGCTCGGCCTTCTTGGCCCAGATCTGACCCTGGAGACACAGCGCCTCAGGTCCGTCGACCGATGGATCCAGGCTCTTGGCTAGCGCCGCGTCGAACTCACCCTGTTCGAGTAAAGCCCGTGCCTGATCGAGTGGCCCGTTGGCGGGGGCGCTCTGACCTCCGCTCGCTGTCGCCCGATGACAACCGGTCGAGCCCAGCGCCACATAGATCAGTGCCCAGGCTGCTATGGTCACCACGCGACCGCAAGCCACAATGGCCCGCCGCCCTCCACGCGATGCAACTCGACCGTTCCCAGACACTAGCGCACCACCCGCGTTAAGCGTTTGAGACGCGCGACCGCGAGAGTCGCGCGATCAACCACGTTCCCGTTGGCGTCGTTCAGCAGGCCTTCGATCGCCGGAAGCGCCTCCGGGGTCTCCATGTCCGCGATCACGTCCACCAAGGCCGCGCGCACGTCCGCGCTCGGGTCCTGTAAGTACGGGGTCAACTCCGGCAGGAACGAGGGCCCCAGCTCGACGAGATAGTCATGGCAGCGCAAGCCGACCGGCCGCCGCGGCAGCGCCAGCACAATGCTGTCCACGAAGACGCGGTCGCCCAAGAGCGCCAGCGCGAAACAGTATGCCAAGCGCAGGTCCTCGCTGCCCTCGCGTTGGTAGTCTTTCTTGAGCGCGGGCAAGAGAGACGCCTCGGAGATACGGGCCAGACCCTCGATCCCGAAACGTCGACGCTGCGGATCCGAGTCCTGCACCAGGGCCAAGAACACGTCGCGCAGCGCCGGGTCCCGCACCCGCGCCATCGGCTCCAAGATGCGCTGTTCCCATTCCTTGCGTCGGTTGCTCTCCCACGCTTCGCGAAGGGCTGGGCCGGCTTCGCGCACTCCGAGCGCGCCCAACGCGTGAAGCGTGCGCGAGCGCACGTCGCCGGATTCATCCGTCAGCAGCGGCACGAGCGCCTTGCCCTCCGCGCGGGCCCCGATCTTCTCCATCGCGGTGACCACCTCTGCTCGCACGCCCGGGTCAGGATCCTGCAAAGCCGCCGTCAGCTCGGCGCGCGCAGACTGGCCTCGCAGCACTCCCAGCGCGACCGCGGCCGCCTTGCGCACGGCCGCCACATCGTCATGCAGCAGGCGTCCGAGGGCGGGCACCGCGGCCGGATCCACTCGCACATCACTCGGGATGCGGTAGGTATCGATCGTGTCGGAGAAAGCGCCCAGCAACCGCTCCACCGCCGGCGGTCGATCGCGCTCGGAATAGACGTCGACCAATCCGTCAATGGCCTCCTCACGCACCGGCGCCAGCCCGTCGCCCAGAAGCGTGGTCAACGCCGGCACGGCCGCCGGGTCACGCAGCTCCCGCAGCGCCTTGACGACAGCCAGACGTACCTTGCCATCCGCATCTCGTGCCAGCGCCGCCAAAGGCGTGACGCTGTCCTGGCAGCGAGTCTTTCCGAGCGTCGCCGCCGCCACCTCGCGCACGCGCGCGTTCGGGCTCTTGAGGTTGGCGCGCAAGTCGTCGCAGGAGGTGCGCGCGAGCACTACAGTGCTCGCCGCCAGAGTGACCGTCGCCAGTCCGCTTATCACGACAGCTCGTATCATCGCTGAACGCTCCCGGCGTGGATATGTGGGCAACATTAGCACGCGCCACGCAAGCGCATCAAGACTCATCGCAAGCGCGACAGCTGGAGGAGAAATCGGGCCCGGCGCAGTCCTTCGCACACCAACCGACCGCCTCTCGGCGCGCGTGCAGCAAGTCCGGCCGCCCGGGCCACGCTACGGCCGAACGCCGTGGTCTCCCGCCGAGCCATACTCCGCTACATAGCGCTCGGGCGACCGAAGCAGCAGCGTGGCTTGCGGCAACACCTCGAGCGCCTTCTTGACCTGCGGATCCCACTCCACCGCGCGCCGCCGCGCCTGAGCCTCGCCAAAGACCTGTCGCAGGATCTCGTCGAGAATACGTACCCGCAGGGCGCCACGCTCGCGCGTGAGATCCTCCTCTGTGAAGCGCAGCTCTGCGCGCTTCAGGAAGTCACGGAACTCCTGCCAGACCCGATCATCGACGTCGAAATCAGGGCGGATCGGCCGCACGCGCGCTGAGTTCTGCTGCGAGCGCACGCCGGCCGTCCCCACTTGGCCGGACGTGATCTTGTCCTCGGCCTCGTAGAGCATGGAGAAATCGAAGAAAGCGCGCCGGTTGTCAAGATAGGCGACGAACTTCGACGGCGTCTCCGGCTCGACGCAGTAGTCGGGCGCGATGCCCCCGCCACCGTAGACCTTGCGCCCGGCCGCTGTCAGTTTCGGTTCGCCTGTGGGCGCCGCGCAACCCACACGCGAAGACGCGGAGTAGTAGTCCTCGAGAGCCGTTGAGCCATAGTCGCGCTGGATCGACCGCCCTGACGGGGTGTAGTAGCGCGCCGTCGTCAGTTGGAGGGCATAGCCGCGCAGGCTGTGCAGCGGCAAGATGGTCTGGACAAGGCCCTTGCCGAAGGTGCGCTCGCCGACGATCAGGCCGCGGTCATGATCCTGGATGGCTCCCGCGACGATCTCTGAGGCGCTCGCCGAGTGCGCCGACGTCAACAGGATCAGCGGCAGGTCCGCGCACAAGCTGTCCCCCTCCGTGATGTAGTTCGACTCGTCGCGCGCCGTGCGGCCGCGCGTGTAGACGACGAGCTGGCCCTTGCCCAAGAAGAGGTTTGCGACAGCGAAGGACTGGTCGAGTAGGCCGCCAGGGTTGTCGCGAATGTCGAGGATCAGCGAGCTCGCGCCCTGGGCCTTGAGCGTATGAATGGCCCGCTCCAGCTCTTTCTCGCATGTGGCCGGGGACCCCGGCCGGCAAGCGGTGACTTCGTTGAAGTCGACCAGCCGCACATATCCCGTGCGCGGGGTGACCATGAAGGAGTACGGCACCGCATGGAGCGGGATCTCGTCGCGGATCACGGTGAACTCAAGGGGAGCATCGTAGCCGCGGCGCGTGATCGTGACCTTCACCGACGTGCCCTTTGGCCCCTTCAAGCGACGCACTGCTTCATCGATGCTCATCCCACGGGCGTCCCCGTCGTCGATGCGGCTGATGATGTCGCCCGCCCGAATTCCCAAACGGTGTGCCGGCGAACCTTCGAAGGGCGAGATGACCGTGATGTTGCCCTCGATCGCCTGGACGCTGATTCCCAGGCCGTAGTACGAGCCGCGCTGTCGCTCCTGCAACTGCGAGTGCTCACGCGGCTCCAAGAAATCGGAGTGCGGGTCGAGCGTATGGAGCATCCCACCGATCGAAGACGCTATCAGGCGTTCGCTCTTCGTCTCCTCGACGTACTCGTCCTGGATCGTCTGCATGAGCTGCGCGTAGCTCCGGAGTCGGTCGCCGACCTGGCTACTGCCTGCGACGACCGAGCTGCCGACGAGCCCGCCCACGAGAGACGAAACGCCCACGAGACCCACGCTGATAAGGCCGACACGGGATAAGCGCTGCATCACGCGGTCATCATACCAGAGAGCGCTTCGCCAGACTCGCCGCGACATGAACCGGGCCTTGACCCTGCCATGTGGCAGCGCCAAGGCCCGCTGTACCGGCTTCGTTCCGACGGCTCAGAAACGCAGTCTCAACCCGAACGTGGCGCTGACGCCGCCCGGTTGGATGTCATAGGCCTCGAAGTCGCCACCCATCGCGACCTTCTTGGTCCAGAGGTAGCGCACCTCCGTCGTGAGGGCGAAGTCATAACTCAGGGGCACGCGCACACCCGCCGCAACGTGCAACCCGGGCGTGACTCCGGAGGCCTCGTACTCTGCGTCGAAGTCCTCCTTCGCGCCGAAGTCGAAGTAGCCCCCGTGTTCCCTGTACTGCCACACGACGAGATCCGGTCCTGCCGCCACGTACGGCGTGATCGCCGCGTGCGCGCCGGGCGGCATGAGCCGCAACGACAAACCGATCGGCGCATAGGTGAGGTCGAGCATCTGTCTCAGATCGCGCGGCGCATCGGGCGAGGCGTAGTGCGTGTGCCGGCGCGTGCCATAACCGTCGATGTGCACGCCCACCTCGACTCCGGGAGCGATGCGTCGGCTGACCTCAATGCCCCCGGTCGCGCCCGCCCAGCCGCCCTTGCTCGCGCCGAACAGCGTATCGAGGTCCGTGAACAGGTTGCAGCCAGACTGGCAGTCGCTGGCTGTCGCCTTGCCTGTGCCTGGAAACATGGCCCCTGCCCGCAACTCGACGCCGTCGGCCAAGGCCGTGGCGGGCAGAATCGCTGCCACGCCGAAGACGATCAGATGAAGCACTCGCCGCATGGTCCCTCCTCGGGCGGCCTGCCGCCCCGCACACTCAGCAAAGCAGGAACGATGCCATCGGGTCTAACCGCGTAACCGACCGCCAACGCGTGACCTGACGCGTGCGCCAGCCCCGTGTCTGTCCTCCAGCGTGGACGCAGCGTCCGCCGCGAGAGTGCAGGCGCCGGGCGATGCGCCGGGTTCCCTCCGACATGTCGACTCTTGAGAATTGGAGGCGGCGTCCGGACTCGAACCGGAGAGTAGAGGTTTTGCAGACCTCCGCCTTAACCACTTGGCTACGCCGCCCCTGCCATGGAAGCGCACTGTCGAACAGCCGCTGTCCGGCTACGAATCTGGCCCAGCCAACGCGGAAGCAGTCGTGCCGACCGCGCATGTGCCACGAAGACGAATGATAGAGGAGGTGAAGCACGCGATCAACCCGAACGCACGCGTGGCGGCAGTCAGTTGACGGCTCCGCGCACTCTGGCTACTATACTGGCCGGCAGGGCGGGAATAACTCAGTGGTAGAGTGCGACCTTGCCAAGGTCGAAGTCGCGGGTTCGAATCCCGTTTCCCGCTCCAACCTTCCGACGCGTCCCCCGCCGCAGATCGCGAGCTACAGCAGTCTTCGTCTTCGCGCCGCAGCCGTCAGCTCATCGCGAAAGCTGGGATGCGCCACCGCGATCAGTTCGCGTGCGCGCTCGCTGAGGCTCTTTCCGTGAAGGAAGGCGACGCCGTACTCGGTGACGACGTAGTGCACGTCGGCACGGGTCGTGACCACGCCCGAGCCTTCCAGCAACGTGTCCACGATGCGCGAGACCGACCCGTCCCGCGCCGTCGCTGGCAGGGCGATGATCGGCTTGCCGCCCCGCGAGCGCGCTGCGCCGCGGATGAAGTCGAGCTGCCCGCCGAAGCCGGAGTAGATCAGCCTCCCGAGGGAGTCCGCGCAGACCTGGCCAGTGATGTCGACGGCGATGGCCGAGTTGATCGCCACCATCTTCTCGTTCTGTGCGATCACGGACGGGTCGTTGACGTAGTCGCTCGGATGAAACTCGATCAGTGGATTGTTGTCGACAAAGACGAAGGTCTTCTTCGACCCGAGCACGAACGACGCGATCACCTTGCCGCGATGCAGCGTCTTGGCCTCGTTCGTGACCACGCCGGCTTCGAAAAGACCCACCATGCCGTCCGAGAACATCTCAGTATGGATGCCGAGATCCCGGCGATCTGTCAGCGCGGACAGCACCGCATCCGGGATCTCGCCGATGCCCATCTGCAGCGTTGCGCCGTCCTCGATCAACTCGACGATATGGCGGCCGATCGCGAGCGCGACCTCGCCGATCTCACCCGTCTGCGGCAGCTCCAGCACCGGCCGGTCGATCTCCACCACGTGCGTCAGCTTCGAGACGTGGATGAACGAGTCTCCCAGGGAACGCGGCATCTGTCGATTCACCAGAGCGACCACGTCGCGCGCCCTCTCAGCCGCAGCCTTGGTGCACTCCACCCCGACGCCGTAGGAGCAGAAACCGTGCTCATCCGGCGGGGAAACGTGAATCAGCGCCACGTCGACGCGCTGTCGTCCCGTGGCGATCAGACGCGGGACCTCCGAAAGATGGACCGGCACGAAGTCGGCACGGCCCTCCTGCACGGCCTCTCGTACGTTGGCGCCAGTGAACAGCGCGCGGTGCCGAAAACTGCGCTGGTACTGAGCCTGAACGTAGTCGGCACAGCCGAACGTCAGCAGGTGGCAGACCTCGACATCGGTCAGCTCCTCGGCGCGAGCCAACATCGCGCGCACCAGCTCCTCGGGATTACAGCAGCCGGCGTGGATCCAGACGTGGTCCGCAGAGCGGACGCAGCGCATTGCGTCTTCGGCCGTGGTCACCTTGCGCCGGTACGTCTCCAGCCAGTGCATCGCTCGCGCCGTTAGGGTCGTGCATCGGGCACGAGCGTTTCCAACCGGACTCCGAACGCACGCGCCAGCGATTCCTGGACGCACCTGCCGCGATGGAGATATGTCCCATTGCGCAGGTCAGGGATCTGCGCGATCGCCTCGTCGACCCCTCGCGCCGCCAGCTCCGCGACATACGGTAACAGGGCGTTCGTGAGGGCCTGGGTCGCCGAGCGCGCCGCGCACGACGGTAGGTTCGGTACGCAGAAGTGCACGATGCCGTCGACCTCGTACGTCGGATCAGGGAAGTGCGTCGGCCGCGAGGTCTCGAAGCAGCCGCCCATGTCGATGGCGAAGTCCATCACGACCGTGCGCGGCCGCATCAGCCGCAGCATCTCACGTGTCACCAGCACCGGCGCGCGTTGCCCGCGGGTGGCAGCAGCACCCAACACGAGGTCGGCGACGGACAGGGCACGTTCGATATTCGGTCGCGTCGCGAGCAACGTGCGTACCGGACCCGGAAGGCTCTCGACGGCGTCGCGCAAATGCTCCACACTCACGTCCAGCAGGGTCACTTCCGCGCCTGCGCCCAGTGCTGCTCGGGCCGCAGAACGTCCGAGCGTGCCAGCCCCGAGAATCACGATGTCAGCCAGCGGCACGCCTGGAGCGCCCCCGAGAACGACCCCCGGGCCACCGTACTCGTTGAGCAGCAGCGCGCCGCCGATGGTCATGGCCAGACGCCCGGCGATCTCCGACATCGACGTCAGTACGGGTGCGCGTCCGTGCGGATCGGTGATGCCCTCGAACGCGATGGCCGTCACCTCGCGCGCCTGCAGCGCCTTGAAGTCCTCGGGCCGTGAGGTCGGCATCGCCCAGAACGCGAAAACCGCCTGGGCTGGCCGCAGCAGCTCGTACTCGCGCGGCTCCGGCGCCAGAATGGCGGTCACCAGCTCGGAGCGCGCAAAGACCTCGATGCGGCTGTAGACGATCCGCGCGCCGACCACCTCATACGCTGCATCGGGATGGCCAGCCTCGACACCCGCGCCCGTCTCCACCCACACCTGATGACCGTGCTGGACAAGGGCCTGCGCTCCCCACGGCGCCAGCGCGACCCGATGTTCGCGCGGTCCATGCTCGCGAGCGACCCCGATGTTCATGCCACTGACCTCGCGGTCTCGACAGGCTGGGCGCGGAGTTTCCCTACGACCGCCGCAACTCCTCCACCGCGGCCGCGCCTCGCGCAAAGGCCTCTTCGTTTATCGGAACCAGGGCGCACTTCGCTTTGAGCGCCTGGCGAATCGCCGTCAGGAACGTCTCGCGCGGAAACAGCTGCGTCGCTGCCTGCAAAGCGCCGAGAGCGACGATATTCTTGACCATCGCCTTGCCCAAACCGACCGCGATCTCAGAGCACGGCACACCCACCACGCGCACCTCCGCAGGGATGTCCGCCGGTAGCTCCGACACCACCGAGCTGTCGTATACGATCACCCCGCCACGCGCGACCTGCGGCCCGAACTTGGCCAGGCTCGGGGCGTTGAACGCCACCAGTATGTGCGGCGTCGGCACGGCCGGCGAGAGCACCTCTTCCGCGGCGATGCGCACGTCGGCGTAGGAAGTGCCCCCGCGCGACTCGGGTCCGTAGCTCGGGATGTGTGTGGCGTCGAATCCCTCGTTGATCGCGGCCTTGGCCAGGAGCATGGCCGCGGTCTGCGCGCCATCGCCGCCGGAGCCGGCCAGCTTAAGCGCCACGTCATGATCGCCGAAGGCGGTTGGAAAACGGCCGCCGTGACGCTCGGCAGGATCTGCGAAGCCGGCGACGGCTGCCAGCACTCTCTCCGGTTCAAATGTCGGCCGCTTCATGTCGACCCAGGGGTCGCGCGCGGCGTCTTTCTTAACACCCAGCGGGAACACCGGCACCATCTGCTCCTTGACCCACAGCTGCGCCTCGGTAGGACTCACGTGCAGATGCGTCGGACACTCTGCCAACACCTCGATCAGCGCGAACCCCTGGCCGTCGGCCTGGAGCTTGATCCCCTTCTTGATCGCCTTCGCTGCCTTCACGCGTTCTTTGGCGTCGAACAGCGCCACGCGCTCGACATACACCGCCCCGTCGAGCTGGGCGATCATCTCGGCCACGCGCAGGGGCTTGCCCATGAGCCGGTTCCGTCCGCTCGGAGATGTCGTCGTCTTCTGTCCCATGAGCGTCGTCGGGGCCATCTGCCCGCCGGTCATGCCGTAGACAGCGTTGTTGACGAAGATGACGGTGATGGGCAGGCCGATCTGCGCCACCTGCAGAATCTCCGCGAGACCGATCGAGGCCAGATCGCCGTCTCCTTGATAGGAGATCACCACCGAGTCGGGATTCGCCACCTTGTGCCCGAGGCCGACCGCTGGCGCGCGGCCGTGCGCTGCCTGGGTGTTCCCCACATCGAAGTAGTAGTACATGAAGACAGCGCAGCCA
>Ga0182021_10003952_pt1 | contig 17400 bp, 9 predicted proteins | sample 612E3MmetaG_FD_120493 | JGI IMG/M metagenome (GOLD analysis project Ga0182021, IMG submission 120493) | Permafrost microbial communities from Stordalen Mire, Sweden - 612E3M metaG (Illumina Assembly) | ecosystem: Environmental > Terrestrial > Soil > Wetlands > Permafrost | place: Sweden...
CTCGGCGACGTGCTCATCCAGGTGATTTTCCACGCGTTGCTGGCGGAGGAGGCTGGCCACTTCAACTTCGACGACGTGGCCCGCGACATCAACGAGAAGCTGATCCGCCGCCATCCGCACGTGTTCGGCACCGGCAAGCTCGACACCTCCGAGCAGGTGCTGCACCAGTGGGACATCATCAAGGCCGGCGAGAAAAAGCACGGTCCGGTCTCCACCGGCGTTTTCAAGGAGATGCCGCCGCAATTGCCGGCGCTGATGTACGCCGAGGCCGTGTGGAAGCAGATCGAAAAGAAAAAGCTGCCGACCGGGGGTATCGTGGGCCGGGAGCGCATCGCGCAACTTGCCGCCGGGCTCACCGACGAGGCGCTGGGCCGATTGCTCTTCGAACTCGCCGCGGCCGCCCGCGCGAACGATCTGGATTCCGAAGGCGCGCTTCGCCGCGAGACCCTGCGGGTGAGAACCGAGGTCGAGCGCCAGGTGGCGGCCAGCTCCGCGTCGACGCGAAGCTGAATTCGGCAACGCAGTTTGCGGCTCGACGATTCTGCCGGTGTCGTGGCGGATCTGTACGTACCTTTCGCCGCGTGCTATTCCTTGCCTCTGCGCTTGCCGGAGTCAGGATCGCTACCTAACCGACGTTCCGCCCCGATAAATGTTCAGTTGGCGGTGCAAAAAACTCCCCTATGATCTTTGCCTCCACCCCCCGACCCCGGTCCGCCACTTTCACCGTCCACGTTGCCGCCGGTCTATCGGCCCTGGCTTTGACCCTGTTCCTCTCGCCGGGCGCGCCGGCGGCCGTCGGCGCGTCTCTCGACGAACAACTGGGCGCGGAGACCGTCGCGCTGCGGACGCAGCCGCAAAACGCCGCGCTCTGGCATGTCCGTGGTCAGATTCGGCTCAAGCTGCACGACCCATCCGGCGCGGCCGCGGATTTCGCGGAGGCCATCCGGCTCGATCCGTTTAAGGTCGACTTTCGCGTGAGCCGCGCGCGTTTGCTTGCCGCGCAGGATGACTGGGCGGGAGTCATCGCCGACGCCACCAGCGGCCTCGCGGTTGCGCCGACGCAGCCCGATCTGCTGGTGTTGCGGGCCCGGGCCCGCTGGAACCTCGGCCAGCTCGATGAGGCGCTCGCCGACGCCGACAGGGCGATCGAACTCGACGCCGGCAACCTGCCGGCTCGTGGCGTCCGAGCCATGATTTACCTGCTCCGGCAGGATTGGACCAAGGCGGCTCAAGACGCCGCCTTGGGATTGCAGCAGAATCCCGACGACATCGACCTGTTGATGGTAAAGGGCATCGCGCATCGCGAGCTGCAGGAAGTGCCGGAGGCCCGCGCCTGCTTCGAGCGGGTATTAAAACTGGATCCTACGCACGTCGTGGCGCTCTTCAATCTTGCGAAATTCGACCTCGCGAAGAGTGACTGGGCGGCCGCCGCCGCCGGTTTTTCCCGCGTGCTCCAGCTCGCTCCCCAGCTCCCCGAGGCGCTTGCCGGCCGGGGCCGCGCCCGCCTCGAAACGGACGACGCCGAAGGTGCGTTGGAAGATTTCTCCCAGGCCATTCGCGCCCGCCCCGATCAGGCGGACAACTATCTATCGCGGGCGATCGCCGGCGAAAAGCTGGGCGACTTCGAGCGCGCCCTCGCGGACGCCGGCAAAGCTATCGCGCTCGGTTCCCAGGATCCGCAGGCGTGTCTGCTCATCGCCCGGAACAATGAAAAGCAGGCGGCGTGGGACGTGGTGCTCCGCTACAGCAGCCGCGCCCTTGAACTCAGCCCGAAAAACACGGAGGCGCTCCGTTTGAAAGGGCGGGCCCTGCTGGCGCGCGGACAGACGGCGGAAGGGCTGGAGGCCTTCGGCCAGGCCCTCGCGACCAGCCCCAACGACTGGCGCCTCCGCGTCGAACGCGCGGCCGTCTACCATCAGCAGCAACGTTATGACGAGGCGATCGCCGATTGCGACCAGGCCATCGCGCTCAATCCGGAAGCGATGTACGCCTTCTCCCTTCGCGCCCACTGCCATCTGCAGAAAAAACAAATCGACGAGGCGTTGCGCGATTGCGAAAAAGCCATCGCCCTCGATCCGCAGCAGGCGCTGCCCCTGCTCGTGCGGGCCCGCGTGCTACTGAATCGCGACGATGCCGCCAAGGCCGTGGCCGATTGCACGGCTGCCCTCAAACTGATGCCGGATTCGGCCTGGGGGTATTCGACCCTCGCACTCGCCCTGGTGCGGCAAGGTCGCCACGAGGAAGCGGCGGCCGCCGCTTCCAAGGCCCTGCAGATCGCGCCCAACGACGCCGAGTCCTTCGCGATCCGAGGCCGGGCGTTCATCGCCCTGCGTCGCTACAAATCTGCCGCCCAGAACATCGACCGCGCCATCGAGCTCGATCCCACCTTGAAGAATTCACTCGCCACCGAGCTGGACGAACTCAAAAGCCGCCGCTGAACGGCCCCGATTCCCATGACTTCGCGCATTCACACCACAGGCTTTGGAGTGCTGGCGATCGTCCTGGCGGTCGCGCTCCTGCCCGCCTCAGGACTGGCTCAGGCGGGACTCTCGGGCAACGCCTTCAGCGGTCAGGCCGAGGAATTCGGATATGGAAACAGGAATTCCGATCGCAATTTTACGAACAAGTCCGCCCTGGGCCAGTTGGAAGAGTTGTCCGGGGGTACCGTCGACCGTTCGTCGAGCCAGTCTTCGAATCGCAGTACGTACACCCGCGAAGCTCCACAGCCATCAAGGGCCGCCCAAATGCGCGCCGACTTCAACCAGGAGGTCACCGGGATGGTCGCCAGCGCGCTCGTCAATGCGTTGTTTTCCAATCTTTTCAACGACAACTCGGCGCAGCAAAAGGCCGCCGCCGAGGCCGCCGCCGCCCAGGCGGCTGCCCGGGCCGCCGCCGAGGCCGAGGCATTTCGCGTGCAGCAGGAGCTGGCCCGCAAGGCGCGCATCCTGAAAGCCCAGCGCTATCGGGCGGAGTGGGACGCGCGGGAGGCCGAAGTTGGAGACCGGCTGGGTGGCGCATTCGATGTCACTGGCACCGGCACCGCCTTTTTCGGCCGGCCTGCCAATCCCGATGCCGCCACCGTCGCCGCGATCCTGGGGCAGGACACAGGCGGCCCAGAACCGGCCGCTGCGGGCGGAGTGCCCGACGCGCCCGATGCGTCCGGCTCGGATCCCTCCGCGGTGGACCTGCGGGGGAGTTCGCTGGTCGTGCCGCTCCTCCGGCCAACCGTGCCCGCCGGACGCGGCACGACGATCGCGTCGCGCTCAATGCGGCCACCGTTGCCCGGGACACCACGCTGGGCCTACGAATTGACGGATACCTATGAGCCCCCTCCGCCCAAGACGCCCAGCCAGTTGCAGGGGCTCCTGGCCTTTTTTGGTCCCTGGCTCGGCGAGTATTATAAGGGTTTAGGCAAGACCACCGTGAAGGAAACGATTTGGGCGAGGCTGGAGTTTGTTCCCGGACAGAAGTTGGTCAAAAAGTTATGGGGAGCCAAGGAACAAGTAGATAAGGATACGGAAGAGTTGAGCAAAGCGTACGCTCCCCTCTTGCTGGGGCTCGGCGGTGCCATTAATGCGGCCAATAATATGGGGAGCTACAGCAACCGAGACGGGCTCGCCGAAGATCAGTTCGCCTCCCTTCAACAAAACGGCGGCAAAGTAGTCGTGGATATCTGGAAAATGATCTATAAGCAGATCACCGGCCATGCGGGGAAGATCGATCTGGCAAAGTTCAGATATGGATCGGACGAAAGCAGCGACACGTCGTTGCACGATGTGCCCGTTGATGCCGACTACCCCCGCCTGATGTTCGGAAGTGGTGGCAAGAGTGGTGGCGAGTGAGCGGCAGCGCTTGCCGTCTCCGTTCGCGCAAAACAAGGGCAACTTGAATTTTCCGCCATGCATATCCCCAAAAGATTTATCCACTGCTTCAACTTGATCTGCGCAGGACTGGCCCCGCTCCTCTTCTCCGCCTGTAGCAGTGTTCCCGTAGTTACTTCGACTGAAGTATATACGAACGCTATTTCGTACACACCCGTGCGGTCCCCCATCCAGATCGATGCCAGTGCCGCCGTTGAGGTCGTTCTCACGGTGTCCCCGGAGAGTGCGGGTGGACTTTTCGGGCGTTTCGGGAACAACGAGACAAACGTTGCCAACTACCGCAGCGTCGTGACGCAAACGCTGCGGAACGACCTCACCGCGTCGGGGCTGTTTGCCCGCATCGTCGCGGATGACACCAGCAAGGCCAACTACCTCGTGAAGGCCCAAGTCTCGGAGTCACGTCCTTCGGATTATCGCGTCTCCGTCACCCTTACCGCCGTGGAAATTGCCACCGGGGCGCAAATTTCTTCGCATGCCCAGGAAGCCTCGCTCGGGACCTCACTGTTCAAATACTTTGATAATTGGAAAGAGGCGCTCCCCGGTCTCATGGCTGCGCTGAAAGCTGGCTTGGCCGCCGACCTGCAAAGCATAATACTTCGGCAGCGATCGCAGGCCGCGCGCGAGGAGGCCGAATTGCTCACCAAGGCATCGTTGGCGAATCTGCTCGCTGCGGCCGACAAAACCGAGGCTCTGGCTCGCGCCCGCAACCTCGCGATCGTCGCCGCCAAGAATCGGCAGTTGCCGGCCATGCTCCGGGAAAAGAAGGCCGACGAGCTCTCCGCCTTGGTCGTCAAGATCGAGCAAACGATCCTCGAATTGAATCACGAATGCGAGGTCGCCAAGGACCGCGCCCAGCAATCCGCCGCGACCAATGGCGACGCGCGACAGATCGAAGAACTCCGCGGGCTGACCATCAGCTACCGCGAGCGCATCGAGTTGCTCAAACCGATCCTGACCGCGCTCAAGGAAGAGATCGCCAACCGCAGCCGGTAAATAAGTCACCCCGCCCAACGTATAATTGGTTTCGATTTTATGAGATCACATCCGAAATCGCTTCTCTTTCAGGTTCTCCTCTTCGCGGGCCTGCTGCTGGCGGCAGGCAGCTCATTGCCAGGGGCGGCATCGGCTCCACCGCCAGGCGGTCAGGGGTATATCGGAATAAGGTTTCAGAAAGTAACGCAAGAATTCGTCTGGGAAAGCAAGTTGCCGGATAAGAATGGTCTTCTGATTACGGAGGTGCCCCCACAGTCTCCCGCCGCTGCGGCGGGGCTTAAAGAGGGAGATGTCCTCATCGAGTTTGATGGAAAAGAAACGGCTGACGATGCAGGCTTCAGAGCCGCCATCCGGCAGCTGCCCCCAGAAAAACAGCTGGCCGTGAAGTTCGTCCGTGATGGGCAGATTGGGACGACCACGGTCACCCTGGGAGAGACGCCTCCGGCCGTAGCCTACTTCCGCCGCGGGTCTGAAAGGAGCAACATCGGCGATCTGCCGGGAGCGATTGCCGACTACACGGAGGCGATCCGACTCGATCCCAAGAATGCAGAGGGGTATTTCTGTCGAGGCTTGGTCAAAGCGAACGGTGGGGTTCAAAATAGTGGTCGAAAACCAAGGCGGAGTGAAGTGGCTGCTGCGCAAAAACGCTCGGCGGAGGCGCTGGCTGATTTTACCGAGGCAAGCCGACTCTACACCGAGGTGCTCCGCGTCAATCCGAACAATTCCTTGGCCTACGAATATCGCGCGACGGCCAGAGACCAGATGGGCGACAAGGACGGCGCTACGCAGGACCGGGCTACGTCGGCCAAAATCAAAGAGCAGGTTGCCTTCGCCAAATTCCACGAAGAGGTCACCCGGGCATCGTTGTCCGATCTCCTCGCCAGTTCGGACAAGACCGAGTCCCAGGCCCGCGAACGCAATCGCGCCATTATCGCCGCGAAGAACCAGCAGTTGCCGGCCATGCTCCGGGAAAGGAAAACTGACGAGCTCTCCGCCTTTGTCGTCAAAATCGAGCAGACCATCCTCGACCTGAACCACGAAAGCGAAGTGGCCAAGGACCGCGCCCAGCAGGCGACCGCGACCAATGGCGACGCGCACCAGATCGCAGAACTCCGCGGGCTAGCCATCAGCTACCGCGAGCGCATTGAGCTGCTCAAGCCGATCCTGACTGCGCTCAAGGAGGAAATCGCCAACCGCAACCGCTGACGTCATCCCCGCTTTCCCAAACATGAAAAACCGTCCGGTCTCGATCATCTGCTTCCTGAGTCTCACGCTTGCGCTTCTCCTGATCCCCGGCTGTGCCGCTGCGCCTTCGCGCACGAACGCCGCACGCTCCGTCACGTATCAGCCCGTGCGTTCGGCGGTCCAGTTCGATGCGCCGGCTTCCATCCAGGTGGAGTATGTGCTCTCGCCGGAGATGCGCGCCGTATGGCTGAAGTCGCTGGACGACGAGGCGGCGCTCGAAAATTACCGCCAGACCGTGAGGAACCTCATCGTCAACGACCTCACCCAGTCGGGCATCTTTACGCGGGTGACTTCGACCGCCGCCGTGCCGGGCGGCTATCTCCTCCGGATCAGGGGCGAAGAACTGCGCGCGACCGATTGCCAGCTGCGCATCACGATTGCCGTCGTCGATGCCGACACCAACCAGGAGATTTCGACGCACGGGCGGCAGCTGTCGACCGGCGATCGTCCGGTCTTCGCGGTCACCAACCCGAGGAGCCCGCGGGTCACCATGACCAGCGCGGTCCAGTCGGTGATGGGCGCGCTCAAAGGCGATCTGATCCCCGACGTCCAAGCCTACCAACAACGCCGGCAGCAGCAGGCTTTCGAAAAGCAAATCTCCGCATTCCGCACCGCCAGCCTCGCCGATCTGCTCGTCGCGGCCGACAAGTCCGAGGCTCTCGCCCGCGAACGTAATCGCGCCATCATCGCAGCCAAGAATCAGCAGCTCCCGGCCATCCTCCGCGAGAAGAAGACTGACGAGCTCTCCGCCCTCGTGGTCAAAATCGAGCAGACCATCCTCGACCTGAACCACGAATGCGAACTCGCCAAGGATCAAGCCCAGCAGTCCGTCGCCAGCGGGGAAACGCCGCGCGATAGTGCCAGCGTTGGCCGGCAACGCGGCGTGCCCGCCGACGTTGCCCGTGCTAAAGGACGAGGTTTTCCGGCGGCAGCCGCGAGCACGCCAGCCCGCGATCTCGACGAGTTGCGTGGCCTCGCCATCAGCTACCGCGAGCGCATTGAGCTGCTCAAACCCATCCTGACCGCACTCAAAGAAGAGATCGCCAACCGCAACCGGTGAGCGCCGGCCCGATCGCAGGCAGGGCAGCGTCTGTAGCGGCGGTCTATGACCGCCGAAAGACACGGTGCACCCGCGGCCTATTGTCGGCGGTCATAGACCGCCGCTACAAAATACCGATTTGACGCAAGGCCATGAGCGTTGCCCTGCGGTGCGCAATAAACGGAGAAGCATGCCCGATGTCTTCCGCGTGTCTTTGCGTTTTGGCGTGAGCTGTGGTCTTTGCTCCGGGCTCGGGTTGCCCGGTCAGGCAGCGCCCTCAGCGTGCTCGCTTACTGAGGGAATGTCACTTAATAGGTGACATTCAAACCGGGGCGGTTTCTCCGCATTGACTCGCAGGCGGCGGGGCCGCTATTGCATCAGGCCGCCCCGGGCGGCGGCCCGCCGGGGCGACTCATGCCAGCCAAAGCAACCCACGACCCCGTGCCCGCTCGCGTGCTCGCCGAGTGGTGGGAGCCGTTTGCGACGTATCTGGCGCAGGAACGGCGGTATTCCCAGTATACGCTGCGCAACTACCGGCAGGCGTTCGACGACTTCTACCGCTGGCTGGGCACCGCCGGACTTTGGAACCGCGGATTCGACGCACTCGGAGCGCGCGAGCTGCGCGACTTTGTGATCGAGGCGCAGCGGCGCTTCGACCGGCGCACGCTGCACAACCACGCCTCGGGGCTGCGCGCGTTTTTCAAGTTCTGGCTCAAGCGCGGCAAGGTGCGGCGCAATCCGTTCATCGGCGTGCCGCTGCCCAAACTGGAAAAACGCCTGCCGAAGTTTCTCACCGAGGAGCAGATGAGGCGCCTGCTCACCGGCCCGGGGCGCCTGCTGGAAAACCAGAGCATCGACCCTTTCACCGCCTGGCGCGACCGGCTGGTGATGGAGCTGCTTTACGGCGGCGGCCTGCGCGTGAGCGAGCTCGTGGCGCTCGACTACGGCCGCATCGACCTGGTGAATGGCGTGGCACGCGTGCTCGGCAAGGGCCGCAAGGAGCGGCTCTGTCCGCTCGGGCGCGTGGCGATGGCGGTGCTGGCGAAATGGCGCAGCGAATTTGCCCGCGATACGGCGCTTTCCGCCCCGGTGGTGGTGAATACCCGCCACGAGCGCCTGGCCGTGCGACAGGTGCAGTTGTTGCTCAAGCGCTACCTGGCGCTCGCCGATCTGCCGCTGGATCTCTCGCCGCACAAGCTGCGGCATAGCTACGCCACGCACCTGCTCAATGCCGGCGCCGACCTGCGCCTCGTGCAGGAGCTCCTCGGCCACGCCAGCCTCGACACCACGCAGGTTTACACCCACGTGAGCGTGGCCCGGCTGCGCGAGGTTTACGACAAGGCCCATCCCCGGGCGTGAAGCGGGCCTCTTGGATGCTCCTTTGCACGGATGCCCTGCAGTAGCGCAGGCTTCCAGCCTGCCCTGGTGCTGAGGGCGCGATGCGAGGGGCGTTACACGGAGAAACTGCAGGCAAGGATGCCTGCGCTACTCGGCAATCCAAGCCGTCAGGGATGCGCTGCCGAAAACTGCTTCAGAGGGTCTTCGGACGGAGATATGCACTGCTCCAAGGCCAATCGTGCGCGGCGTGGCAGAGGTTGGCTTTGACCGGGTTGTGTTCGGTGTATTCGCAGCAGCCTGCCAGATCTTTTGCGTCGCGGACGAGGTGGTCGTAGCTTTCGCGCTGCCAGAATGCGCCTTGGCGGCCGAGCTGCCGGTTGGCTGCTTGAGCGGTATACGATTTCCAACTGTGAAGAATTGCTCCGAGCGTATGCTGGCCACTCGGCTCGACCACGGCGTGCACGTGGTTGGGCATGACCACCCAAGCGTGCAGGTGGTATCGTTCGCCCTCGAAATGTCGCAGGGTCTGTGTGACAACCTCGGCCAGCTCCGGTGTCCGCAACCAGGCGGCGCCGGAGCCGCGATCGAGCAGCACCTCGATTTCGGCGACCTCCTGAGCTTGGGCAACGGCGATGACATTGGAAGAGGTCGTCTGATTCACGGCGCGAGCCCGATGTCCTCTATCGGCGTGCCGTTCCGCGAGTCGGGCGACTGTCTGACGCGGCAAGGAGTCGGCCAGTCGGAAGGTGGTAAAATATATGCCGCCCTCGGCTTTCAAATGGGGCAAGAATCCGCGCGAATGAAAACCGCTGAGGTGGGGTTTGGGCACCGGCATGGCAACGAAACGTAAAGTTAACGCTGGCGTTCGACAAGATCAGGGATCGCGCAGGGAAAATGGTGTGGTCGGCGTAGCACAGGCTTCCAGCCTGCTCCGTTTCCGGGGCGCGATGCGAGGGGCGTTGCGCAGAAAAACCTGCAGGCAAGGATGCCTGCGCTACCCGGAGAACCCGGCGCAGATTTGCCGTGGTAGCGCAGGCTTCCAGCCTGCTCCGTTTCCAGGGCGCGATGCGAGGGGCGTTACACGAAAAACCTGCAGGCAAGGATGCCTGCGCTACCCGGAGAACCCGGCGTAGATTTGCCGTGGTAGCGCAGGCTTCCAGCCTGCTCCGTTTCCAGGGCGCGATGCGAGGGGCGTGACGCGGAGAAAACCTGCAGGCAAGGATGCCTGCGCTACTCGGAGAACCACGCCGCTGGAGATGCGCTGCGGTAGCGCAGGCTTCCGGCCTGCTCGGTTTCCCAGAGGCGCGATGGCGAGGGGGCGTTGCGCAGAAAAAACCTGCAGGCAAGGATGCCTGCGCTACCCGGAGATCCGCAGCGCGGTCAGGGTGCGCGCGAAGGTCTCCTGCGGGGTGTCGCCGCACTCGATGTGCACGATCAGGCCCTGCCGCTGATAGTGATCGATGAGCGGTTCGGTGCTGTGCAGGTAGGTCTCCATGCGGACATGCACGGCTTCCGGCCGGTCGTCCTCGCGCTGGTACAAGGGGCCACCACAGCGGTCGCACACTCCCTCGACCTGCGGCGGTTGATCCTTCAAATGGTAGGAGATTTTGCACTTGGCGCACACGCGGCGGCCGTTTACGCGGTCGAGAATCTTGGCCTCCGCCAGATCGTAGCTGAGGACCGCGTCGAGGGTGAGCTGCTCCTGCCGCAGAATCCGCTCGAGCTCCACGGCCTGAAAAACAGTGCGGGGAAAGCCGTCGAGGAGGAATCCGGTGGTGCAGCGGAGGCAGGGTTTACGCTCCTCGACCAGGGCCACCACGGTGGCGTCGGGGACGAGTTTGCCGGCTTTCATGTATTCCAGGGCTTCGCGGATGGCCGGTGTTTTCTCCTCTTCCGGCGCCCGTTTGGCCACGCGGAAGACGTCGCCGGTGGAAAGCTGGCAGGCGCCGAACTTCCGGGCGAGGAGTTCAGCCTGGGTGCCTTTGCCGATGCCGGGCGCGCCGAGTAAAACCAGACGCCACGGGCGGGACTGCGGCGCAGGAAAGGGTTCGCACGGGAAATCCGCGCCTTTCAACCAGGTGATGCGGGCTTGTTGTCGTGGGGTCGGCATGAGCGATCAGGGTTTCGCAATTGACGGGGGTGAGATGGCAACCAAGGCGCGCGAGCGTGCCATTTCGGGCGGCGGACGCGAGGATTTTCCGGCGGGGCCGAGTGGGCTATTGCCGGAAATCAGCCGGCCGCCTCGTACTCGTTCTTCGTTCTCACTCTCGTTCTCGTTCGTCAGTATCACAGCGCGGCGGAGCCGCCACCAAGGGTCGATCCGATTGGCCACAAAGATCGCAAAAAGGGTTTGGGCTTCGGCCACAACCACCCGCGCGCCTTTAGGCGCGACGCAGGGTACAGCATTTACTGAGGATTTATCGTGCTTTTCGTGGCCATCAATTCTTCGCGCCCCGAAATGGAGGGGACGGAATAACCGCTAACGCACGCTAATGGGCGCTAATCCGGAAGAGTAGCCGCGACGGTTACGGCGCGGGGTCTGATGGGTGTTCCGAGGGAGGTTGGCTTCACGTACCGAGCGAAGCGACCTCAGCCATGGATGCGAAGCAGCGCGAAGATTGGATTAGCGAAAAACAGCGTGAATTGGCGGTTCCCCAATCGATCCCCTTCCCGCTGTGGAGCGCGGGTGTAGGCGAAACCTCACCCGCTGGCTGGCGGACGATCGCCTGCGGCGATACGTCCGCGCTCCTGGGAGTGTCGGACCGCAGGGGAATGTCCAGCGAGAGAACAAGAACGAGGAACGAGAACGATCGCATCCTCGGCGTTTCGGCCCAAGACGTTCGCCAGCCCAGCCCGCGCCCGCCCGGCATGCGGGGCGAATGGGTTATTGCCAAGCGCTTCGGGGACATCATGCTCGACTTCGGTCTGCTGACGATCCCCGGCGGCGGGCCCGTGGAGCAAGCGGAAAGCGGTCGGCAAAGAATGACCGCCAGCGCTGGTCCCTGGTTCTCGGCCCATGCCGGGGTGCATGAGTCGCACGCGCTCCCCCCATGAACACCCCAGCGAGTCTCGCCCACGCGAAACGATGGCTGGTCAACGCCGGCACCCTGGTCGCTGGGGGACTAGGGCTCTACGGGTTGGGGGTGTGGCATTCCGGCAATTGGAGGCTGATCACCTACGGCCACGATACCGTTCCGATGTCGCCCGGCACCGCCTTGCTGCTGGCGCTGCTCAGCGGCGCGGTGGCGTTGCGCCACCGGTGGGCGGCCCGGCCCGCCGTGCGGACGTTGGACTTCGCGGTGGCTGGGACCGTGGCCCTGGCGAGTATCGTCGTGTGTCTGTCGACTCTGACGGGCCTCGATCTGCCCTGGGAGCATGTGCTGGTGCGGACCGATGCGACGGTGCGGGGAATGATTCCCGTGGGTCGAATGTCGCCGCTCACGGCCGCGATGCTTCTCGGCGCGGCGTTCAGCCTGCTGACGCTGTTTTCCCCGCTGGCGGAGAAGGCGGGGTTGCGGGTCGCGGGGACGCTGGCGGCATTTCTCGGCGCGTGCTGCAGCGTGATCGTCGCCCTGGCCTACACGACCGGCACTCCGGTGTTGTACGGCGGCTCGACCGTACCGATGGCATTGCTGACGGCGATCGCCCTGGCGGCGCTCGACCTCGCCTTGCTGGCAGAGGGCGGCGTGGACGCGTTGTGGCACATCATCCATTTTATCGATTTCCCCACGGCAACCTGGCGACGGCTCTCGTCTGCGGCGGGGCGGCTGGCGATCGTGGCGGCGGTCGCGATGTTTGGAATTGCGCTGACTGGTTTCTTCTATTTGCGAATCCAGCAGGCCGCCCTGCGGGAAAAGATCGCCCAAGAGTTGACGGCGGTGGCCGACCTCAAGGTACGCGAGATCGAGAATTGGAACGGCGAGCGGCTGGACGATGCGAAGTTCCTGTTGCACGCGCCCTCTGTCGCGAAGGACGTGGCGGCGTTTTTCGCCCAACCGGGTTCGGCTGCGACGCAAGCGGAGATGGTTCGCTGGCTCGATCTGATGAAGAGCGGCAACCGGTACGAAACCGTCCGCCTGTTCGACGGCGAAGCGAACGCCCGTCTGGTCGTGCCGGCCGGTGGTGACGCGCCCGACGCCCCTATGCGGGAGCGGGCCAGAGCCGCATTGGACAAAGGCGATGTCCTCATGTCCGATCTCTATGCGAGCGAGGACGGCAGCATCCATCTGGACGTGTTCGCTCCGATATTCGCCCCGGGCAAACAACCAGCCGGCGAACGTCAGCTTGCAGCGACGCCCCCGCGATCATCGGTTGTCGAGCCATCCTCCTCTGACATGGGCGTCCCGTCCGTGGGCTCCGCCGAAAGTGCGGCACGATCGACGGCCCCGGCGACGCCCCGTGGCCGGCCCATCGCCGTGATGTTGCTGCAGATAGACCCCCGGAATTTTCTGTACCCTTTGATCCAAACCTGGCCGGTGCCGGGCGAGAAGACCGCGGAAACCCTGCTCGTGCGGCGCGAAGGCGACGAGATCGTTTATCTGAACGAACTGCGCCACCGAACCGGCACGGCGTTGAAGTTGCGGCGCTCGACCCGGGAGCAGCAGTTGCCGGCGGCGATGGGCGCGCGCGGCGAAACGGGCGTTCATGAGGGGATCGACTATCGCGGGGTGCCGGTGCTGGCCGCGACCCGCGCGATCCCGAAATCGCCGTCCGATTCACCGTGGTTTATCGTGGCCAAAGTGGATCAGGCGGAGATCTACGCTCCGCTGCGCCGGCAGGCCTGGACGGTGGGCGCGGTGGTGTCGGCGTTGTTGCTGGCCGCCGCCGCGGGTGTGGGCATGTTCTGGCGGCAGCAGGCGGCGCAGCACCTGCAACGCGAGCTGGTCGCCGAGCGGGAGCGCAAGGCACTGGCGGACCGGCTGGCGCTGGTGATGCGGCACGCCAACGACATCATCCTGTTGATCGACGAAAACTGGCGCATCGTCGAGGCCAACGACCGGGCGGTCGAGGCCTACGGCTACACCTTGGCCGAGTTGCGGCAGAAAACGATGATGTCGATCCGCCCGCCCGAAACCCGCGAGGAGTTTTCCGCCCAATCCGGTCGATTGCTGGCGGAAGGAAGCGTGGTGTTCGAGACGATACATCAGCGCAAGGACGGGAAGACGTTCCCGGTGGAAGTCAGCTCCCGGCTGGTCCGGCTCGGGAGCGAAAGCTACCGTCTGTCGATCATCCGCGACATCACTCAGCGCCAGGCGCACGAACGGGAGATCGAGCGGATGAACCGGCTCTACGCGGCGCTCAGCCAGGTGAACCAGGCGTTGGTGCGCGTGGCCACCCGGCAGGAGTTGTTCGACGAAGTGTGCCGGGTGATGGTGGAGTTCGGCCGGTTCCGGCTGGCGTGGATCGGCGAATATGACGCTGCACGGCGGGTGGTGCGATCGGTCGCCCAGGCGGGCAGCGAGCAGGGCCGGCGGTTTCTTGAAGAGCTGCAGATTTCCACCGAGGGGAGCGCCGAGGCCTCGGGACCGACGGGCACGGCCGTACGCGAAGGGCGCGGCGATATGTGCAATGACTATGCCGCCGATCCGCGCATCACGGCATCATGGCGGGAAGCGGCCCAGCGCGCAGGTTTCAACGCGGCGGCGGCCTTGCCCATCCGCTTTCGGGGCGAAGTGTGGGGCAACCTGACGGTTTACTCCGCGGAGACCGGTTTCTTTCGCGACAAGGAAAATGCCCTGCTGGCGGAAACGGCGGCCGACATCTCTTTTGCCCTGGACCGGCTCGAAGACCTGGCGGAGCGTCAGCAGGCGTTGAAAAAGTTGCAGGCGCGGGAAGCCGATCTGGCCCGCGCGCAGGCCATCGCGCATCTGGGCAATTGGAGTTGGGACATCGCGAACGATGTCGTCAGCTGGTCGGACGAGCTGTACCGCATCTATGGGGTGACGCCGGCGACTTTCGACCGCAAGATGGCATCGGTCTTGGAGCTCATTCACCCGGACGACCGGGCCCTGGGCCGGGAAGTGCTCGCCAAGGTGGCCCGGGGCGAAAACGTGGAGACGTGGGAGAATCGCGTCCGGCGGCCCGATGGCGGGGAACGCGTGGTGCTGGTCGAGGGCGCGAGCCTCGAGCGCGATGCGACCGGCACGCCACGGCGTTTCTTCGGGGTGGCTTCCGACATCACGGAGCGCAAGCGGGCGGAGGCGGCGTTGCGCGAAAGCGAGGAGCGTTTCCGCCGCGTGGTCGAGGCAGCGCCGGAGGCGATCTTCATCCAGACGGCGGGTCTTCTGGCTTATGTCAACCCCGCCGCCGTGCGGCTCTATGGCGCAGATTCCGCCGGGCAATTGATTGGCCAACCCGTGTTGGACCGCATTCACCCGTATTTCCGGGAAAGCGCGCAGGAGCGCCTGCGGTTGGTAAACCAGGAACGGCAGACCGTGCCGCCCATGGAGCAGGTCCATCTGCGGCTCGACGGGCAGCCGGTGTATCTGCATGTTGCCGCGGTTCCGTTCGTCCATGAGGGCAAGAATGGTTCCGTGGTGTTTGCCGCTGATTTCACCGAGCGCCATCGGACCGAGGAGGCGTTGCGGCTCTCGCAGTTGAAGTTCGAAACCATCTTCCGTTCCGCGCTCGACCTGAATTTCATCAGCGACCTGGACAGTGGAGAAATCGTGGAGGCCAGCGACGCGTTTTGCGACGCTTTGGGCAGCCGGGAAACCGTGCTGGGTCGGAAGGTGGATGATCTGCACCTGTGGGTGTCCGCGGAAGAACAGGCGAACTACCGCAAGAGCCTGCTCGCCGACAACGGGAAGGTGCGCAATTTCGCGGCGCGCCTGCGGCTGGGCTCGGGCGAACAGCGGGATTTCCTGCTCTCTGGCCACACCCTTTTCTTTGAGGGCAAGGAATACGTCCTCACGATCGGCCGTGATATTACGGAACTCCGCCAGTCGGAGCGGGAGCGAACCCTGCTGACCAATGCCCTTGCCGCTAGTCTCAGCGAAATCTATCTCTTCGACGCCGAGACCTGGCGCTTCATCTTCGTCAACGACGCCGCGCTGCGCAATGTGGGCTATGAGTTGGCACAAATGCATTGGATGACGCCGCTGGACCTGGCGCCCGAGCTCAACCGGGTGGCCTTCGAGCAGCTGGTGGGCTCGCTGGTCCGCCACGAGAAGCCGGGGTTGGTGCTCGAAACCCGGCACCGTCGCGCCGACGGCTCGTTTTATCCGATTGAGGTGCACTTGCAGCTCTTCGAATCCGGGTCCGGCCGGGTATTCCTCGCCGTCATCCAGGACATCACCGAGCGCAAACTCGCGGAGACGGCGCTGCGCGAGAGCGAACATCGTTACCACGAACTTTTTGAGCTGGAGTCCGACGCCGTCGTCCTGGTGGACAGCGAGACCCATCGCTACCTGGACGTCAACCAGGCCGCGCAGCGCCTCTATGGCTACGGCCGGGAGGAGTTTCTCCAGATGACGCCGGAGAGTGTTTCCGTCGAACCGGAAAAGACCCATGAAAATATCGTCACGAGCGACGCCCATGTTCCGGTCCGCTGGCATCGCAAGAAAAGTGGGGAACGGTTCGCCGTGGAAATCACCGCCAATCAGATTGTCTACCGTGGGCGTCCGACCGCGCTGGTGGCCCTCCGGGACATCACCGAGCGCAATCGGGCGGAGGAGGCGTTGCGGGAATCGCAGGCGCTTTATCACTCGTTCGTCGAGCAATTGCCCAATCCGGCTTACCGCAAGGACCGCGGAGGCCGTTATGTCATGGTCAATGCGCAATTCTGCCGTCTCAAGGGCATGAAAATGGAGAACTTCCTGGGCAAAATGCCTTCGGAAGTCGCCGCCAGCGCAACGGTTCGACAGGACGAGCAGGGGCCGGCGATCAAATACGCAGGCCAGGGCGAGGATGTCCACGAGCAGATCATGCGAACCGGGCAGATCGTCGAAATGGAGGAGGAATATCCCGGCACGACCGGAGAAAAACAGTACCTGCACGTCGTGCGGATGCCCGTTTTTGGTCCGGACGGGAAGGTTATCGGCACCCAGGGTATCCAGTTCGACATCACCGAGCGCAAGCGGGCGGAACAGAAACTGCGGGACAGCGAGTATTTCCTGCGCAAATCGCAGGAGGTTTCGCGGCTCGGTTCGTACCAGTGCGACTTTGCGGCCGACGCCTGGACGTGCTCGCCAACCTTGGACGAAATCCTGGGCATCGACGAAGACTATCCGAAAAACGTGAACGGCTGGCTGGAGCTCGTGGTGGCGGAGCAAAGGCAGGAGATGGACCAGTATCTAAAAAGGCATGTCGTGGCGGAACACAACCGGTTCGACAAGGAGTACCGGATTGTCCGGCCCAGCGACCGGCAGGAGCGCTGGGTGTTCGGCCTGGGCGAACTGGAGTTCGACGACCAGGGCAACACGCTCCGGATGATCGGGACGATTCAGGACATCACGGAGAGCAAGGCGGCGGCGATCGAATTGCGTAATGCCAAGGAGTTCGCGGAAAACCTGATTCGCACGGCCAATTCCATCATTGTCTGGCTGGATGCCAATGGGCGCATCATGCTCTTCAATGAGGCGGCCGAACAGGCCACCGGTTACACGCGGGCCGAGCTGGAGGGGAAAAACTGGTATGAAACACTGGTGCCGCGCGACCGCTATCCGGAAGCGTGGACGGAATTCGCGCGCCTGTTGAATGGCGGGCTGCCGGTGCGCTTCGAAAATCCCGTCCTGACCAAGTCGGGCGAGGAGCGGCTCATCGTCTGGCAAAACAGCGAGGTATACGAAGAAGGCCGGATCGTGGGGGCAATTTCGTTTGGCATGGATATCACCGAGCGCCGGCGGGCGGAGACGGCGATCCACCAGCTCAATGCCGAGCTGGAACACCGGGTGCGCGAGCGCA
>Ga0182021_10003953_pt1 | contig 17399 bp, 14 predicted proteins | sample 612E3MmetaG_FD_120493 | JGI IMG/M metagenome (GOLD analysis project Ga0182021, IMG submission 120493) | Permafrost microbial communities from Stordalen Mire, Sweden - 612E3M metaG (Illumina Assembly) | ecosystem: Environmental > Terrestrial > Soil > Wetlands > Permafrost | place: Sweden...
CAGCAGGTGCACGAGCACCCGCGAGCCGACGAAGCTGGGCAGGGGCATGGGCGTTGCCTTGAGACGGCGCAGCACGCCGCGCTGGCGATAGGCCACGAACGTTCCCGATACCCCGTAGATGCCGTTGGTCATGAGCGCCATGGCGACCACCCCGGGCACCAGGAAGCTGATGTAGTTGAAGCTCGAGCTGGCGATGCCCTGCGAGCGCAGCTCGAACCTGGGCTGCGAGCCGCTGGCCTGCTCGGCGAAGGCGTTCACCACCTGTTGGGTCACCATGGTGACGGTACCCGCCTGTGAGAGCGAGGTGTTGTCGTAGTAGAAGGGCAGCTGGGTCGCCCCGCCGGCGAGGCGTTGCTGCAAGCCGGCCGGCAGCACCAGAACGGCGGCGTAGTCGCCGTTGCGCAGCGACTTGAGCGCCTGCGACTCGCCGGCGACGGTCGAGACCTTGAGCGCGTCGACCTTCTGGAAGGCCGACACCAGGGCGGCGCCCACCGGGCCCCGGTCCTGATCGACGATGGCGAGCTTGGTCGTGGAGCTGCCCGACTGGCCGAATGCTACGCCGAGCAGGAACATGAGCAGCACCGGAAAGAAGAACGTCCAGAACAGTGCCTGGCGGTTGCGCACCGTGATCTGGATGTCGGCCTTGACGAAGTCCCAGAAGGTGCGCATCTAGCGTCCCCCTCCAAAACCGAAGCGGCGGCGCTTTTTGAGAGCGGAGGCGTTCGCCTCGTCTTCGTCGTCGCTCAGCTTGCGGCCCGTCATGCTGAGAAAGACATCCTCGAGGTCGGCGCCCTTTATGTCGAGGTGGGCGACACGCAGGCCGCGCGTCCGGGCGAGCTCGAGCAGCGAGACCACGGTGCGCTGGGCGTCGTCGGCCACGACCTCGTAGCCGTTCTCGACGGCCCGGCAGTCTGTGGCACCGTCGAGCAGGCAGAGATCGGCGGCCGGCACGCGGTCGCTGAGGTCGAACCGCACCGTGGCCTCGGCCCCGAGCCTGGTGATGAGCGCCCGCGGCACGTCGAGCGCCATGATGCGGCCGCGGTCCATGACGGCCACCCGGTCGCAGAGCCGCTCGGCTTCTTCCATGTAGTGGGTGGTCAGCACCACGGTGGTACCGTCGCGGTTGATCTCGCCGATCACGTCCCAGAGCGCCCGCCGGGCGCGCGGGTCGAGGCCCGTGGTCGGCTCGTCCAGGAAGGTCACGACCGGATCGTTGACCAGCGCCAGGGCGATCGACAGGCGCTGTGCCTGCCCTCCCGAGAGCTCGTCGACGAAGGCTTCGGCCTTATCGGCCAGACCGACCCGCTCCAGCAGCGCCACACAGGCGTCGCGGCCACGGTGGATGCCGTAGCAGGAGCCGAAGATATAGATGATCTCATGCAGCCTCTGGTAGTCGAACAGGGCCGTCGCCTGGAGCTGCACGCCGATGCGCCGCTTGACGTCGTTGGGATCGGGCCAGACCGGCAGCCCGTCAACGACGACCCCACCCCCGTCGGGCCGCCGCAAGCCTTCGATCATCTCCAGGGTCGTCGTCTTGCCGGCCCCGTTGGGCCCGAGGATGCCGAAGATCTCGCCGCGCTCCACAGCCAGTGAGATGCCGTCGACGGCTACGAGATCGCCGTAGCGCTTGGTCAGAGCCTCGACCCGGATGACCGCCTCGGTCGCGCGCGGCGCGGACACTGCTGGGGTCAGCACGAAGCGACGCCCGCGCCGGGCGCCGCACACGAGATCGACACCGCGACTACGGACGGCACCGTCGCGAGCACGTCGACGGATTTCGGGGCTATCGGGGACCACAGAGAAGCGCGCGCCATGCCTGCTCCTTGAGACTGTCGCAGTAGCCGGGAGTATAGCCCACCGGGCACCGCGGAGCGAGGTCGAGCCGAGGTTCGCGGCGCGAGCCGTCCAGGTGACCGGCGGGCCGCCCTGCCCGCTGGCCCCAAGCGCGACCCGGCCGGTTCAGACCGGCGGCTGCGGAGGCGCCGGAGGCATGGGCGGCGACGCGTCGGGCGCGGGCGGCTGCGCCTCGGGCGGCGCCGGCGGCGCGGCCTCGGGCACGGTCGGCGACGCGGCCTCGTCACCAACGGGCGTCTGAGCCCACGGCGGCAGCGTGGTCGGCCACGGCGGCGGCGTGGTCGGCCACGGCGGCGTCTGGGGAGTCGGCGATCCGTACTGAGCGGGCGGCGCGTAGCCGGGCGGCGGCGCGTAGCCGGGCGGCGGCGCGTAGCCGGGCGGCGGACCGTAGTCTTGCTGCGGCGCGTAGCCGGGCGGCGGACCGTAGTCTTGCTGCGGCGCGTAGCCGGGCGGCTGGTACGGTCCGCCCGGCCCGGCAAAGGCGACGCCGCCGCCCTGCCAGGCCGACGACGGCCCCGCGAAGGCCGAAGGCAGCAGTCCGCTCTCGCCTTCGGCCTGGAAGTACATCGCCGTGAAGGCCGCGAACTGCCACGGCATGAACAGGAACGCCAGGAAGCCGCCGATACCCAAGGTGAACATGCTGAGCGCACCGTTAGCCATGCCCACGATCGCCGAGACGATGATGATGACCAGGAACGTCATCCAGAAGCCGCTTCTCATGACGATCGTTCGGCTCTCCTTGAGCGCCTCGATCACCGCCCGCCGCCGGTCGACCATGAGGATCGTCCAGTAGACCCAGATCGTCTCCAGATAGACGCCCACGACGATCGCCGCGACCAACGCGAGAGCGAACAGAAAGCCGCCGAACGCGCGGGCGCCCGTGTTGTGGATCACCAGCAGCACGAGCGGCAGTCCGACGATCACGGCAAAGACGAGGCCGATGCCCAGAAAGAGCACATAGGCGACGAGGTAGGCGCCGAGACGGTCGAAACAGCCGAACACGTCGCCGACCTCGGCCTTGCGGCCCTCACGTACGCGCCGCAGGATCATGAGGTACAGGCCGGCGCTCAGGGGAACGAACAGGATGCCGAGCGTGACGACGCCCAGAAGGACCATGATGAGGGCCGCCACGATCAGAGCACCCCAGTCCTTTACGAATATCGCCCACGAATCCTTGAGAACCCGGCCGATGTCCATGCTGACCCCTCGCTTGCGTGTCGCGGCTCGCGGCGGCCGCTCGCGCGTAGCCTACACCAGCCCCTCCCCGCACTCCCACGCCGACGTTGCCGGCCTCGCCGGCAGGCCTGCCGTCAGCGCGCCCCGAGCAGCGCCCGCAGGTTGCGCGCCAGAGTGACGCCAAGGAACTCGTCGTCGTAGCCCAGCAACCCCAGATCGCCGAGCTTGTCGGGCAGGCGCGGTTCACGCTCGAGCAGACCATGGTCGACGCCCGCGGCCAGAAGGGCGGTCTCGCGCTCGTCGAAGGCTGCCGTCTCGGCGATCTCGTCGCGGCCGTCGTGGTCCTCGGGGCAGACGCGCTGGCAGACCAGACAGCCCACCAGGCAGTTGTGCCACGCCGGGTCGATCCACCGCGGGAACGGCCGTGGGCTTTCGTTCAGCAGTGTCAGGCAGCGCTCGCCGTGCAGCAGAAAGCGATCCTCGCCGATGGCCCCGGTCGGGCAGGCCCGCCGGCAGGCTTGGCACGTAGAGCAGCGCGGCAGCTCTCGCGGGCCGGTCCAGGAGTCGACGCCGGGCGCGAGGTCGGAGACGCAGACCGCCAGCTCCACGAAGCTGCCGTAGCCGTCGACGTAGGCGATGTTGTTGCGTCCGTAGCGGGCCATGCCGGCGCAGACGGCCAGCAGCTTCTTGGGCAGCCGCATCGGGGCCACCGACAGGCCGGCCGGCGCGAGATTCGCCGTAAGGGCGGCGGCCACCGCCGCCTGCATGTCGTCGTGGTGGCAGTACGCCGTGGGGATGGGCACGGCCAGCTCTTCGCCGTCGGCCACCACGGTCACGCGGGCGCAATCATGAGGTACGGCGACGACGATCAGCGACCGCGGCGTGCGCACAGCCGCGGGCGGGGTGAAGTCGAGGTTGCGCTCGACGACCTTCATGACCGCCGGCGTCACCTGGGCCCGCCGGCTGTCGATCTCGGCGCGCAGGTCGGACAGCCGCCCTACGGGCACCACCGCCGCGCGCCAGCCTCTGTCCTGGAGGCTGCCGACTATCTCCCGGCTCGTCAACGTCCTCTCCTTCGTCGCGTCGGGCGGCGGCGTTCCGCCGCCGCGCTGTAAACCCCCGGGTCCCTTCAGCCGATAGGTGACCACAGCGACAACCGACCGGCGGACCCGCCGCCGGCAGCGCCGGTGACCCTGGGGGTACCCTCATGCACAAGATACTCCGCGAGCTGGCCTTGACCTGTCTGCTCGGCGCGGCCGGTCTGGCCGTGGCGGGCTGCAGTCTTACGAGCGTGTCGGTCGGACAGGGCAGCAAGAACGTCGACGTCACGATGGGCGGCCACGTCACGACCGATAGTACGCTCGACTTCAAGGCGGTCGGTTACAGCAACGGCCAGCTCCAGATCGAGAACACAGCGAGCACGAACAGCCTCGCCATCGGCCCCGGCACCCCCATCACCAGTGGCGACGGTACGGTCGCGGCCAAGGTCGTGGGCTCGGCGATCGCCATCGCCCCCGGCAAGATCGGGATCCTCGGCCTCGACAGGAGTCTGGCTCCGGGACAGGAGTATTACCTCGGCGCGAACTCGAGCGGCAAGCCCACCATCCGCCAGATGTTCATGTGCCCCGGCGACGCGGGGCCCGCGTCGGTCAATCCGAACGTCCCGGCCGTCCCCAGCGCCACCGAGTCACTGCCCAGCGAGTGACACCGGGCCGCCCGACCCGCGAGCGCTAGCCGGGCTCACCCTCCAGCCGGCGCCCGCGGGCACCGCGGGCGCCAGCGCCGGCGGGCACCGCCTCTTCTGTATACTGGTCGCCCGTGACCATCGTTTCCTTCGACAACGTCTCCAAATCGTTCGGCGGCCAGGAGCTGTTCGACGGTGTCTCGCTGGCCCTCGACGAGCGCGACCACGCGGTGCTCGTCGGACGCAACGGCAGCGGCAAGACGACCATCCTGCGACTCATGGCCGGCAGCGAGCACGCCAGCCTCGGCCGTGTCTCGCGGGCTCGCGGCCGGCGCATCTGGCTGCACGAGCAGACGCCCGAGCTCACGCGCGATCGGCCGGTGCGCGAGTACCTGATGGAAGCCTTCGCCGAGCTGCTCGACCTCGAAGCCGCGCTGCGCGCCGCTGAGCAGACCCTCGCCCCCCTCGACGAGCACAGCCCCGGCCTGGCCGCGGCGATGAAGGACTACCAGCGGCTGCAGCGCCGCTTCGAACTGGCGGGCGGTTACCACTACCGGACCGACCTCGAGGGCGTGCTGGCCGGCCTGGGGTTGCCCGCCGAGCTCCTCGACCGCCCCCTGCTGTCGGTCTCGGGCGGCGAACTGACCCGCGTGACGCTGGCCCGCGCCCTGCTGGCCGACGCCGACCTGCTGCTTCTGGACGAGCCGACCAACCATCTCGACATCGACTCCGTCGAGTGGCTCGAGCAGTTCCTCCTCGACTACCCCAAAGCCTACGTGCTGGTCACCCACGACCGCCGGCTGCTGGAGCGCGTGGGCTCGCGAGTGCTGGCCCTCGAGCACGGCGCGGTGGCCACCGTCGGAGGCGACTTTGCCACCTACATGCGCGAACGCGCCGCCGGCAACGAGCTCACCGCTCGCCGTTACGAACAGGACAAAGACAAGATCGAGCAGCTCCAGCGCTTCTACGATCGCTTTCACGCCAAGAAGCTGAAGGCCAAGCAGGCCAAGGCCAAGCTCACTCAGATCGAACGAATCAAGCGTGACATGAAGGAGCCGGCGCGCGATGCGCGCCGGCTCCACCTGGGCCTGCCGCAACCGACGCCTTCGGCGCGCGTCGTGCTCGAGCTGAAGACCCCCGCGGTGATCGTCGGCTCCGGCGTGAGCAAGCGGGCGCTCGTGCGCGCCGTCGATGTGGTCATCGAACGCGGCGAGAAGGTCGCCCTGCTCGGGCCCAACGGCTCGGGCAAGACGACCCTCGCCGAGACCATCGTCGGCCTGCGCACGCTGGCCGAGGGAGTCGCTTATCTCGGCCACAACGTGCGCCTCGCCTACTTCTCGCAACAGGGCCGCGAGCTCGACGAGACCGCCACGGCGCTGGAATCTGTCCTGCCCCTGACCGGCCACGACGAACAGGTCGCCCGCGGCCTGCTGGGCCGCTTTCTGTTCAGCGCCGACGAGGTCCACAAGACCGTCGCCCAGCTCTCGGGCGGCGAGCGCAGCCGCTTGCGCCTGCTCACCCTGCTCACCGGCGACGCCAACTTCCTCGTGCTCGACGAGCCCACCAACCACCTCGATGTCGACTCCGTCGAGGCCCTGGCGGCGGCCCTCGTCGACTACACCGGCACCGTGCTGCTCATCACCCACGACCGCCACCTGATCGATAGCGTCGCCACGCGCGTGCTCGAGATCCACGACAGTCGGCTCGTGAACCACCTCTCGGCCGAGCGTTACTGGGAGGCGCGTGCGGCGCGCCGCGAGCCCGCTGGCGAGACCGCCGCGGCGAACGCCGGCGGCGGGCAGGCCGGCGCCCCGGCGCCGGGCTCAACGACGGCCCGCGGCGCACCGGCGGCAGCCTCTGCGACACGCTCCAAGGAGGCCGCCGAAGACGCCCGCCGCCGCCGCGCCCGCCAGCGCGCCCTCGAAGGCGACATCCTGCGCACCGAAAAGCAGCTCGGCGAGATCGACGCCCGCCTCGGCGACCCGCACACCTACGACGACCGCAGCGCCGCCGCCGCGCTCGCCGGCGAGCGCCGGCGCGCCGAGGCCAGGCTCGAAGAGCTCTACGGCACGTGGGACGAGACCGCCGAGTGAGCGGCGAACGACCTGGCCGGAGCCGCCGCGCCGCGGCCCGACCCGCGCCGCAGCGCAACCCCGCTGCCCCGTCCGCGTCCACGTGCCGCGCCTCGCCGCGACTCTCGCCGGCCCGCCTGGCCGCGCTGCACGAGAAGCTGCTCGGGTGGTATGCGACAAACGGACGCGACCTGCCCTGGCGCCACACCGTCGATCCCTACGCCATCCTGCTCAGCGAAGTCATGCTGCAGCAGACCCAGGTGCCGCGCGTGGTCGGCCGCTATGCCGCCTTCCTCGAGCGCTTTCCGACCCTCGAGAGCCTCGCCGCAGCCCCGCTGGCCGACGTGCTGTCGGCCTGGCTGGGGCTCGGCTACAACAACCGCGCGCTGCGCCTCAAGCGCTGCGCCCAGGCCGCGCCCGGCCACAGCCTGCCGGGCGACCTCGAAGGCCTGCGCGCCCTGCCTGGGGTCGGTCCATACACCGCCCGCGCCGTGCTGATCTTCGCCCACAATGCCGATTTCGCGGCGGTCGACGCCAACGTGCGCCGCGTGCTCACCCACCAGCTCGACCTGCCGCGCGATCTGAGCCCTGCCGCGCTGCAGGCAGTCGCAGAGGCGGCTCTGCCCCGAGGCCGCTCGCGCGACTGGCACAACGCTCTCATGGACTACGGCTCCCTCGTGCTCACCGCCCGCGCCACCGGCCTCGCGCCGCGCACCCGCCAGACGCCCTTCGCCGGCTCGCACCGCCAGCGCCGCGCCCGGCTGTTGCGCAGCGTCCTCGAGCGCGGTCCGCTGTCGGTCTCAGACGCCGCCGCGGCGCTCGACCTGACGCCCGCCGACTGCCGCGCGGTGGTCGACAGCCTCGCCGCCGACGGCCTCGTGACCCTCCGCGGCGACCAGGTAACGGTGCGCCGGCGCTGACCGTCGCGATACGATGCGCCGGCGATGGACTACGAGATCGAGCTGAAACGGATCCCCGAGCAGGTCGTCGCCTGTCTGGGCGGGCGCGGCCCCGTGGCCGAGGTCGGCCAGCGCGCGAGCCGTCTGGCCGTTACCCTCGAGCGGGCCGGCGTGGCCGTCGAGGGCCCGCTCATGGCGCGCTTCTTCGACGCCGCCGACTACGACCCGGCCGACTCCGACTACGAGGTCTGCCTCGCGCTCGTGCCCGACGACGAGGGCCGCGTGCCCGACCGCATCGACGACCTGCACAGCGCCCTGATCCCGGCCCACCACGCCATGGTCGTGCGCCACCGTGGGCCCTACGGTACGCTCGGCGAGGCCCACGCCACCCTCGCGGCCGAGCTCGACTCGGTGGGCTACCAATTGGCAGGACCGATCACCGAGGTCTTCCTCGAAGGGCCCGCCGAGGGCCGCCGCTCGGCCGACTACCTGACCGAGGTGCGCTACCCCTTCGCCCGGTAGCGGCGTCGCCGACGGGTCGTCGGCCTCGCTTCAGGGGGCGAACGTCAGGGGGATCGTGACGGTGTGCAAGGGCGACCCGTCCTGCGCCGACGGATCCCAGACCACGAGACTGCCGCTGCGCGCCGCGCTCTGGACGTTTGCGGTAAACGAGAACTTGCCCCGCGTGCCGCTGCCCGAGGTCGCCGTCACCGTCGTCGTGTCCTGCGCGGCGCCACGCACGAGCCGGGCCCGGAAGGTCGCTTCGAAGACGTCGGCCGTGCCCGACGCGCGGAGCGTGCCTTGCACGACATCGAACGCCGCCGGACTGTCGACGAAGATCGGCGACGTCAGCGACTCGAAGTCGGAACGCTGCTGCGCATGGCCCAGCGCCGTGCCATGGCTGCCGAACACGGCCACAGCGCTCTTGCCGTCGACCTTGCAGACCACGCCTTTGCTCACCGAAGGGAACTGCGTGAGCGTGTAGACGACCTCGGCGAGCCGGCCCATCGTCGACAGCTCGCCGCCCGGCGCCGCGAACGTGCCCGAGAGGTCGACCGTGGCGACGCCGCCCGCGATGGTCAGACCGCGCAGCGTCGTGCCGGTGGGGATCATCGTGGTCATGCCGATCGCCCGCTCGCGAGCCACCGGACCGGCCAGGAGCGCTCGCATGGCCGCCGCGGCCGGCGCCGGCGTCGCCGGCATGTTCCGGGCGGCGGCCGCGATGAACGGTCCCCTGGCCGGCTGCGAGCCGCCGATCGGCCGCAAGAAGTAGACCCTGAGCGACATGGCGGCGACGACCGACGGCGGAGGCGACGTCGCCGGCGTCGAGGCGGGCACGGCCGACGGCGAGCCCCCCGCCGTGACCGTCGCCGTCGGCGCCGACGCGGCGTTGCCTCCACAGGCAACGATCCCGACGACAACCAGAAGCGCGGCGACCACGGCGGCCGACACGAAGGCCGACGACTGCGCCGCCCGACTCGCGGCTCGTGCCTGGCCGCCGCCCTTCCTGATCCTCATCTCAGACCCCTTGTCGCCGCCGTTGCGCGCACGACTGAACGCCTGCGCCGCCGCCGGGTGGCACCGTCACTTCTGTCAGGTGCGGAACATGGTGAGCAGAAAGACCAGGTCGTCCCGCGCCCGCACCGCGTGCCTGAGCTCGGCCGGCAGGTAGTACAGCATTCCGGGTCGCGCCTCGTGCTCCTGCCCCGCCAGCTCGACCGTACCCGCGCCGCTCACCACGTAGATCGTGGCCGGCACGCTGGCGGTGTGCTCTGAGAGCTCCTGCCCGGCAGCGAGCGTGAACAGGATGATCTTGTGATGGTCGTTCTCGACGATGCTCTTGCTGATAATGCCGTCTTGCGCGAACTCGCTCATGGTCGCGAGGTCGGCCGCCACCGGCCGGGGTTCGCTCATGCTCATCCTTTCGCTGGCTGCCCCCAGAGCGGTGGGCGTGTCCGCCGCTACCGCTCCCAGTGGAGCATACGTCACACCAGCCGACCCTGGCGCCGCCCGCGGCGCACACCGTCCGGTCGGCGCGTCGGCGCCGCCCCTCTTGCCCGCCTCTTGGCAACCGGTAAAGTCCGCCCCCCCTGTCGCCCGATAGAGAGGCCATGACATCCCTCTCTTCGCAAACCGGGCGGGCCGGCGACGACGCCCTCGGCGCGGCCCTTTCGTTTCTGGGCGCGCCCCTCAGACGCTGCTGGCTGTACGCGGTCTGGTATGTCCTGATCTGTCTGGGGCTGGCCTGTCTGTGGGCGCTGCGCACCGCCCGGCCCATCGACGTCGCCCCGACCGCCCTGGCCTACCTGCTCTGCTGCGGCGTGGCGCTGTTCGTGCCGGGCATCCTGATCGGCGCAATCTCCGCGGCGGCGCGGCTCTCGCCGAGCCGCCACAGAGGGCTTCTCGACGGCTACTTCATCGCCGCGGCCGCGCTTTCGGTTGCCACCATCCTCTCCGGCCACCTCACGGCGACGCCGGTCTTCATTCTGCTGGTCGGCAATGCCATTCTGGCACTCGATGCTCAGGAGCGCGCGTCACGCCGGTCGCACGCGGCGGCGCCGGAGTCGGGCGGCAGCGCCACCTGACGGGCGCTGCCAAGGGTGAGCCCCGGGCCCGAACGGCTCCGGGGAGCGCCACTGCCGGCGTCAGACGGCGCCGGCGACCGCGAAGGCGGCCGGGAATCGGCGCACCGGCTTTTTGCGGCGCTGATACGTGCGGGCAAGCTCGAGGAAGATGCCGATGTCGCGTTCCATGTCGCTCTGCGTGCCGTCGAAATAGAAGGTGCGGATGGGCATGCCGTCGAGATCGCGGCTCACTGCCGGGTAGATGGCCTCGGTGACGATGCCGTTCATGCAGGTAAAGGGACTTACGTCGATGATCCCGTCGGCGCCCTTACCGTGCAGGTAGATCGCTGTGCCGGTGCTCAGCACCATCTCGCCGAGCGCCCCGTCGTAGGGCAGGTACGGGAAGCTCAGGTCGAGCAGTTCACGCACCGAGGGCGCCTCTTCGTAGCCCACGAACTCGTCGTGGAACGGCCCGAGCAGAGCGTGCTCGTCGCGTCGCTGCACCTTTGACTTGATGACGCGGATCAGGTTCTCGCGAGAAGCCTTGCGGCCCTCTTCGGCCAGGCGCCGCCCGTGCTCGTCGTCGACATACCAGACCCACTCGGCGATATCGGCCAGCCAGCACTCGCCGCCCTGCTCCTCGACCAGCCGGATGAGGTCGGCGTTGGCGAACTGGTTCAGGCGGCAGAAGATCTCGCCTACCACGCCGATCAGGGGGCGCGACCGCTCGAAGCGCGTCGGCACGGCGCGAAACCGGTCGCGAGCCGCCGTCATCGCCCTCACCGTCGCGGCGAGCCGCTCCTTGTGCGACACGTCGCGCAGCGACAGCGCCTTGCCGGTGTCGCGCAGGGCGTCGAGGTAGGCCTGATCGGCGGCGCCCGGCTCGAGCTCATAGGGCCGCGTACGCAGCAGCATCTTCATGAGCGCGTCGTGGGCCACGACGGCTCGCCAGGCCGTGCGGATGAGGTCCTGAGAGTACTGGCCGATCGACGAATATCCGTCGTTGGAGGTGATGGTGAGGACCGGCACATCGGTGTAGCCGAGGTCGTCGAGCGTGCGGCGGATCAGGTGACGGTACTGGCCAAAGCGGCAGGGTCCGTTGGCCTCGGGCATGAGAAAGGCGACATTGTCGCGTCCGACGTCGTCGAGCATGCGCAAAAAGTCGCCCACCGTGATCTTCTGCGGATAGCACTCCTCACCCGAGGTGACCTTGCCGCCCAGCTCGAGAGTGCGCTCGTCGGAGTGCGTCGTCGGCCAGCAGTCGAAGCCGATCGAGCGGATGGCGGCCGCCAGGAGGTACGTGCCGCCGTAGGGCATGTGCGGCAGGTACAGCGTGCGCCCCTCGAGGCCGAAATCGCGGATCGCCTGGACGACCCGGGGGTCGGTCGGCGGGGCCGGCGCCGCGCCGCGGCCATCGCCCGTCACCACGAGTGAGCCATACTCGACCATGCCGCCGCCTAGACCGGAACCGACGCGCCCGACAGCTCGCCGGCCGAGGAGTCGCGCTCGCCCGCGAGGGGGTTGTCGTCGCCCTGGGACCACCAGCGAAGGAAGCCCTTGCTGTCGAGGTAGGCTTCGCAGCGGGTCATGGCGCCGGCGTCGTTCTGGTGCTCGTCGAACTGCAGCGTGAGAAACGGCTTGCCCGAGGCCGCCCTGATGTCGTGCTTGATGTAGGAGTCGGGGCCGCACTTGAAGTTGGTCAGGTAGATGATGTGCAGGCGTTCGTGACCGCCGACGAACTTGGCCGCCTGAAGGATCTTGCGACCGTAGTTCCAGTACATGTTGGGCACGACATCGCGTACCTCGATGCCCTTGAGAGACAGAAAATCCATGGGGATCACATTGACGCCGTAGAACGTGCGCAACTTGCGCGGGATGTCCATGTTCACACCCTTGTCGTACATGTTGTACGGACGCCCGATGATGACGATGCCCAGCTCGCCCGACGCTTCGAGGTCGGCCAGCGCCATGCGCCCGGCGCCGGCGAGACCCTCGCGAAACACCTCTTGCGCGGCGGCCGCGGCGGCGATGGCATCGTGCAGCGCGCCCTGGCCCGCACCCAGCGACTCGGCCAACGGCCGCAGGTCGCGCTCGAGCTGCGCCATGTCGAGCCGGAAGCGCACGCGCGGCGTGAGTAGCCGCTCGCGGTACTGTTCGAGGCGCGGCGCCGTGCGAATGACGAAGGGCAGCGTCTGGCCCCAGGGACAGGCGTGCGAGTTGACCTCGGGAAACTCGGTCTCCTCATTGAGAACGTTGGGCAGAAAGACGTAGTCGGCGCCTTTCTCGAACAGCGCCTCGACGTGTCCGTGGGCGACCCTGATCGGAAAGCACGGCTCGGCCACGGTCATGTCGACGCCGTTTTCGCGGATGCCCTTGTCGGTCTCGCGCGACAGCATGGGGCGCACGCCCAGGTGAGCGAAGAAGGTCGACCAGAACGGCAGGCGGTCGAAGGTGTACATGGTGCGCGGGATGCCGACGGTGACGGCGGCCGCCGAGCTGCGCTCGACCGCCGCCTCGAAGGGCGCCAGCAGCAGCCGCTCGCGCAGCGCCACCAGGTCGTCGATGACCGGTTGCTTGTCGACCTTGGCGCGCTTGCGATAGCGGTCGGAGCACTTGTCGCCCCAGTAGGTCTTCTCGCCTTCGATCGTGAACTGGCGGATGTCGCACTCGTTGGAGCAGTGCTTGCAGACGAAATCCTTGACCGTGTAGTCGACGGCGGAGAGGTCCCAGCCGCGGAAGGTGGTGACCTCGCCGGTGCGGCCCATGCGCTCGCGAGCCAGCAGCGCCATGCCGATGGCGCCCATGACGCCGTTGTGCGGCGGCACGATGATCTCCTTGCCGAGGATCTGGGCAAAGGCCGCCGCCACGGCGTCGTTGTAGGCGGTGCCGCCCTGAAAGAAGATGCAGTCGCCGATCTTGCGCTCGCGCACGAGTCGGTTCAGATAGTTGTAGGCGATCGAGTAGGCGAGACCGGCCACGAGGTCTTTGCGGGCCGCGCCGCGCGACTGGTAGCTCATCACGTCGCGCTCCATGAAGACCGTGCAGCGTTCGCCCAGGCGGATGGGCGCCGCCGACTGCAGCGCCAGATCGGCGAACTCGCCCACGATGTCGATGCCGAGCTTCTCGGCCTGCTCCTCGAGGAACGAGCCGGTGCCGGCCGCGCAGGCCTCGTTCATGGCGAAGTCGACGACGATGCCGTCCTGCATGGAGATGAACTTGGAGTCCTGGCCGCCGATCTCGAAGATGGTGTCGACCTGCCGGGCGATGCTGCGCCCGACGAAGTCGGCGCCGGTCTTGTGGGCGGTGATCTCGTCGGTGATCAGGTCGGCACCGCAGAGCTCGCCGATAAGCTCGCGCCCCGAACCCGTGGTGCCGACGCCGAGCACGCGGATGCGATTGCCGATCTCGTCGCGGATCTCGACGAGGCCGGCGTCGACCACTTCGACCGGACGCGCCTGGGTCTTGGTGTAGATCGCCTTGACGACCTCGCCCGCCCGGTCGAGCACGACCAGGTTGGTCGACACGGAGCCGACATCGATGCCGAGATAGGTGTCGATGACCGTCCCGTCGGGCGGAAACTCGTAGGGCCGGGCCAGGTCGCGCAGCAGCAGGACGCGTTCGGTGGACAGCGGCTCCGCCGTCGGAAATACGGCCGCCGGCAGGCGCGCCGGGTCGAGCGCGACGCCGCCGCCGGCCGCCTGGGCCGCGCCGCCGGCGGCGGCGTCGGCCTCGATGAGCCCGGCGCCGACGGCCCCCATCCAGGCGTAGAGATCGGGCACGAAGAGCTGCTCGTCGCTGAGCTCGAAGGCGTCGCGCACGGCCTGCACGGCGCCCTCGTTGGCGGCCACGCCGCCGATGAAGGCGACGGGCGGCTGGACGACCTTGCCCTTGGTGATGGTGCCCTTGAAGTTGCGGATCACGGCGTCGCACAGCCCCTTGAGCACCTCGGGAGGCTGGTAGCCCTTCTGCTGGGCGTGGATCATGTCGGACTTGGCGAACACGCTGCAGCGCCCGGCGATATTGGCGGCCCGCCCGGCGGCGGTGACGATGCCGCCAACGTCCTCGATCTCGTACATCAGGCGGCTGGCCTGCTGGTCGATGAACGAGCCCGTACCGGCGGCGCAATCGCCGTTGGTCTGGTAGTCGACGATGCCGGTGCGGCCGGTCGTGCCGTCGGTGTCCAGGCGCAGGAACTTCGAGGTTTCGCCGCCCATCTCGAAGACCGTGACGACGTCGGGGTGCAGTCCCGAGATGCCGCGGGCGATGGCCTTGAACTCGTTTTCGTAGGCCGCCTCGAGGGCCTGGGAGATGAGCCGGCCGCCGGAGCCCGTGACGCGCACGCCGCGCACGACATCGCCCGGCACGACGGCGAAGAGCTCGTCGAGCAGGGCGCGCGTGGCCTCGCTGGGACTGCCCTTGATACGCCGGTAGCTCGTCACCAGGACGGGGCGCCCGCCAGCCAGCGCCAGGCTCGGCGGCGGCAGGTGGAAAAGGCCGGGGGCCTGGGCGGCGGCCCCGGCCAGGAGGTCGCGCTCGTCAGCCTCGCCGACCAGCGCGGCCTTGAGGCTGATGCAGCCGATGTCTATGCCAAGAAACGCCATACCGGAATGTGTTCGGACCTCCCGCGGGACCCATTTGGGAGCCCTGTGTAGGGTAGCGGGCGAAGCCGCTTCTCGCAAGCATCGCCTCGCCCCAGGTGGCCAAGTGCATTGAAGAGTAACTTGCTCCGCATTGCCGGTCAACCGTTCCGCCACGACGCGCCGGTCCGGCGAGCGTCGCCGCCCGGTCGTGTACCGGCCGGCCGCGCGACGTCACCCTCGAGCAGCCGTCGGTCACCTTCCCGGCGGCTCGCCCCGGCGGCTAGGGTTGCTTGCAGCGCGCAACGACACCTTCGTCTCTGGCGATCACAGGAGGACCCGTGGAGACACAAGCACCCCTGACCAACACCGAGCGTCGCGACGACGTTCTCTTTCTCGTGCAGCGCTACGAAGCGAGCGAGCCGCGCCCTGCGGAGCTGCTCGACGACGACGAGAAGCGGCGTTTCCTTGCGGGCGACGCCCACACGCAGCGCCGCCTGTTCTACCGGCTGCTCTGTTACGGCGCGCTCGCCGCGCAACCGGCGCCCGAGGCCCTCGTGCGCGCCGACTGGCAGCGGCTGCGGGCCGCCGGCCTGCCCGACGACATCTTCGACCGGCGCTTCGACATCGAGCGGTTCGCGGCGGCCGCGCCGGTGGCGCGCACCGACAGCAAGGGGCGGGTCATCGACTTCGTCCGTTTGAGCGAGACGCGCGACGTCTGGAGCCGCCTGCTGCCCTGGCCGGCCGAGCCCGCCACTGTCGTCGACGTTCTGTATGCCTGCTCCGGCGGCGCTCTCAAGTCGCGCGCCTTCTGGGTCATCCGCGAGATGATCCGCGCCGGCCTCTGGCAGCCCGCCGGTCTCGACCGCTTCGCCTGTGTGCCCGACGGACGTGTGCGTAAGCGGGCGGCCCGCATCGGCCTCGTCGACCTAGACGAGCGGGCCGACGCCATCGACGACATGAAAGCCGTCTCGGCGGCCCTGCATGCCGCGCTGGGTCTTGGCGGAAACGGCTCGCGCTCGCACTACGATCTGCCGGTGTCGGCGGCCGAGCAGCGCTGCGAGATGTGCGACCTGCGGCGGATGGCCGAGTGCGCCATGCCCCACTGTCGTCACCGTCGCGCCGCGCTGGGCGCCGACTGACGGCGCCGGGCCCGACTCCTCGTGGCGGCGGCGCCGGCACGGCGACCGCCGTGCCGGCGCCGCCCCGTAAGGCCGGCACCCGTGCCGCCGTCCGCCACCGGCGCTACCTGACGGTGACGACGAGGGTCGCGGCGACCCTCTGACGGTTGCCGGCCAGGTCGACGGCGCGCAGCCGCACCGTGAACTTACCGCGAGCCTTCGGCCTGAACGACCAGATCCGCGCGACTCTGATCGGTGCGACTGGCAGCGACACCGACGCCACGGCGGCGCCCGCCGCGGAGCGCACTACGATCGTCGCCGCGGCCCGCGGGCTCAGCCGGTCGGCGACACTGAACGCGGCGCGCAGCACCTTGCCGAGCTTGATGGTGAGCGCCCCCGAGCGCCACGCCCCGACCGGAGGCACGGTGTCGACGTGCGCCGCCAGAGCGAGAGCCACGGTGCCGACGGCATTGACTGCGGTAAGCGTGCAGGTGTAGGCGCCGTCGGCGACCACGACGCCGCTTGCGTTTCTTTCGTTCCACCGCCAGGCGTGCGGCCCGCCGGCGAGTCTGCCCAGCGACACCCTGCGTACGACCGCACCGCTCGACCCGGCCACGACGATGCCGACGAGCGCCGGCCGCGTCGTGCGAAACGACACCAGCGCGACGTCGTTCACGCCGTCGCCGTTGGGCGACAGCCAGGCCGGCACCAGGCGACATTGGCCGAGGGTGTCGTCGACCGTCACGACGCGCCGCGCCGTGGACTCGTTACCGGCCGCGTCGACCGCCCGCACGACCACGGTGTAGGCGCCGTCGGCCGCCGTCGCGGGGGCGCCGCCCGAGCTCACCTTTCCGTCCCAGATCAAACGCACGGCGCCGGCCGGTGCCGGCACTGCAGCCATGCCGCGCACGACGTCGCCCGCCGCGTCGAGCACGGTGAAGTTCACGCTGCACGGCTCGCTTACGGCGAACGCCACATCGGCGACATCGGCGGCGCCATCGCCGTTCGGGCTGATCACACCGGGTGTGACGTTGAGACTCGTGATGGCCGGACTCACCGTATCGATACGCACGGCGACGCTCGCCGGCCGGGCGGTACCGTTTGCGCTGGTCGCCGTGAAGGTCGCAGTGTAGGTCGCGTCGGGCAGACGCTGGCCGGCGCTGTCGCGGCCGTCCCACACCGCGCGCGCTACCGGGCCGCTGCCCGAGAATTGCGCCACCACACTTCCCGACGCGTCGCTCAGGGCGATGGTCCAGTCGTCGCTCCCCGACAGCGCGGCCTGCAGCGTGTCTGTGTCGCTCACGCCGTCGCCATTAGGACTGAAGGCGGCCGGCGTGGCGGCCGGCGTGTAGATCTTGGGGTCGCAGATACCCGCGACGGCCACGCGGATGGTGGGCAGTAACCCGAACAGCACGGTGCCCGGACAGTCGGTGAAGTTGACCTGGCGGTGAC
>Ga0182021_10003954_pt1 | contig 17398 bp, 13 predicted proteins | sample 612E3MmetaG_FD_120493 | JGI IMG/M metagenome (GOLD analysis project Ga0182021, IMG submission 120493) | Permafrost microbial communities from Stordalen Mire, Sweden - 612E3M metaG (Illumina Assembly) | ecosystem: Environmental > Terrestrial > Soil > Wetlands > Permafrost | place: Sweden...
ATGCCGCCCTTTGCGGTGGTGCCGCCGAGGTCACCGGTGGTGCCGCCGAGTTCGCCAGTGGTGCCGCCTAGGCCGCCGGTGGTGCCGCCCTTTGCGGTGGTGCCGCCGAGTTCGCCGGTGGTGCCGCCGAGTTCGCCGGTGGTGCCGCCTTTGCCCGCGCCGCCGCTGCTTGCTACCCCTCCGGTTGCACCGCCTGTTTCAGAAGTCGCGCCGCCGGTCACGCTGTTGCCGCCGGTCGCGACGCTGGTGACGCCGCCACCCCCGGCGGCCGTAACTCCCCCACTGGCCCCAGCGATCCCGCCCGTCGAGCCGCCGCCACCCTGCGGCGCAGAGCTTGGCGGACTTTCGTTTCCCGAACTGCATCCGAGTGCGAGAGAAGATACTGCGCTCAGGGCGAACAAGAGGTGACGAAGATTTCGCATTTTGCAACGGCCTTCCGGGTTGTGAGTTGCGTTGAGAGCATACAAGAGCATGGTACTAGTCAGTGGCCTCACTATATGCTCGCGGCTCAGTCATTCGTGATAGCGCGACGCGTCCGATGCGCATTTCGCTCAAGACCCCACCGCTTACTCGTCTTTGGCGAACAAGCCCAGGTACATGGCGAGCAGCGAATCGCGCGGGGTCTCGCCCACCGGAACCCGGGGCACGGTGAACACCGGGCGCGGGGCGGCGAACTCACGAACCGCCTCCACCACTTCTGCGTGAAGCGCGGCGGCCGACTCTTGCTGGCGGCGCAGCTTCTCCAGGCGATCCATGAACGCCCGCGTCTGCTCGCGCTCTTCCTGCCCACCCAGAAGCGCAGCTGCGCGTTCCACCGCGCGCTCAATCTCGCCGGGACCGGGCAGGAAGGCTTCTTCCACCCGGTTGACGATGAAGGCGCGCGGCACGCAGCCTTCGTCGGCCAGGTGCTCGCTGATGACCTGGGCTTCGACGATGCGGGCCGGATCCGGCGCACACACCACCAGAAACACGGTGCGCGGGTCGCGCAGCAGGCGGCCGACCTCTTCGCCGCGCGCGCGGAAGTGGCCGAGCAGGTCGGAGAACGCCGCGAAGAAACCCACCGTCTCGTCCACGAACGACGGGCCCGCCACGCGCGCGATGAGCGAGGTTGCCGCGGCCCCGGCCCGACTCCACAGGCGCGAGGTCCACGAGGAAACCGCCGGCGGAGGCATGAACCAGCGGGTGATCTTGTCGCTGAAGAAGGTGGCCACCCGATCGGGGGCTTCCAGAAAATCCACGGCATTGCCGGTGGGCGGGGTATCCAGCACCACGCGGTCGAAGCGGCCGGTGCGAAACAGCTCGTGCACGCGCTCGACCGCCATGTATTCCAGGGTGCCCGACAGACTGCGCGAGATGTGCTGGTAGACCCGGTTCGACAGCAGCGCCTCTCGCCGCGCTGGATCAGGCACCAACAGGGCGATCATGTGATCGAAGGTGGCCGTGGGGTCGAGCATGAGGGCGCTCAGCGTGCCCGCGGGGTGCATCTTGCGGAACCCCGTCAACTCCATGGGATCATTGGTCAGCTCGACTAGCCCGAGCGCGTCGGCCAACCGGCGGGCCGGATCGATGGTCAACACCAGGGCGCGCCGTCCCGCCGCGGCCTGGCGCAAGGCCAGCAGCGCCGAGAGCGTGGTCTTGCCCACGCCACCCGGTCCCACGCACACCACCAGCGGCGCATCGGCGATGAGCGTGGCCAGTTGAGCTGCGTTGCCAGCAGCGGGCGCGACCGCGCGCCCGGATCGCCCGTTCTCAGGTGCCCGGGTCTGGGGCCGGGCCGGGAACTCCACCACGCTGGCGCTCTCCAGGCCGCGCAGCCGATCGATCTGTTTTCGCGCATGATCCAGACCATCGAGCTGGCCCTGCGCAGCCAGCGCCAAGCGCGCCATGGCCTCCTCGCTCTCGCGCTGCAGGATTTCCAACAGGGGGCGGTCGCTGGCATGCAGGAGCATGGCCGGGACCTGGTTCACCACGACCATGCGGGCGGCGATGCCCATCTGTCGGGCCTTGCGTAGAAGCTCCAGCGTCTCGTTGACCGGCAGTTCCTCGGGCAAGGTGATGGTCACCATCTCGCAGCGCTTGCCGTCGAGCAGCAGGCGCTGAACCCGCTCCGCCGCGTGGGCGATGGGCCCGATGCGGAACATGCGCTGCACGGCGCGCGGGGTATCCAGGAACGACAGGGCATGGCCAGTGGCCGGCAGATCCACGATCACGGGCACGCGCCGGGCGGTGCTCTCGTCGACCAAGACCCGCAACTCGTCGAGCACGATCATCTCGCGCATGGCCGGCGAGGTGCGGATGAACTGGCGCAGCACGCGGTTGCGCAGCACGGCCTGGGCCAGCATGGGAATGTTCACCAGCCGCCGCAAGGCGGGCTCCACCGCGGTGTCGAGATCGATCTTGACCACCCTGACGCCGCTGTCGGCAGCGATCAGGTCAGGCAGGCGCCGGTATGCTGAAAACTCGACCGCAACTGCGGCCCCGCGCCGGCGTACCGCCAGGGCGGCCAGGGCTGCCACCAGGGTGCTCTTGCCCGTGCCGCCCTTGCCCGTGACCAGGATCACGTCGCGCTGATCGACCAGCGGTTCAAGTGAGGCGACATCGAGCATGCGATTGCCCATCCATGGTGGCGGCTCTCAGCCCCGCTGACAACTGAGAATTTCGGTTCTGGGCAGGTCGTCGACGAGGACCGCCTGATGGAGTGCCGGCAGGATCCTGGGAGCGCCTGGTGCTGGTAGGCGTTCGGGAGGCAGGGCAAAACAACTCCGTCCTGCGACGTTCCAGCATGGCGCGGATTTCAATGGCGTCACAAAGCAAGAGCAAGTGGCAAAGGTCAACCAAAGCGCTTTCCCCCGTAGACGCGACCAAGATTCCGCGCGACGATGTCAGGCTCGCAGCAGCACAGACATGGGAAAACGCAGGTCCACCCTGATGAAGGGCAAGCGCGCGGCTGGCGAAGGCGCAAATGACGCCCCCTCGCTCCGGGCTTTCTCGGACGAGCCGCCCGCGTGGGCTCGCCTCGCGCCTTTCCTGGCCTTTCTGCTCTTGCTGGCGCTCTACCTCGCGACACTCTGTCCCTCAGTGGGGGGCGGTGACAGCGGTGAACTCACGGCGGCGGCGCTCACTGGTGGGGTTCCCCATCCCTCGGGCTATCCGCTGTTCGCGCTCTTGGCGCGGTTCTTCGCCGCGCTTCCCCTGGGACACTCGCCTGCCTGGCGTGTGAATCTGCTCTCCGCTGTGCCGATGGCAGCGGCGGCCGGCCTGGTGTGCGCCGTGGTTCAGTCGTGGACCCGCAACCCTGCGGCCGGACTCTTGGCTGCGGCACTCTTTGGCACGAACCAACTGGTTTGGTCGCACGCGACCAGTGCCGAGGTCTTCGGACTCAACGCCATGTTGGTGGCCTTGGCGTTTCTCCTTTGGTTGCGGGTCGAGCGTACGCTTTCCCGCCGCGAGGTATTTGCGCTGCTTTTCGCCAGTGGGCTTGCCATGTGCAACCACCACACCTTTGTCTTCGTCGGGGCGCCCTTGGTTCTGCGTTCACTGTGGATAGCACGGCGCAAACTCGGTGTCAGCGGGGTGGTTTTGGCTCTTGCCATTGGGCTTTCCGGCTTGCTCCCCAATCTCTACCTCATGCCGGCCTCAGCCTCGGCGTCGGCCGTTTCGTGGGGCGATGAAACTAGCATCGCCGGCCTCTGCGCGCATATTCTGCGACTGAACTACGGAACCTTCCACATGGGCCGGACCGGCGCGCAAGCAGCCTTCGTCGGGTCGGGCACGTTCTTGCCTACGCTTTGGCACATGTGGGGCCGCGCCTTTCCCCGTCTGCTTTGGTTTGGTCCGCTTCTCGCCCTGACCGGCTTCTATCTCGGCATAAAGAATCGCCCAACCCGCGCGCCGGTTTCCCTTCTTCTCTTCGTCTTTTGCTTCTACGGCCTGACCTTCTCCGCTTTGTCCAACCTGTCGACAGCAAGGCCGCACTTTCGGGGCATCCTTGGCCGGTTCTTTATCGAGTCCGACCTGCTGTTGGCGATTGCCTCCGGGCTTGGCCTTGCCGCTCTCTTGCAGAGGCTGGGTGGGCGAAGTCACGGGCGACGCTTGCTACAGGCAGGTGTAGCGGCGGTGTTGGTAGTTGGCGTCGCCGTTCATGCCGGGCAGGCAAACGGACGGAACAACACCGTGCTGCGCGATTTCGTGACGACCGCGTTCGCTTCGCTTCCGCGCAACGCCATTGTGATTACGGCGATGGGTGATGATGTCACGGGCTCTGCCTTCTATCTCCACGAGGTGGAGAAGCTTCGCCCCGACGTCATTCTCTTCGACAGCGACTATTTGGCCAAACCCTGGTACACGGCACGGCAGCGGCGTCTTCATCCCGATGTGTTTCTGCCCGAAGGTGGCTATGGGAAACCCGGCTGGAACATCAAGCAACTGCTCGACGGCAATCCTCACCGGCCGCTCGCCTTCATCGGTCATCTGGAGGATTGGGATCAAAGTTGGAAAGACGGATACAAACTGGCAATCTACGGCTTGGTTCGTTGGCTGGTTCGGACGAGCGACTTTCCACGCTACCAAGAGTGGGCCGAACGGGATCGCCAGGCCATCGGCAGCTACGATGTCGCGCCAGCTCTGCGTGCGCCGGACGAGTCCTGGGAAAAGGCGCTCGGTCTGCGGGTCCTGGATATCCAAGTCACGCGCGCGCATCTCGCGCTGGTCTACGGCTACGAGCGCGGCGACCCTTCCGACCCGGCGCGAACCGCACTTCGTCTGCTCGAGGACGTGGTGGCCAAGTCCGGGGGTGATGAAGAGCTTGGGATCGCCGCGTGGCCGGGAATGCCCAAGATCGACACGAGCATATCGCTCTGGAGGAATCTCAGTCTAGCCTACCAAGCCCTCTCTCGCATCGATGACACATACACCCCGCGCTTCGCGCTTGCCTGCGCGAGATTTGTGAACCGGGCTGACCCCAACGATCCCGATCTGCCAGCGGCGCGCAAGTACCTCGATGAAACGCGCGCGGTCCAGCCGGACAAGCTATTCAATGCGCGCCCCGTCCCGATCAAATCGTATTGACCAGCATCTCGCGGACCGGGGATCAGAGTTAGCCTTTTCACCATGCCCGGTCACAGCGCGACCGGCAGGCGGACCAGCGCCACCCAAGCCCGCCCCCTGCACCGAATCCCAGCGCCGGTCGCCCTCACAGATGTCCGGCCAACGCCGCCAACCCCTGCCGGAAGGACACGGTTGGGCGAAAGCCCAGCTCGCGCTCGGCCTTGCGGTTGTCGTAGCGACAATCGCTGGCCATCAGGCGCACGCCGTAACGGGTGAAGGGCGGCGGCGAGCGTCGGCACAGAAGGCGCGCCACTCCTTCCATCGTGGCAGCGGCCAGGTAGATGACGAAGAACGGGACCGACCAGCGTGGTCGCGCCTTGCCCAAGAGCGCGGCCAGACCGTCGATGACCTCGCGCGCGGTCACGGCTTCGCCGTCGGTCAGGTGATACACCTGGCCGGCCGCCGCTGGCGTTTCGGCGGCAAGGCGCAGCCCCAGAATGAGGTTGTCGACATGGGAGAGCGCAAGCTGGTTGCTCGCGCGGCCGATGTAGACCGCGCGTCGTCGACGCAGCAGGGCCGCGATGCGCGGGGCAACACTGGGGTCGCCCGGTCCCCAGATCGCTCCTGGCCGGACCGCCACGGTCGACAAGCCGCGCTGGCCGTTTGCCTGCAGCACGAGTTTCTCTGCCTCGATCTTGCTGGTCGTGTAGGCATCGTGCGGCGATGGATCGTAGGGACTCTGCTCGTCCACCGCGGCGCCCTGGCGTGGCAGACCCAGTACGGTCATCGAGCTCACGTGCACCAGGCGCTCGACGCTGGCGTCCTGACAGGCCGCCACCAAGTTGCGTGTGCCATCCAGGTTGGCTCGGAAGAACTCGCGCCGCGGGCCCCAGTCAGGCACCTTGGCCGCAGCGTGGAACACCACCTGCTGGCCGCGGGCAGCCTCGCGCAGCGCCGCCAGGTCGCACACATCACCGCGCACGATCTCAGCGCCCAGACCCGACAAGCGACGCAAGTCGCTGGTGGGCCGAACCAAGGCCCGCACCCTGACCCCGCGCTCGCAAAGGATCGCTACCAAACTGCTGCCGAGAAAGCCCGAGGCTCCGGTAACCAGCGCGGCTTTCATTGCACGGTCAGTTGGCAAGGCACGAAGATCGCCTGCTGCTTGCAGTCCTGGAGGTCACGACAAACAGAGTACACCCCGAGAACGGCCAAAACTTGACGAAGCGCACTTTGTGGGTTTTTATCCTACATAAACCCACTTTGCCTACCATCTCGAAAGGAGAGGTCGCCATGAACCTGGACCGTCGATTCGATGATCGTCTGCCTCTGGAGACACTTCTTTGCGCGTACGTTCTGGATCGGCCCCAGCGCGGACTTGCCGTCGACATCAGCGAGCGCGGGGTATTCCTCAACACCTTGTTGCAGGATCCGAATCCGCCGCGCACGCCGGTGGGCTTGGAATTCAAGCTGCCCGGCATGCCTGAAACCATCTGGGCCGCCGGCGAAACCTGCCGCGACACCATGGATGACTACTTCTACGGCATGGGCGTTCGTTTCACGGCCATGGCGTCCTTGCACCAGCGCATGCTGCGCGATTATTGCCGGCGGGTGCGCCGCCAGCGCAGCGGCCTTTGGGCTTGAGCTGCGCCTCGCCGTCCGTCACACACGAGGGCCGAAAGGGCTCCCAGGCAGAGCTGGGAATGGACATGGCCAGAGACGGAAAAGGTCAGGATGAGCGCAAGACAGTTCTGTGGTTGACCTATGGCCTGCCCTGGCCCACGGATCGTGGGGATGCCATCCGCTACTTCAATCTCATTCGTCAGGTGGCTGCTCGATACCGCGTCTTGCTCTTTGCCGTGCTCGAATCGGCTGATGAAGCCCGGCATGTGGCCAAGCTGGCGCCATTTTGCGAGCGGGTCGAGTGGGCGGTCATGCGTGCCGGCTCCGAGGTCGAGCGCGCACGCGATTTTCTGGGACACCTGCTGCGGGGGCGGCCGCTTGTCACCTGGCCCTACTCCTCGCGCTCCCTGGAGACCAAGCTGCGCGACCTGGTCAGCACCGGCAGTGTCCACATTCTTCAGATCGAGCATTCCTTCTTGGCGCACTTCCGCGAGGCGGTTCCCGAGGGCTCGCGCTGTCGGACGATCCTCTCGTTCCACAACTTCTGCGAGACGCAGTACCGCTCCATGCTGCACATGCAATCGGGTGCGGTGGCGAAGCTGGGCTTGCTGGTCAAGGCGATCCTCATGCGCGGTTGGGAGGCCCGACATGCGCCGCGTTTCGACCGGTGTCTGGTGGTTTCCGAAATCGAGGCCCAGCGCTTGCGTGCGGTGGCTGCTGGCACCGCGGTGTCGCTGATCCCCAACGGCGTGGATACCGCGGCCTTGCGCCCGCTGCCCGAGGCCGCAGCCGGCAAGCGGTTGATCTTCGTGGGCCACCTGCGCTACCCGCCCAACGTCGACGCGGTTCGCTTTCTCGCGCACCACATCTTGCCGGCCCTGCGTGCGCGCATCCCGGAAGCCCGTCTGACCGTGGTGGGTGATGGGGCGCCCGGTGTGCTGGGAGAGTTGTGCGGGCGCGACGATATAGACTTGGTCGGCCGCGTCCCTTGTCCGCTTCCCTACTACCAAAATGCGCATGTCGCCGTTGTGCCTTTGCGCGCCGGCGGTGGAACCCGCCTCAAGATTCTCGAAGCCATGGCGCTGGGACGGCCGGTGGTTTCCACGGAGCTGGGCTGCGAAGGTCTCGCAGTCGAGGACGGCAAGCACATGCTTGTCGCCGATGACGCCGAAAGTTTCGCCGCAGCGGTCGCGCGTCTGCTGACCGACCGCGCGCTCGCCGCGCGCCTGACCCTGGAGGCGCGAGCCCTGGTGGAAAGGGACTACGATTGGACCGGCATCGCGGACCGGCTGCTGCGAGTCTACGACGAGCTGTTGGCTTCATGACAGTTGGCGCCGAGACGATCCGCGGGTAAAGATGCACGCATGGTGTTTGACGGGCCGCGCCTGCGGCGCGATCTGGTTTCGACCATCTTGCGAGAAGATGGCGTCAAGTGCGTCGACGTCCACGATCCCAAGCGGGGGTCGAGCTTCCGTCTCTTCGACTACGAGTACTCGGTCGCTCTTGCGTTCGATGGCCGGCCTCTGGCCAAGGTCATTCCCTGGGTGAGGCTCTCGACCGGGCTGGAGCTCACGGCCGAGCAACTCACAGCGTTCGCCGCACGTCTCGATCAGCTTGGATTCCTTGAGTCGGAAAAGGCGAGGACGCCAAGGGTCGCGCCAGAAAAGACGCCGGCAGTGGCCAAGGCCGACGAGTGGGCCGAGACGCCTCTGCCGGTCCCACCACAACCCGTGCTGGCCGATACGCCCCTGCTGGTCCCGTCGCAATCCGCGCCTGCTGGAGACGAAACGCCGGCGCCACTGGCAGCGGAATCGTTCCCGGCAGCGGCGGAGCCAGCAGTCGAGCCGTCCCAGGCAGAAGCGGCGCCCAAAGACACGCCGTCTCTCGACGCGCTGGCAGAGGCCGAGACACCCGCAGTCGTGGTGACCACAGCGCAGCCCGACGGGCCTTCGCCGCAGCTGCCAGCCGCGGATGCAACGCCTGCACCGAAGGATTCGCCTGCACCACCAGTCAGTACGCCGTCGCCGGTTGCTCTCGAGACGCAGCCTGCGGCGGTTGTGGAAACGCCGTTGTCCACGCCAGAGCCACGGCCCGCAAGCCGCATGTCCGACGGCGAGGCCGCGGAAATCACCAGCCAGACACGCGCTGTCCAGATCGAGGCTCGCATGGCGACGCCCGGGCCTCGTCGCATCGTGACTCCGCCGCCGATTCCCACTCCCAGTCCCCTGGTCACGCCGTTGTCCTTGCGGCCCGCGCAGGTGCGCGGGGGGCCGTGGATTTTCTATGCTCTGCTCGGCACCCTGACAGCCGTGGTCGTTGGTGTGCTCGCGGTGCCTCTGGCGCTGCGACCGCACCCACCCGCTGCCGTGCGCGTGCGCGTCCTCATAGCCAAACCCATGGCCGTCTTGCGCTGGTTCGACGTCAGCACGCCGGTGGATGCCCTGCCTCGCCAGGTGCTGAGTTTCCCGGCGGGCGGGAAGGTGATTCGCCTCGCCTCTCCGGAAACCGTGCTGCGGGCCGGCGATGTGGTGGCCGCGACCGATGCGGCCCGCTGGGTGCTGGCCGATCTGGCCAAGCAGCAAGATCGGCTCGCCTACTATCAGCAACTGGCGAAGGGCGCGCAGGACACCGGCAACGACAAGCGGATCGCTGCGATCCGGGCTCAGGTCGAGTTCAGAGCTGGACTGGCGGAGCAGACGCAGCAGGCTCTGTCCCATGTGGCCGTGGTGGCACAGGCGCCGGGCCAGGTCGAGGCAACTTTGGCCACCCTGGGTCAGACTGTGCAGGCGGGCGCGCCCGCGGTGCGCATGCAGTCGGCGGGTTGGCGCGCCAGTTTCGAGCTGCCACGCCCGCTGGCCGCGCGGGCTCGCAAGCAAGGCATCTGCGGGGCCGAAATTGACGGGCGACCAGTGGCGTGCAGCCTGGCCGTCGAGAGTGGCGACGAAACCCACGTGGTGATCGAGCTGCCGCCCGAAGCAGCGACAGCGGCCGGTCAAATGGTGCGTCTGCTGCGCGCGCGTTTTGCCGACGCATTCCTGCTGCCGGCCTCGGCCCTATCGCGCACCGGTGAAGGCGACCGCGTCTTGCTGGCGGCGCCCAGGGGTCGGGCCGAGGTGCGCAGCGTGGCGGTGGCGGATCGAACCGCTGCCGACGCTGTCATCACCCAGGGTCTGGATGCCGGCGACGCCGTCATCGTCGACACTTCCCAGCCCGTCGGGGCAGGAGCGCAGGTGCGGACAACCGACGCGACGGGCGAGTAGCAATAGGAAACTCGGGACCGTGGGATAGGCCGGGTCGCGGCTCGCGGCTGGCGGCTCGCGTGAGCGTGAGCGAACAGGGTGCAGCGGTCTGCTGTGAGCGGTCCGCGGCCCGCATCCCGCCTTCCGCGTAGCGCACACGAACTCGCTCACCCTCACGCACACGCGGCCCGCTAGCCGCGAGCCGGCCTGCCCTGCGGCCCAGAATTCCCCGACCCGGCTGACCCGCGGGGCCGAGACGTGCTAGGTTCCCGCCTATGTTCAAGGGAGTCATCACAGCACTGGTCACGCCGTTTCGCGGCGACGCGATCGACGAGGAGGCCTTGCGCCGCCTGGTCGACGAGCAGATTCGCGCGGGCGTCGACGGATTCGTTCCGGTGGGAACCACCGGCGAATCGCCCACGGTCACGGTCGAGGAGCACATCCGCATCATCAAGATCGTCGTCGAAGAAACCCGCAAGCGCGTGCCCGTGATTGCCGGGACAGGCGCCAATGCCACCCGCGAGGCCATCGAGCTGACGCGCGAGGCGCGCGCGGTGGGTGCGGACGGCACCTTGCAGGTCACGCCCTACTACAACCGGCCGACCCAGGACGGACTTTTCCGTCACTTCAAGGCCATCGCCGATGCGGTGCCGCTGCCCATGGTGGTGTACAACGTGCCCGGGCGCACGGCTTGCGACCTTTTGCCCGAAACCATGGCGCGGCTGTGCGAGGTGCCACTGGTGGTGGGCATCAAGGAGGCCACAGGTTCGGCGCAGCGGGCGGCGCAGATCATCTCGCGCGTGGGCGACCGCATGGTGGTCCTGTCGGGCGACGACGCGACTGCCTTTCCTCTGTACGCCCTGGGCGCGCACGGCTGTATTTCGGTTGTGTCCAACGTGGCGCCCGCCGAGATGGCGGCCATGTGGGACGCGGCGGTCGCGGGCAACTGGAACAAGGCGCGCGAATTGCACTACCGCGTGTTCCCGCTGTCCGAGGGACTGTTCATCGAGGCCAATCCCATTCCGGTCAAAGCCGCGCTGGCCATGATGGGCAAGATCACCGACGAGATCCGCGCACCGCTCTATCCATTGGCTGGGGCCAATCGCGAGAAGGTGCGCAAGATTCTCGCTGACCTCAAACTTATCTGACGGGAACGCCATGGCCGAGGCTGTACGCATCGCCGTATTAGGGGCCGCGGGCAAGATGGGTGGCGCCATCGTGCGCGCGATGGTCGAAAATCCGACCGCTGCTTTTGTGGTTGCAGTGGAGCGCCCGGATTTTCCCGCCATGGGCGCCGACGCCAGCCGCCTGGCAGGATTGCCCGAAAGCGGAGTGCGCGTGCAAGCGGACCGGCCCGGCCGGGGAGCGGCCGACGTGTGGATCGATTTTTCAGCGCCTGGCGCGGCCGTGGCCAATGCCCACGCCGCGGCCCAGGCGGGTGCGGCCATCGTGATCGGCACCACCGGGCTTTCAGCCCAGGACAAAGACGCGATTGCCTTGGCAGCGAAGAAAGTCCCCATCGTGCTGGCGCCCAACATGTCAGTGGGCGTGAACGTGATGCTGCGCTTGGTGGCAGACGCGGCTCGCGCTTTGGGTGCTGCCTACGACGTTGAAATCGTGGAAACGCACCACCGGGCCAAGCGCGACGCGCCTTCGGGCACGGCCTTGCGTCTGGCCGAGGCGGTGGCCGAGGCCACCGGCCGCGATCTCGGCAAGAGCGCGCGTTACGAACGGCACGGCGACATCGGGCCGCGCACCACCGACGAGATCGGCATCCAGACCTTGCGCGGTGGCGACGTGGTCGGCGATCACACCGTGTTCTTCCTCGGGCAAGGCGAGCGCATCGAGATCACCCACCGGGCTTCCTCGCGCGAAGTCCTTGCCCGCGGCGCTGTCCGCGCAGCGCTCTGGCTGCACGGCCGCGCGTCGGGTCTGTACGACATGCGCGACGTGCTGGGACTGAAGTAGCAGTCCCGCTGGTGTTGAGAATCGGCCAGGCGCAGCGCAAGTCTGTCAGCTCCTCAACACCCGCAGTGCGCTGATCGGCATCCGGCCACGTCATGGGCGCTGGTCCCGCGTTTGCAGAATGCAGATCATCATGCGCTCATCCACGAAATCTTCCGGCACAAGATCGCGCGGCACGGGGTGGCTCAGCGGGGCTTTGCTGCTGGTAGGCATGGCGGCCCTGGCGGTCTTGCTCCGGCGGGTTGGCGCGGAATCGGTCTTGCGCAGCATTGAACGGGTCGGTCCGAATTTCGCCTGGGTTCTGGTCGCGCCTGTGGTCGGAATGGTCCTGCACTGTTGCGGCTGGCTCGTGCTGCTGCCCAAGTCGATCCGTCCACGACCGGCGATGGCCTTGGCGGCCTACGTGGCGTCGCAAGCCGGTGACGAGCTGGGGGCTGGCGTGGCCGGCGAGCCGCTCAAGGCGCTGGTGTTTCGTCCGGGGCTGAGAAGCAGCACCCTTGTTGCGCTGGCACTCGACAACGGAACCAACATCGCGGCCACAGCGCTGGTGCTGGCCAGCGCTGCGTTCCTTCCCTGGGCCTCCACTTCGCTGGTGAGCGCGCACACCTGCGCCTGGGCAGGCGCGACCAGCTTCGCTGTCGTGCTGCTCGCCGTGCTCTTCATTCTCGTCGCGCCTTTGCGCCGGTGGGGGCGTCGGCTCCGGTCGCCTGGCCCGATTCGTTCGCCTGCTGGATGTCGCGCGAACAGCGTTGCTTTCGCGGCCGCGGCTAGTGCTAGGCAGCGTGCTGTTGCATCTGGCGGGCAAGCTGTGGATCGTGGCCGAGATGGCGCTGCTGCTGGCGTTGTTGGGTTTCAGCCCGACGCTGGCGCCCTGGCTGGGGGCCGCGTCCGTGCTCGCGTCGGTGGTGGGCGCTGCCATCCCTGGTCAGATGGGCGCGGTCGAGGCGGCGGTTTTTGCCGCTTGTACCGCGCTGGGGGTGGATGCTCCCTCGGCCATGGCGCTGGTGCTGCTGCGCCGCTTGCGCAGCGGACTGTGGATTGCCATGGGCCTGCTGCTGACCAGAATGGTCTTGGCCCATGGAAAGGGCAGCGTTGACTCCGTCCGGCGAGCTCGGCCTGTTTTGCATACGCCTTGCGTGTGAGAGGGCGTCTGAAAAGGTTACGCACCAGACCGCATGGAATTCTTGAAGCGGAGCTAGTGCCTCCAGTCAGAATTTCGACCACGTTTGGGCGGCCGATCCATCCCGGCCGGCCGCGTTGCTCCTCGGTTACATAGAGTATGCGCCCTCGTCGCGCCTTGCCGTCCGGGCGCCTCGTCCACCGAAACATGACCGCTCTTCTGACCGGAGGCACTAGCCGAAGTACGCCTTCTCCTCGTCCGTGGGCTCTTCGTCGAGCAGGTCGTTGCGGCCGTGCTTGACTGCCTGGTGGTAGAAGCAGTGGGGATTGCCCGCGGCCAGCGTGGGTGATTCGGCGTACATGGTCCAGGTGCAGCCGCCGCGGCAGATGTCGCGGTAGCGGCACACGGCGCAGAAGCCGCCCAGTTGCTCCACGCGGAATTCGCGGTTGTAGGCAAAGGCGCCCGCGCGGTTCCAGATCTCGCGCAGGTTACTCTGGCGCAGGTTGCCTTCGACGAAGCGGCTCTCGCCCTGGACCTGCGAAGGTAGCGACAGGCAGCCCTTCACGTTGCCGTTGCTCTCGATGCCGATGACATGGCAGCCGGCGCGGCAACCCAGCCAGAACGGCATGGAGGTGTCGCCGGTGCGCAGGTCGCGCTCGGGCTTGCCGAAGTAGCCGATGTGGTCGCTGGCGTAGACTTTGATGCGGTTGTCGCTGGCACGGCACATTTCCGCGATCTGCGGAATCAGCCACAGCCGCTCCTCGGGCGGTGCCACCAGGTCGCGGTTTTCGGCCATGTAGCCGGTGGCGATGGCGAACTGCAATTGCCAGGTGCGCACGCCGATGTCGATGAGAAATTGGCGCAACTGGGGAAGCTGGCTCGTGTTCAGACGGTGAATCGTGGTGTTGATGCCCACGGGCAGGCCGGCTGCCAAGGTGTGTTTCACCGCCTCGACCACGCGACGAAACGAACCCTCGGCGCGAAAGCAGTCGTGTTCCTTTTCCAGCCCGTCGAGGCTGAACGCGACACCACGCAGGCCGGCCTGCGCGGCCTGCTGGGCATGGCGCGCGGTCCACGCCCAACCGTTGGAGATCAGGCTGACCTCGGGGACGTGCTGCACCAGGCGCTTTCCCACCACGTCCCAGTCCGGGTAGAGCGTGGGCTCCCCACCGGTGAGCGTGGCGCGCTCGCATCCCAAGGCGCCCAGCTCGTCGGCCACACGCAGGCATTCTTCCAGGGTCAGCTCGTCGGAGCGGCGCGGACCTGCCGCCGATCCGCAGTGTCGGCAGCGCAAGTTGCACCCCAAGGTCAACTCCCACGCGCAGGCGCGCGGAGCGATTCCGGCCCGCCTCAGAACTTCCAGCACCTATCGCTCCTGGCCGCTGCCACAGTTGGCGGCCTACTTCGGCGCCTTGACCGGCGGCACCGGCACGGGCGGGGGCTGCGGCGGTATGATCGGCAAAGCCGGGGCAGCATCCGGCGGCAGGGAGGGCGGTGGCGGTGGCGGTGGTGGTGGTGGTGGTGGTGGTGGTGGCGTGGGGCCAAAAGCTGCCCCCATGTAGACCGGTGTTGGCAACGGAGCAGGCAGCGGCAGTCTCAGATCCGCCCGAACATCCTGTGCGGCATCGGGCAGGGGCGCAGACATGTAGGGCGGAACCGTGTACGGCGGCACGCTCACGGGCAGGTCTGCCCGAATGTCCTGGGCAGCATCGGGCTGGGGCGGAGGCATGTAGGGCGGCATGATCGGGGGCAGGTACGGCGGCATGATCGCGGGCAGGTCAGCCTTGCCTGCGTCGCGAGCGTCCGGGGCGCGAACCTCGGCGTCCGCAGCGCCTGAATCCGCATCCGGGGCAACCACATCCGGGGCCGCCGCGTCCACGCCTTGTGCAGCCGCATCCGAGCCCGCGTCCGGCTCTATGCGGACCCCGTACGGAATGATCAGGTTGGGCAGGTCTGTTTTGAACGCGTCGAGGGCGGGCCTGTCATCGTTCATTCCGAAATCCCGCAGGCTGGCCGTGTCCGGGACACTGGCAGCGCTATCCCTTGCCAGCATCGCGTCGGCCGCGTCGGGCGCGGCGGACTGGGCCGTTTCAGCCGCTGCGTCCCGGGAGACCTTGATTCCAGTGTGGTCGCAGCCGACGAGCGCCAGGCCCAGACCCACCGATGCCGGCACGACAAGCTCGCGTGCGGTTCGCTTGAGGAAGCCCTCGATGCGCTGCCGGATCTCGTGTTCCTTCATGGCCCAGGAACATTGTACGCTCGTTTGGCGAGATGGGCTGCCCTTTCACAGCCGAGGGCGAACTCGAAGAGGCTGTCAGCTCAGTTGAGACCCCACGAGTGCTGAATATAGGTGAGGGCGGCTGGACCCTGGACGGTGAAAGTCATGGTGTCTCCGGTCCCCTTCTGAACCAGCAGGGTCGTGCCCGAGGTGCCTCCGCTGGGGGCGAACGCACCTGCCCACCAGCAACTTCCCATCTTGTTGTCATAGATCGTGTTGGCCGTACCGACGATAAAGGACTTGTCTGCGTTGCCATCGATCCCGGTGGTGAAGTCCTCGTTCAACGTGCCCGCCCACTCGCCGACAATGGTGCGGCTGACAGCGTTGCCAAGGCGGTTGAGCAGGTTGGATTTCCACCCTGCCTGGGTGGTTGGGCCGTTGCTCGCGTAATTGTGAATCTCCATCATCAGGTCAGGCCAGGAACTGGCCACATTGCCAACGTTGTCGTCCCAGCCGCTGCCTGCCACGATGATCTGCTGCCGGGGCACGTTGGGGAACTGCGCGAGCCAGCCATTGACCTGGGTGACCCACGCCGCAGGCGTGAATCCGTGCGGCTCATTGTGGATATCGTAAAACACCAGCGGATTGCTCACGTAGGCGTCGATCACGACCTTCCACATGCTGTACCAGCGGGTGTTGTCGACTGGCTTGCCAATGTTCTTGTCTTTCGCCCAGAAGCCAATGATCACTTTCATTCCCTTGGCGATGCCGACGTCGATGGCGGCCTTGTACGAATTCCACCAAGGGTCAAGAGCAGTCGGCTCGTTGATGGGCATGCGGAAGGAATTGGCCTTTATGAGATCGGTGAAGGCTCCCACGACGATGTTGGCCTTGGTCGTGACGCCGTCATAGGTGTCCGTGTCCGAAGTGATCCCGGACATGAGGAGATGTCCGTCGACGAAGTTGTCCCGGTTGTCGGCCCAGTTCACGCAGTGGAAACTGGCTACGCCCGTGCCGCCGGCCACGGTTCCCCCTGCTCCGGCCGTTCCTCCGGCTCCGGCGCCCCCGCCACCGCGCGCATCGGGCGAGGCGACATCCTGAGCCGCATCCACGCCAGCGTCGGGTCGGCTTGTGCCTGCCGTTCCACCGTTGTTGGACGTACCACCTGTGCTCGTGGTCCCTGCATTGGCCGTGGTGCCACCGGCGATGAGCCCGCCGCTCCTGGTCGTCGTGCGCCCGCCACTCGCAGTGCCGCCACTTTCCGTTGCGCCGCTGCCGGCGGTCGCGCTGCTGCCGGCCGTTGCGGCGCTGCTGGTTGCGCTGCTGCTGCCGGCCATTGCGCCGCCGCCAGTTGCACCGCCGCCGCTCGTGCCGCCACTTGCCGTAGTCGACCCACCGACCGTGGTGCCCCCAGCAGCCGTGGTGCCTCCGCTCGGGGTGGTCGTCCCACCCGGGCCGATCGATCCACCCACCGCGATTGAGCCCGCCGCGCTCGTGGTACCGCCGGCTGTCGTCTGTCCGCCGTTTCCGCTGGTGCTGCCGCCTGTGTTGCTGTGCGCACCACCGGCGCTGCCTCCTGAATGGCCTGGCGAATTCGACGAAGAGCAAGCAGCCAGGAGGGCAACCAGCAGAACCGAAACGAGGACACGCAGGTCCAACTCATGCTGCAGCCAACTGCGAGGTCGCTGTGACGCGAAGTGTCGTTCCATGGCATCTCCTCTCAGATCGAGGCCGGGGGCAGCCTGCGCCCTCGCACTGTTCAACCCTTCCAGTAGCAGGGGCGTCCATTCTTGGCTCACGTGGCGCGGGAAGGCGCTTCTTGACACCCGACAGCCTCGGGGATCGAATGCCTTTCGCACCGCCAACTGGAGAAGACATGCCCCGCATCGATCCGATTCGGACCCAAAGGCTCCTCATCCGTGAGTTCGAGCCGAGCGACCGCCAGGCGCTCCTCGCCATCGTGCGAGACCCCGACCAGATCAAGCACATGCTGCTTTTCCTCGACACCGAGGGGCAACTCGATGCCTTTCTGTCGATGGTCATCGAGGGAGCGAGGGCCGAACCGCGGTTGCAGTGGCACTTCGCAGTCGAGGATGCAGCGACGGGCCGCTATCTTGGCAGTTGCTGCCTGATGGTCGAGCGAGACTCCCCAAGTTCAGCCGAGCTTGGGTACTGGTTTCTGCGTGA
>Ga0182021_10003955_pt1 | contig 17394 bp, 22 predicted proteins | sample 612E3MmetaG_FD_120493 | JGI IMG/M metagenome (GOLD analysis project Ga0182021, IMG submission 120493) | Permafrost microbial communities from Stordalen Mire, Sweden - 612E3M metaG (Illumina Assembly) | ecosystem: Environmental > Terrestrial > Soil > Wetlands > Permafrost | place: Sweden...
GCAGTAACCGTCTGACCGCCCCAAGACTTCCGCCATCATCCGGCCGGGATCCAAGCCACGGGCAATCGCGTGACCGTGCCCACGATGTGTGCTGGTCAGAAAGTCATCACCTTTCATGGCCGCGCAGGCTCCCACCGCAATGGCCTCCATGCCAATGTACAGGTGAGCTGTCCCCGGGATCAGCCCCGCTTTGTTGAGAGAGAGAATCTCGCGCTCGAATGCTCGGATCGAACACATCTGGCGGTACCATTCCAAGAGCGTATCCGGCGGAAGATCGGCTGACCTGCCCCGACGAGTTGTATCACGTTTCATGTTAGTCCCAGTGCTATCGCCGCGCTCTGGTGCGGAGCCCAATTCGGCGGCAATGGTGAGGCCGCATCCGGTTCGGGGTAAGATCTCCCGCTTGAGGCACTCATCCTGCAGCTTTCCCTTGAAACTCTTGCAGAAACTGTGCTCCGCGGATTGCCGGCTCGATATACAGTGTCTTCACTCCCGTGCGATGCAGCCAACCCCGCACTGTCAGCGCGGTTGGCCCTGACTACTAAACACATTTACTTCATGGTTCGATTAAACTAAACGCGTTTACTAACCATGTCAAGTCCATTCTTCGGGGTGGTCGTTAGCACATGATATTTCCGGTTGAGCAAATGCTGTGGCGTTGCAGGGGGTTGGTGACGCGGGGGCGCAAGCGTGGGGTGCATCGCAAGCGGTGTCCGCGGCGGCCTCTGCCGGGGATGCTGTTACACCTCGATGGCTCTTATCACCGTTGGTTTCAGGGTGAACGAACTAATGGCGGATCCCAAATGAAATTGGGCTGCTGGGAACGGTGTCTGTCGGTGAAACTGTCTATCGACTGCGGAATGGTGCTGTGGACTCACGTGCCACAAGCTTAGGCTGAATTTTGCGATGGATTGGGGCCATCGCCCTCTTTTCAAAAAACGCAGATGAAAGCTCGAAGAAGATCTCGACCGCCGAAGCCCCGAGCACTTCCATCGGCTGCCGAATGGTTGTAAGCGGGGGATTATAAAATGTCGCGATAGTCACATCGTCAAAACCCACGACAGAGCAATCGGCGGGCACGTTTTTCCCAGCTTGCGTGAGGGCTCGGATTGCACCGAACGCTGTCATGTCGTCGAAAGCCAGTAATGCTGTGAATTTTCGGTTGCGTCGAAGCAGCTCCTGAGCAGCAAGGAAGCCTTCCTCGTAGCTCGAACCCGATAATTTCAACTCCGCTGTGAGCTTCGGATCTATCTTGAACCCGACCTCCCCAGAGAATCGGACAACTCCCTCCCATCTTTGAGCGCTGTCCACAATGTCCCCAGGGCCTTTCAAGAATGCGATCGATCGATGCCCCAAATCGTACAAGTGTTTCATGGCGAGATGAGTCCCTGATTCGTTTTCGATAGAAACGGAACTGATTGCTGTTCCTTCCATGTCCCTACCAATCAAAACGACAGGAATTTTATGCTTCTGGATCGTAGTGAGGAGTTCGCTTTCCAGCAGAGCCGAATTAGCTACGCCAATGATCCCTTCTACCCTCCGGTCGACTAATTTCTGAAGGTTGCGCTTGAATTTGGTACGGCTATTTTCGCTATCAAGAAGAACGGGAAGGTAATTCGAGCGATGCAGAGAAGTGTCGATTCCCTTTAACACAGACATACAATAAGGGTCAGTCAGGTCCGACAGAAGAATGGCCACAGTCACGCTGCGCCTGTTAAAAAGCGAAAGGGCGAACGGGTTGGGACTGTAACCCAGCTTCTTCGCTGCAGCGCGCACTCGATTCTTTGTCTTTTCCGGTATGGTTCGCGCCAAAGGAGATGAATTGAGCACCACTGAGACCGTAGTGGGCGAAAGTTCCAATTCCTTTGCCAGGTTACGAATGGTGATCATCGGTTTCGAAGTTCCCCGATTATACAAAAATTGTTGACAAGGCACCTAGTTGCCTCTTCAGGCTTTACCGGGGAGTGTTGCGATTCGTGCAGTAGGGGGCCTTAAACAGGGCCCGATTCCACTGACTCCCAGTTTCGGAATAGATGCTGAACTGGTCCGCCCCAACCGATGCAGAAAGACTCCCTCGTCTCCCGTTCCCAAGAATCCGACAGCTTCTTGATTGTAGTCAAGGCAGGGAAGTCGTGAAACAACTCCAGGTCGAGCCAACTAGTGTTTCGGGACCACTTGGGACAAGACGGGTTTGCGGGAAGGCCGTAAATCAGGGCCAGCCTGCGTATAGTGGGTGACGGGTTGTGAGATTCTGAAACCCTCTGAAACACGCCTTTTGGCTTTCATGCACTTACAATGCGTTAGATCGCTACCTGTGCGCTGTAAGTCCTTCGTTTTACGTTTGCAGGCGGGTTCGAATCCCACTTTCTCCGCCAGTTTCATTCTAGAAGGACTAACAAGGCTAAAACGTGCGGCTAAGCATTCGGCTATAGTCGACTTCCCGATTCGGCAGCCTTCATCGGTATTAAGCCAAGAGGGATACCGATGAAGATGAGCAAGGTCAGTCCGTACGTAAGGGAACATTCCAGACGCAAGTACCACAAGGCAAACAAGAAATTCTACGAACCGGGAACGGTCTTCGTTCTGCGCTACGGTTCCACATGGGAGAGGGTCGGCGAAGTCTCATTAGTTAGCGGAACGCGCCAGACTCCACAGGTGAGTTGAACTCTAAGTTTAGGTGGATGGCGTCCGCAGCTAAAGGTCAAGGTCGCGAGGCCGCAACCGCCTCAGTTGTTACTAGACGCCGCGACGGACGCCTCCCTGTCCGAGATCAAAACTCTCGTGCAGGCAGCAGGAGCTATTTCGGGTGTTTAGGCTCTGCAGCGGGTCTCTGGTTTTCTATCGGCACCTGAAGCGACCGACCCAAGATGTCGTTGTAAGTAATGGTGTTCTTTCCGACGAGCACTAGCAGGTCGCGCCCTGCTGCGTACCTCGGGGCGATTTCGCCAAATGGTGTGGTGTAAAGTACCACGTAAATTGTGTCACCCGCTTTGACGGAAACGTCATAGCTGGTGGCATCAGACGCACCATTTTCTGCAGCCTGATGCGGCTTGACCTCAGTAATGGTGGCTACCTGATACTTCGATATGGACTGGCAAAGAGCCGGCAACGTCAGCAGACACAGAACGATTACACCTATGAGCCTCCGCATAATTCACTCCTCCCGTTTGCTCCTTCTTGGTCCGGTGATCCGGGACCAGGAACGACTGTTCGCCAGCCAGGAGCCAGTTGTCATGACCTGTGTTGGATTGCAATCGGTGTGCCAAATGGCTGAAGCGTGAGCTAGAGTCTTCAACGAGGTTGACTGTTCATTGTTTTGGATAGCCGCCGGCTTCTCAGACTGGCCGCAATTCTAGCGCCTAGTTGCGCGCCCACATCTGGGCACATGCCTAGCGCTGGGCAGAGCGATGACATTCGAGATCCGCGCGCACCCAGGAACAGCTTGTTATCGGCTCTTATTCGCTATTCGGAATTGGCATTGAGTTTGCACTCTCATTGCTGAGCGAGGCGGCAGCCAATTGGTGGCCGAGGCGGACTCCGCAGCCAACCAGTACGGGCGACAGACAGCCGAAAACCCGCGGCACACTCCGTTCTTGTGGCCCCTGCCTGCCCCTCGCATCTTCTCGGATCTCTGGAGGTATTATGGCGACAGTCGACACACTACCGGGCGAATCGATCGCGCAGATCATCTCGTCAATCATCAACTTAGTCTGTCCACAATGCGGGGGAAGAATGTCGGAATTCGAATGTGAAGGGAGATGCGGCAGAAACTGGCTGGCAGAATGGGAATGGGCAAATCAGGCGACGGGAAGCTTTAAGTGCCGGCCCCTGGGCCGTGCTGCGCGGCCGATGCGCTGAGCTCGGCCCTGGACGAATCATTTCCAAGCCTGGTGGCGATGCGGATGACTCCTGCGTTACTTGGAAAGGTCGCCCTTCCTGAAGCTAGCTGCGAGGTCTCTCCAGCCGCTACATTGTGCTTCTGGCAGCCATTCTCAACCTTCGGCATTCCTGTCGCAATGCTTCTGCTCTGCACCCACTCAAAATGCTGGCACGGTATTGGTGGATACCTCCGCTGGCTATCTTCAGAGAAGAATCGGCGCGAGAATTGGCACTCACTGAGCCCGCTAGCAACGAGAGTGGAACCCACCCCCGCCCACCATCGGAATATAGTCGTAAACGAGAACAGTCAGGTCGTGATCCTGCTTTCCCGACTATTGTCGGGCCAAAGAAGTAATCGACTCTGCCGCCGTCGCCGGCGATAGCCCTCTGGTTTTTGGTCCAGCCCTGCCCCGTCATCGCAAGCAGGGTTAACCAGATCCAGAGGCAAAGTCCGTAAAGGGCAGCAAAGAGCGCGAAGTACATAAGCGGAGAAGAACGCTACCCTACGAGCCTATTTATAAATGTCTGAGCGCTTTTCCACGCCGATTGCGAAAAAGATAGGCTCATAAACAAGTTATGCCAACCTGGGATAGACACCGCGATGACGGTGAACAGGTTAACGCACCGGGGCAGGCACAACATGCTCGCTACTGTGTTAACTTCTGCTCGACCACTCGAAAGCTAAGGATCTTCTCGGGGTGGGTGGAGTAAGTCAGTATCCCGTGCATCCCTTCCAGCACCAAGATGTCGTTCGCAGGAGTCCACACTTCGATCAGTTCCCCGCCGTCCGTCTTGTACTTGACCGCGTAGCGCGGCTTGATGAAGGGTAAGTCCAGAAGGTGAACGGACAAAACAGTTCCAGGTCCAACCATGGAGACTGTGCTGGGCTGTCGGAGCTGCCGGATGAAGGACAATTCCGAAGTTGATTTGCCCCAGGCCGGAGTCAGACACGCAGTCAAAGCCACTATCGGAAGGAGTTTGCTGAGCATTGCAGTTTCTCAACTAGAGGTTTTAGCCGCCCGTCCATACTCACTCCGAAATTTCTTTTCCAGTAGGCCTTTGCTTGATTAGTTGCTGTTTGCAAACTGGGCCGAGTTTGGTCATTACGCAGATCATGATCTGGGCTTCTTGGGTTCGCCCCTTAGTTATGCGGCTTTTTCTATGCTGCTGGGGCTGTGTAGCTCGGTTGGGCCGTTGATCCCGTACCTGCGCAACACGCTGTACGTGAGGTTTTCGATTTCGGCGAAAACACCGTAACGCGGACGCTGGCGGCGATCAATGATAATCATCGGTTGAGTCTTCATCGCAAACCTCCTTTTTGCGCCTCACCTGCTAACGTGAATTTGCATTCAAATACCCATCTGCACAGTTTGCGTAACGTCTTTGTTTACAAGGCCGAGCCTGTGGGCGGCCGCGTTTGGTGCTGCCCTCATTGGGGCAGTGCCCTTGACACACGGGCCAGTCAAATTCGCACTGGTGCGAGTCGGGCTCGTACTCTGTACCAAGCGCAACTGTTCTCTGGTGAACCAGAGAACCAGAGAACACACTTGGAGGATAAAGAGCGAGTCGCGCTTCCGGCGCGTTACGGCAAAGGGCAGGCTATAACCGGACCTCACGTGCCCGCATGCGGACAATGACCGCATTGGGCAATTCGACCGGACCAATCGCTCCAACTAATCAATCACCATCAATGAGATAGCGGCAGCGGCATTGGCACGCAACGTGCCTCGATAACGGTATGGGGAGAGCAGGACAAGGCGCTTCGAGGATAAAGCAATGTTTCGTGCAGAAATTCGGTGGCTCGCAAATGGTCCGACCCTGAAGATGGAAGGTACGCTCGTCAATGACTGGGCAGAGGAGGCAAGGTTGCTGGTCACAAAGGAAGTAGTCCCGCAAGGACTCATCGTTGACCTCAGCGACCTGAGCTATGTGGATTCCATGGGCGAGCAGTTGCTGAAGTGGTTGGCTAGTGTTGGCGCAGAGTTTGTCGCCGGGAATGTCTACGCTGCATGCATCTGTGAACGGCTGGGTTTGCCCCGGCTGGGGAATAGGCCTACCCGGCGCAGACAGCGCCATGGACGCACCGGTGAGGAAAACTCCGCCACGCAGTTGAAGCCGATCCAAGGCACCGCATAGGCAGAAGGAGGAACAATGTCTTGGTTTCAGCCGAGCATGAAGGTTGCGGATGCTCGTAATCAGGCCTCCGCAGCCGAAATCGTGGCGTGCTTTAGGGATGAAGGATGTCTGCTGACTAAGCTCGCGTTCCTGATCACGGAGGATCAAGCTTCGGCTGACCGGTCAGTTGACAACGCCTGTGAGGTGACTCTGCACGGAAATAGTCCCTTTCGCGATTGGCTGCTCGAGTGGGCGAAAGCTGCGACGATTACGAGTGCCATCTCGCAGAAACTGCCGGCTCTGCGCAATTGTGAAGCCGCATACCAGCATAAGCGCTGCAACCATGTCGAGCACTCATGGCAGTGTGATGCTACCGAACGGGAAGTGAGCCTCAATCTCATTGTTGAAGCCGATCCCCGCGAACTGATCGCCGAACTCGATCCGCTATGCCGCGCAATCCTGGTACTCAGATTTGCAATCAGATCGTCTATCCAAGATTGCGTTCTCCGTCTGAATGTATCGCGCGCTGCCGTGCTGGCCGCCAATTGCCAAGCGATGACCTGGCTTCATGCCTTCACCGGGAAGTCACTGGAGGAACAGCACAACCCGTCACACGCCCTCAGCCAAAGTCGGGATGGCAGCCAAACATGAATGCATGGCTTAGCTTTGGTCTGGAAGCTACAGCCAAAGTTGTTGCGGGCCGTGCAGGAGCAGGAGTTCGAACGTCTCGGCAGTACCCAGACAATCCATGTCGACGTGCGGATGATTGCCGCCACCCACCGCCACCTTCCTGAGATGATTCAGGAGGGAAAGTTCCGGGAGGATCTGTTCTACCGGCTCAACGTATTTCCCATCGAGATCCCGCCCCTGCGGGAGCGGCGCGAAGATATTCCGCTGCTGGTGAATTACTTCGTGTCTAAGCTGTCACGAAAATTGCGGAAGCAGATTAGATCCATTCCCAAGCAAGCGATGGAGATCCTGACGAACTGTCCGTGGAGAGGCAACGTCAGAGAGTTGGCAAATTTCATCGAACGCGCAGTCATCCGCTCGCACGGCGAAGAATTAGAAGCGCCAGCCGCCGAGCTCCAAGCGTCTTGTTCTGGTGGAGTTTTGCCCTCAGCTTCTACCTTCCATGAGGCCGAGCGCAGGGTAATTATTGATGCGTTGAAGGCGGCGTCAGGGCAACTTTCGGGGAACGGTGGAGCGGCCGAACGTCTTGGTCTGAAGCGTACGACTTTGCAGAATAAGATGAGGCGACTCGGAATCAGTAAAAGGGACTACGTGCCACCGTCGATCCGTTGAGGCATTAGTGCGAGATTCTCTGGCCGTGAAGACGTGGTCATTAACTTCGCGGCGCGCTTCCATCGCCTGTCCGCTGCTTCACCAGGACGACAATGGATCGCGGAGCTACTTGACAGATCGACTGCTGCAGCGGCAGACCGCATTCTGAGAAATCGTTGGGACTTGGGAGGCCGGTGTCCACAATTCTTGCCCAATCTTGGGGCGCACCTTTTTGAACTTGGAACTGCAGCTCTTGCCAATATGCATTGATCATCACGTAGATATCGTCATCGCCCTGTGAAGCACCATGCAAACAAAACGCCAGGCTGCGTGAATCTGGGGACAGATCGGCCGTGGATCCAACGCCGTACCAGGAAATGTCCTCGCGCCAGAACCTGCTGCGGCACAGGGAAGGATGAGACTTCCGGAACGCAATCATGGCTTTAAAGAACCGGAATATGTCCTGATTTGTCTGGAGCTGATTCCAATCCAGCCAGCTGATTTCGTTGTCCTGGTTGTAGGGATTATTGTTTCCGAACTGCGTGTTCAGGAACTCGTCGCCCGCCCGGAACATGGGGATGCCGTTCGACAGCAGAAGCAGGCAGCAAAAGTTCTTCACCTGTTTCCGGCGCAGTGCCAGAAGCTCTGCTGGCACGCCCTCGCCTCCTTCGTGTCCGCAGTTCCAACTGTAATTCGCATCCATGCCGTCCTGATTGTCATGACCGTTTTTCCAGTTGTGTTTGTGATTGTAGGAAACCAGATCGTAGAGCGTGAAACCGTCGTGGCAGTCGATGTAGTTCACGGTCTGAAAGGCATGGTAGGCGTAGTCGCGACTGTCTGGAAATAAGTCGTCGCTGCCATAAATACAACGCATAAGGTCTGGGATCATGCCTGCGTCGCCCCTGACGAAACGGCGGACATCGTCACGATAACGCGCGTTCCATTGCAGCCAGGTCGTGCCCGGAAATCCGCGTCCGAGCTGATAGGCTCCTACGTCCCAAGGTTCCGCGATCAAAGCCAATCGGCCCAACTCGGGGTCCGCGGCGATTTCACTGAAGATTGGAGCATCTCCCCAATTGAGCGATCCATCGGCATTGCGGCTAAACACGGATGCCAGGTCGAAGCGGAACCCATCGATGTGCATCTCACTCTTCCAATAGCGCAGGCTGTCCATGACCATTTTGCGCACGTGAGCCTGGCTGAAATTCAACGTGTTGCCGGTCCCGGAGTGATTGGCATACGGGTTGGCCGGGTCGGAGGACAGCATGTAATAGCCGGTGGCATCGAAACCCTTGAGGCTATAGGTTGGACCGAGGTGATCTCCTTCACACGTATGGTTGTACACAACGTCGAGCACCACGAAGATCCCGGCTTGGTGAAGTGCCTTGACCATATTCTTGAACTCGAGATGCTGTTCATCGTCATCACTACACGAGGCATACTGCGCATGAGGCGCGAAGAAGTTCAAAGGCATGTAGCCCCAATAGTCTCTTTCGTGAGGGTCGCGCTGGAAGACGGGCATCAGTTCGACAACGGTGATCCCAAGGTCCTTCAGATAGGGGATCTTTTCGATCAGGCCCGCGTAAGTACCGGCGCGCGATGGATGCACGCCGGAACTGGGATGCCTCGTGAATCCCTTGACGTGAAGTTCGTAAATGATCGCGTCCGATTCAGGCCGGGGTGAAACATCTCCTGCCCAATCAAATGCATTACGATGTTCAGGCAACACTCCGAGCGGTGCCCGTGCGTGATTGGGCCCTGGCTCCATCGCCAGCTTGCGGTCAAACCCAGGCGGGAAGAAAACGCCTTTGGCATAGGGATCGAGGAGAACCTTTTCGAGGTCGAACCCGCGGAGTCCAGCAACGGCCTGTCCTGAAACCGAGTAAGCGTAATAACGAGCATCGCGCATTTGGTGGAGCGGGATCCTGCAGTGCCAGATTCGTCCTGACTTATTAAGAAGAGAATCGAACTGGAACGTCAGGATCGGGTTTGCCAAGTCGTGACGCGAATACAGGAACAGCGTCACAGTCTCAGCACGTTCAGCGTACAACGCAAAATTGAACGCCTGCTCGTCTTCGACCCAGCTAGCCCCGAGAGGCAGTGGGAGCCCCTCTGTCTCCGCCCACCTGGGGCGTGGTTTGGATCCGCCTTCTTGCAGTGGCAGCGCGTCACATACGCAGTCGCTGGCGGTAATGGATTCCTGAAGTCCGTTGTTCACTTCTTTAACACTCTAATGACACACCGCATCGTCTTGGAACGTACCGCCGGCGAACATCCGCGCCAGGGATTGACCGCAACGGACGATCCCGTCGGCCTCCTGATCCTCCTTGAGCGGGCTCTCAGACATCGCCAGGTTGGCGGCGCTCAGGGAGTTCCGAGCGGTCACATATCTGTCAGCCCAGGCCTGTACATTATTGAACTCGTTCCGCAGCAACTCGAGCCCGCGGTGGTCGGCCTCGGTCGATGCTGCGGCCGAGGCTAACGCGACGCTATCGGCAGCTCGATTCTGGAATTCGACAATCGTGTTTCCTGCCATGGTGTTTCCTACGGGATACCCATTCTGGACAGTCACCAGCAACGTTCCGCCCCATTCTCTGATAGACGCCATTGCCTCGATCGCGGCCTTCATGAAGGCGCCCGAAAAACCTGATTTACCGGCGCCGTCAGCGGCTGGCTCGGCAGATTCGCCCCGAGGCAGCGTTAGAATTATTCGGCTTTTCTCAAAGCTGAGTGACCCGTTTGTGATTCGCGCCACGTCCTGCGCGTCGACGAAGACACGCCCTTGGAGGCGGATGACATTTGCTTGTCCGGTGTAGCCTTCGATGGACAATGTTTCTCTCTGGCGCTGTGTCTGGGCCGCTGCCATGACCACCAACATCAACACTGCACCGGCCATCACGTTCCTAAGCTTCATGATGCGCAACCTCGAGTACTTCTGATGAAAGTCGCGGTCGAACCATAGCATGCCTCACGCCCTACTTCGCCTGCCCGGTGTACTGTGCCTGCGTAAGCGGAGGAAGGGACGATTCCACGTTCATATCCATCAGCAAGTCGATGCGACGCTCCAATTGAAAGAACTTCGTCACCGTCAATGCCGGAAGAACTTTGTTGAACTTTTTGAAATACTTCTTTTTCAAAGCCGCCAAACGAGAGTCGTAGTCGAACATTCGCTCTGCCATGGCTTTCGCCTCCGAATCACTCAGGTTCGGATACTTCTGGGCGTACTCCTTGACGACGGCCACCCGACTGTCACCCAGAGTGGATCGTTCGTAATCGTATTGCCGGTAGATTGGCCAGAATGCCGCAGCGTCCTTCTCGCTGAAGTCCATCGCTGCGGCGATGATGGTGGCCCTGTCGGCCTGCATACCGGCCCTCGCTACTTCAATTGCCGAGTCGATACTGGGCTCCTGACTTTGAGCGCGGCAGAGAGGGGACAGCGCGAGCAGTGCGAACGTAATCGTGAGCAATATAAAGTTCCTAATCATTGACTGAACTCCTATGCCGCTTGCCTCGTGAGTCATCCGCGGGCGCAGCAGCGGTGTAGTGCGCTCCACAGCTTTGTGTGAACAACTGCCTGAAAAGACCGAAAGCAGCTACACGAGATGAGTTAAGCACGCTGGCTACCGAACTCCTCACACCATCAAATCTTTTCTTATGTTCGGGTTCTGCAAGACAGCGTGTAATACCGGACGACCGTACCTGCCCAGTCGCGGGCACACGGACCTCATCTGGTCACGTCCCGAAGTTGCCCGGATTCAGCGCGCCCACGAGGTTGATCACCTTCGTCAGCCCTTCCACGACGAACGCGCCGCCTAATCCCGTCAACCGTTGTTGATCTCCAGAGGCCGAATCCCTGAAGCCAGTGCTCACTCAGACGGTGCGCTCTCGAGCTTCATCTGTTTCCGCACAGCCCAATAGCCCCAGGCCGCCGCAACCAGCAACCACACAAGAAGAGCCAGGAAATATTTTGTGAGCAGAGTTGGCCCCGCGCCCATTAACGATACTTTCCTGACGATGCTAATGACGTTGAACACGGGAATGGATATTGAGATGAACTGAAGCCCCTCCGGCATTCCGTAGTATGGCCACGTGTAACCCGACAGTATCGAAAAAAGAACGGCCGTGAACATGTGGAATTGAGTGCACAAAACCGGTGACTGAAACAGGCCGTAGTACCCATACGCGATACACACCTGGATAATCACGAAAAGAGAAAGAGCCAGGCCCATCAGCAGGGCACTTCCGTGGTTCGGAGCGCCGAACAGCACAAAGACAAACCACATGGCAGTAGCTGCCGCCGGGACAACCAAGGCCGCCGTGCCGGCCACTTTCGAAAGAAACACCCACAGGATCGGAGTTGAATCATTTCCCGTATCGCGACGAATCTGCTCTGAGGAATCCAAGCCGAGCGCGATTCCACAACTCATCCGCGTAACCGATTGCGTCGCTACGCACACCAGGCACATCAGCATGAAATAGCTGTAGTTCAAGGCAGGATTGAAGACAGGCCTGATCACGGCCTGAATGGGTCGGGCGAGCACTCGGCCCTCGGTCCGCGGGACTCCCGCCGCCGATAACTCGATTCCGTTTACTGCGACTTGAAAACTGGTGACCACGTTACGAATCGCGCCCAAGGCGGTGGCTGCAATGAGGACGTGACTGCCGTCAAACAGGGCGCCAACTCTTGGCGCCCTGCCCTCAAGAACGTCGTGCTCGAATTTCGGCGGGAAAATGACGCAGGCGTACGCGCGTTCCCGCCGCAGCAGTGGAGGAAATTCTTCCGGGGAATTGAGCCATCCCGCAACCGACACGCTATCGGATGATTGGAGTGCCCGCGTTATGTCGCGTGATAACGCGGAGTGGTCCTCATCCACAATCACGATAGGGACGTATTTTGTTCGGCCCTCCCAATAGACTCCCCCGAAAGCAAAAGCGTAGAAGAATGGGCCCGCGAGCAGCAGCACGTATATACGCTGATCGCCGAGGATCCTTCTCAACTCCCTGTAGCACAAATGCAAGAACGGGCTAGACATTGGAAGCAGTCCCGTTTCTAGCAGCGGTTAGGACCTGCCGTGTTCCACGCCATGCACATAAGAGGGCAATAACGCTCCAAGCGGCCAACACAACGATCTGCTTGCCACAGTCGGCGAGGGAGCCTCCCATCACAGTGATTTTCTTAATCATGACCCCGGCGCAATTCATGGGGAATCCGAATGCCAGGGGCCACATCAGTTTCGGCATGGCAAGCACCGGCCAGGTTACGCCCGAGAGCAGGAAGTTGGGCAATGTGAGAACGGCGCATGCTTCAGTCGCCTTCAAGCTGTCCCTGGTCATAGCGGACAGCCCGTAGCCGAGTGTCGCCATTGCAGTCGCAAACCATGTCAGGACAATCCAGAATGACAACCGGTCTGCCAAAAACGGAGCACCAGAGAACCAGTGCGGTAACATAAGCACAACACCAAGAACCGGGAGCAGGACCACAAGATAGGCCAATACTTTTCCACTTACGATGGCCCATGGATTCTCAATCAGCGCCGATTGGAAAGATCTTCCGCCGTACTCGGAAGACCCGGCACGAATGGTCGCAAGAAGCGCCGCCAACTGCAATGGGACAAGCGAAAATGCCGGCACCATGAAGTTCAGGTAGTTCGAATTGAATGCTGGATTGAACAACATTCGCTGGCCCAGGTCCAGCGGCACTGCCGCACGCCTGGCAGAAGGCTCGGGAATTCCGTGTATCGCCTCGACCACCAGAGTGTTAACGCCGATGGAATAGCTCGTCAAGATTGTGGATATGTTCGAGGTCTCGACACCTCCGACAAGGTAGTCCGAGTTGTCCACCAGAACGTCGACACGGGCGTTCTCGCCTCGCATCAGGGCGCTCTCGAACCCACGCCGGAAGATGAAGCACACGTGGGCGCGGTCCCGGACCGCGAGTTCTCGAAAATCCGCTGCCGAATTCGCATAACCAGCCAGCGAAAAAGTCTCATTCGCGAGAATTGCGCGGGTCAAATCCCGCGATAACCGCGAATGGTCCTGGTCCACGATGAGAGCGGGCAATCCAGTCAGTTTCTTGTGGGAGTAGATGAGCATGATCGTGAGCACAAACACAATCGGCATGACCATGACGAGCACGATGTATTTTTTCTCCCGAAACATCCACTGCCATTCGCGCCGGCAGATTGCGAGCACAGACCGCATCACTTCTCCCGCACATCGAGCACGACCCGCGCGGTCATGCCATTCCGAAAACGCCTGTCATCATCAAGATGGATCACCAGCTGCAGGCCCCGCACATCGAACGTTCCTTGCTCGTTCGTAGCGCGCTTGGTGGCAAAATCGGCGGCTTGCGAAACGCGCATTAACCGGCCCCACACTCCCTGGTTTCCGAGGGCAGGAACGATCACCTTAATTCTGTCTCCGATTTGCAAGTACCCGAACTTCGACTCATCGACGTACACCTTGGCCTTGAAGTCATTCGCCCTAACGATGGTGAGCATGGGAAATCCGGGCGCGACCATTTCACCGACATTGGAAATCTTTTCTGAGACGTAGCCGCTAACCGGCGACAGAATTTTTGTCTCGCCTTGCAGCGCTAAAGCCTCATTCATCTGGCCCTTGGTTGCGGCCGCCTGCTGGATGACTGCCGAATGTTCCTGCTGCCGCAGGTCAACCTGCAGAGACGAGTCCCTGGCTTGTTGCAGAGCCGCAGCGGCTGCTTTCAGCCCATGACGAGCTTCCTCCACCTTTGATTCAGCCGCGCCGAGCATGGCTTTTGCGGCGAGGTACTTGTACTCGTAATCGTCTTCGGTCTGCTTGGGCACGACTCCGTCCGCATACAAGCCATGAAACCGGTTGTAGGTAGCGGTTTGGGTTTTGTAATTCGCTTTTGCCTGATTCAGGTTTTCTTCGGCCTGTCGAATCTCCTCTTTGCGCGCATCATATTGGGCCTGCGCGCCAGCCAGTTGGTCAGAGAAGGACAACTCCTGAAACTTCAAGGCGGTCCCCGCCTGCGAAACACGGGAAAGTGAGGATTGATACGCCGCCGCGGTCTGCTCCACCTTGGCATCTATCTCCTTGGACTCCAGCGTAACCAAAAGCTCTCCCGGTGTTACGGTCATGCCTTCATCTACAAATAAGTCAAGAATGCGGCCAGGCACCTTCGAAGACACATTGATCTCGTCGCACTCGATGGTCCCGTCGACGATCATTTGCTCTGCGCGATGGCCATGCGACCGGATTGCAAATGCAACGCCGATGCCGATGATGAACAAAACCGAGACCGCAACAGCGATGATGAACTTTTTTTTCATGGTGTTTGGATCCGTGCGGCAACTTCAGCGACATCGCCCTCATAGCGGTGAATCGTGAGGTAAGCCAGGTCAATTCCGTAAAGCGCCCGTTGCACGCCGACGAGCGCCGCGGTCAGCGAAACATTCGCGTCCAGTACTTCCAGGCTTGTTCCAGTACCAACTTCGAATCGCTTCGTAGCGAGGCGAAGGCTCTCGCGTGCGAGTTCGACTGTCTTTCGCGCAGAAACAAGAGCAGATCTTTGGGACACCACGTCAAGGTAGGCGCTCCTGACCGCAAGCCGAAGCTGGTCCTCGGCGTTGTGATATTCGAGGTCCGCGCTCTGCAGACGCGATCGCGCTTCGGATACCCGCGCATGACGTTCTCCGCCATCGAACAGCTGCAGAGTTACTTTTGCGCCCGCAAACCAGGTCGGATCGGTCTGTGCGAGTTTGCTGGTCACCAGCTCGCGGCCCGCAATGCCGGTGATCTGTGGCAGATAGTCGCCCTGTTGCACGCGGACTCCGCTTTTATTTGCGGCGATCTTCTCATGCAAAGCCTGTAACGTAGGATTGTTTTTGACGGTCAGCTTCAGGGCTTCACTCAGATCGACCGGATCGCCGATTTCGAACAAAGCTCCGGCAACTTCGATGGGCGTCGCATCAGTAAGGACCAACGAGGTGCGCAATGCAGCCACAGCCAGATCGAATTCATTCCGCGCTTCAATCAGCCGCTTTTCCTGTTCGCTGACGGCCGCTTCCGCGCGAATTACGTCATATCTCGCGGCGGTTCCTTCGCGAAACGCCGACTGGGCATGATCCAAATGCTCTTTATAGGAGGCGAGCGCACTCTCGTTCAGCCTCACAATATCTGCCGTCAAAAGAACCGATAAGTAATTGCGTTCGGCTTCAAACACGGCTCCCGCATCTGTGTCATTGGCAACGTCCCTTGCACCCTTGGCGCCGGCTTTTGCTTCACGAATTGCATTCGTGATCTTTCCACCCGTGAAAATTGGCACTCCGGCTTGCAGAGTCATGTGCAAGTTGTCCTGAGGGGCGAGTGGGGTGGTAAGCGAACTCAGGCCAAGGACAGGCTGGAGATTTGCGGGGATCGGCGATTCGATCTTGACCGGATCATTGAGCCGCAGATATTGACTTTGAAAGTCCACTCGCCCCCAGCGCAAGCTGGCTGCTCTCTTGGCAATCGAATCCGCGGTGACTGCGTCTTGATGTGCCTGCTTGGAACTCCAGCCTGAGGCAAGGGCTTCAGTCGCGACCGTTGCCATGTCGAGCCGGAGCGCTTGCTGCTGGGCCTCAACCAAAAGAGCAAAGGAGAACATCATTGTGGCAATGGACACTGTTCGCCAAAAACAAGCTCTACTTGTTGCGAAACGAATCTGCTTGGCGTGTGGAGCCGGTCGGAACGGTGGAGCTGTCTTCGTAAGTGGGAGCTTGGTCTGGGTGGACATAAATCGATTCCGTGAAGCAGTGAGGCAATCCGAATTCCAACGCAGAGTGCTCCTAACGTTGTGAAAACACCTGTGGTGTATAAAAAGATGCGTTAAAACCGGTGCCCTCATTTGGGCAGTGCCCAGATCGCCAGAGTTTTGGTTGGGGACGGTCCGGGGTTGTGGAAAATAGTTCATGCAGCTATGGGGTCGGAGGACGCTGCCTGCATCTGGGCACTAGCTGGAACGCACTGGCCGCTGCGAAAACCGACTCAATTTTTGGCCCGCAGTCAGGCACTGCCTCCAAGGTTACCTGTCGGAATGTGGGCAGATTTCGCTGCTCCGCGCCGATGCTCGAGCCGATTGCGCCGTCGCCCGCAACGTCTCTTATGAGTGCGGCTTGTTCTTTGTATTTATTGCTGGTGACGCGGAAATCCTCGGCTGCGGCTTCATGACCGGTGCGGGTGTACGGTCGCGATTTCCGTCGGCTTGTCTGCGACGTGGAGAAGGCCGACCCAGGAAGGACTCCGCAATGATACGCGTGTCTTCATGCGGGTCGTCTAACCCCGCCAATAACTCCTGAAATGCACGAAGATTCGCTTCATTTTGCCATTCGAGGTAACAGGCGAACAAGTAGAGCGGGTCGCGCCTGGGAGCCAACTTGAGGCTCTCTTCGCTCTGGATCTCCGCGGCACAGTGCTCAGCCATGCTTGAACTCCCTGGGTCTCTGACAACGAATGCTGAAAGGTCCGCGAACGCTCCCGTCTCAAGCACACCAGCGGCGCTTGCCGGCAAGACTGGAGCATTCGCGGGCCCCTGGGCATAGGAGCTGTTTGACTCCGAGATGCCCCAACTCCGACGCATCGAATGTGGCCCCGCAACCGCCCGGCACTCGCGGGACATCGATCAGTTACATACGGCTGCAAAGTCGTTCTGCCGCTGGAACTGCTCGCAGCCGATCACTTCCAGAAACTTAATCGCGGCGCAATATGCACCTTCCACGCTAGTCTGGTCTACGCCAAGCAGAAACGCAGCTTCATGCGCTGAGCGCTTCTCCAAGCCGCAGATCACCAGCGCAAAACGACAGAGGACGTCGAGTCTGGCGATAAGGCCGTTTGATTCCTCCACCAGAATTTCCCGCAAATCGGAAGATAACGCCTTGTGCCCTCCGTGAATGCATGGTCGTTGCTTGTACGTGGAGGCAAGCTGAGCAATCCTTCGTTGATGGATTTGGATCGCGGAGCGGATTGTAGCCAGGCAGACCCATTCCGAAAGCCACTCTTGAAAGCCAGGAGTTTCCGATTCTGCCAGTGCGCTGGCGTCGATCACGCAGGCCGCTGCTATCATTTCGTCGCCGGTGAGAAAATTCGCCAGCCACTCCA
>Ga0182021_10003957_pt1 | contig 17389 bp, 17 predicted proteins | sample 612E3MmetaG_FD_120493 | JGI IMG/M metagenome (GOLD analysis project Ga0182021, IMG submission 120493) | Permafrost microbial communities from Stordalen Mire, Sweden - 612E3M metaG (Illumina Assembly) | ecosystem: Environmental > Terrestrial > Soil > Wetlands > Permafrost | place: Sweden...
AACGCCATACTCACCGAGACTCCAATGTAAATCAACATTAAACCCGGGTAAATCAGCCATGGAATACTGCACAAGCCCGAAAGGAATTGATGTTCAACGGGCCTGATGAATATCCTGCATACCGTAAACAAAGAAAAAAGCAGTAGAAACAGGGTGGAAGTATTTCTGAAATTCAGGATCTTCACGGTTTCCGTATCAGAATGAAGGAATGATTCATGTCCAGGTAATGATTGTATAAAAGAATTGTCTTGATTGGCCGATCATTGCAGCAGCGTATCATTGAAACCTCCGGCACCTGCTGATGTTTCATTATCATTGAAGCCATCCACAGCCCGAAAGCCGATGAAGTCTGGTACTCGCCGCTGAGATGTTTCCAGGCTGCAATGCCGGCATTTTCAAGTGAGTCTGTAAGTTCTTTATATGGTTTGGCGGATGTTGTGTCACCGTTAATCCCGCATACTGCCAGGTTGATTTCCTCCGGCCTGACTCCTGATCTTTCAAGAAAATTCGCAAGAATTGAGGGCAATGCCATGCCTGCAGTTTTCCTGCTGAATGTGTACACATCTGCTACTATGGCATAAGTATCAGCGGATGGTGTTGATGAGAGCAGGAAAAAAGCAGATCCTTCACCGGCAATACTGCCCCTTGAAGTGGAAGTAAGCAATTCGTTTGTTTCAACAGGCTTCCTTCTCCAATGCCCAAGCCTCTGGGTTATTGCAAAGGAGCCGTTCGTAAGTTCGTCCATACCGCCTGTAAGCACTGTGGAAGCCCTGCCGGTTCTCAGTTGAGTCATTGAGTCGATCAGGGCCGATTCAAACGACCAGCCACGGTGGACATAGGTGAAGTTGTAGTTATGACATTTCAGCAGGAGCGCAATCTGGGCAGAAACGGTATTGTGAGTCGACTGAATAAAGGAAGTAGGAGTAAGCAGCTCTTCCTTGTTCCTGATCAGCGTTGTGAGAAATTTCTCGGTGTCTTCAAGGCATCCAAGGCCTGTCCCGGTGATTATGGCATCCGGCATCTGGCAATCCGCATCGGCAAGGCAGATCCTTGATGAGGCCACACCCATTTTAATGAGCCGGCCCATCCTGCGGAGAATGTCCGGGCTGATAAAATCTTTGTAAATAGGCTCAATGCAGGCAAGCCGGATTGTCTGAGTTCTGATAACTTCATCAAGGAAGCGGCTGTTATCCGTTGTCTTCTGGGGTGAAACATTCCCGAGGCCATTGATATATATAGCTTTTATTAAAGTCATAAAATCATCGGGGATTATATTTTGAGAAAACAAGGGATGAATTATTTCCTCCGAATCCAAAGGAATTTGACAACACATGTTCAACACCTGCATCTTTCACCAGGGTGGCAACCGGGCTTATATATAGTTCTTTCATCTGCGTTGCCCAACGCAGGTTGGGAAAGATGCAATTTTGTTTTATCGAAAGCAGGGAAATCACAGCTTCAATGGCACCTGCAGCTGCGAGCGTATGGCCTGTAAAGGATTTGGTGGAACTGAAAGGAGGGACATTCCCTCCGAATATTTTCTGTAAAGCAACACCTTCACTGAGGTCATTATTCTTAGTACCGGTTCCATGCACGTTGATATAGCTGATACTGCCCGGTGCAATGGCGTTCATTTCAAGTGCCTTGGCCATAGCGAGGGTAGCGCCGGTACCTTCAGGGGAAGAAGCTGTCTGGTGGTATGCATCATTAGCATTTCCGTAACCGCTGAGCAGTCCATGGATTATTTTACCCCGCTTAAGGGCAAGTTCTTCTGATTCCAGTACAAGAAATGCTGCCCCTTCTCCGATAGTGAGGCCGGCGCGGTTTTCATCAAACGGCCGGCAGCCATCCCTGTCAAGTATCATCAGGGTATTGAAACCGTTGAGGGTGAACCTTGTCACTGCATCGGTTCCCCCGACAATCACAAGGTCAAGCATTCCCGCCTTGATCATCTCCGATGCGAGCATGATTGAATTTGCAGAAGAACTGCAGGCAGTGCTTATGGTTGTTATAAAATCAAGGGCGCCCAGGGTTTCAGCAACTTTTTCAGTGCTGTCGCTGCAATCATGGTGGATTATTTCCGAAAGTTTCCCTTTTGAAGGATTTTCAAGAAATAATGGGTAAAAATTCTCGCTGCGGTCCATTCCACCAACAGTGGTGGCCGAGATAAGCCCTTTCCTGATGTGGCGGCCTTCGTTAATACAAGCCATTTCTGCTGCCTCCCTTGCAGCGACGATTCCAAGAAGAGCTGTCCGCGTATAGTTCTTCAGTTCCTGAAGCCTGCCGATTTCCAGCAGTTCCTCATTGGACTTTCTAACTTCAGCAATAGGCAGCTTTCCTTTGTGAATGGTCTCAAACCGTGTGATCTCGCCAATGCCGGAATGCCCGATCATCAATGAATGCAGAACCTCATCAGCGTTCAACCCTATGGAGGAAACAATCCCGTAACCCGTTATCACAACACGGTTTGCCATGAAATTTTTATGTTTCAAGGCTGCAAATTTAGAAAAATTCTGCAGGTATTATTTCCTGATCAGGATAAAGGAGTGATCGGTATCCCTGAAATGATTGTGGATCAGGATGTTTCCAAGTTTTTTTGAAGCAAGTCCATGGATCAGAAGGGAAGGTGGAATGAGTTGCCTTTTGATAATATTGGCAGCAATATACATCGCGAAGCCTGAAACAGTGTGGTATTCACCGCAAAGATGCTTATAAAGTACCCGGGCTGCACCGGGGAGGGACTGCATAATGACTTCATTGCATATGCTGTCGTGCTCTGCATGGCCATTGTTGCCCATAAGAACAATATCAACGTCCTCAGGAATAAGTCCGTTTTCAGAAAGAAAATGCACAACGAAAGCTGCCGTCTCTCCTGTGGATTCGGGCCGGTATAAAGTTTCAACAGCTGCAAGAAGGGCATAGGTTTTTTCCGTTCTTTCTCCTGAGATTATGAAATATGCCGAACCTTCTCCCGCAAGAGCGCCGGGGGTTTCGCATGTCCATAGGTCAAGATTCCTTATGACTTCACGTTTCCACAATCCAAGCCTGCGGATAATCGTGAGGTGATTGTGGGTCATCTCGTCAAAGCCGCCGGCAAGAACATTGGTGGCAGAGCCGTCCTGTATCTGCAACAGTGCATCAATAAGACAGCTTTCGAGCGAGAAACAACGATGCACATAGGTTGAATTATACTGATGGCATTTCAGATTTATTGCTATCTGCGAACTGATGGTGTTATAGGTGGATTGAATGAATGGAGTAGGGTTAAGAAATTTCTCCTCTTTCGTCAGTTCTCCCAGAATTTTTTCAGTATCTTCAACACTGCCTAAGCCGGTTCCGGTTATGATCGCGTCAGGAGCTTCAATACCTGCATCCTGCAAGCATATCTTCGCCGAGGTGATCCCCATTTTAATCAGGCGGCTCAACCTCCTTGATACGATGGGATCAATATAGGACTTGTAAACAGGCTCAACAGATCTAAGAAAATCGGCTGTATGCTCAACTGCAGGCTCAAGAAAACCTGAACCGGGCAACGTGTTTTGAGGGGAAATAATGCCAACTCCGTTAATGTACGCCATACTTTTTAAATATCAGGGAACTGTCGTTTCCTCCGAATCCAAATGAGTTGCTCATCACCACATTCAGGTCCATCCCCCTGATCATTTCCACGGCTGGTTGGAACTTAAGTTCAGGCATTGGATTTGAAAAGTTCAGGTTGGGCCAGATAATGCCATGCTGAAGGCCCAATATTGAAATTATTGCTTCTGCCGAACCCGCGGCTGATGTCATATGACCCGTAAAGGGCTTGGTTGAACTGACATAGGGTATTTTGCCGGTAAATAAATTCTCAATCGCCCGGCCTTCAGAAAGGTCATTATTATCTGTACCGGTACCATGAGCATTGATATAATCCACTGCATCGGGATTTTCACCGCTCATTTCAAGAGCTTTTTTCATCGCAAGGTAAGCGCCTTTACCGTCAGGCGAGGAGGCGGTCTGATGAAAAGCTTCGCAGGCATTTCCGTACCCGGTAAGCTCGCAGATCACCTTGTTGCCAGTCTTTTTATTTGCCTTCTCTGTTTCCAGGATAAGATAAGCGGCTCCTTCGCCGAGGTTGATACCGTTCCTGCCGGCATCGAACGGGCGGCAAGGCTGTTTATCGAGGATCTTCAATGCATTGAAACCATTAAGGTGAAACTTTGTAAGGGATTCTGTCCCTCCGGCAACAGCACAATCCAGTTTCCCGGCTCTCATCATCCTTGCTGCAAACATGATAGAGTTGGCAGCTGAAGAACAGGCCGTGCTGATGGTGGTTATAAACCCTTTTAATCCGAGGAAATCTGCGATCTTTTCTGTGCTGTCGGCACAGTCATAAGTATCAATAAAAGCGTTTTTGCTATCGTTGTTAAGAAAATCCTGATAGTATTTCTCACATTGATCCATTCCACCAACCGTGGTGCCTGAGATCAGGCCAATTCTAAGGCCGGGATGATCATTCAGACCGGCATGTAAAAAAGCTTCCCTTGCAGCAATTATTCCCAGAAGTGTGTTCCGGGAATAGGCTGCCATCACAGGCATTCCGGCAAAGCGTCTCAATTCTTCATTCGCCATAGGCACTTCCGACACAAGCAATTCATCCCTGAGGATGGTTTCGATATGCCTTATAAGGCCAATTCCGGAACGAAAATTTAATAATGAAGTAAGATTTTCCTGAACATTGTTACCCAGACCCGATATGAAACCCAATCCGGTAACAAAAATCCTTGAAGGCATTTATGCTTTCTTTTGATGCTCGGTAATGTATTCAGCCATTGTACGGATTGAATAGAATATCTTTTTACCGTCTTTGGGATCTTCTATTTTAATACCATAATTCTTTTCGAGCAGGACAATAAGTTCCAGTGCATCGATCGAATCGAGCCCCAGGCCTTCACCGAACAATGGTGAATCCGGGTTAATATCGTCCACAGAAATATCTTCGAGATTAAGTTGTGCAATGACTTCTTTCTTCAGTTTGTTGATCAATTCGTCCATATTCTCTTTTCAGTTTACTTTAATTAAATCATTAAGCGAACCTTCAGTAAAAGGCAAAGGTTTGAAACCGGTCTCCAGGTTCCCTGTACTTTCTTTTTCAACCAGAGCCATCATGGCCCTGAAATTATTACCAAGCAACTCAACCCATCCGCAAATACAGGCTTCAGCCCGGTTATTATCAAGGAGTTCTGAAACATGGTCCTTCAAATGCGAAGGATTGAATCTTTCGCTGATCAGAAATGCATTTTCCCCTTTCAGGCTGTGCCGTATACAGATTTCTCCGATAACGATATTTGCGAGCGTATAGACAAAAACCGAAGGGCTTGGGAAATATGCCGACCGGTTCCTGATACTTTCCTGATGTAAAAGATCGGTATCCAGACTGGAACTTGAATTGGCCAGCACTACAGCAAGCGATCCGGGTTCAAATCTTCCGGAGTTTTCATGTCTGAGCAGCAGTTCAGCACACATAAACCCAAGTTTACTCAATGAATCCATTTTATAGAACTTGGGGTATGAGATCTGCTCCTGCTTATACAGAGCCTTGATAAACTCGGCAAAAGTAGCAATTTTTTCCTGATAAAAGATAAGGCGCTTATTTACAAATACTTTACCTTCCCCAATATAGATATATGCCGTGATCAGTTTTTCCATCTATGTTTTCTGAAATACGAGCGCTGCATTGCACCCTCCGAAGCCGGATGCGATTTTCAAACAAGTATAAACAGGCTTAATTATTGTTTCCGGAATCACGTTTATTTTTTCCGGGACTCCCAGGATTTCAAACCCCGCTGATTTAAAAAGCCGGTTCATTTTCATCGACTGCATCAGGGCAGCTGATTCCATAACCCCTGAAGCACCAAGTGTATGCCCCCAATATCCTTTAAAACTGTTTAAAGGGACATCGTTCATTTTGCTCAGCGAAATGGCTTTTGCTTCCATTTCATCATTAAATGGCGTGGCGGTGCCATGCGCTGAAATAAAATCTACGGCTGCCGGTTCTATACCAGATTCTTTCAGTGATTTGTTAATTGCCATGCAAAGCTCTTCCCCTGTCTTTGATGGCCCTGAGATATGATTTGCATCATTGCTTACCGACCCACCCATGATAAGGATGCGGTCCTTTTCGCCATCCTCAGGATTTGTGGATAGAACAATGGTCCCGCAACCCTCACCGAGCGAGAGGCCGCTTCGGTGAATATCAAATGGTCTGCATGGTTCCGCACTCAGTGCCTGGAAAGACTGAAAGCCCGAAATCACGAATTCCGTGACAATATCGCCACCCGTCACAACAGCAGTATCATAGTTGCCAGCACGCAGCAAACGGCTGGCTGTAATCAGGGCTATAACACCTGAAATACAGGCATTGCTGATGATCAGCGGAGTGTTTAAAAACCCAAAGAAATCCCTGAGAACAGCTCCTACCGCCCACAGATAAACACGTTTATGGTCGAACTTTGCCTTGAACCGGTCTTCAAGGAGGTCAATATTCCCTTTGGTGGTCGACAGGATCAGGATGACCCTCTCATTCTCAGGTTTGATTGAAAGGTTTTGAATGGCATCATAAACAGACAGGATCAGCATCTTCTCCAGCCTAGCATATGATGAAGGCTGCTGCCCTTTTTTGTATATGTCAAGGACCCCTTCAAACCTGTTTTCCATCTCAAGGGTATCAACAAGAGAAAGCGGAACCGGATTGGGAAAGAGATTCCCGTCATGATGAATCCTGATCCCGGTGGTTCCTGAGAGAAGGGATTCAGCATTTCCAGAAGCTGTAAACCCCAGGGAAGAAATGATGTTTTCGGAAATGGCGTAAACGGTTTTCATCACCTTAACTTATTCAACCCCCCATTTTCTTTTCCATCCGGTATAGAACTCCGGGGATGTTAACAACAATTCGCCATCAGGGGTAAGAAACACCTGGATTGAACTTCCAATGGCCACTATTTCACCATCCTTCTTTCTTGTAATAGTATATTCAAAGACAATCTTGGCTGCTTCTGTAGGAATATATTTTGTTTCAATAATAAGATCGTCCCCATAAACGAGCGGTTTTTTATAATCACAGTTTACTTTTACGATAGGGATCATCACGTTATGCCTGTATACATCAAGATAGCCAAGGCTGAATTTCAGTCCGAAGGATTCCCGTCCGTCCTCGAAATATTTCAGGTAATTCCCATGCCAGACGATTTTCATGGAATCAACTTCACTGAATCTTACGGTGATCTCCTTCCGGTCGGTTAGTGTCATGCTAGCTGTTTAATGGGGAATTGACCCTGCGGTAAAATAATGCAATAGAGATCGTCACAACAAAAAATGCGATAAGTTTCAAAACCTGCGGGAGAATATCCACTATTGTGGCCTGCCTGAGGAAGAGGTCGATAAACCCAACATGCCCCCAGTTCAGGGGCGACCATGTAGCTATGGTTCTCATGGCTTCAGGCATAAAGTAAACCGGCACCCACAATCCGCCAAGAGCCGTAAAAACGACTACAGAAACCACACCAAAAGCGGCAGCCTGCTGATGGGTTCGGGCAATAGTGCCGACTGCAATAGCAAAGCCCAGCGCCGCAAGGCTTGAGGCAATCATCATCAGCAGTATTCCTGGATAATTTGAACCTATGGCCAGAGGTGCGATGCTTGCCAGCGGGAGAATGTACCGGCCGGCCAGCATCATCAGAATGAATTGAATAATACAAACAACAGTGTATACTCCTACCTTGGCCATAAAAATGGTAAGATAGGAAACTGGCAAGGTATATATCCTGATCATGCTGCCTTCTTCACGCTCCTTGATCATACTGCCACTCATAGGGATTACGATAAAAAACATGGCAAACAAAGCCCAGGCCGGAACATTATGCTGGGTTGTCGAAGGCACCGCTTTCTCGTCCTTTCCGGCAGGAAAAATTTCGGAAAAATACACTGTTTCCCTGTAATCCATTTTTGGAGGCTGATATTGGGTAAACATTTTTTTCAGTTCCGAGTTGAATGAACTGAAGATCATGGATGATTCGATAAACATGCTGTATTCCTTCATTGTTGCCATAAAGGCATATTTGAATGTTCCCTTGATCCCCGGATCGAAATATACCAAGATATTGACCGAATCATTCGACTGAATGTCGAGGAAGGGATTATCGACTGGCATCATGATTCCTGAAATAACCTGGGTCACAATTACCTGCACTTTATGCCTTATGATCTTTGTTGCTCCCTGCGGAATGATGACTCCGACATTATATTCTCCTTTGGCAATCTTTTCTTTGGCTACTGTCTGGCTCAACTTTTTCCCGTCAAGGCTTGTATAGATCTTGAAAATATTAGAACCTTTGAGGCCTTCCTCGATTTTGGCCCCCAGAGTATCCTGGTCTTCATCGACCAGCAAGACAGGTATGGATGGATCCTTCGTAATGGAACTCCATCCCTTTTCCTGCACCAGGGCCAGGATCACCACCATGATCATTGGCATTACGAAAAGCAATACAAGCCCGGCCATGTCCCTGATCAGGATCAAAGATTCTTTTCGGCAAGCTGAAAAAAATTTGAACATTGTGCCTTTCTTATCCTGTTAATCCCTTAAATCCTTACCGGTAAGGTGCAGGAAAATATTCTCCAGATCCTTGAACTCCGGATGTTCAGCTACAAGCTCATGGGGATTCCCCATGGATATGACTGTGCCACGGTCAATTATGGCAACCCGGGTACAAAGTTTTTCTGCCTCCTCCATATAATGGGAAGTGTAAATAATGGTAGTACCTTTTCTGTTAAGCTCTTTAAGATACTCCAAAATGACGACTCTTGACTGCACATCTATCCCTACCGTAGGTTCATCGAGGAAGATAATTTTAGGGTCGTGAAGCAAGCCTGCTATCAGGTTAATCCTTCTTTTGATACCGCCGGAGCAGTCCGCAATTTTTTTACAGGCATGTTTCTCCAAACCAAATACTGCAAATCCCTCAGCGATCTTTTCCCTGAGACGCTCTCCCTTTAGTCCATACATATTGCCAAAGAAAGTCAGATTCTCCCAGGCTGAGAGGGTAGGATAGAGGGCAACATCCTGAGGGACAACCCCGATGATTTGCTTGATCTCAGCAAGGTTTGAATGGATATTCATTCCATCTATCCTGACACTACCCCTGGTGGCACGAAAAAGGCCGCAAAGAATAGAAATTGTTGTGGTCTTTCCGGCACCGTTTGGACCAAGCAGGCCGAAAATCTCACCCTGAAAAATATCCAGTGAAATGCCATTTATAGCAGGTTCATCTGATCCTTTATAAATTTTGACCAGGTCCCTTATTTCTATAATTGCCTTACCTGACATCAGATTTTTACCTTATCTATTTTTTTGAATACCTGCTCCTCCATGCCGGCGATCTCCATCATCATATCTCCCAATATACCATAGTCCTCAGCTGGCTGGGATGACCTGTTTTTGCAGTTTCTGGCGCCAAGATAAGTAAACTCTCTCCATTTATTCGCGGTGCGGCCCATAAGGTCGGAGGCCTCCAGAATTTCAGTATTATTAAATTTCTCCCCGCTTTCTTTCAGGAAGGCGCCATAAATATATCGGAAACCGGCACCGCCTGTACCATAGTCCTCAGCCATCCTTAAAATCTGGCCAAGGTAAAATGCGGCTTTTTGATTGCCGTGCTTCTTAGGCCACTTTTTGATATCCTTTGCCATTACGCGAATCCCTTTTATCCCGATGAGCCAGAAGGGTACCTTGGTCATTTCATATGCGCTCTTTTTGATCCCCAATTGAACACCGCTTCTGATATCCAGTTCCTTCGGCATAGAATTAATCCAGTACATTTTGCCTTTGGGGGCAAAAGCCCCTTTGGCCCAGCGCACCCTGACCAGGTCATCATAAGTGAGCGTCTGCGGATGTTCCATTACCGTATCGCTGACATGGTAAATGTTTCCTTCCTTTCCGAAAACAACCATATTGTGCATGTTATAATGCTGGCGGTATTCAGGAGGAAAAAAAGGAAGGTTGAACACACCTACCTGCACGCCTGTAGGAATACCATTTGCAAGGTTTCTGTCCAGTGCATCCATGGATTCCCTGACATTGCTGAATTTCTTGATCACGGTGGAATCAACCCCCAGGTATTTCGTCGAACGGCGAAACACTGTATTTGGCAGATTGCGGAACGACATCATCGGGGCAAACATCAGCTTGATGAAAGGAAGGTAGCTGAAATAAATTCCCGTTCCAATGCCAAAAGCCATGGGTTCCGACAGTTCCATACCATAAAAGTTAAACAGGTTGGACGTGGCGCCGCTTTCGCAATGGCCTGCCTGGCGGTGTGTATAATTTATCATTAAGGGTTTATTATCCATTGTCTGATTTTTTTTATTCCATTTTTTTTAACTGGTCGATGGTAATGTTGAATGCCCCGGCATATTTTGCAAGTGTTTTATCGCCGAGCCTTTTAAAAAACGCCGGCCTGCAATGCAGTTTGAGCTTCCAGAGCGATACTCCTGCCATCATTGACAAACCCATAGGATCTGCAAGGATCTTCTCCATATAATACACGATCGGGCTTGCTTTTCCTGCAAGAACCTTCTGGCGGGCCTCTTCAATCCGTTCGTTAAACAGATCCCATGCCTGTTCCAAAGGCACTCTGGTGGTCGTTCCGTGAAATCCTACCGATTTATGGAAGTTCCCTTTCTCATCGTAAGAATAAAACAACTCACGGTATTGGCCGTAATTCTTGTTTTTATATACCTGGTCTGTGTTTTCAGCTGAGTTTTCCATCCGGTTTATGTTTAAAGTAAGGTCTGCGAATTTATTAAAAATTACATTTCAGAACCTGGTTATCTTTCCTGCAACTTTGCGAACTTTTTTGCTTACGATCTTCAACACGTTCTTCCTCACGATCTTCAACACGTTCTTCAACACGTTCTTCCTTACGTATTTTCAAGAAAGATCCTGAGCTCGCATCCTGCAATCAGTTCATCCTTCAATCTGGTCTGCCCCATAACTACTATTGCATTAAGGATCTCATGGGTGACAGTGACCGTGGTAATGATCTCATCACCTGTCCTGGGAAGTTTGAAGATAATCAGTTCCCTGATTGCCCCGATGAATCCCAGCCTGGGTTTTTCTTTCCCGCTGACCGTCCGTGCGGCGATTCCTGCTGCTGCACTTTGTGCAATATTTTCAATCAGTCCGGGTTCCCTGAATAATCCATCCTCAATAAAAACATTATCATCCCTTATCAGAAAAGCGGTTACAGTGGTTTTGTCCTCTGCTTCAATGATGCGGTCGACCATCACCATTGGTGGTTTCTGGGGAATATTTATTTCTTTAAATGATGCCATAATGACCCTTTACGGTTTCTGCTTCTGATGCGGTTCATTGATGTTGATACATCTTCATCCGCGAAAACCCAGCGGCGACCCGTTTTTTCGGCTCTCGCCTTCAGGGTTTCATAATTTACAGCCTTTGATAAATAATATACAGGCTCAATGATGGGGTCTTCAGCGCTCAGAAGCCCCTCGGCAATGCTGAGTTCATGAAGTCTGGTACCAGGATAAATACGCATTCCGACATATGGAAAAAATACAGTGTCAGCAATCCGTTTTGAATTCTCAAAACTTTCATCAACCGTCTGGTCGGTCTCACCATAGCCACCAATAATCATAAAATGGCAGAAATAGACCCCGGCCTCATTGCAATACCGTGAAACATTAACAACCTCCTCCACATCAAAATGTTTTCCGTAAGCTTTCAGTGTAGTATCAGAAAGCGATTCCGTACCGAATTCAATATGAGTGAGGCCCGCCCTTGCGAAAAGGTCTAACAGGTCCCGGGTAAGATTGTAAGGCGAGAAGTATGCTCCCCACTTAAGCTTCATGTTTGACTTAATGATCTTCTCGGCAAGCTCAATATTGAAATTATTGCTGATATTGAAAACCGAGTCGGTGAAAAAGTAATAATCTATATTATGATGATAGTAGAGGTCGCGCAGGGTATGAAGGATGCGGTCAGGATCAAGGGTCCTCACGTTATGCCCCTCAATGAGAGGATAAGTGCAATAAATACAATTGTTGGGACAGCCACGCTTGGTCTGAACATTTATCATACCGCTTTTCTCCCAGTAGTATTTCACCATTCCGGGGTCAAATGACAGTTCAGGTGTTTTAATGAACTGCTCTCTTGTATTCTGCCTTATCTCTCCATCTTTCCTGTATACAAGACCCTGAATATTCATATCGGGGAAACCTGCATCAAGACTTTTCAACAGGCTGTGAAGGCTTGCTTCACCCTCGCCGCTTATACCAAAATCAGGTTGCAGAAGTTCAAACAATTCCCTGGGGTAAATGGAAAAGGCGGATCCTCCGACAATAAAAGTGGTATGACCTCCGGCTTCTCTGATTATATTCGCAATAGCCTTGTAACTTCCCACGAAACTTTCCTTGCTATAAAAATTGACATCGTCAATATTTCTCAGTGAAAGACCTGTGTAATCCGGCTTGTAGGAAAGCAAAAGGCTCTTAAGTTCTTCAATTGTATTCAGATTAAAATCAAATGAAAGGATGTCCAGATCGGGCATGCGGTCATTCAGGTATGAAACCAGATAAGATAATCCAAGAGGATATACCGGGTAAGGATTTGTATAACGGTTTGCAGATATAAGCAAAAGCTTCCTGTTTTGTTTGTTCCCGGTTTCCATAAGGCTTCCCTGTTGTTCAGGTGCAGAAGTGGCCTGACTGTACCGGGGTGTTTGCTGATGGATCGTATCAGGCAATTTCCAGAAGTCATAGTAATTAAACCATTGTAAAGGATATTTATAGACCACCGTCTCAAAAGCATCCACAAATTTTATCACTGCTGCTGCCAGTATCGCATCCCTTTTCTTCAGATTGTTTGAAAATTCGATATACTGAAGAGGGGTGGAATAAAAATGATAATGAGTATTGGTTTCCTTGACTGCAAATACGTATGCTGCAGGCACATTAAATCTTGCTGCAAGGTTTACGGGGCCCAATGGAAAAGCCGCGTGTTTACCAAGGAATTTGGTCACTACGGTCTTATTTCCTTCAATGTAACGGTCACCATGCATGGCGATGATCTCGCCTCTTGAGAACGCTACCTTGATCTCCTGGAGATGTGAATAATCTTCCCTGATAATTATAAAGTGGACATTTCGCTGAAGCACATCGGCCAGGTATCCCTTTATCTTCTGATGTTCCGCGTCATACATCAGGATGTTGATCTTTTTATCCAGCCTGACAAGCAGCTGTCCTGCAATTTCCCAGTTCCCCGCATGGCCACTGATCAGCAGGCCTCCCTTATCCATCTGCCTCAGATACTCTTCGCCTTCAAAATCGAACGTGAACTTATGCTGAAAACCGGCAATCAAGGCAAGCTTATCTACCAGTATCTGGCCAAAAACGAAATAATTCCGGTAAATGCTGATCAGGGACTTCAGCTTCCCGTAATTCATCCTTTCATGAAAGAAACGGTAAATCCATATGAAGGCTTTACCGGATGTGAACATGAAATACGAGACAACGAAAAACAGCAGGAAATAAGCGAAAGAAATTCCAAGGTTTCTGAGTGTCCAGACAAAGATTTTATAACCAAGGACTCCTCCGCGGGTTTTACCTTCCCAGGATTCCATCTTAGTTAGTTTGAATGGACGCGTTTAATAATATAGTCGTAAAAATCCTGTAAACTCTTAATATCCGCCATTTCTTCAGCCTTCATTTTCACTCCGAAATTGTGTTCAATGATGACAAACAAATCAACAAAATCAAGGCTGTCAATTTCAAGATCCTTCTTAAGATCAGCTGCGGGACTTATCTTTTCCTCTTCAATCTCAATTTCATCAACCAGCAACTGGTTTATCCTATGGATAATCTCCTCGTTTTGCATTATGAGATCTTCTAATAAAATGCAAAAGTACAAAAAATTAATGAAAATCTCAGAGAGAGGCTTTCTTAAGTACGAGTGATGAATTAGTGCCCCCGAATCCAAAGGAATTGGAAAGGAAGGCATTGATAATACGCGGGGTTGTAACAGTTGCCAGGTTCAGGCAGGATGTAGAATCATCAGGATGTTCAAAGTTTATATTCGGGGCAACGAAATCATTATTCATCATCAGGATCGAATAAACCACTTCACTTGCTCCTCCCATCCACATTTCATGTCCGGTCATTGATTTTGTACTGCTGACCAGGGGCATTTTCTTACCGAAGATCTGGTAAATGGCCAGGGCTTCATTCCCGTCGCCGGCCGGTGTTGATGTGGCATGTGCATTAATATAGTCGATGTCTCCGGCCGACATCCCTGCAGCTTTAAGTGACATCCGCATGGCCCTGGCCGGGCCGTCAATGTTTGGAAGGGAAATATGCTCCCCGTTCGATGAAAAGCCATAACCTGCAATCTCGGCAAGGATTATAGCTCCGCGCTTTTTTGCCGATTCATAGCTTTCCAGGATCACTGATGCTGCTCCGCCGCTTGGGACCAGGCCGTCACGGTCCCGGTCGAAAGGCCTTGAAGCCTTTGTTGGTTCAGACTCGCGTACAGAAAATGCATTCAAAGCGTCAAAACTTGCAGTTGATTCCGGATTGATCTCCTGGGCACCCCCGCAAATGATTATATCCTGCAGTCCCTGTTTAATCAGAAGATAGGCAATACCGATTGCATGTGAGCCGCTGGCGCAGGCGCCACTGACTGTAAAGTTGATCCCTTTAAGTTTAAAGATCACTGAGAGGTTCATCGAAACAGTCGAATTCATCGACTGGAAAATGTAACCCGAACCGATAAGCATGGTATCTTTTTCCTTGCGGAGTATATCAACAGATTCCACAACAGGTACTGCTGAACTGTCATTTCCGTAAAGGATTCCTACTTCGTGTTTATCAAGAAACAGCTGGTCAATGCCTGAATTCTTCAAAGCTTCAAGAGTGGCCATGTAGGCATATTCCCCCTGGACGGGCATCCCGACACGCATGCGGCGGTCAAGAACTCCTTTGAGAACGGGACGTTCAACCATTCCGGTGAGGGCGGAGCGGAACCCCATTTCTTTTCTTTTCGGGTCAAAAATGATCCCTGACCTGCCATGCCATAATGAATCTTTAACATCTGCAAGATTCCTGCCAATGACTGAGTATATACCCATTCCGGTGATAACGACACGGGTCATTTTTAAAAAGCGAATTGCGAATTGCGAATAGCGAATAGTATCATTTCTATGGCTTTATGTATATAATCCTCCGTTTACATTGATTACTGAACCGGTGATGTAAGAAGCATCGTCGGAGGCAAGGAACCTTACGGCTGAGGCCACTTCTTCGGGTTTGCCGAAACGTCCCATCGGGATCATAATTTTAAGCTGGGACTCATCCAGGTCTTTGGTCATATCGGTCCTGATAAAACCCGGGGCTACTGCATTTACAGTCACATTCTTTTTTGCGATCTCCTGAGCAAGGGCCTTGGTTGCAGCAATAACCCCGCCTTTTGCAGCAGAATAGTTGGCCTGGCCGGGCAAGCCTTTAATCCCGCTAAGGGAGACTACATTGATGATCCTGCCAAACTTGTTAACAAGCATGTCTTTCAAAAGGAACCTTGTGATATACAGAAAACTGTTCAGATTGGTATTCAGAACATCGGTCCATTCCTCGTTTTTCATCCACATGAGAAGCGCATCTTTCCTGATACCTGCATTATTTACCAGTACCTGGATATAACTGTCTACATTCCTGGCCTGCCAGTCGCCAAGGGCTCTTTCTGCTGCTGCCTGACTGGCAACATCAAATTGCATGATCTCACCATTGCCACCGTTTTCACGTACCATAGCCAGTGTTGACTCAGCTTCGGCAGAATTAGAATTGAAATTAATGATAATGTAGAAACCGTCTTTTGCCAGGCTAACACAGATAGCCCGTCCGATTCCACGGGATCCTCCTGTCACTAGTGCATATCTCATTCCGGAGCGATTATTCAGATTCGTACTTATTCTTCAACAGAAAACTGAGGCTTATTCTCCATAATGTATTGTACAATATTCCAGATGTCGTTATACCTGCTGGCATCCTCGGTAAACACCGGGACGATCTTCCGCAAATCCACATATTTGCTCCTGGAATATGAAGAAAGTTTATCCTTGCTATTCAGGTAATCAATAGCCTGAAGAATAGATATCATTTCAATCGCTATTACCTGATATGTGTTATCAATAACCTTTTTTGTAAGCAAGGCTGCATTGGTTCCCATACTGACAATATCCTGGTTATCGTTATTGGTGGTGATGCTGTGCAACGACATCGGATAGGATAGTGTTTGATTCTCTGCCACTGTAGAAACGGCTGTGAACTGTGCGCCCTGCATACCAAGGTTAAGCCCCAGTTTTCCAAGATTGACAAACGGAGGCAGCTTTTCATTGAGCTTAGGGTTCATAAGATAGTTCAGCTGGCGCTCGGCAAGCATTGAAAGCTTGGTGATAGCGATTTTAAGCTTATCCATTTCGAGGGCCACATAATCCCCATGGAAATTTCCGCCATGATAAACATTATGATGTTCGCCATCAATGATGGGGTTATCGCTAGTAGAATTCACTTCATTCATCAGCACATGGGTAGCATACAGAATAGTATCCTGCACCGGGCCAAGAACCTGAGGAACACAGCGGAGGGAATAATATTCCTGAACCTTATGTTTGAACACTTCAACCTCAACCGCCTTGTCGTTGTTGTATAAATGATCGGCACGCCGGCGGATAAGCTGGCTGTCTTTGAGAATGTACTTCATTGTACGCGCAACAACCCTCTGGCCGTGATGAGTTTTTGCACGGTTAAGGCCATCCGAAAAATGATCATCATATGATTCCACAATCTCCGTGATCATGGATGATGCGAGGATAGACCAGTCAACAAGATTTCTGGCATGGATCACATTGATCATTCCAATACCTGTCATAGCTGAAGTTCCGTTGATCAGCCCCAATCCCTCCCTGATATGCATGATAATGGGAGTGAGGCCTTCCTCCTTAAATACATCAGTTGCACGAAGTGTCTGACCCTTATATAAAACCTCTCCCTCACCGATGAGGTTCAGTGCCAGGTGAGCAAGTTGAACGAGATCACCACTGGCTCCAACGCCTCCATGTTCCGGAATGTATGGATTGATGTCACGGTTGATAAGTTCCTTTAAAAGATCAACAACCTCAATATGGATCCCCGATTTTGCCTGGACCAGGGAACTGATCCTTGCAAGCATGGTTGCTTTGGCGTACAAAGGGGGCAGGGGAGGACCACATCCGGCTGCATGACTGCGAATAAGGTTGTATTGAAGTTCAAGCTCCTTATTGTTATTTATCCTGAACTGGGCCATGGG
>Ga0182021_10003959_pt1 | contig 17387 bp, 16 predicted proteins | sample 612E3MmetaG_FD_120493 | JGI IMG/M metagenome (GOLD analysis project Ga0182021, IMG submission 120493) | Permafrost microbial communities from Stordalen Mire, Sweden - 612E3M metaG (Illumina Assembly) | ecosystem: Environmental > Terrestrial > Soil > Wetlands > Permafrost | place: Sweden...
TGATTCGGGAAACGCTCTTTGAGCGGAAAACGCTGATAGATATACTCACTCTCAGGCCGGAAAGGCTCCTTGCCGCCCATGAACAAGGACTGCAAGGGTCACTATTTTAACCGGACAGTAGTGATTGCAGATATTGAAACCTCCAGTATTGATTTGCCCAATAAATACTTCGATTGCATAGTGTTTAATGACATTCTAGAGCATGTCAGAGATCCTTGGAATGTTCTTAAGCGATTTAAGTCGTATCTCAAGGAAGACGGTTGTATTATCGCGTCGATTCCGAACGTGCGGTACTATAATAATGTTAAGCGTCTATTGCTTCATAAGTCATGGGATTATGAATCTTCCGGCATCTTGGATTATGGGCATCTTCGCTTTTTCACTAAGAAGAGTATCTTATCCATGTTCTATGAGTGTGGTTACACAGTAGTCAATCTCGAAGGTATTAATCCAGTGAAATTGTCTTGGCAATTGTCATTAGTAAATACGATTTTGTGTGACATATTAAGTGACATGAAATACCTACAATTCGCATGCGTAGCAAAAATCAAATAGGCTTATACTGGTGGATTGATTGATGCATAAATTGTGTCGTGCAATAGCTTATTACCTTCCTCAATTTCATCCAATCCCTGAAAACGATGCCTGGTGGGGTAAAGGTTTTACTGAGTGGACTAACACCGCCAACGCCAAGCCTCTCTTCCCGGGGCACTATCAGCCTCATGTACCCGCCGATTTAGGCTTTTACGACTTGCGAGTACCGGAGACCAGGAATGCTCAGGCGGAAATGGCGAAACGCTATGGCATTGAGGGTTTTTGTTATTATCACTACTGGTTTGCAGGAACACGTCTTCTAGAGAGGCCGTTTAATGAAGTTCTCGAAAGCCAAGAGCCCAATTTCCCATTTTGCCTTTGTTGGGCCAATGAGACTTGGACTGGCCGGTGGCATGGGTGTTCTAACCGAATTTTGATAGAACAAACCTATCCCGGAAAGAGTGATGAAGAGAGACATTTTTATACTCTTCTACCTGCTTTTTTTGATGATAGATATCTAAAATGCGATGGTAAGCCAATTTTCCTCATTTACAACCCTCAACAACTCCCGAATCCTGTGAAAATGACGGATCACTGGCGAGATTTGGCATCACGACATGGTCTTAAGGGCTTATATCTTATTGGAGTTGCAAATGATTCCTGGCAGCCTACTGATCACGGTTTTGATGCAGCAACGACCAAGAAGCCTTTTCATCCCGCCGCGATGGGAGAAATGCGCGGGACAAGAAAACTAAGAAGGCTATTTCGACAATTCTTAAAATACCCGATAGATATCTATTCCTATAAAAAGGTTTTACCTTACCTCCTAATACCAGATGCTCACAATGTGTCTATACATCCTTGCGTCATTCCAAACTGGGATAATACGCCGCGTTGCGGATTAAATGGTGTCGTACTACACGATTCTACTCCAGAACTATTTAGACGGCATTTGCGAGAGACCATTAAGCAAATAGCTCACAAACCCTTTGAACAGAGATTATTATTTATCAAATCCTGGAATGAATGGGCTGAAGGTAATCATTTAGAGCCAGACTTGCGGTTTGGCACATCTTACTTGGAAGTCATCAAACAAGAGATTTCTGTTCTATGAATCTTCTCGTTTCTATTTTAATCCCGGCCTTTAACTCAGAGAAGTGGATTAGAGATACTATCAACTCGGCGTTGGCACAGACTTACTCAAGAACTGAAATAATTATAGTCGATGACGGATCGACCGACAATACGTTGCGAATTGCAAGAGAATTTGAATCAAGACGTGTAAAGATAATATCGCAAAGTAATAGCGGTGCAAGTGCAGCGAGGAATAAAGCATTAGCGTTAGCGCAGGGAGATTATATCCAATGGCTCGATGCGGATGATCTTTTGGCGCCGGATAAAATATCAGACCAGATTAGGCCGGATAATCACCGTCTGGATGATCGCATATTACTGTCTTCTTCCTATGGAACATTCTACTACAGACAAAATAAGGCAAAATTTAAAGTTACTAAACTCTGGCATGATTTGTCACCTATCGACTGGCTGCTGACAAAGTTTACCGATAATGTTTGGATGCATCCTGCTACATGGCTTGTAAGTCGCAGACTATCTGAACTTGCTGGGCCTTGGGACGAAATGTTATCCTTTGACGATGATGGTGAATATTTTTGCAGAGTTGTTGCCGTAAGTAATGGCGTTAAGTTTGTGCCAGAGGCAAAATGTTTCTATAGGGTTGGAAACATTGATAGTTTGAGTTGGAGAAGAAATGATAAAGCCTTGGATTCTTTGTTCCTATCTACTACCTTATGTATCGATCACCTTTTGGCTTTGGAGAATACCGAAAGAACTAAAAATGCATGTTTGACCCTTCTGCAGCATAGTTTTGGCTTTTTCCCCCCCGAAGGAAGGCACTTAATAGATAAATCAAACGCACTAGCACGCAGTCTAGGGGGGAACATATTGCTTCCCAAGGAAAGTCAGCTGTTCTTCTTAACCCGTCATGTTATTGGTTGGAGATGGGCCGAGTATTTGAAAACTACACTCTGGAAGATAGAAATATCAATTTGTAAGAACTGGGATAAATATTTATATGATTTGTCTATTGGCTAAATCGATATTGAGCTTTTGGTTTTCTTTAGAATCAATAGAATCCCCTATTTTAATATTAAATCTAAACTGACCGTGTCATTTCATTGCTAATTTTAATTTACTGGTTTCAGCAAAGCATGTATAGTTCCGCGTCCTAAGGACAACAAGATGCCACCGACATTAGCTCTTATTTTATTAGCCTTCTTCTGTTTCTATGCATATCGCATCGACTACGAGAGCAGACTCACCATCTCTCCGGCCCTTTGGATTCCTACGCTGTGGATGATGCGCTGCGCCTCACGTTCTTTATCTGCGATATTCCCCGAAACATATAGCATCGATGTAGAAGGGAGTCTCCCGGATTTAGTTTTTTTTTCCATACTAATAGTCTTAGGCTTAATTGTTCTATCCAGGCGGAAGGTAAATTGGACAGAGCTTTTTTCAAGCAATGCGTGGATTTTACTGCTTTATGCACTTATGCTTGTCAGTGTGCTGTGGTCTGACACTCCTGTAATCTCCCTGAAGCGGTGGATCAGAATTGCTGGAGATTTAATCAATGTATTAGTAGTTCTGACCGAAGAAGACCCATTGAGAGCTATAACGACGATCTTCAGGCGATGCTTTATCCTACTCATCCCTCTCTCAATAGCGCTCGCAAAATATTTTCCAGACATTGGTCGGCTTCAGTCCAAAACATGGGAGGAGCCGGACATGTGGATTGGTGTCGCAACGCATAAGAACGCGCTGGCACAACTGTCTCTTTTGTCAGGATTTTACTTCATCTGGGATTTATCAAAGAATAGGGACAAAAGGAATAAACTCATAAATATTCTTTACTTACTTATGACTTTATATTTGCTTAATGGCGGCGGTACTTCCAGAAGTGTTACCTGTATAGTTCTTCTTGTTATTGCCTTGGCAATTTATGCGCTAATACTACGATACAAACATACCCCTGCCCGCATACGTTCGGTTGTGCTTGGCGCGATATTGATTGGTATTAGCTTATTATTTATTGACAAGGTGGTCCTAGATGGCGCAGTATTCAACTCTATCATTGAAATGCAGGGACGGGACCCTTCACTCACAGGTAGGACTGAGCTTTGGCGCGACGTAATAGCCCTTGGTATGAAGCGGCAGCTCTTAGGATACGGGTTTGGTGGCTTTTGGACCCCACAGCGAACAGATTACTTCAAGAACCTTCACCCATGGGGTCCTCAGCAGGCTCATGATGGATACATTGAAATTTTTATCAATGTCGGATGGGTGGGCCTTATAATTTTCATTCTTGTAGCTTTCGCAGCCCTTACGGGTGCTTTGCGGCAGTGCAAATCGGATTTCGAATATGGCCTATTCCGTCTAATCCTTCTCATAGTGGCGTTGATCCACAATTATAGTGAAAGCGGTTTCATACGGCCCACTCATTTGATTTGGTTCGTATTCCTTCTCATGGCAGTCAATTTGTGCTATGTAAAACATGATGAGCGTTTCATATACTCTTCAGGTAAAAAATTTCTTATTATCAACTCTCCTAAAGATGGCTATTTAGGTCCTAGCGTGTTGCATGAGCAATGAAATGGATCATATTAGCGTTTGTATTTGTACATATCGCAGACCGAACTTATTGAGATTGTTATTAGAAAAGCTACAATCTTTAAAGACAGATGGGCTTTTCAGCTATTCTGTTATAGTGGTTGACAACGATTATGAAAGATCGGCAAGAAATGTCATACTAGATATACAAAATCAATCTTTGATTCCTATTGAATATTATAGTGAACTACCCAAGAGTATTCCATTGACGAGAAATAGGGCTGTGCAAGCTTCCCGAGGTAATTTTATTGCCTTTATAGATGACGATGAATCCCCTGTCGACGATTGGCTGTTACATTTGTATACTGCATGTTATATATATGCGGCAGACTGCGTTCTAGGTCCTGTAAGGCCATTTTTTGAAGAAGAACCACCGAAATGGATCACTAAGGGAAAACTGTTTGAAAGACCATCTTACACTACTGGTCGTGTCCTTGATTGGGATGAAACTAGGACTGGTAATGTGCTTATGAAAAGAAGTATTTTTAATGATCCTGATAATTTGTTCAGCCCCGCATTCACACATGGTGAGGATAAAGATTTCTTTCGTAGGTTGGGGAAAAAAGGATTTACTTTTGTGTGGTGTGACGAGGCTCCTGTATATGAGACTCAACCTCCAGAACGTTTCAAACGGAATTATTTTTTTAGAAGGGCGTTACTAAGAGGTAGCATCGCTCTAAAGCACCAAGATCATAAAACAGTACCAATCCTAAAGTCAGCAATTGCATTTACTATATATACTGCCTTTTTGCCACTTCTGTTCATATTGGGGCAAACACTTTTTATGAAGTACCTTATAAAAGACTGTGACCATTTAGGAAAGCTTTTATCAGCCTGCAAGCTTGACGTGCAAAAGTTTATAGATCACCCATAGTGATAATCAAAGATTGTTTATTTGTCTAAGGAGGGAGACGTTTCATGAATTCGAATTTTATAATTAATAGCGAAGAGCGGGTCTTGGTTACGGGAGCCAACGGATTTATCGGTTCAAAAGTAGTGGAAAGTTTAATATCATATGGAGTGAAGAAAATACGTTGTTTTGTTAGACCTACGGGAAACATTACATCATTAAACAATGTGCTCGAAGGATCAGATAGCTCCAAGATTGAAATTTTTCGAGGTAATCTGCTATCGAAAGAAGATTGTCGGCGGGCAGTTGATGATGTGGCGGTTGCTTTTCATCTTGCGGCAGGCAATGAAAAGTCATTCCCGGGTTGTTTCATGAACACTGTGGTCACAACAAGGAATCTGCTCGAAGCTATTTCGAGGATACAGGGGTTTCGAAGGTTCACTAACGTAAGTTCATTTGCAGTGTATTCTAATATGAATCTCGGGAGGGGAACACTACTTGATGAAAGCTGCGAGATTGAGGATAAGTTTATGGAGAGATATGAAGCTTACTGTTTCAGTAAAGTTAAACAAGATGAGATTCTTAAAGAATACGGTGAAGCATACAATATTCCATACGTTATTGTACGGCCCGGTTCCGTTTATGGGCCGGGAACACGGCAGATTATTCCACCGCGTGTTGGAACCGGGACTTTCGGAGTTTTCATGCATATTGGGGGCCCTAACAGGCTGCCTTTCACATATGTGGATAATTGCGCTGAAGCAATGGTGCTTGCAGGCCTTACGAAAGGCGTTGACGGAGAAGTATTTAATATTGTCGACGACGATGTCCCGACCAGTAGACAATTCCTTAAACTTTATAAACGGGAAGTTGGGCATTTTAAGTCAATTTATATTCCATTTCGGCTGTTCTACTGTTTCTGCATACTCTGGGAAAAATATGCCAAATGGTCACATTTTCAGTTGGCACCCGCATTCAATCGCCGCAAGTGTGCCGCACTTTGGAAGGGGAATTCATATTCAAATGAGAAATTGAAAAAAATGCTTGGATGGGAGCCGAAGATTGCTTTTGCAAACGGTTCTAAGATGTATTTCGATTATTTGAGGAAAGTAGGTGGTTATAAATGATTAAAGTCGGCATCATCGGATGTGGAAAGCAGGCAGATGAGCATGTTTCATTGCTCCAGAGAATGCAGGACTGTGAAATTGTAGGTGTATGCGATACTGAAGAACTTATGGCGAAGCAGCTCTATCAGCGCTTCAAAATTAAGGGATTTTATAATAATCCAAAAAAGATGATAGAGATTGCCCGCCCAGATGTGATACATATTATCACGCCGCCACACAGCCATTTGGAGCTGGGTGAGATTTGCATGAAGGGTGGATGTCATGTACTCTTCGAAAAGCCTTTTACACTCAACCTTGCTGAGGCCATCAAAGTGATCGATATAGCTAAACAGACTGACCGCAAATTAACAGTTGGACACAATAATCAGTTTAGCCATATGGCAATTACAATGAGGCAGCTCATTGCTAATGGTTATCTAGGTGGAGATCCAGTCCATATGGAAAGTATGTGGGGATATGATCTGAGTGATAAGAAATTTGCGGCAGCTTTGATGGGAGATTCAACTCACTGGATCCGAAAACTTCCGGGCAAATTACTTCACAATATTATTAGTCACGGTATTGCCAGGATTGCAGAATATATCTCAAAGGAGACTCAAAGAGTAACTGTGAGGGGATTTACCAGCAATTATCTTAAAAATCAGGGTGATGGTGGGATCATTGATGAGGTAAGAGTCATTATCGAAGATGATCTGCAAAGAACCGCATATTTTACGTTTTCAACTCAAATCCGTCCTATGATTCGGCAATTTCGCATTTTCGGGCCTAAGAGGTCTCTTCTGTTGGATGATATGCATCATTCACTCGTCGAGGTGTGTTCAACGGACTATAAAAGTTATTTGAATGACTTTGTCCCTCCTGCAGTTTATGCGAAACGTTATCTGTCTAATTCATTTGGTAATATGGCGCGATTCCTCAAGCGGAACGCTCATTTCGATTCAGGTAGAAAGATACTCGTCGAATCATTCTATGAGTCTATTACTAAGAATACACCAGTGCCAATTCCATATGAAGAAATTATTTTAACCTCGAGAATCATGGACGAGATTTTTGCACAGCTTGAACGACCGGATAACCGCGGTGTTTTCGCTTCAACGTCTGTCAATTGCAGTGTTACGGCTAAGATATCATCTGAGATCAAGAACCCCCAATGAAAAAAATTTTACTTATATCAAACAGGGTTATGCACTATAGAGTGCCAGTTTACAATTACTTTCATGAAAGGTTTCGTGATTTGGGCTGGGAACTAATTGTAAGGGCAAATGAACTCCAAAAGCAGAATACTCATCCGATCGATTTCGATTTCAAGGAGATAGCGTTTGACTTTGCATTATATAAGGAAGAAATCAATCGGCTCAGACCTGATACGATAATAATTTTTCTCCATTTGAAGGATCGTATTATTTGGCCTTTGCTCTTCTGGCTCAAAATTAAGAGAATCCCTGTTATATTCTGGACGAAAGGCGGAAATCTCGATCAACCGAAGAACAAGCTCAAATATTTGCTTTTTAACACCGTCCATTCGCTGGCAGACGGACTCATTCTTTACTCCAAAAATGAAATGGATCACATCATGCCGCTGAACAGACACAAAATATCGGCGGCCCATAACACTGTCAATTTCGCCTCGTTTCCTGAAATATGTGAATCAAAAAATGAGATCAAAAAAGAGTTTGGTATCACCTTCGAAAAAGTAGTTTTATCGGTCGGCAGGATGAATAGCGATGGGGGAAGGAAGAAGATCGATCACCTTATCGAAATATTCAGGGATGTTGCAATGGAAGGCGTAGGTCTTGTCATCGTCGGGTCGGGTATCAATGACAGACTAAGAAATATGATGAATCCTAAAAATATCCTATATCTGGGCGAAGTGCATGACCCTCGACATATAAAGATCAGTAAAATTTACAAAATGGCAGATGTCTTCTCAATTCCTGGTCACATCGGGTTAGGTATTAATCAGGCTTTCTACTGGGGCCTGCCCGTGGTGACCGAAGCAGGACTTCAACCACCTGAGATTCACTATCTCATCGACGGAAGAAATGGGTTCATCGTGCCTGAAAACGATTTGGCTGCGTTAAAGGAGAAGATCTTTTATCTCCTCTCGAATCACGAGGTCAGGATGGAGTTCTCCAATAATGCGCGGGCTGATATTCTTAAGCATGCTTCAATAGAAGGGATGTTTCAGGGATTCAGGGAAGCAGTAGAAAAAGTCGCAAAATAGAATTTTCTGATTGCAAACTAACTATACAGGGGAGAACATGAAAATATCTGTTTTTGGACTCGGTTATGTCGGAGCTGTATCGGGCGCCTGTCTCGCCATGATGGGCCATCAAGTGATCGGGGTTGATCCGAACGCACTAAAGGTGGAAATGGTCAACAGGGGCGAGAGCCCCGTTATTGAAAAGGGCTTCCAGGAAGTGATGGGAGAAGTCGCTTCCAAAAAACTATTTATCGCAACAACAGACCCGAAATATGCGGTCGAAGAGACGGACCTAGCATTTATCTGTGTCGGTACACCAAGCAGAACTAATGGTAGTATCGATCTTAAATATGTAAAAAGGGTCGCGGAGCATATAGGCAGCACGTTGAAAAACAAAAAAGATTACTTCGTTGCCTGCGTACGAAGCACGGTAATGCCCGGTTCGGTTGAGGAAACTGTAATTCCGACCCTCGAAAAGACTTCAGGGAAAAAAGCGGGGCAGGATTTCGGTGTTTGCATGATACCGGAATTTCTCCGGGAAGGCAGCTCTGTTTATGATTTTTATCACCCGCCGAGGAACGTAATCGGTGAATTTGATAGAAAATCTGGTGATGTACCGGCTGAACTCTTCAAGTCGATCAAAGCGCCGCTTGTCCGGACCAAAATACGCACAGCAGAAATACTAAAATACACAGACAATTCATTCCACGCCCTAAAAATCACTTTTGCCAATGAAATCGGCAACCTATGTAAAGAACTGCATATCGATAGCCATGAGGTAATGGAGATATTCTGCATGGATCAAAAACTAAATCTGTCTTCATACTATTTAAAGCCTGGGTTTGCCTTTGGTGGTTCTTGTCTACCGAAAGATTTACGTGCATTAACCTATGAATTCAAAACTCGCGATCTTGATGCTCCGGTTCTAAATTCCATAATGGAAAGCAACCAGAAACAGATCATGAAAGTGGTAAAAAAGCTCCTTAAACACAAAGGACAATCCCTGGGCTTTCTTGGTTTAAGTTTTAAGGCCGGTACTGATGATCTGCGCGAAAGTCCGATAGTTGAACTTATCGAAGCTATGATCGGCAAGGGATTTACAATCAAAATATATGACAAATTTGTGTCACTGGCAAGACTTGTGGGCGCAAACAAGGAATATATAGAGAAAGAGATTCCACATATATCATCGCTGATGTGTTCTACCGCTCAAGAATTGATTCAGTCTTCAGATGTCATTGTGATCGGTAACCATTCGGATGAATTCAGAGAAACCCTCCTTTCATTTTCAAATCCCGGTCAGTTAATTATTGATCTAGTAAGAATTTTAAGAAATGATGATGCCATAGCGGCCGATTACGATGGTCTATGTTGGTAATACACTGAGGAGGAATATAAGACATGTCCAAATTCAAAATTCATGAAAGCATCTCCAAGGTCGAAAACTGGGTCGAATCCCATAATTATCTAAGCTATGAACCGTTCGATGGACTTTCATCTCCCCTTAGGTCGTTGGCTTTCGGCAATTTATTTTTGGAACGCCTTCTGCTTCAGCTAATCCGCCAAAGTCCGATCAATCTACGTCCTATTCTCGGAGTTAAACCCCTAGAATCAACTAAGGGCAGAGGGTATATGGCCTCAGGATATCTAACTATGTTCAAGGTAACTGGTGACAAAAGATACAAAGACAAAGCCATTGCGTGTCTCGATTGGCTAATAGAGCATAAGTCCCCCAAATTCATACACTACAGCTGGGCAAATCATTTTGCATTTGCGAGCCGCGGCGGCAAATATGAGAAGCACGATTCAATAATTGTCTGGACAGCCCTTATCGGTCAGACATTTCTTGATGCCTACGAGATTCTGAATAAGCCAAAATATCTTGAGATCGCAAAAAGCGTATGTTCCTGGATCCTGGAACTTCCCAGGGAGGAGACAACCTCCGGGTCATGCCTAAGCTACCTTGCCTTTGTACAGAGCTCCGTTCATAATTCAAACATACTCGGTGCCACAATGCTGGCGCGGACTGCCATACTGATTAATGACAAGGCGATGCTCGAAGTGGCGCGGGATGCCATAAATTACAGTTGTACTCGGCAGCTCTCCAGCGGCGCATGGTATTATGGCGAGGCAGATAACATGCACTGGATAGACAATTTCCATACAGGATACAATCTTGACAACCTGAAATGTTACATCGAATGTACTGGAGACAATACTTTCATATCTAATCTTCACCGAGGCTATGAATTCTTTAAGAATACTTTTTTCGAAAATAACGGGAGACCAAAGTATTATCACAATAGAGTTTATCCGGTTGATAGCCAGTGTGCAGCACAAGCAATCGAGACTCTAGCTAATTTTTCGGATTATGATTCAACAGCTATAGACCTTGCCTTAAAAGTAGCTAACTGGACAATAGAAAATATGCAGGACGACGAAGGCTATTTTTATTATCGCCAGTATCCGGGTGGAATCAAAGCAAAGACTCCCATGTTGCACTGGGCACAGGCTACCACATACAAGGCCTTGTCACGCTTATTATTGAAGCTGACGTAACTCCATGCAATATGTTCCTTGGAAGAAACACATTTGCTAATAACAAATACTTGAAGAATATTCGGTCAGTCTATTTTCCATGATGGCTTTACAGAAGGTGATTGAAGTTAACACTTGCATCTGCGGTGCCCCGAATTTCTAAAGCGGTGACTAGGACGCCCGAATGCCACTGCTTAAAATAGCTTATCGTCTGGGTTTCTAGGGCAACTTCAGAAACATACGTCTTGCCAAAGCGGCTTTAATGAATAAGATTTAATATTATCTTAAGGTTCTACTGTTTACGCATTAATCTAATATGTGATTATTATCACCAATACGCCGCGCTTCGTATGATATAATCTAATTGTAATAAAATAATGAGTATAGTACACTATAGATACTTGGAGGATAGGACAACATGCGTTTTGGGACTAAAATAATAACTCTTCTCTTTCTCTCTCTGTGTCTAGTCCCTCTGGCAGAATCCGCCACATATAATGCGTCATCATGTGCGGTTGTTGATATCACGATTGCGATGAACTCAGCAACAACAGGAGACACAGTCACGGTCCCGTCAGGCTCTTGTAACTGGTCAGGATCGGCTCCAACCATGAAATCTGTCGCACTTAAGGGTAATGGCGTAGACAAGACGATAATCACTGATCCTGGTTTCAGCATAGCAGTTAATAATTGGACGGTTACAGGATTCACTTTTCAGTATTCAGCTACAGCAACTGCCTTCAATATTGGGACAAATCCGTCTACGGGCTGGGCGATTAATGGAAACAGTTTTTTGGGGTATCCCGCTGGGATGGTAATGATCACTGGCAGTGCAAGTGGAACACCATCAGGTGTCTTTTCCAATAACTTTGTAACTTGTGGAAACAATTCGGATGCTCTTATCTATGTCAATGGTGACTTCGGTGGTGGCAGTAGCTTATGGGCAAATCCTTCTTATTTCGGGCAGGCAGGACATTTTGTTTTTATAGAGGATAATGAATTTCAGTGTGCGGCAACATCGACATCTTGTGCTCACGCTGTCATGTCACAATGGGGTGGATCGTATGTTTTTAGATGTAATTTAGTTGATGATCAAACCGATACTCAATCGACCTCATGGCAAAATCCGGTCGATGCTCACAACTATGGATTGGGGTCGTCTACTCCAGGATCCACAATGATGCGAGCATCAAAAGAGGTTGAAATATACGGCAATAAATTTATCCCTCGTGGTCTGGCACCTAATGGTGATTATCCTTTTGATGCTATTTGGATTAGGGGTGGGTCAGCAAGAATATTCAACAATGTGTGGGATGAGACATCGTCATCTTTCCGTTATTATAGTGGTGGTGCTATTTTTTTCAGAGAGTATCGGGCTTCCACTGCCGGAACTTATATGCAGTATCCATCTAATACCACTAATTGTGCATCAACCTCCTCTGGGTTTTGTACTGATACCAATGGCGTCTGTTGCTCAATACATGAAGGGTATCCATGTTGTGACGAAATAGGCAGAGGTCAAGATGGCTATGCAGGGGGTAGACAGCAATCCATACCAGTATATCTATGGAATAATAAAACCACTACTGGAAATAACGTTACAGTGGCTCAAGACACTAGTACTACATATGAAACTACAGTATTGCAAGCAGGAAGAGACTATATCGTTAATGCAGGAGAACCAAATGGATATATTCCATATACATACCCACATCCGTCAAGGAATTTGGGTGCAGCTACTACGTGTTTAGCTGATAGCAATTCTGCTGCTAAAACTGGAATCTTATTTACTACTGTTGGAAGGCTAGGAGCACCAATTCTACATTGATTTCGATCAGCCTATTGAAGTTGAGAATAGCAAACATGGACATATTGATCAATGAGCACGCATAAATCTACGGATATTCCGTTTAATTAAGATCGCTTCTTTTTCAGGGTGAATCGTACTCGTATATAAGCTCTATAGGATTAAAAACCCAGTTATCTGACTGCTGGAGCAGTATGGTGCCATCACATTCGTTCCCAAAAGTGATATACCTTCTTATCTCAACTAAGAAAATGTTAAAATGGTCTAGAGTGGTATGAACTAGGATAGCAGCTGCTGCATCGGTCGTACGGGGATGGTAGGAGTGCAGTGATCGGGGCATCCCGATGGATTATCTTTTCAGTCCGTATTACAACACAAAAGGGATGACTAATATTAAATATCGCTGATGGAGCGGATTTGCACCGCGTCAATTATTACAAAAATGTCAAGGAAATGTTATAAGCCAGCCGAATGAACCATGTGCATTCGGCTCAAGTGATTAGCTAGTCTATCCATATCATAGAACCTATCTCAAAATCGTCTGCGTAATATGCATATGGAAGCTAACTGTACAAAACCGAGGAAATTCTCGGCATAGTATACCCATCGAACAAGGAGTCGACGATGCCATTGAAGTCAAGCAAAGAACCTCTCTACCAGCCGTCTGCGGTGATATCGTCGCAGGTTTCGACCATCTTGAGTCGGCTGCTTCCGCCTGTTTATTTTGTGAAGCGCGATCATATCGATTCCCTGTTTACCAAGATCATCTTCCAGATCGTAGCTGTCATATGTCTTATCACCAATAAGTTTTTCAGGCTTAACCACGATCATGTAAAATTCAAAGGTCAACTGAACCAGTGTCACTTCATGATGGTTCGCAGCATGCGTGCAAACAGCTATCGGAAGGCCATTACGGTCAATAATTCCCATTATTTTCACGCCTTTGCCGCGTTTTGTTTTGCCAATTCCCTGGCCGCCGCCTTTTGCCAATGCAAACGTGGCATCTTTAAAACTCTCCGATTCATCAATATCACCTTGCTGGCGCAGGATGTTTGCAAGCTCGGTCAGAACATTACGAAGTACTTCATTTCTGCAGCATTTCTGAAACCGACGATGAACTGTTTTATAGTTGGGATAGCTCTGAGGAAGCATATGCCACTGAGCGCCTGTGTTCAGTATCCACAACACAGCTTCCAATACAGCACGAGTAGGAACCGGTTTTCTTCCTGGCCGATCATCGGGAATACTCTCTTCCGGAAAGTGTTTCCGGAGCAGCTCTCATTGCTCGTTTTTCAATCTCATGCATTATATTTTACACCAATTTAATTTTGAGATAGGTTCTAATTATTTTTTATTCCATGTTAAAACGCATAATTCATGAGGAAGTCATCTCCAGGTTATTCTCTAATATTCCCCTTTCTCTTCTGGGTAAACTGATCTTACCAAATCTAATCATTCCATATTATCACATGGTCAGCAATTCAAGAGTGAGCCATGTAGTTCACTTATATAAATACAAAAACGTTGAGCAGTTTAAACACGATTTAGATTTTCTTCTTAAAGATTACTACCCGGTCGGATTGGTTGATTTGCTTGATAATTTAAAAGAAGGTCGTATATTGCAAAGAAAGTCCATGTTGCTGACATTTGACGATGGATTCAGTGAAATGTACGATGTGGTGATGCCCATACTGTTAAACAAGGGGATTCCGGCGACTTTTTTTATAAATAGTGCTTTTATTGACAACAAGGAATTGTGTTATCTAAATAAGGCTAGTATATTGGCGGAGCAGTTTGATGGTTCGAAGTCTCTAAAGGATGAAAATAGAATCAAGCAGCTATTTTTTAGTCACACGATGTCGGCTTGTGATGTCAGGTCCGGATTGTTGTCAATCAAATACAAAGATCGAGCGATTCTAGACAAGATAGCCGAGTTAATTAATATTGATTTTAACGATTATTTAATAAGAAATAAACCCTATCTCACCACTAATCAGATTCGGTATCTGTTAGAGAACGGGTTTACCATTGGTGCCCATAGTATTGATCATCCTTTATACTCCGCCTTGCCAATACAGGACCAGTTACATCAGACAATCGAAAGCGTAAAGTATATTCGGGAGAAATTTCTTCTAAATTACGGTGTATTTGCTTTTCCTCTTTCTGATAGCAAGGTGTCGTCGAATTTCTTTGTCGAATTATTTAATACAGACATTGTGGACTTGTCTTTTGGAAATGCAGGCATGATAGATGATAGCTTCATGCTAAATTACCAGAGATTCAGCCTTGAAAAACCCTTATTGCCAGCTGAAAGAATTATGGCCATACACTCGGCAAGAAGAGTCTTTAGATGTATGAAGGGGAGCTCCACAATATTAAGGACGTAATCCCCTTTTGCAAACTTTTTATCCACTCGTTTGTGCAAAATAAGTAGGAGATTCACAATAACAGCTTAACCATTATAGTATTAGCAACCTTGTCATTGTTGACCTTGTGTGCCCTTCACACCGATCGGGGATGTGTAAATATCGAATGTATAGCGGGGTTTGCAGTCAGTGTCCTACAACCGCCTGCGTATACGCAACCAATGCGTATACGAGCGCCGCAAAGAATACCCCAAGGAAGAATCGCTCCCAATTAGACGGTGCAGAAATAGATCAAGAGGAATCAATGAAGCAGGAAGCGAGGTCTTGGCTTACTGCTTGAACTCGAATTAACAGCATTCACACCGAGGAGAATGTTAAGAATATGAAAAATAGGCACATATGCTTCATTGTTTTCAGCATAGCTACCATTGCAATTTTTTTTCCCTCCCTGCGGGATCTTTTTCGTAACTCATTTCACAACGAACTATACTCTCATATTATCCTAATCCCCTTTATCAGTGGATATTTTCTGCATGAAAAAAGGAAAGAGCTGTTCAACAATGCTGACTATTCGTTAGTCCCAGGTATCGCTGCCCTATTCTCAGGTATTGTTCTCTTATTAGTAGGCACGTCTACTGCTATTAGTCTCAACCCGAATGATTATCTATCCCTGATGACTTCCGCCGTTCTGGTCTTCTGGCTGGGCGGGATCATCTCTTTTTATGGATTAAAAACTTTCAAGACCGCCCTCTTCCCTTTATTGTTCTTGTTCCTGATGGTCCCTGTACCCGCATTTATAATGGACAGGCTCATCTATTCACTCCAAGTCTGTTCCGCCGAGACGACTTATGCCTTCTTCAAGATAGTTGGTATTCCAGTGATACGTGAGGGATTTGTCTTCAATCTGCCGGGGATCAACATCGAAGTTGCTAAAGAGTGCAGCGGCATACGTTCAACACTGTCGCTTTTCATTGTAGGCATATTATCATGCTTTCTCTTTCTCAAAAAGTGGTCCTCCAAGGGCATGCTCTTACTCCTTCTTTTCCCTCTAGCCATCTTCAAGAATGGGTTGAGGATCATTACACTTTCCCTGCTCGGCCTGTATGTCGATGAATCATGGCTGACGAACAGTAGATTGCACCATGAAGGAGGCTTCGTCTTCTTTTTGGCGGCGCTCGTGGTTTTCGGCGGAATCATCTGGCTGCTAAGAAAATGGGAATCGAAGACTGCTAAGCGAAATGCATAGTTTCCCTGTCCCAGGGATGCTATCATAATAAACTCGGTCGGCACATCGCTCTCGCCTTCCTCGCACTTCGCGTACAGGGTATTTACCCCGCACTTGACCAAGGGGTCTCCGCTCTTCGAGCTGCGACGCCCTGGACCCCGACGGCACAAGGTGTCCGCAGCAAGCTGCGGAGTATGAATGAATCATCCGTAAGAGAGCGGGCATGTAACGTATTTCTTACTGCTATTGTTTTTTTTGCTTTTTTATCGACTGCTGTTGAAACGTTTATTATCGTCTGCTATGATAAATGAATAGAGCCGCCTTCCAAAGAATTTTCCCCTTTGCCATTTTCATGCTCTTCATCAGCCTGGAGGAAGTTTTGCATTTTGCAATCGGCAGAGGCTGGATTACGACGAGCAACCATTTCTTCCTCTACCTGTACCTTGCAAAGGCCGGGCTTGTTGCCATCTCTTTAGTCCTTTTATAGAAGAATTATACCGAGGTGCGAGTTGCGGACCTCTTCAGACGGATTTCGCAGACTATCTTCTCAATTTCAATCGGTTTAGTTGTTTTTGTGCTTTGGATACATATGGATTGGTCTTTTGCAGTATTAGGAAAACCGCCGGGCTTCAATCCATCCATTGTCGAAGAAGACTCATTAAGGTATTTTCTTACTGGCTCGAGACTAATAGGAGCAGTGCTTGTGGTACCTGTGATGGAGGAGCTTTTCTGGAGGTCTTTTCTAATTAGTTTCTGTTGCGGATAGATTTAACGAGAGTTTAACGCGAAAAAAAGTCTGAACCTTTTATAATTGGTAATCGAACAAATACCGAGAATAAGGAGCAGGCTTTGCGTAGAAAAATATTGAATCAAGAATACCTATATTTCGGTGGGAAGTCAGCTGTGAAAGTGGTGCGAGAGTATTGGGCTAAATATGAAGCAATGAGTCGAATACTTGAAGCCAATCCCGGGATATTGGACATAGCGCACAGGGATTTCGACAAATCACTTTCACAGTCGGAGTATGGCAGGGGAGGTTATACATCGGAACAA
>Ga0182021_10003960_pt1 | contig 17387 bp, 12 predicted proteins | sample 612E3MmetaG_FD_120493 | JGI IMG/M metagenome (GOLD analysis project Ga0182021, IMG submission 120493) | Permafrost microbial communities from Stordalen Mire, Sweden - 612E3M metaG (Illumina Assembly) | ecosystem: Environmental > Terrestrial > Soil > Wetlands > Permafrost | place: Sweden...
CGAGGAGTTGGGCCTCTCGAAAGCGAGCATCTACCGGCTCGGAGCCCGTGGCTTGCTTCGACCGCTTCCATACCTCCGGGCAAAGCATTTCACGCGGCAGGAGGTGGATCGTTTCCTTGGCGGGCGGGCAAAATAGGTCCGCCGCAGCGGCATTGCCGCGCGCTGCGAGACCTCTCGCCGTGGGCATCCGCGCCAATCGACCTAGGCGCACTGTTTCCAGCTTGAACGCCTCGTCATTGCGCTAGTGCCATGCGCCAGCGCCAGGCTCCGGTTGATCGAGTGTAAGCTTCTGCCGAAAACGTTACACTGGGCGCGTGGATCGGGCGCAAAAGCGAGGTTCCCGCCGACGACCGGCGGCGACGCTCAGAGGTACCCCCCACCCTGGATTGCCCGGAGGACGTTCAGGACCTGCGCCTTGCCCCCAACGGTCTGACTTAGCTCCACCGGAGTACGCGACGGCAGGCCCCGATGCTCTCCACTCAGCAACCATGCCGCAGCGCTTTCAGCATCGCCATCAAATGTCTCAAGGGCCTGGTCTGCCACCTCGGCGTCGAGCTGAAATAACAAGTCGATAAGCTCCGTTGCCTTGGCGTGTTTAACTCGGGCAGCAGAAAAAATGCGACCGCGGGCACCGCTAATCATAGCCGCCTCGTATTGCAGCGCGATAATCTTGGCCGTCGCTTCGATCGCCAGATCAGACCTCGGAAGACCCATCTCAAAATCAATATCATTTGCCGCCTTCACCATCCAGTCTTGCAGCGGTTGTTTAGGTGAAGGGAACGGCTTGGAGGCTTTTTCTGGTCGCGGGCTGTCGGTCATATTTTTGGTGTTGTTGAATGTTTTTGGTGACGATCGGAAAAAGAAATCGCTTCGGTCATTTATGAAGGTCGCAGACAGCAGCGGCTGAGGATCTCAGGGGTCGCCCCGCACGGCATTCTCCTTCGTCGTTCGCGCGGTGCGGTCGGGTCCGCTGGACGGCCCCGTCATTTCTTGGGGTCATTGGGGTTTACGCAAATTGGCGGACAGTTGGACCCCGTGACCGGCACTCCGAAGGACGTGCCAGAGTAAAAGCAACCCGAGAGCGTGCCCGTAGTCGATCACGGGCGCATGCACCAGTGGCACCAACGTCCAATTCCACAGCCAGGACAAAGGCAGCGCCAACACGACGAGCCAGACGGCATTCAGGATGAGTGCTCCCGTGGCCAGCAAACCAACGATAGCGATAAAAGCTCGGTAAAACATTTTGTTCCTTTTTTGATGGGTGATTACAGATAGTACGCCGGCAGCGTCTGGAAATTATGGGCGGGGAGACCGACGCCTGATCGCCACCTCGAGCACAACCGTGCTGCAGACGTAGAAGGCGGCGCCCATCCACAGAATAATTCGCGCCATGAGCGGAAGGCGGCTTGGGCCAGAAATGCCGGCCTCAACCACCACCAGCGCGCATAGCCCCACCGCTATGCCCCGCGTTCCCCAGAGTGCCCAATGCAATTTCGATATTTTCATGATGTCCTTTCTTGAAAACGGCTCGCGGGACCCGAGGTCACCGTAACGAGCGAAGCTCGATTGCCAGAATAACGATGCCCAGCAGGTACAGCCACGCCCACTTCCGCCGGTGCTGGCGGCGGGCTTCGGCCCGCTCGGCTTTGGCCTGCGCCACCAACGCCTGGTGCCGGGCAATCAGGAGCCGGGTGTAATAGTGCCCCGCGGCAATGTACTCGGCCAATTGCTCGCGATGAAGAGCCTGTTGGATGGGGTCCCTCAGCGAATCTTCTCGTTGGTTCATGCGGAGAGATACTTGGCAGGGAAGCAATTTCCCGTCGCCGCGGTTGTGGGCACGGATCGTATTGAACTCCTGGCACTTGCTGTGCATCTCGGCTTTGGCTCGATGAGATCCCGCAGTGCGGGCAAATCCAGGATTTGGGCGATGTGCCGAGTCTCGCCGAGCCGGTGTTCAGGCTTGCTAGGCAGTAGGTTTTTTCTCATCCCCAGAGATATCCGGGCGGGCGAGCATTTGCGCCCCACCCGCGCAGCAGGCTGCGTTTACCGGGATTCCCGGGGGTTAGCGAGCCACTTGCAATCTACAACGCCGATGGCGCGGCATAATCCAAATCGGCCTACATGGATCTGTTGAATGTATATCGAATGAGAGTGCGCCCTTCCTACTTCGGGCAATTCATTCCATAACATCTTCACGAAGAAGTCTTGTCGCTAAGGAAGAGATTCTCTTCAGGTGTGTAATCAGCACCATCACTTCTTGATGATGAAAACCTCCCTCCTCCCAAAACCCACTCACGCCCGTTGGACCAAACAACTCAAGGAGCTGAAGGCCCTGAGCGTTCGCGAACCGTGGGCTTGGCTCATCGTGAATGGATGGAAGGACATTGAGAATCGGTCATGGCTTACCCACTACAGGGGCCCCCTCCTAATTCATGCCAGCATGAGCAAGGCGAGCTTGATCCAGGAAGTCTGGGATGACGTGTACGATCTAGGGGTAAAAAGACTTCCGACCGAATACACCCTCGGCGGGATCGTCGGAGTCGTGGATGTCGTCGATTGCGTGAAGAAATCGAAATCCCCGTGGCATTTCGCCGGCAACTGGGGCTGGGTACTGACGAATCCTCGAATTCTGCCATTCAGGGAATGCAAGGGAGCAGTTGGATTCTTCAAACCGAAGTTATGATCACATTCCGGGCACGACTCCGGCCTAGTGCCGGAGGAATCGTGCTACACCGATAGCTTGAGTGCTTCTGCACTGCCGATTCGGAAGGCTGAATACTTCTCTTTTAACGCCAGTAGGTGCTTGTCGTCCGTTACAAGGTAGTGGGCTTGTCCATCGATGGCGCAGAGCAAAAACACCTCGTCATCCGGATCGGTCGGGGGAAACGGGGCTGACTTGGTAACAAGTGCGACGCGGTGGAATGCGCCTAGAATATAGGCCACCATTTCCTTCGCCCGCTCGGGCGGGTGCCCCAGATCAACCAGCTTTTCGAGGTATTCGCCTACAATTTTCCCGCAGTATAGCCCCGTTTGGTGCGTCGCGATGTGGCATAGCAATTTTGACTTCACGTTGGTCGGCACCGGCGGAGTGCCCATAATCCACGCGGTCCCTCCACCCACAATCTGATTGGTGTCCAGAACGAAGCGCTCCCGTTGATCTTCAGTCATGGATTCTCGCTTCCTTCCTGGAGCATGCGATATAGAGCCTTAGCGAAGTCTTGTTGCTTCCACCCCTCCCGGCGTAGGCGCGTGGCCATTTCTACGGCCTCACGGAACAGTTTCCTGATTTCTGGACGATAGCTGGCCAATTCCGACTCATCCGGGAAACCATCCGCCGCTAGTGCCGCCACGAGCATCCAGCGGGGATCAGAGAGTGCCGCCTCCAGTTCGCTACCGATCAACCGAGCTTGCCGACGATTGCCAGACAGGCATTCCACGGTTGTTTCTACATCCCACACGATGTCCCCGGTCCATTCCGGATAGGTGCGCCCAAGCAGCTGATAGCACCGGCCAAGCCGTTTCTGGCTTACGATGTCCCGCGTCATCTGCCTGTAAAAGGCGCCGTTCAGGTCACCGCCGTCTTCATCGAGGCAGGTCAGGTACCGCCCCAGCTCCAACAACAGCCGCCGCCGTGCAGACGCCATCTGCGCGGAGACAAGCGCGCGTCGCTTTACATTCGCTTCGGTTTCGCGCTTCCGCGCCTCTTCCGAACCTGCTTTGCGTAGTTCAGCCACCGCTTGCGTCCATGAGCGTTCATTCGCGAGCCGCCCATCCCATGCGGCCACCAAGGCTTCCAATTGCTCAAACGATGTGACCTCAATCCGACCGTCAGGACCATCAAGCCAAGTCGCCCGTGCCGCCCGAAACGGCCCAGACGCGGAGGCCTCTACAACCAACGGCAGACACTCATCGCTACGCTCAAGTAACTCCGCGATCTGACGAAACCGGCCCTGCGTGACCGTTGGTGGTAATGCTTCCAGATCGGCTTCTAACGATTCCTGCGTCAACCCAACCGAGAACGCCTCGCCGATTCCCGAGACGCCGACACTGGTCATGTCGCCACTTACTGTTGCCTGTGTTCCGTCAGCCAACCTAAACAAAGCGCGTCGCACTGCATCCCGTGTGACCAGCGGCGGCAATGGCTCCGGAGGTAGTTCCGTATCCTGCGAGAAAATTTCCCGCGCGAGGATGTCGGCATCCTGATTTTGAGCCAACTCCTCCAACACCTGGGTGTCGGCCGGTTCCTGGCCGCGCAACATCTTTTGCGCCTTTGCCAAAACCGGCTGCATACGGCCGATGAAGCCCTCGAACATTTTGCACCGCGACCGTAGTACCTCGTAAACTCGTTGATCGACGCTATCTTCAAGGAAGAAATTGACGACGCGAATTTCGGTAAGCAATTGTCCGATACGATCAACGCGTCCGATGCGTTGCTCCACCTTGCTGGGGTTCCAAGGCAGGTCGTAGTTGATGACCGCCCCGGCGGCCTGGAGGTTGAGGCCTTCGCTCGCAGCGTCGGTGCAGAGTAGCACGCGGAGCTTTCGCTCCCTCAGCCGTTTCGTGATGACGTCCTTGGTTACGTTGGACCAGCGTCCATCTTCAAACAGCCTACCGCCGTCACCGCTATACGTTCCAAGGGTCGCTTGGTATCGATCCACCAAGTAATCCCGTAGATACGCCATCGTATCGACATACTCGGTAAACACGAGCACCGCTCGCCCGTCCTGCAACACCGACTTGAGCACCGAGAAAAATCGGTCACGTTTGGTGTCCTGGCCGTGCAGGCCATCGAGCGCTTGCAGCAGTTTTTGTACATCTCCATGCTCTCGCCCCGCCTGCACGGGATCAGTGGGAAATGCGGCTGAAATCTCGCCTATGTCTTCAGCATCCCCGACATCTTCTGCGGACAACCCATCGGGCAGATCTTCGGCGGGTCGCAGATCGACGGCGAATCGTTTCATTACGCGCTCCAGCCCCTCCAGCCGACGTTTGAGGCTTTGCGTGATTGCGTAGGGCGAGCTGGCCATGCGCCGCTGATAGATTGTCATCACGAATCCCTTGCCGGGACGCTCGCCTTCCAGCTCTTGAAAGCGGCGTTCAATGTAGTTCTTTAACTCCTGGTAGATTTCTCGTTCGCCAGGGGTGCAGTACGCGTAGGTGAAATCTTCGACCCTTCGATAGGCGGGGGCTTTATTGAGGATGCCGATGCGATGATATTCCCGCAGCGTGTCGCGTGTATTCCGGTGCATGCGTCGCGCGATTGGTGATGCCTTCCTCATCCAAGCGACCATCCCTGGCCTTTCCGACTTGGGAGCGAATTGGAGTTTGTTTGCCAGCGTCTGCCGGTCATCTGGCAACGGCTGTCCGTTAGGAAGTTGTTTTATCCGACCATCGGCTAGCAGAACATCCGCCGCCGCTAGCGCCGTATCCCGCTCCCACATGCCCGATTCGAACGAGGCAATGGCAGCGTAGTAGTTCTGCACCGCCTTGAATTCCGCAAGCCATGGCCCACCTTCTCCCAGCACGCCGAGTAAATCCCACGGCTCCCAGGCCTGCGTCTGCATCGGCGTCGCACTCAGCAACAGGATGCTTCGTGCTCTTTGCCGCAGTTGCAGTTGGCGCAGCAAATCCAGTAGCAGATTGGCCTGATTAAAGGCCGATTCCTTCGCTTCCTTGCGGCGTGCCGCGTGCGATTCATCCAGCAAAACCAGATCCCACGGTTCTGCGGCCAAAAGGATGCCGAGATTCGTTTCCAGCCGCGCCATCTCCCGGCTCGCGATGAGCAGGGGTTCGCGCACGGCTGCCGCGAGGCCGTCCACCATCACCTCGTGCCCGTCCGGCCAGAAGAGCGAGGACGTGCCTTGCAGGCGTGGCATGATCAGGCCGCCTTTTTCCCTCAATTCCGTCTGCCATTGCCTCAACAAGCCCGCCGGAAGCAATATCAACACGCGACGCACTCCCCGCCCAGCGAGCAAACGCCGGAGCACAAGGATGGCCTCGATGGTTTTTCCCATGCCGACCTCATCGCATAGCAAGCGTCCATCCGGCCAGGCGCTTGAGGTTTCTTCCACGACGCGCCGCTGGTGCGGCCACATCCCTACCAAAGCCGTGGAATCGCATACGGTCTCACCGTTCGGTAGGTAAGGCGATTCTACGAGGTAGCGCCATAGCATCGCCGTCCTCCTCCGCGCCGCCGGGTCGATTTCGCGTGTTACTGCCAGCGGAATCGCAGGCTCTCTCAGTGACCATTTCTCTGTATTGTCCGGCCTCGGTGGCAGTTCTTCCAAGGCGAAGGAAATCAATTTTTGCGCCACAGCATCCGGCAGCGCAAACGTCTCGATGGCAGGATGCTGATTCTCCCACATTTTCTCAAACAGACTGGTGAAATGCGCAAACCCAGACGCGTCCTCCCACGAGGTCGTCACTTCGACGTGCTCGACGTTGTATCGGAGTCCGCTCGCCGATTCATTGGCACTACCGCGAAACATGAGAGCGTCGCCCGCCGCATCGCGTACCACACCAAATTTTGAGTGCAGAATGCCGTTGCCCGTGCGCAGCACGCCGACCCGCACCTCGATCCAGCCCCGCTTGACCAAATATCCGAGCAGGCCGAGGCGGTCGCGTTCGATGGCCTCCTGAGGCGTCTTCAAACGAGTCAGGAGTAGATGCTCCAACACCGCTACGTCTCGTGCCTCCGTGAGCGCGCGCACGTCATCCCTGCTCATCTCCTCGTTGACGAGAAGCCGCACTGGCGATGGCGGACAGGTCGGCGGGGCCTCTAGGAAATGCTGCACCAACGCGCCGAACCCGCGGGCGGCAACCGCTAGCACCGAGCTAGAGAAATACGCGCAGCACCGGTCATAACGAACCGCCACACTCAATGCCGGGTTGTAGAGTTCATCCACAAGTGCGCCGTCGTGCGCTTGGAGGAAACGCCGCCAGCTACGGTCACGCAATCGTTGTAGATCAGCGGCCATGCTGGATCAGTCCTCTGACTCCTCTTCATCTTCCACTTCGATTTCGGCCTGCTCATCGCCGATCAGCGCAAGCTCGAATTGCGGCTCGGCTCGCGGCGTCCAATCCGGCGCTGCTACGCCGAAGAGCGGCTGAAGCAACGCATGCCACGCGCGGAATTCCGGGAAGAGAGCGGCGGCACTGGTCTTCTTTCCATCGTCATGGCGAACCGCTTCGGGTGCCGCGTGCACGAGCGCTTCGAGCAGACGCGCCACGATGCTACCCTTTTGCCAGTTTTGGCGACGGGATAGCTCACGTGCATTGCCGACGCCGCCCGCACCGCCGCCCGCTTCAAGATAGCGCAGGGCGAGAGCATGACAGCCATCGAGGGCCGTGCGGAAGCTCGGATCATTCGGATGCACTTTGAGTGCATCGGCTTTCTTGCGACGTTTACCAGCAATCGGTGCGCCCAGCAGATCGGCCTCCTCCTGTTCCAAGGCGCGGTCACGGCGGCGCTCCTTGACCGGCACAACCTTGATTTTGTCGCCGCTCTTTGTGACGAGTCCGGCGGCGATGAGGGTGTCCACTTCCATACCAACTGCCTTGCCGAGGAGGCTGGCTTCGTTATAACGGAATTCAGCCGCGCCTAAAACGTCCCAGCAAAGCAACGCGAACTTGCCTTCCGGTTCCACGCCTTCGAGACCGCGCTCGGCGAGTTGTTCGATGCGCCACTGGCTTACCGCTTCACTGGCTTCGTCAATCGCCGCCGACACGCCAATGAGTTCGCCGGTGTCGGTCTTTACCACGTCATAGCGCGAATATACTTCCATTGCCGGACCGAAGGAGCCCACGAGTTGGTCAACCGCGTTCAGGCCGTCGATTTTCAGGCGTTCGGCCGTCGCCCGCGCCTTCTGGCGGATTTCCGCGCGCAACTCATCGTTGTAATAACCCGTGCCTGCGCCAGCGGGACGTTTCCGCGCCACCAAAATCACTGTGCTTTGAGCCGCGTTTTTCTTGGCTTGGTGGAGTGAATGCTCGCTTTCGGTTTTCACAGGCCACGTTGCCGTGATGGTAAAACCGGCGGAAATCAGTGAAGAAAAAAGGGCCTCCCATGCCTCCTGCTTCTTGTGCGTGAACATTACTGTCAGCGCGCCGTCATCGCGTAGCACGCGTTTAGCCTCCGTGAATACTCCGCGCATTTTTTCACGGTAAAACATTTGAGCCATTTTCTTAGCGTCACCTCTTTTGCCGTTGTCAGCTCGGTGGCGAGAGAAGTTATTCACGGCCTCCTCATCCCAATCAACTAATCGGGTAGCGAACCAATCAGGTCGCGCCACACCGAAGGTTCGTTTCAGCCAGACATAAAAGAAATTGGCCAACTCCGCGTATTGAACATTATCGTCATAAGGTGGATCGACAACCACAGCGGAAATTGTCCCTGCATCAATATGCGCTAAGCTTGTTGCTGATCCAAGCGTCACCGTTGGTATCACATTCGATACTCTAGGCAATTTTGCTATACTCTCAAACGCCTCAAAGCAGTTTTCTAAAGCCCAAGCTAGGCCAGCACCAGCGCCACATGGCGCCATTTCGCCAAAGGTTGCACGGAAATTATAGCCATGTTTATCAAACACGCTACGCATGGTTCCAAATGGAGCGTTCCATGTGGCTAGAATAGCATTCCAGTTGATATACTTATCCAAAGCCAACGACAGAAGACATTGAATGGCCTCCGCTTGCTCCCCCTCGGCAGCGGATATGTCTTTATACATGTTTTTTAGTTCCTCAACTATAACCCCTAGGCCAAGAAGTTGCCTAGGGCTGAACATGTCTGCCCAAAACCTTATTCCGCCAATCTGAAGTCTATTGCCTGGCTGAACTCCCGGCGGAATCTCCTCGGTCGGAATTATACCGCGATTTTCCCAGTCTTTACGACGTAGCGCCAACTCGAGTTCTGCCTTCTTGAGCGCAGTAATATCTTCTTCGGAGGGAACTTCGAAAGCGAGGCCGTTGGGTGTTTTGACGGCAACCGCATAAAGTGCGCTGCCCATATTGCCGTTTTGCGCTTGAGCCTCGATGTAATCATTCGGGATCTTAGATCCAGTAAACAGTGAAATGCCGTCGCCACCGCCCGAAGTCGGATGAGGTGCTTCCTTTATCTTTCCTGCGCCGGTTCCTATCTCGCGAATCCTAACGGCCCAAGTGCCTTTTTCTCTATCAACAATTGGGTCAGCTACAATTCTCAGTTCACTGCCTCGGGCTTTGGATAGATGCCAGTCATGAACCAGTGGTGTGTGGTGCTGTGTGTCTGGACAGGGAATAGTGCGGGCGAATATATATGCATGAACAGAGTTAAACCCCTTCTTAGGGAAGAACGGCGACAACCGAGAGTCTATACGTTTAATTAATTCGACGCCCCAAAATCTTGCCCGCTCGGCAAGTGCCGGGCCAAAACGAAAGGGGAAATCTATGGTCGCCTCTAAAGTAGTGCATGCTACAGGATTTAACTCATTGGCGTAGGTTTTTAATCCCATGCGAGCTGACTCAAGGGGGATTGATCCCCCTCCCGACATCGGATCGATCACGGCGATTTCCTCCCCAAATAGCGTTTTCATCGCAGCTTGGGCAGCAGCCAGATCATCATCCCTTAAACCACGTTTAAATGCACGATCAGTTCCGAATCCTCCTTCCACACGAATACCCCGATCCATCGCGGCTCGAATCTTAACCAACTCTGCACCGGGACGACCAAAACCAAGAAGCCGCTCAAAGCGTTCATGGGAGAAATCGGCAGGTAATAACGAGGCAAGAATAGCCGCTCTGCTAGCTACAAGGGGTCGACGCGCCCACCATACATGAAGTCTAGCGTTTGGTGGGTTTTGACCAGTCCCGCGCTCACGCATACACTCAACGCCGATAGCGGCAGCGGGAAGCCAGTCTTCGATCAAGAGCCGGGGGCGAGTTGCAGGCATAAGGTCTAAATTAAGATTTGGGCGGTTGATCTATTCGGTGCGTTTTCTGCTCCTCTTCGAATCCTCTTCTAGCCTTTTGAATGGCCCATTCAGGTACGATAAGCACCGCAATTTCCAGATTAGACCTAAGCTTGTCGAAGCCTTGAAGTGTGGTCTTTGGCATGGCACCCGCGGGTTACTTCACCGCTTCGAGCAAGATGCGCAGCGCACGCCGAGTGCGTGCCAGCCGCCCGTTGCGCATAAGACCAAACCACCACGCCGCTTCGCCGGGATCGGAGGTTTGGAGGTGGCTGGCGCAGCGATGCAGACGGTCGGCGTTGCGCAAGCCCGAAGCCACCATCGCGAAACACGCCACTCGCGCCCCCCAGTCGAGGTCAAGTGGGTAGAATGGGCCGGGCTGTAGCGTTGATCGAGTGCGAGGCGAAAGATTGCCGCCTGCTTCCTTTGATCCTTCATGCACGGCCTGCCGAATCAAAACCGCACCCGACGCGAACGCCAACGGCGAGATCGAGGTAACGCGTGTGAGGCGTTCGTTCAACTGCTCGTCCAGCGAGCGTCGATAAAGGATGGCCGCATCACCGGCACGGCGGCGCACGACGCGTAAAGCAAAAGAGGCTTGCCGAATCTTCATGGTGGCTAGGCCGTAGGTTTGTCGAAGACGCCGGTGGGCTTCACATCGGCCGATGCACTCTGCTGGAGGTTTTCCAGCGAAGCGTGCAAACCAGCACGGCCGCCCTTGAATTCGAGGGAGACGGTCGCCTCGTAGTTGCAGCCATCGGACAGAGAATTAAAGAGCGTCTGCGCGATTTGGAGGGGCTTGGTTGGATGGTTCAATTTCAGGCGGTCGGCGGAGAAATTGACCGAGCCGCCGTCCTTGGCATCACCGTTAATGCTTACGCTGACAGTGAGTGAGTCGGCGCCGAGCGGCTGAGCGAGCGTTGCCAATGTGGCTGCTACCGCTGGCGCGGGCGCACGCAATTCGAGTTTCAGTAGCGGGCGAAGTTTGGCGTAGCCGAGAATGGCCGTCCAACTCGTGCCTGTAACTTGGCTTGGCGGAGGCGGAGGCGGAGGCGGCGTTCCGTCGCCCCCGGAATACGGCGTACTACCACTGGCAGAATCGGGCTGATCCTCCGCAGTCCACGATGCCGCCGAGTTGGAGTTGGCCAGCGTCACCAGCACGGCGTCATCCAACGAGAAAGTAGAGGAGAGTTTGTTCGTTGACCGGCGACGATGTCCGGGCACGCCTTCCACGCTGCCGTGGTTATCGAAGGCGCAGCCATCGGCAAAGCGCACGACAACTTTGCCCGTTTCGACAGCCTTCAAGATTGTCGAGCGAACGACATCGGCATCCGGAATCAGGCGAAGACCGGGAGCGCTGAGAACACGCTCATGCACCGCCTTGGCCGTGTAGGCATCGGGCTGGCCGGGCACAGGCGTTGCACCGGGCAGTACCTTCGCGACGAACAGATCGGCATCAATGGCGTCGGTGGATTTATGAAGTAGCTTCTTTTCTTCGAGGAATCGGCGCAGCCCTGCCTGCCCGTTCGGCCGCTGCATCACCTGCGCTTCTGGCACCATGTATTGCTCTTCGAGCTGAAGCGTGCCGCGTCCGGCAAGGACCACCTGATCAAACGCGCGGTAGCTATGCAGGAAGAATTGCTTCCGCAAGTCGGGTTCGATGCGTTCGATTTGTTCAAGCACCTGCTTTCCCGCGCTTCCGGTACCGTGCTCTTTCTTGATTTTCTCAGCCGCGATCAAGCGTTGCGCCCTCTCGACGGCTGCGACCCACTTCACGTCCGAGGGCGCAATCGCAGCCAAGGCATTCTTGAAACCACGCGGGATGGGTGCCGTTGGGTCGCGATCATCGCTAAACGTGACCACAGCGATTGCAGTCTTGGTGTCGCCGCACAGCGCGAGCTGGAGGTCGGCGGATTCCGTTACGTAGCTCGCGTGCGCAGGCCACGGCGCGAGTTTGAAAATCGAACCACCGAAATACTGCTGCACTTCAGCACGAACACGAATTGCTGCGTCGTCGGGGTCTACCTTGTTCCGCATTTCGTCAATCTGACGCGTGATGTTTGGTTCATAACGGAATTGCACGCCGTCCCCACCGGGACGCGGGTAGGTGTGCCAGCACACTCCAATGAGCCGGTCGAGTGCTTCCCCTGGTTCAGGACCGGCGTCCTCTGGCCGAAGAATTGCGAGAGCCAGCTCAGGCGCGTCGAATCCGCCGGACGAGTTAGCGGTATCGAGACTTTCGAGTAGCACGGCGGATGCAGCGCGGGTATGAACCCCACGGTTACCGCCGTCCAAGTCAATCGCGTGGCCTTCGATGTCAGCCTTGATTGCGGCAGAAAACCTGTCGCGTTGCAGGCGTTCGAGAAGATCGGATCTGATATCTTTATCCGACCAGTTGACTTCACCGGCAGAAATCAACTCGCAGTCGGCCTTCTGATTCCAAACGGAGCGAATGATGCGTGCAAAAAGCCGCAGCACACCGCGACTCTTCTGGAAACTGTCCATTGCGCCGAGTCGTTCCTCGGCAGTCTTGAGCAGGCGCGGATGGAAAGGATAGCAATCGGCGATAGATTTCTTGTAGCCAGGTGACGTTGGCGGAATAGATCCTCCGGTAGGCAGAAGACGGCTGTCAGTGGCGGCGACCCGGACGTAGAGGTCGGAGTAAGTCTGTGCAACCCTCTGAGCCGCCGCCTTATCAACGGAGCCGAATAGCCGCCGCACGATGACCTTGGCTGACTCGTCCCCGATGGGGTCGATGCTGGTCATCTTACGCCCGAAAATCTCTTCGAGGTTCTTTGCACACGAGGCCAATTCAGCAGCGATGCGTTGTGATTGCCGCGAGTAGACCGCCTGTTGTCCGGGGTCGGTCAGAACGAGTACGGTTTGCGGCCTGTTGCTGACCACGGACGTTAGAAGATTTAGGAAACCCAAGAGGTTTCCTTGGCCTCGCTCTGAGAGCTTCGCCATGTAGATGACCAACTCATCGATTAGAAAAAGAATCGGACCTGATGGCAGCACCGCCTCGATTTGCTTGGCGTTTGGAGAGCCTTCCGGATTGTCGGCAGCTCCCAAGCTAGCCAAGGCCTTGGCCCCTCCGCCGTGCGGCGAGACCGCCTCTCCCATAAGATAGAATAGCTCGCCCCAGAGGCTCTTGGGCGAGGCATCGGGGTAAGAGTTGAAGTCCGGCACTCCCGCCTTGCCGCAATCCATCGCAATCGTGGTCACCTTTGCTGGGCGACCGGACACTGCGAGGACATCGCTCCCAAGGGAGCCCGCGCCGACGTTTTGTCCGAGGTGCCAAAGCGTCATCAGTGTGTGCGTCTTCCCGCCGCCGAAACCCGTGCTGAGACGAAGCGTCAACCCGGTTTCCTTGGTGTCGGCGAGCCTTCCAAAGACAATTTTCGCAACATCTTTCAGGTTCTGCGCTGGGTGAGTGTTTCCGAAGAATTTTCCTGCGTCGGCGTAAACGTCGGGTGCGCGACCGGCAACGAGGTCACCGAAATCGGCGGCAAAAATCGCGTCATTCAACTCACCTTGGCGGACTTCGATACGAGGCTGGCATGCAGAAAAGATGCTCATGGAATATGTCAGATGAATTACGAGCCGAGAGAGTTAGTGCGGGGGCATTCCCTTATGGCCAATCATTGGACCAACTGCGCATTTGAGCGGTCCGCGCCACAGGAAGCAAGAGCGGCCTAGGAAGGGTTCGTAACAGCGGCATTGTCGATTCGGTGGATTGCCTCAGGTGTGAAATCTTCCTCCTGATTTTTGCACGGCGGTCTTCACCATGAGATTCAACTCAGCAACGAACTTGCTCGCGGTCTCGTTCCCAGCCTGGCCAGGAATTGGTGCAGCTTCACTGTAAATGCCGTCGATATCCCGGGCACGGTCGAATGTCGACCCTGTGCCGCGGTGCGAGTAGGCAGCCACCCATTCCTTCACGCGGTCACGAAACAGGCGCTGGGTTCCAAGGCCATGAAGTTCGCTGAAAACCTGGACTGCAATATCGTTCGCGACCTGGCGTTTCATCTCCTCTGGCGCGTTCTCCGGCTCCCACTTGACGGGAGATGCGAGAAAAACGCTGATGTGTTCCATCAGCCGGGCGATGAAATCGGCGACTGGGCGCATCGAAGAATATTCAATCTCGCCAAGCTCTGCGAACCGCCGAGACAGCGCCTTGATTCGGGTCCAGTGTTCCGGCGAGACATTGGAAGAAGACGGGAGCCGCAGTCTGGCCCGCCAGGGCTCCCGAAATTCCGCCATCGCTTGGGGAATGCACAGGATGAGGTTCGTGACGTCGTAGACGGGAGTCGCGCTCGTTGGCTCGGGCGGAATTATGGTCTTCTGAATCGCCACCACCAAACCATTCAGCTCCGACCGGGTCAGGTGGGCCGACTCCTTGATTGGATCCTGAATACTGGAGACGAAGAATACTCGGTCAACGACTGTTCGGCTGAGGGCATTCTCGGCAGTGCGCCCCAACACCTCGCGAACGCTTCCGATTGCGTTCTGTAACGACCGGAAGACATGCTGCTTTTTTGATTTCACGTTCGGGAGGTTGTCGCCCTTCACGGCATCAAAGTGCGTGAAACAGACGATGAGCTTTTTCTCGTGACCGCTGGCCGCGAGCGTTCTCAGCAGCGCTTGCGGGCCGGCCTGCATCGGCTGCTCGGCACTGTCGACGAGGACAACGGCATCCACGTCACGCAGCCGCTCAGTGATGCTCGTGGAAATACTGGCGCTTGAATCAGGCGTGTGACCAAGCCCCTCACCATCTATCAGCACGAGTTTGCAGTCCGCTGCTGGCAACCAGGCCGGTTTGAAGGGGCCCTGCACGCGAATCCCTTCGACCAAAGGAGTAAGCAGTTTCCCGAAATTAGGAGCATAGTTGCTCGAGAAGCGGTTCACAGTCTGGATAAATTCCGCGCGGTCGTTGGTTTGAAACTGCCAGAGAAGTGGCCACTCATTGCGGTCGCGTCTGAAGCCCTCGGCGCTAAGCCCATCGAAGCGCGTTTCGACCGCGTCGAATATTTCGTCGACGATCTGATGAAATTCTTCCCTCTGCCGTAATTCATCCTCGAACAGTTCCTGAAAAGCATCGAGTTCCTTTCTTTCCAGCCGACCTAGGTCGACTCCTAGTTGGTGCTCCAAGGCGCTCGCAGTAGCGCCTGCGACCGTCTCAATACGGCCGACATAATTGAGTATTTGGGCCGACATCATATCTCTTTCAGCCGGCGTCACGTCTGCTAGTTCTCCTTTATCAGACTCCGCCACATCTTCATCAGTATCGGAGATCTCAACTTCGCCATTTTTTAGGCTCCCCAGAAGATAACTCAGCCGGAAACGTTGTTCGCTGTGTTCCAGAAGCCGAGCAGCGGGACTGGTCAACTCCCCCTTTTCAAAGACGTGCGCCGTAGCCGCGCCCAATGCGCTTTCATCGATCAGCAACCTGACCTGTTCGCGTGGAAGAAAAGTCACAACCGCCTTGAACGGGCCATTAGCCATTATGATCTCGATATCGCATACCGTGGTCTTCGCCGTGGAGGTGGACGGAAACCGTTCAGTTGACGGATCCGTTCCGATGATCTGTCGCACCAGTGTCGTCTTGCCGACTCCGGTTACCCCAAGGAAGCGCGCCCGAGCGTAGCCGTCGTCTGGGCCAGGGATGCGAATATACTCATCACGAAGCACCCACGTGTCGTGGGCGGCCGGCAGGAGGTCGTCGTAAAACGCTCTCACGATTCTTTGGTCAAACAAACTCTCCGCTTTTGATTTTGCCGACGGCGTCCAGAACGCCGGGTCGTCGAGGAGCTGATTCATTTGGTCCACCAAAACCTGTGCGTCTGCCGATATCTTGGTGCCTAGGCTGCGGCGTACCCTCACCGGGCTTCCATCGGGGTTTTTACGGACAGGGTGTCGAAAGATGATGCAAAGTCCGCTCCGCCCTTGTTCACTGCTCAACGTAGCTTTGTATTTGGTCGTGCTCATGATTTGTGTTGTTCCTTGTTGTTCCGGAACACAAGCGACACCGCGACAGCTTGTCAACAAAAATGCGGTACAACGCGGAACACGTTCTATATTTAGGATATACTAATTTCGTTCATGGTAATTCGCTGTTGATCCGTTTCTAGAAGGCTGGCGCGCCGTTGCTGCAGTGTTAGCGGCGGCCGCCTTCGGCCAATGTCCCGTTGCGGAAAAACAGGGCATTCGCTGCTACGACCGGATCTAAGACCGGTATGCTCGCGAGTAACGCGACAGCGTTCCCACAAAAGGCCACGGGCTGAGCTGAAAGGCCACTCTGCGCCGAGTATCCCGGCGCGTGTCCACGAAAAGCCCCGCCCTCCGATGGTTGGGGCTTTTCGCAACGCCTTTCCAAATCTCAAGCCCCCATGAATTCCCCGCAACCTGACTCTGACAAATCCCTGGAATCACTCCAACCAACCGCGCGCACGTACCGGACACTGGTCGTCTTGTGGCTGTGCTTCGCCGTTTTGGCGTGGCTAATCGATCTGGCGTTACGTTGACTGTCGCCCGTGAAACCGACACCCGAGCCTAAGGGACCGGAAAACGCACGGCGGACGCCTTGGGGTGCGCTGTTCAGCTTGTGGCTGGCCTTCGCTGTCCTCGCGTGGCTTTGGAGTTTGGCGAAGAGGTAAACACTAGGCGACGAGGGTACCCGCTTTCGCAAGTTCATGTCCTGAATACATCCCAAGGAACGACGTATCCCAGCGCCTTGCACGTGTCGTACAATATGTAGCGGTCTGGTTTTCGTATTACGTTGCCCGCAACGTCGGGCATGATTTTATACGGACCGTCGGCAGACAAACCCAGAGCAACATTGGCGCGGATCATGCACTCGGAGAACAAGCCCTCTTTCTCAACACGTAATAGCCCGCGGTCGCCCCCGAAATAGCAAAGGGGTTCGGCTTTTGCCTCTGGGCGATATCCGTATATTCCGAAAAATCGGCCCGGGGTCAGCCGGTTTTGCGTGCGACAGTGATCTTCGTAGGCCTGGAGGAGTGCGCTGTCGCTGAGGTGCTTGGCGCCCTTGGCGAATTCCTCGATCAGCATGGGGGCCCGAAGTGCGTCAAGGAAGCCGATCTCCTCTGCCAGATCCGGCCGAAATTTGAACGCGGGACACGAGCTTAGATCTAAGGCCATTGGCATTTGATCCAGAGATACTCGGGCGGGACCAAATTCCTCCGAGCGAGAGGCGGTGCGGCTCACCTCGCTGGAAGCGATGCGGGCTCAACTTCACCAGTAGTGTAGAGTTTGGTGTAGAGTTGTGGCCTAAAACAGCGCAAGCGCCTTATATTAAGGCGGCTCTTCATCAAAGAATGGGGACATGGGGCAGTTGAACCGCCACCATGTCCCCGATGATGATAGAACTAACACTGCCTGGATACCGCATCATCCGGGTGGAGAGCAATCATGAGATGCGAG
>Ga0182021_10003961_pt1 | contig 17384 bp, 11 predicted proteins | sample 612E3MmetaG_FD_120493 | JGI IMG/M metagenome (GOLD analysis project Ga0182021, IMG submission 120493) | Permafrost microbial communities from Stordalen Mire, Sweden - 612E3M metaG (Illumina Assembly) | ecosystem: Environmental > Terrestrial > Soil > Wetlands > Permafrost | place: Sweden...
CACGCGCTCGATCAACACTGTCGAGCGCGACACCTCCAGCCAGGCCGGCGTGCCCGACGCCTACTGGCTGCACGACACCACCGGCAAGAAGATCGAAGTGTGGCCGGGCGCCTGGCGCCTGAACCTGACCAAGCCTGAAGTGGCCGCCATGCAGGCCCAGTACGCCTACCAGCAACTGGTCGACGCCGATTTCACGGTCGACGGCTGCTTCTTCGACAATTTCTTCACCAGTCAGTCCTGGGTCAAGCAGGACTTCCACGGCAACCCGGTTTCGGTCGACGCCAACGATGACGGCCAGCCTGACGATCCGGCGTGGCTGGACGCTGCCTGGAAGAAGGGCGTTTACGACGAGCTGCGCGCCTTTCGCAAGTGGATGCCCTGGGCCATCGTGACCGGGCACTTGCCCCGACCGCCCGATGCCGAGCTGGGCCAGATCTTCAACGGCGACAGCTTCGGCTTCATCGTGCCCGAGGTGCGCGAGGGCCTGAACCCGTTCGCCGATTTCTGGGGCATGTACCAACCTTGGTACACCCTGGGACAGAAGCCGGTGGTCACCATGATCGAGGCCGCGCCGCCCATGCAGATCGGCTACGGCTACGGCTACGACCCATTGAATACCATCCCGGCCTCGACGCTGGAATTCGCGCGCGGCGACTGGCCGAACATGCGCTTCGGGCTGGGCGTGACCCTGATGAACGACGGCTACTTCGCCTACGAGTACGGCGACACCTATCACGGCAACGATTGGTGGTACGACGAGCTGGACTTCGATTTGGGCCAGCCCTGCGGCGCGGCCCAGCGCGTGGCCTTGCCCGGCGCGGTTGCCAGCGACCATGTCAGCGATGGCGGCTTCGAGAACGCGGCGCTGGCGCCGTGGACGACCTGGGTCAACACCGACGTGGGCGCAGCCGCCACCTTCCAGCTGGAATCCAGCGACGCGGCCGAGGGACAGCAGGCCCTGCGCGCCGACGTGAGCAACGCAGGCCAGGGTGTGGACTGGCACATCGCTGTCCAGCACCGCGACATCTCAATCGTTCAAGGGCAGAGCTACGACGTGGTGTTTTGGGCCAAGGGGTCGGCCAGCCAACCGATTTCCATCGGTCTGCAGAAGCAAGTGGCCAACTGGGACAACTACGGTCTGTGGCAACAGGTGACGCTGACGCCGCAGTGGACGAAGGTTCAGCTCACCTTCGAGGCCAGCGTCAGTGCTGCCGACGGCGAGCTGGGATTCTCCATCGGAGCCGTCGTGGGGACCGTGTGGCTGGACGGCGTGCACATCACCGAGCACCCAGCCGACGTGTTCACGCGGGCATTCACAAACGGTCTGGCGGTCTTGAACGGCACGCGTGATCGGCAAACCGTCAGTGTGGGCAGCGGTCTCGCGCGCCTTTCCGGCACACAAGCCCCGCGCACCTTCCTGATCGTCGACGATTCCAGTGCCGCATTCAGCAGCACCGGCCCCTGGCAGAGCTGTGACTACGACAGCGGTGACTGGACCGCCACCGGTCCCTTCTTCCACAACTGGCGGCCCGGCTGTCACGAGCTGACGAGCGGCACGGGCGACGCCACCTGGGCTCTCGACATACGCGCTGACGACACCTACAGCATCGACGCCTGGTGGGCCGCAGCGCCCGGGCAGGCGGGCTGGACCAAGCAGGCCGTGTTCGAAGTGATGGTGGGCAGTACCGTGCTGGCCAGCGCCACGCTTGACCAGAGCGCGACCGGCGACCAGTGGCACCGCGTGGCCAGCGTGGCCTTGCGCGCCGCCGACCACACCGTGGTGCGTGTACGCAACGCCGCCGCGGGAACGCTGATGGCCGACGCGCTCCTGCTGCAATCAACCGCGCGCTACAACGACGGCTCGGCTGCGTCCAGTGTCGATTTGGATGCGATGGACGCCATCGTGCTGCGCCGGACCGGTGCCGCCGGATGTCCGTAGCCTGAGCTGGGCTACAGCCGATCTTCGATCATTTTCTGGTAGGAAGCTGCGAAATTTGTGGGGACTTCAATCAGGGAGTCGTACTTCACGCCTGCTGGCACGAAGATCAGCACGCCATCGGGATCGAGGCGGTCGCCTTCGACATCGTCGGCCCGATCGAAGTCGATGACCTTGACAGGGGCGGCCGACGGCGAGGGCGGCCCCTGAACTGGGGCCTTAGGCTGCAGGCGCGCTCGGGGCTCGTCGGGAGTCGCGGCGCTGGGCGCCGTAGCCCGTGACTGGCTTGTCTCGCTCCGCAGGCTGCCGACTTGAGCGAATCGGCGACTGTGTTCCACAGTCGGCACCGTGGGCCGCACATCCCATGATGCGGTCGAGCGCGACGGGAGTTGCACAGCGACCACGGCCGCGGCAAGTACCGGAACCAGCGCCAGGCTGCCGGCCTTGGCGCCCATGTCCACGAAGAGGGGCGGAAACAGCGCGCGCAACCCGCCCAGCATGTCGCGCAGGCGGCGCAGACTGCGGTGGATGCGCGTGCGCACGGTGGCGGGCGCGACGCCCAGGCGACCGGCGGTTGACTCGGCACTCATGCCGCCGTAGTAGCGCGAGAGAAGGGCGCGGCGCAGATCGCGAGGCAGCTGGGCCAGCGACTGGCGCACGAGCTGTCGTCGCTCTCCGGCCAGGGCCGCTTCCTCGGGCGTGCCGTCGCTGGAAAGCGCGGAGAAGTCATCCAGGTCCAGCGGCGCCGGTTTCTGGCGACGCCAGCGATCGACGAGCAGGTTGCGAAACACGCGTTCGAGCCAGGGTTCCATGCGGCCGTCCGGCGCGGGCGAGCCGACCACGCGCAGAATCGCCTCCGAGCCCAGATCCTGCGCGGCCTCGAGGCCGATGCGGCCTGCGTGCCGGCATGCGAGCAACTGGCCGTGTTGCAGAAGCGCTTTGCCGTCCAGGATGGTCATGGTCGTCACCTCCTGTCTGGATCAACGCCCCTCCAGTCTGATCGTTCCCCTGTCAGCTACGATTGTACGCCTTCTCATGCGAACTGGCGCTTGAGGATGCTGTGCTCAGGTGTATTATTGGCGCATGGCGTCTGTGTTCGGTTGTGCGCGTCTCGTGTTTGCTTGCACCGTGGTCGTCAACCTGGCGACTTGCCAGAAGCCCAGTGCCGCCCCCAAACCGGCCCCGATTCCGGGCCTGGATCCGGGCGGCCCGGCGCGCGCGGTGCCGGCGGTGTTCGTGCGCGAGAGCCTGGCCGCCACCCGAGAGGCGCTGCAAAGTGCGTATCGCCTGTCGCTTGATAGGCGCATGGTTGAGGCCGTGGCGGTCACAGCCGCCCTGGTCGGCGCGCCGCTGGCACAGCTTCCGTCTGCCACGTGGAAGAACGGTTGGCAGATACGGGCAGGTGCAGTCGAGGTTGGCTCTCTGGCGGAGTTGCCCGATTTCGACGAGGCCCATGCCCTATTGGTGGCGTGGGCCCGTCGACAGCTTGCCGCCCATCCCATCATCCGGGATACGGCGCCGAGCGATTCGGCCGAGCTTCTCTTCGACGAGGCAGCGGTGCGCGCCACGCGTCTGGGTGCCAAGCTGTGGGGGCAGCCGGCCCAGCGCGCGCAGGGGATTCACCATCTGAGCGTGGGCCTGGTGTCCTTGGCTTTCCAGGTGCTCGACGCCATGCAGGCCGCTGACCGCTTGCTGGCAGCGGCCTGGGCGGCCACCGCGCTCGACGAGGCCCTCGGACGCGCGCAGAACGCGCAGCGAGGTCTGCTCGCCTTCGCGCTGGGCTACCGGGGTGCAGCCCAGCGCATGGCCGCGCAGATGGCCAAGACGAGCTCCGCGCGCGCTTACCTGTTGTCTGATGACGCGCGTCTGGAGGCGTTGGCGGCAGAATCCGCGAGCGACACCACCGCCCGCTTCTTGTGGATGCGGCGCTTGCTGCTCAGTCGACGTTACGACGAGGCCCAGCGCTGGGAGCAGGCACGGCTTGCGGACTATGCCGCCGCCGTGCCCGTGGTGCTGGCAAAAGTCGTGTGGGGCGACTTCAAGTTGCGACGATCGCTGGCGGGCAACGCGCCGGCCCTTGTCCTGCTGTCCGCGTTCCGCGACTCGGGCGGATCACGGGCCGAGCAGGCGGTCAGAGCACGCGCGCTGCCCAGTGACCCCGAACAGACCATCCTCGGCCGGCTTGGCGTCGAGCCTGGCAAGGCCCTTCCGGCCTTCGACGAGGCGGTGTCGTCCATGGCCGGCTCCAAGACGGACCCGGTCGCAGATGCGGTCGGGGCCTATTACCGAGGGTCCATGTTCACCGCGCTGCGGTCCAAGGGTCGCGACTATCTGCACACCCTGGCCTCGAATCCGGCGTCGGCGTCGTTCGCTCGCTCACTGGCCACAGATGCCGGGCCGACGGCGAGCACTTTCAAACGCTGGTTCGACTACCTGGTGGCGTCCGATTCCGGGCAAGACGTGACGGGGAAGCTGCTCGAGAATGTTCAGGCGTTGCCCGGCATAGGCGGGCTAGCCCTCACCGATGTCTTCTACGAGATCCAGAACCGGATCGACTGGGCGAACCCGGCGACCTATGCAGCGGCCCGGGCCGTGGTGTCTCGCCTCGATACCCGCCCGGCCGACCGTGTCCTTGCCGGTGACATTGCGAAGAAGTTGCCCGACTTGCGCATGCTCGAACGCATGTACCGGAGCGTGACAGAGGTTGCGCCGGGGGCGTTTCCCGGCGTCCACGAGTTCCTGGCCACGCACACGGGTGATCCGGCCCTGATCGACGCCGCGCTGGCGCTCCCACAACTGGACGCCTGCGGCCGTATCCGGCTTCTGGAGACTCGCGTGAAGCTGGGCCTTGCCCCGCTCGCCACGGCCCTGCGCGAGATGGAGGCAGCGGCCGCACGCGACACGGGAAGCGCGGACGCGCTTGCCTGCCTCATGGACGTTCTCCATACCAACCAACGCCACGCGGACATCGTGCGGCTGGCGCGCGCGTGGCTGGACCGTCATCCCGACCCGCGCGGGCTAGACGGCGTCACCGTGCGCAGATATCTCGCACAGGCGTTGCAGAGGCTGGGCAAGAACCAGGAAGCTCTGCGCGCCATCGAGCCGGCCGTGAGCAGCGGTCAGGGCGGTGCCATGCGGGAGGCTGCCATGCTCTACGCGATCACGGGACAGGCAGAGAAGGCGCAGGCCATGGCCGAAGCAGCCGCCGCGCGCTATCCTGGTATCGGAGCCACCACTGCCCTGGCCGAGGTCGCGTGGCGCCTGGGCAAGCCGGCCGATGCTGCCCGGATTCTGAAGCAGAGCACTTTGCGCACCCTCGACTACCACGGCGCCGTGGCCCGGTGTTTCGTGAATGTGTTCGTGCAAGACAAGACTCCTGGCATCGAGGCAGCCATGCAAGAGATCCTCAAGGCCGGTCTGGGGAACGACGCCCAGGCCGCGTTCATCGAGGCTCTGGGCAAAAGCGATGCGAAACTGGCCGTCGCGTTCATGGAAAAGCTGACCGAGCCCAATGCGCGCATGCTGGCCACCATCCGCAATTTCGATGTGGTACGCGCGGCGAAAGGGGACGCGGCGGCCGAGGCGTGGGGGCGAGAACGGCTTGCCGGCGCGCCGGGCCAGATTGCGGCGCGCGCGATCGCGGACCACCAAGAGGAGCCGCTCTGGCTGCTCGACGAGCCGGGACCGGGCGAGGCCCGCGACGTGCTGTGGCTTTTCCGAGCCGTGGCCGCGCAGTGGCACTCGCCCTCGCGTCACCTGGAGACGCTCAAGCAGCACTTCGCCTTGCCTGGAGATGCGCGCTACTATCTGCTCGGCCGGGCGGTCATGGGCCTGGAAGACGAGGCGGCCGGCACCGCTCTGCGCGGAACCACCCCGAGTCAGTCGTGCGAGGTGGCCTTCTACCTCGGTGCGCGCGCCCAGGGGCTGGGCAAGTTGGACGAAGCGCACGACTGGTACCGCGCCGCCATCGAGACGTCGTTGCCAGGCGAGAGCGAATACCGATTCGCTCTTGCCCAGTTGACCATCTGGTCCGTTCAGGGCAAGTCCCTGGCGCGCCTGGCGAAAGAGGGATCGCCCTGAAGTGGCCGCGGGACGAGGCAATCGCAAGAGAAGGGAGACCGCGCTGATCAAAATGTGAGACTGCGGCAGCCGGCCAGGCCGTTGCTTCGCTGTTGGTTGACCTTGACCATTCCATCGGACATCCTCCCGCGCGCTGCGGGCCATGGACCATCGTGCCCTGCTGTGCCGAGGTTTCGCTGACGGACCACGGCGGCACTATAACCAGGACTACCGAAAATGAAGCGCGAGGACTGCATCTGTTTTAGCGGCGCCGCAACTGGCGCCGAGGCGACGTTCGGGGCCGCGGCGGAACGCTACGGCATCGACGAAGTGAATTTCACCTTTGAGGGACACAACCCCGCGCGCCAACGCGGCCGACGCGTGCTGACCCGGGCCGAATTGCGCCACGGCGATGTCAGCCTCGGCTACCTCAGCAAGCTCATGCACCGCAAGTATCCCGACACCCCCATCTTCCGCAGCATTCTGCAGACCATCTGGCACCAGGTGCAGAACGGGCAGGAGATCTTCGTCGTCGGAAAGATCAATCAGGACGACACCGTGACCGGCGGCACGGGCATCGCCGCCGAGTACGCGCGCATGTTCAACAAGCCGGTTTACGTGTTCGACCAAGTGCGCTCCGCGTGGTTCCGCTGGAGTGGCGAAGTCTGGGAAGGCGCAGCCGACCCCATCATTCGCCAGCCCCTGTTCTGTGGAACGGGCACGCGCTTTCTTGAGGCGAATGGGCGTGCCGCCATCGACGCCCTGTTCGCCCGCAGTTTCGGCTAGCTCGGGTATCCACGATTCGAGGTATTGACACGGACCGACCTCCACGCTCAAATGAGCGACTGAAAATGGTTGTTCCCCACGCTGCCAGGACGATGGCAACTTCGTTGCGGCCCCGGCTGCGCGGGGTGCTAGCAGGAGCACTGGCCTGCGCATTCCTGCTGGCAACCGTCCCAGCCCGTGCGCAACAGGCGGCTACGCAAGAGACTCAGGCCTCCAGCATCCCGGCCGAGGCCCAGCCCGCATTTCCCGCGGTTCCCGCGCCCGCGGCCCCAGACAAGCCCGTGGCGGCTGCCGCCCCGGCCGGCGTTGCCCAGGCCACGCCGGCCCAGCCGTCGGCGGACTCCCGCGGCGCCGGACTGCGCTTGGGGGGAATCGTGATTGGCTCCATTGGGGCTGCGGGCATTGTCACCGGCGTGGTTTTCAGTCTGACGGCCCGGAGCATCGCCAACCAGGTCACGTCCGACAACGCCCAGCACACCTACAGCAGAAGCAAGGACGATCGCGGCCGGCGTTACTCGAATCTGCAGTGGATGGGCTACACCCTGGGCGCGGCTTTGCTCGTGGACGGCGGATTTCTCTACTACCTCGGCTACCGGGATGCCCACGCGCCTGCTGCCGATTCGTTGAGCTTCTTGCCCGTGCTGTTGCCGGGCGGAACCGGCGCCGTCATGCAGGGGAGTTTTTAGGTCATGGGGCGTGGAAAGGTTTTTCTTGTCGCGTCGGCCCTGCTCCTGTCTGGTGTTTCCGCCTGCAAGTACAACCCCACGGTCGACCCCAGCACCCTCATCTGCCACGACGACAATGGCTGCCCGTTGGGGTACCGCTGCGTGGTCGGCGCTGGCCAGGAACCGGGCTTTTGCTGCGCCCCGGATGCGGGTCGCTCCTGTTCCGGGTCTTCCGACGGGGCAAGCGATTCGGAGGATTCCGAGTCTGCTGATGGGTCTTCTGATGGGGCAAGCGATTCGGAAGATTCCGAATCTAGCGAAACAGCGTCAGACTAGACCACCAGCATCGATGGCCGCGCCTTGCAGACCTGAACGGCGCCGCCAGTCCGACATCGTCGATCTCGTTCGCGCATAGGCGCCATTCTCCTGCTACTCTACCCACCCCCATGGACGAGCAGTTGAATCGCTTGCGGGCCGAGATTGCGGCCCGGCGCACCTTTGCCATCATCTCGCACCCTGACGCGGGCAAGACCACCTTGACGGAGAAGCTGCTGCTTTATGGGGGCGCGCTGCACGTGGCGGGCTCGGTGCGCAGCCGGGGCGATGGGCGGCAGACCACCAGTGACTGGATGGACATCGAGCGGCAGCGTGGGATTTCGGTTTCGAGCAGCGTGCTGCAGTTCGAGTACGCCGGCCGACAGATGAACCTGCTGGACACGCCCGGCCACAACGACTTCTCCGAGGACACCTATCGCACGCTTGCGGCCGCCGACACCGCCATCATGCTCATTGATTGCGTCAAGGGCGTGGAGCCGCAGACCATCAAGCTGTTCCAGGTCTGTCGCATGCGCGGCATCCCCATCGTGACCTTCGTCAATAAGCTGGACCGGGACGGAAAGGATCCATTCGAACTTCTTGACGAGATCGAGCGCGTGCTCGGCATTCCGTGCAGCCCGGCCAATTGGCCGATCGGATTCGGTCGCTCGTTCGTGGGGCTAGTCGATCGCTGGACCCGGTCGCTGCAGGTCTTCCAAGGGTCAAGCGGCAGCCGCCGGGGCGAGATGCGCCCGGCGAGCTGGGACGACGCCGAGCTGCTGCAGATTCTCGGGCAAAGCCAGATGGATCGTTTGCGCGATGATGTGGCCCTGCTGGATACGGCCGGCACGCCCTTTGACCGTGAGGGTTTCCTCGCCGGTCAGATCACGCCAGTCTTTTTCGGCAGCGCCATGACCAACTGCGGGCTGGAACCCCTGCTGGATCACTTCGTGGATCTGGCACCGGCGCCGCGCACGCGCATGACCTCGGCCGGACCCCTGGCCGCCGACGAGCCCGCGTTCTCGGGCTTCGTTTTCAAGATCCAGGCCAACATGGATCCCCAGCACCGCGATCGCATCGCGTTCGTGCGCATCTGCAGCGGCCGTTTCGTGCGCGGCATGGATGTGCAGCATGTGCGCACGGGCAAGACTCTGACGCTCTCCCGCTCGGTGCAGTTCATGGCCCAGACGCGCACCGTGGTGGATGAGGCCTTTTCCGGCGATATCGTGGGCCTGTGGGATCCGGGGGTTCTGCGCATCGGCGACAGCCTGTGCGAAGCGCAGCCGCTGGAATTCGAGGGCATCCCGCGCTTTTCGCCGGAACATTTCGTGCGCGTGCGCCTCCACGATCCGCTCAAGCGAAAACAGCTCAAGAAGGGGCTGGAACAGCTGTCAGAGGAAGGGGCGGTGCAGGTGTTCTACGATCGGCAGCGCATGGAACGCGACCCGATCCTGGGTGCGGTGGGCGCGCTGCAGTTCGAAGTCGTCGAGCACCGCCTGCGCGGCGAATACGGCGTGCGCATCGGGTTCGATCGTCTGCCCTACCGCTTCGCGCGCTGGATCGAAGGTGACGGGATCGACTTCGACCAACTCGAGCTGCCCGGCCGGCAGAGCTGCGTGGTCGATGTAGAAGGTCGGCCGCTGGTCTTGTTCGAGACCGAGTACCTGCTCCGGCGCACCGAGGAGAAGTACCAGAGCGTGACCTTCATCTCCGCGGTGCAGCCTGGCCGGAGCCACCGGGCCGCGGCGTAAGTCGCCAGTCCATTCACTGTATGGTCGAATTGGTAACGGTGGTCGGCGTGTCGTCGAACTCGGAAATCTGCGGGTGTTGCGGGTACCACGAGCCGCCGATGTTGTTGGTGATCATCGAGCTGTCGATGACGATGTTGCCGGTGTGATCGTCGGTGACGAAGAAGATCGCGCTGCCGAACGCATTCACCTGGTTGTACTCGATGTGCGTGCCGCACAGGCTGAGGGTCATGGTGTTGCCGTCATTGTAGACGGCGCCGCCGCTGCCACCGCCGGGCGTGCCCGAGGTCGCTGGGTTGCCGCCGTTGCCTATGGCGTGGTTGTAGCTGAACAGGCTGTTCAGGATGGTCCACGACACGCCGATGCTGCTGATGCCGCCGCCGTTTGAACATACGTTGCCAGCGCCGTCGGACCCGCCGAAGGTGCTGCTGACCACGTAGACCGGCAGATTGTTGTATTGTTCGAAGGCACGGATTCCCGCGCCACCCACATCGGGGCCGCTGTCGGCACACACATTGTTCATGAAACGCGAATTGATGACCTTGAGACGCCCCCCGCTGGCATAGATGGCGCCGCCACCGTCGTACTTGCTTTCGTTCTTGGAGTTGGCGTTGGCGAAGGTCAGGTTTTGCACCGTGAGCTGGGGCGTCTCCTGATTGTCGCAGTGGCTGGTGGTCCAGACCTGATTCTGGTCGCAGGTGTTCATGTAGAGAATGCGCGTGGTGCCGCCCCCGCTGAGGATGACCTTGCCCCCGCCATCAATGACGATCTTCGGGCCTTTGTCGTTGAACACCTTGGCTGGTTTGGTCAGCGTGATGGTCGCTGGATCCGGACCACAGTTGAACGTGATGATGCCGCCTGCCGCGACCGCGGCGATGAATGCGTCGGCGGTGCAGCTATCCGGCGTACCCGTGCCTATGACTGCGGTTGGACTCGACACGTCCTCGAGTTGAGCATCGGTGGGAATCGCACAATGACCGTCGGGATTGCCGGGCTGGCCAGGTTGAATTGGCACCACGATGCTGCCGCTGCCTCCCGAGCCAGCCGAGGCCGCCGAGCCTGCCGCGGCCCCCGAGCCGCCTGAAGGCCCCGAACCAGCCGAGGCTCTCGAACCGCCCGAAGCCCCCGCGCCGCCCGAAGTCCCCGCGCCGCCCGAAGTCCCCGTACCTCCTGAGTCCCCTGAACCACAGGCGCTGAAGAGTACGGCGGAACCGATGGCGCAAGCGTACGCCATCCAAGCAAACACCCAACTCTTCGTCGAGCCAAGCTTCTCGATCATGGCGCTTTCCTCCGTGACCCGATCATAACAGAGATCACGTGCCGTGTATCGAGCACGGCATGCGCCGTGAGGCCTTCTTCGAGCATCGCCACCGGCAGGCGAGAAGAAATTGCCGCGGTCGTCGGTTGCAAGTCGGGCAGAGCCTGTTACGCAGCCTTGTCATCTACGATCGGTGCGCACAACGTGGACTCTTGGCCGCGAGCGCTCGCCATCGCCAAGGATCTTGACTGCCCGATTCTGTTTCAGCCCGCGGTGGGCAGTATTCTCGACGGCAACATCGCACTCGCGCCGCACTCCGCCGATGTCCAGCGCTACCGCGAGGCGTTCCACGGGATCATCAAGGCGCAACAGCAGGGCGAGCCCGTCGCCAACGACTGGCTCTGCCTGGATTACTTGCGCCGCTGGCCCGATCCGCAGCCCGTTCCCTTCTGCGCCGGCGGTCGCATCCAGGCCGCCATTGATCCGGACGGCAACATGTTCCCGTGCGGCTGCTCGGGGCGCACGTCCAGCGCACCCAATGTCTTCAGACCATTGGGCGTGCTCTACAACAACTGGCTCCACGGTGTTGCCACACGTTTCCAGAAGAAGTTCGACGACATCTCGGCCGAATTCAACTTCGAGCTGGGTCCTGAGTTCGAGATCGCGATCTGCAAGGTTCTGCAAGATCTCCTTCCGCGGCGTTTTGGCGTGTGTCGTGGATTTGTCGTCGGTCAAAGCGGCGATCTTGCTGGTGACACAACGCTCAATCTGGGCTACGTCGGAGGGGTATAGCTCCGCGTTGGGCGCCGCGCCGCTGACCCGGATGTGCGGGGGCGGGGCGCCAGTCATCAGAGCCACCTACCGCCCCAATGCCCGGCAGTCGCGTTCTGCCCGCTGTCGCTTGTTCGTGGTCGCAGCGTCGAAGGGTAACTTCTTGTAGGCCTCGGCCAGGCTGCAGTGCACGCTGGGGTCAAAGGGATTGGCAGCCAAAGACGCCAGCAGTGGCGCCACGGCACCGGCGGCATCGCCCTTTGCCAGCAGCGCCTCTCCAGCGATCAGATGCGGCCAGGGCACTTCTGGATAGAGCGCCTGCGCGGACGCCACGGCCTGCAAGGCTCGGTCGGCCAGGCCCATGGCCAGGTAGCTGCGACCCAGTTTCACCGAGAACAACCAGTACGCAGGGCCGGCGCCCTTGGCCCCCTTTTCGTATTCGGCACTGGCGGCGCGCACCCGGCCGCGCTGAAGCAGCATGTTTCCCAGACGCAGGAACCTTTCGGCGCCGGCCCGCTCCGGGGTGGCCTCGTCCTCAACCGGCGCGCGGCGAGCCGCGACGGCGCCGCTCTTGCGATACTTGGGCGACAAGGCCTCGAAGCCAGGAATGACCTTGTAGTGTTGCGCCGTCATGAAGGCCCGCCACGCCTTTTCGAACTCGGCCCAGGTTCCGCTGCCGCCATAGGCCCGGGCCACGGCCATGCGCGCGTCGGCGCCGAGGGCGATCATGGAAAGCACATTGCGCAGGGCCGGCATTCCGCCGCTGGTGAAGAGCAAGGCGATGGCAGTGGTCACCTCGGCGAAGGCCAGCGACGCGTCCTCGGCACGCGGCAGCTTGGCCATGGACGGGTGCATGGCATCGAAGCTGATCAGCTTGTGGGTGGCCAGCCCCTTGGCCAGCAGGTGCTGCAGCGACGGCGTGAGCGCCAGGCCAGGTGGATCGCGCCAGCGATGTTCGAGAAACTTGGCCAGGCCTTCCTGCAGCCATACCGGGGTTCGGTCGTGGGTCACGCTCGCCACCGCGTAGTGGACTAGCTCGTGCGAAAGGCTGTCCAGCCAGGCGTAGCCGAGCCGCATGGCGCGCGGAGTGGACAACATGATGCGGCCCCATTTGGATACCGCAATGGTGCCGGTGCGCTCCACCTCATCGGTGCTGAGCGCCGTGACCAGGGCCAAATCGGCCGGGCTGCGCAGAATATCCACCGGGATCGGGCGGGTCGGGACAAAGCCCAAGTCGTTCTGCAAGGCTGCAGCAGCGGCTTCCAGCGCATCCAAGGCGTAGTCGGCCATGACCGCATCTTCCGGGGGAAAGCGAATCACGAAGTGCGCCGAGCGCCGTTCCTGATGACCCTCGATGCTCTTCTGCGCGCCCTCGGCCAGAAGAAGCAACTCTTTGACTGGCATGCCCGCCTCGGCGGCTTTGAGCTTGGCCACAGCGGCCGGATAGTCGCCGCTCAGGAAGCGCTCATAGCCCCTGGCGTAGAGAGTGCGGGCCTCGCCGGGATGTGTCTTCTCCAGCTCGGCCAGCATCCGGTCGGCATCCTGGAAGCGCCACTGGTCGTACAGTCTGACGACCGTCTCCGACTCCTCGACATTGATGACTTCGTCGGCCACGCCGGAAATCGTCGCGGCCAGGGCCAGCACCATCACAGCTAGCGACACGCCTCGCTTCATCGCACCAGCTCCTCGTAATACCGGCGCACCTCATCGCGAAACTTCTCCGGCGCCTGCTCGCGCATGGCCTCCATCAATTCCTCGCGCCACTCGCGTGGGGCGCGGTACTCGTCGGCGCCAGGAATCCGCACCGGCTCGCGCGCCGAGCGTCCGCTGCCCATGGGACGCTGGCCCAGCGATTCGCGCAATTTGGCCAGGCGCTCGGCCGCCTCCTGGGCACGGCCCGCTCCTTCCACAGCGGCGCCCTGCCGCAGATCCTTGCTGGCTTGCCGCATCTGTTCGGCGATGCCGCCGAGATCGGAGCTTGCCGTGTCCCCGCCCGGCACCTGGCCTTTGTCCAGCTCCTGGGCCAGCCGTTCCGTGCGCTCGCCGATGCTGTCTTGCCGCTCCCCCATGCCCCGCGCCTGCTCGCGCTGCGCGGGTGCCAGCGCTTCCTCGCCGCGCGGAACCAGCTTGGCCAGATCGGCGGCCAAATTTTGCGCCAAGGCGCCGGCTTCGTTGATTTGCGCTCCATAGCTGTCGAAGGAAGAGGATGTCGGCTTGCCAGCGCCACGCTCCACCAGCGTGCTCTGTGCGCGCCGCAAACCCGCCACCAGACGCTCGCTCTCCTTGCGCGCTTCGGCCCATTCCTTGGCGGGAAGTTGCCGGCGCAGTTGCCGGACGCTGTCTCGTGCCCGATCCAGATCCGTGCTCAGGCTGGAACCCGCCTCGCGCGGCGGCGCGCCCCCAATGCGACGTTGCACACCCTCGAGGCTCTGCTTGGCCTTGGCCAGAAAGTCGTCGAGCTGCGCTTCCATTCGCCGTGCCTGTGCCGCCTCGGTTTCTTCGGCCAGGTTCTTGCTGTCCCCGGCCAGGCCACGCTGGTCGCCCTCCAGATCGCCGATCTTCTTCATGGCCTCGGCCAGAGCTCGACTCTCCTGCGGAAAACGCTCGTGGGTAAAGTCGTCGGCGTTCTTGTCGAGTGCCTGGGAAAGTGCCGCCAAGGTTTTGCCCAACTCGGCCAGCGCTTCGGCCAGCGAGCGCGCATCGCCCTTCTCCAGGAGCGAATCGAGCCGGGCCGCTTGCTCCATGGCTTTCTTGGGATCAGGCATGTTCATCCAGTCGGTGGCCACTTCGTTGCGCGCCTTGACCTCGCCGATCTTGCGCGCCAACTCCGCGATGCGCGCGCGTAGCTCGCGGATCTCGCGTTCGATCTGGCGGCGCAACGACTCGTCGCCGGCTGCCTGGTAGCGCGCCAGCAGGTCCTGCAGGCGCTTGTGCGCGTCGGTCAGTTCCTTGCCCAGCTCGGCCAGGTCATCCAGGCGTTGCCTGCCAATGAGATCGTCGAGCAAGAGCACAGCGCTCTCCAGTTCGGCCACATGGCTGGCGCCCGCTGGCCGCAGCCGGTTGAGTCGCGACGAGGTCAGCGCACCTCGGTCGGCCTGGTTGCGCAGACCCTTGAGCAGGTCCGCCTCCTCGCGCATCTGTCGTCCCAGGCGATCCGCTATGCTGGCCAGGGCGGTCACCAGGGTCCGGCTGGTCGAGGTCTTGCGCCGCTGTTCATCGACCAGGCGGCCGAGCAGCACCAAGTGCGATTCTTCGGCTTCGTGCAGATCGCGCCAGCGCCACAGGCGTTCCAAGGGCGGCGACTCCGACACCGCCTCGCCAAACTCGATGCGATCGGCCAGCGTGCCCACCAGTTTGTCGAGCACCACGTGTTCTGCGGCCAGGTGTTCATCAAGGGCCTCGCGCGGGTTCTGGATCACCAGGGTGAGGGCGCGCGAGGCGCCCATCTTGCTGCCCGAGACGTCATCGCGGTCATGGGCCTCAATGTGATAGGCGACGCGGGCGCCGGGCGTGAGCATGGCCGTGGTGGGCTCGAACAGCGTGGTACCGCGTGCGGCCCGCGCGCCCTGCGCGTCCTTGAGCGGAATTCGTTGCTCGGGTCCGCTGTTGACCCGGTACACGAGATCGATTCGGGAAAGGCCATAGTCGTCGCGGGCGGAGTAGCCCACTTCCACCGGCCGAGGCGCAACCAGCTCCAGGCGATCGGCCGCCGCCACTATGTCCACCTCAGGCGGCCGGTCGACTTCGGCCACGATGCGATGGGGCCGCGCTTCGCGCACCGGCCGCCCGAAGAGCGGCGACAGCCAAACGCGGTAGCTGCTGTCTTCGTTGACGAGGAGCCCAGCAGACAGCTTGCCGGCCGCCAGTGTCGCCGGGATCTCACCCCGCTCGCCTGTCTCACCCAGCAGCAGCAGCGCTTCGCGGGCTGAGCGCAAGGGGCGCATCTCGATGACCACGCGGGTTCCCCGCAAGGCCACGATGTCGCCTGTGGAGCCCTCCACCACTCTGGGCGCCAGTGCGGTGTAGGCCGGGTATTGATAGGTGATGCGCAGGTCGGCCACCAGTGGGTCACGCGACAGGGTGGCGGCTTCGAACCGGCTTGGCCGGGTCGCAAGCAGATGCAGGCCACGTCCTACGGTGTCGCGTGACAGGGCCACGGACAACAGCAACACCAGGGATGCCAGCGCGGCGGCAAGCCCGGCCCCAAGCTGTTCCCGCAGGGGAAGCAGGCGCTCGAGATCGAGCGGCGAGGCTGCGTCTGCCACCGTGGCGAAGAAGGCTCGGGTCATGCCCGGTGAAGGGGAGTTGGGCAGCGCGTGCTCGTCGCCGACATCAAGCTCGACGGCCGAGAGCAGATCGCTGGCCAGCGGCGGGTGGCGCTGGCCCGCGAACGCCGCAACGGCTCGCATCGGTCGCAGCCGCCGCGCAGGCAAGCCCAAGCCCAGTCCTAAGCCCAAGAGCAGGAGCGTGAGCAAGGTCACGACTGTCACCGCCGACCAAGAAGTGGCCGGTCCGATCCAAGCGGCCATCAGTCCCAGCAGCAGGAGAGTGGCCAGCATGGCTGCGACGGTGAACCCCGCTGTGCGCAGACCAAACATCAGCAGGGCCCGCCGGCGCACCTGGCGCAGGAAGAGGCGGACGCGCTCGATGTCAGTCATCGGCTCGGAAGTATAGTCCGCACTTGGGACTATCCCATCGGGTTGACGAGTTGCGGCGATCATGGTCGAGTTTATTGGGGGTGGGTGCATCGCACGGCGTCGGTCCCGGCTTTGCACAAGGAAGTTACTGCCATGCAACCAACCACGGATTTCGCGATGTTAGCGGACCGGGCCGCAAGACTGCCACAGTCGAGCGTGGCGGGTCGGTCATTGGTGGGCGGTTTGGCGCGTCGGAAGAGGCTTGCGGAGGTGGACGAGCCACGACGCGATGACGCATCTGTTCTGGCAGAGCAGGCGCAGGCGGGCGATGCCCAGGCCCTGCGGCCTCTCATGGATCAGGTCCGTCCGCGGGCGCTGGCCATTGCGATGAAGGTGCTGCGCAATCGCGACGATGCCGAGGATGCCGTGCAGGACGCGATGTTGAAGGTGTGGCGCAACCTGGACCGCTTCGAGGGGCGCGCGTCCTTCACCACTTGGCTCCATCGCATCGTGATGAACGCCAGCTTGGACATTCTTCGCAAGCGGTCTGGTCGAGCAGAGGGCGCGGTGGTTGACGAGCGTGGCGATGACTACCAGCCCAAGCTGGAGCCAGCCCACGGCCAGACTCCTGAGAGCGAGATGGGGATCGCTGAGATGCAGGTCCTGGTGAGGGCCGCTGTTGCCCGATTGGCGCCCGTGCAGAAACAGGCCATCATTTTGCGCGAGTTCGAGGACTGCGCCTACGACGAGATCGCCGAGGCCGCGGCTTGTCCCATAGGCACCGTGATGTCCCGCTTGCATCACGCCCGGCAGCGGGTCGCCGAGGATTTGCGAGCAGCGACGGATTTCGACGTCGAGCTCTGGGCTGCGTAGAACTACTTCACGAGGCTGCGCACTAGGTCCACTAGTGGTGCGCTGCCGGGGAGCGCGGGTGTCGCCGCCAGGTCGAGCTTGCGCAGGATCCAGCGCACGGTCCAAGTCGTTGCAGCGCCGGGCGCGAGACTGACGTAGGCGCCCTGGTTCTCGACTTCGACATAGGTGTGGCCGGCATTGGCGTAGATTTCGATCTCCGCCTCGCTGGGAGCGGCCTGCGCAGGCAGGGTGTCGGCAAAGGACTTCACCAGCAGGAGATCGCCGTCGACATGGGCTATCCAGCCTTCCCGTCCGTCGGCGAAGAGTTTCTGATCTGCGGTGATGGCCGCGGCGTCA
>Ga0182021_10003963_pt1 | contig 17380 bp, 20 predicted proteins | sample 612E3MmetaG_FD_120493 | JGI IMG/M metagenome (GOLD analysis project Ga0182021, IMG submission 120493) | Permafrost microbial communities from Stordalen Mire, Sweden - 612E3M metaG (Illumina Assembly) | ecosystem: Environmental > Terrestrial > Soil > Wetlands > Permafrost | place: Sweden...
AAGGGTGTTAAGAAGTATTAACAATCTAATCAGACGGCGCGGCCAAGTTCGTTGATTTTCAATATCATCTGATTGAGGCGTCCGGCGCTCTTTTTATTGTAATTAAAAATAATCCTTGGTTTGGCGGCCAGTTCCGGTTCGTCTGCCTCTTCCGGTAACGCCTGTGTTTTAAAGATCTTGCCGAATTTAACCAGATCCGCGAATTGCTCATTCAAGATGGTCAAAGCGCTGTCCGGAAGCTCTTTTTCCAATCTGATCACCAGTCTGCTGTACACTTGCCGCATGGAATGATAGGTGGAGTAATAAGTGGCGATCCAGTCTGCAGCTTCTTCCGGTGAATGCATGATCTTGTAAAAAGAGAGGTCTTCCTGATCGATGAATCCACGGGCTAATAACTGCTGCCGAATGAATTTGTCCCAGGTTTCCCAATATGCTTCGCCCGGTAATTCCATCAGTACGATCGGCATCGGCGGCGCTTTACCGGTCTGCAACAGCGTCAGTACTTCAAACCCTTCGTCCTGGGTGCCAAAACCGCCGGGGAACAAAGCAATCGCATCGGCTTCCATAACAAAGAACACCTTACGCGTGAAAAAATACTTGAAGGTGACCAGTTTGGGGTCGTCCTGGATAACCTTGGCCGGCGCCTGTTCCGAAGGCAGCAGGATATTCACACCGAAACTATTTTCCGGTCTGGCGCCTTCGATACCGGCGGCCATGATGCCATCAGCCGCGCCGGTAATGGCCATGAATTTTTTCGCGACAACCGCGCGGCCGAATTTTACCGCGAGTTCATAGTAGGGATTTTTCTCCTCTACTCGCGCCGAACCGAAGATCGATACTTTACGCACCGGGCGGTACGGTTTAAAAACACGGGCGGCATGCTGGAATTCCGCCATCACGCGGTCGATCATCTTGAGGTCCAAAATATCCAGGTTCTGGCAGCTAAGTGCGTTCAAAACAATGTCTTTGTTCAGATGGGAACGCAGATCTTTATCATCAGAGGTCAAAATATTCTGGGCTGCTTGAATGGCTTTCTGTTGGTCGTTCGCAGTAATTTCCGGTTTGTTTTTATCCTGATTTTCCATAACTATTGATATTCTAACACTTCTGGGCGTCTAATATTTCGAGGAACTGATCTCTTCCATCTTCCCCGTGACAATATATGCTACCCGTTCACTGAGATTAATAACCCGATCCGCGGCGCGTTCCAGATTATGGGCAGTCCACATCAGACGGGTGGCAGCGTAATCGTTTTCGGGTCTTCGGCCATGATAATAATCAATTCCCGGAAGATCTGGCTGTAGAAATTTTTTCATTTCTTGTTCCGTTATCAACCTATGCTAATTCTATCGATACAGGATAAAAACAAACGGTTTACGCCCTTGATTGTCTGGGGTAAAAAAGGGTTTGCCATTGACCGAGACTTGAATGAAGAATACAGACGCTTTTTCTCATCTATATTCAGAATACGGGACTGAATTTAAGAAACGGTTAGGGATTTGTTAAGGTTTTGCTAAATTTCAGCAAAAAACCTTATTTATTGCCGGTGTTGAGTGGGAGTGTGAACGTCAAAGTGGAACCCTTGCCTTCTTCACTTTTAACCGAAATATTGCCACCATGAGCCTGGACCGTATGTTTGGCAATTGCTAACCCGAGACCGCTGCCGCCACGTGACCGGGCTTTATCTGCTTTATAGAAGCGTTCGAAAATATGCGGTAAATCCTCTTTGGAAATGCCCATGCCTGTATCAGAGACGCTAACGGTAACGAACTCTACATCGTATTTAGTCGAGATGACAATTTTCCCACCGGGATTGTTAAATTTGATGGCATTATGTACCAGGTTGATCAATGTCTGGCGGATACGGTCTCTGTCCACTTTGATCACCGGCAGATTCGGACTGAGGTCGGTGATAATGGTGACGGGACGCCCGGCGGCCAGGGGATCCATCTGAGCAGCGACCTCTTCAATCAGCAGATTAACATTGGTCGGTATCCTGCGCAGTTCGGCTTTGCCGGTCTCGATGTGCGATAATTCCGTCAATTCGGTCACCATCTGGGTCAAGCGGTCAACCTCGCCGTCGATCCTGGTCAAGAAATCATTTGCCGCGTCTTTATCATTTAGAGCGCCATCCTGCAGGGTTTCCACCATTGCCTTAATGCCAGCGATCGGGGTCCGCAAATCATGAGAAATGTTGCCGATGAGTTCCCGGCGCATCGTTTGCAGATTTCTCATCTCGGTCAAATCCTGGAATAGGATCAGTGTGGCAGAAGAATGACCAGGAGTTATCGGTACGGCGACAACCCTGAGGAATCGGCCCGCCGATTCAAGCTGGACGGTCTGCTCCCGGCCCGTGCTCAGGCATTTTTTAACAACTTCATCGATCTCATAATCATGCACAGCCTCGATCAAAGGACGACCTATGAAATCTTTCTCTTTAAAATTATACAAGCGCTCAACCGCCGGATTAGTTAATAAAATTTTTTCTTCGGCATCCGTCATCACGACGCCGTCGGTCAGGTTAGCGAGAACCGTTGCCAGATTACTCCTTTCATCGACAATCGCCGCCATTGTCATTTTCAAGTTCTGGGACATGTCGTTAAAGACATGGCCGAGGCGGCCGATTTCATCGTAGGTTCTGATCGGTATCTGCTGGTCCAGCTTACCGGCGGCGATGCCTTCCGCGGCTTTGGTGATCTGCCGAACCGGGCGGGTGATCATCCTGGTAATCAACGCCGCGGCGAGAACAAACAACAGTGCTGTAATCACCGTCCCGGAGATAATGCCCCTGATCTGGCTGTTTATGGAGGCGTCAACCGCGGTGAGCGGGAGAGCAACCCTCGCAATACCGATTGTTTGCCCCTGATTTTTAACTAAAACAGCGACATACATCATATCTTTATGGAGGGTAGCGCTGTAACGCGTCGCCTGGCCTTCACCGGTAGCGAGTGCGGCAATTACCTCAGGGCGTGTAGAGTGATTTTCCATGGTAGAGGGATCCTGATCAGAATCGCCGAGGACAGTCCCATCGGGGATGATAAACGTGATCCTGGTCCCAATTTCATCCGATATTGTTTTAGTCAGCGCATTCAGATTTGTTTGTAGCGCCGGATCGGCAAAATCCGTGGTACTGATATCAGCAACTAATTTTGCTTCATTTACCAATTGGGCATTCAAGTGGTTAAGCTGGGTATTCCGGGAGGAATCTGCCATGAAGAAACCAAGGAACCCCATGGCAAGCAAGACCATGACAATCAAGGGGATAGTAATTTTCCAGTATATGCTACGCGACAATTTTATCCCTCAAATTTATAGCCTACGCCCCTGACCGTAATCAAGCGTTTCGGTTCTTCGGAATTATCTTCTATTTTTCCCCGCAGCCACCGGATATGAACATCAACGGTGCGCGTATCTCCCGCATAATCATAACCCCAGACTTTTTCTAATAATTGGTCGCGGCTGAATACCAGCCCTTTGTTGCCGGCCAGAAAAGCCAGCAAGTCAAATTCCTTGGGCGAGAGGTTTAAGGCGGCTCCTTTCCTGGTAATTAAATGGTGAAGAATATCTACTTCGATGTCTCCGAACTTGAGCGGCGTCTCCGGAATAACCGTTTTGATCTCCGACCGCCTCAGCATGGCGCGGATCCGGGCCATCAATTCTCTCATACTGAAGGGTTTGGTCATGTAATCATCGGCGCCGAGGTCAAGGCCGGTTACTTTATCGATTTCATCACCGCGAGCGGTCAACATGATGATCGGCACGGCCATTTCTTTACGTAAAATGCGGCAGACTTCGAAACCGCTCAATTCGGGCAACATGATATCCAGGACAATCAGGGCGGGTTTACTCTCCCGTGCCAATGCCAGAGCCTGGACACCATCGACCGCCGTCAGCGTGTTATAACCTTCTTTACCTAAATTATATTTAAGTGCTGCCAGTATATTCGGGTCATCTTCAACGATTAATATCTTATTGCTCATAATCTTTCCATAAGTATAAGACTTAACTCAGAAGCTGGCAAATGAACCGTTCAGATAAAATTCATTAATCCGAATGCGAAACATTAACGTAGAAGCCCTGACCGGCGACCTGTTGCAGATAAACATTCCTACAGCAACGAAATTTTTGGTTTTAGCCAATATTTAACAAAAAATTAATGAAACCGAAACATGCTGTTAACCCAAAAACGTTACATTATTAATTGGGAGTAGTAAAAACTAATTAAACGGAGGTGGAGGGAAATGAGTAACATCAGGAAGTCAATAAAAATAGTAAACCGGGTTGTAACTGTGCTTCTGGGCGATAACTTTACCAGACCGATTGAACAAGAAATGGCAAAACGCCCTGATAATGTGTACCCATATTAGTCTGAGCATCCCGGGAAATAAGGAGTAATATATGGCAATTCAGAAGCTGAAAAGTTGTCCCCGTTGTAACGGCGAACTTCAGATAAAACGTGAATCAAACGGATGGTACGAAGAATGCGGAACATGCGGGCAACGAAGAGACGTCTCGGAACTAGTTGTAATCAACAACCTCGGTCAAATTAAAATATTAGACCAGATTGAAACTAAAAAGCCATTCCGTTATTAAACATCCGATACCCGCAGTCAATGTGAAAAGCCTCTCGCAAACAGCGAGGGGTTTTTCTGTTTTTACGCCCTGATGCACATTGTCCAACCCGATAAATGGCACAGATTTGTAACTTATTTCCCCCTAAATATATAACATTGTTACTATTTTTCAATGATAATAGCGAAGGGAAAATTGTATTCGTAACCTGTGTTCTCCCGCATTACGAAGAGGAAGTTAAAGTCTATGTCTGCAAAAAGAAGTATGACCTTCGGCAAATCCCTGCTCATCTGGGCAATAGTCGCATTATTAATCGTTGCCGGCTGCACCCCTCAAAAAACGACCACTACCACAACAACGAAAACGGCAACGGGAATCAACAAGATCAACCACTTTGTATTTATCATGGAAGAGAACAAGAGCTTCGACCACTATTTCGGCACCTATCCCGGCGCTTACGGCATTCCCGCCTGAGTAACGCTAAAAGACCCGACTGACGGAACTATAGTTACACCATATCACTCTACTAATTATGTTGATTTTGACGCTCCCCACGATCATTCTAATGCCGTTGCAGATATTGATGCCGGGAAGATGGACGGGTTTTTAAACGAGGCTTATAAAAGATATGCATTGAGTGTTACCCCCAGCCTGACGCCCGGTGATAACCCCAAAGAAGTGATGGGCTATCATGATTACCATGAGATTCCGAATTACTGGGATTATGCCGGACTCTACGTTTTACAGGACCAGATGTTTTCTTCGGTGGCGGCCTACAGCTTATCGGTACACCTGTACATGCTGGCGGCGCAGAGCGGCGGTTATCTTGGAGAAACGCAACCATATCCCACCCGCTTTGATTTCCCCGAGATTACCGAGCTCCTGCAAAACGACCAGGTGACATGGAACTACTATGTAACCTCCGGCAACAGTGTCGATGCTAACGGGCAGGCAATCGAACCCGCGGCCACCCAGAACACCAACCCTAATAACTATACACTCTGGAACCCGCTGCCTGCTTTCCCTAAAGTGGAGAACGACCCCGCCCAGCGGGTCAGACTGGTGGACACTGCGCAGTTCTATCAGGATGCTCAGTCAGGAAATCTGCCCAGTGTAAGCTGGATTTGCCCCTATCTGGGCAGCCAATTGAGCGACCATCCAGCTTTTACGAAAGACATAAGGGAACCAATGGCTTATGTGACCGGCCTGATCAATGCCGTAGAGAACGGGCCGGACTGGGACAACACCGCGATATTCGTGTCCTGGGATGACTGGGGGGGATATTACGATAATGAAACGCCGCCGTTCGTGGACGAATACGGATTCGGCCTGCGGGTACCCAGCCTGGTTATCAGTCCTTACGCCAAAGAGGCTTTCATCGACCATAATACTTATTCATTTGACTCCTGGTTAAAACTGGTGGAGGAACGCTTCGGTGTGCAATCGATGACCGCCCGCGACAAGAATGCGGACGACATGACTAATTCATTTGACTTCACCCAGAAGCCGCGTCCGCCGGTAATCCTGTCCGCCACAACGCAGGGGTCTCCTTACCCGCAGCCACCACAGACAATCTCGCATTAGATTTCCATAAAGAGGGTATAGATGAATATTGCTTCAAATAACAGAACTATTTACACAATCGCCGTCTGGATAACGCTTGTATTAGTGGCTTTAGGAGCATGCACATCTCATTCCACATCCACATCGACGACATCGCAAACACCGGTTTTGACCGTCACGGCAGGACTCGATAAAATAAACCATTTTGTATTCATTATGCAGGAAAACCGCAGTTTTGACAGCTATTTCGGCACCTATCCCGGCGCAGACGGCATACCGCAAAATGTTTCCTTTACCGATCCATGGGACAAGAGCATCGTCAAACCATATCATGACACCAACAATGACAATTTCGACGGACCGCACGGCTGGGAAAATTCACTGGCGGATGTGAACGGCGGCCAGATGGACGGCTTCTTGAAAGAAGCATACAAAAGATACAGCGCGGGAGCCGTGATCAACCGGACACCCGGGAACGACCCACGCGAGGTCCTGGGCTACCACGATTACCACGAAATCCCCAATTACTGGAATTATGCCGGACTTTACGTATTACAGGACCGTATGTTTGAGTCCATAGCTTCCTATAGTCTTCCTGCCCACCTGTATAAACTCGCCGCGCATAGCGGAGGATATACCGGATTTAATCAACCATATCCGACGCAATTCGATTTCCCTGAAATCACCGAGTTGCTGACCAGCGGTTCGATCACCTGGAATTATTATGTTACTTCGGGCAATGTCCCGGACAACAACGGTCAGGCAATCGGGAGTGATGCCGATCAAAAAGATGATCCCACGCAATATACTTACTGGAACCCGCTCCCTGCTTTTCCCAAAGTATGGAATGACCCTTACGAGCGCAGCCGGATTGTAGACACCGCCCAGTTCTATAAAGATGCAGCGGCAGGCACCCTGCCGCAGGTCAGCTGGATCCAGCCATTTTTCGGGAGCCGGTTGAGCGAACATCCGGGAATGGGTGGCGGGGTGGAGGACGGAATGGCCTATGTGACGGGGTTGGTGAATGCGATCATGCAGAGCCCCAACTGGAATTCAACGGCCATCTTCATTGCATGGGATGACTGGGGAGGATTTTACGATCACGTTGATCCACCGAAGGTGGATGAATTCGGCTACGGCATCAGAGTCCCTGGATTGGTGATCAGTCCCTATGCACGGCAGGGATACATCGATCATAAAACTTATTCTTTCGAATCCTGGTTGAAAATAGTAGAAAAAAGATATGGGATCGCCTCGATGACAAAACGGGATAAGGATGCGCTGGACATGACCGAAGCCTTTGATTTCACGCAGCAACCACGCGCCCCCATCGTCCTGAATGCCACGCTGGAGGGCTCTCCTTACCCGCAAACGCCACAAATCATTAAACATTAATTTAACGGGCGGAGCTAAAATGAAGAAATATATTTTTATAATACTGGCTATAGTTCTGGCAGCAGCTTTGATTGTCAGTTTCAAGACATCAGCGCAGTCAACTACCCTAACCGGCGGTGTGGTAACGGAGCCGTTATCACTAAGTAATTCAAAACTGTCATTGGTGCGTTTGCCAGCGGCCGGGTATATCGACCTAACCCCGCTGAATAATGAAAAGCTGGTAAGTCTCGGACTGGGCGGCCCATCACCGGAAAGTGAACCTCCCGTTTATCCATATAATCAGAATGGCATGTACTGGAGCACGCCATTTTCACTGGTCGAAGGCGACACGGTCCAGGTGACAGTTTACAGTGACTCACCGGTATCCTGGTTCGGCATCGATTGGAAGAATCTGAATGTTCGCGGGATAGTGGCTACGACGGAAACGGATGAGGACGGCAAATCATTCAATCCGCAATATCCTGTTAGTTCGTCAGTGGAAAAAGTCCCTAACGGTTATAAACTGACGGCTAATTACAAAATCCCGGATGATACCGATTGTGTCCTGGTTTTGAAAAATACCAACACGGGTAATTCCCCGCGGATATCGTTGAATGTGGCATTACAACCATCTGTTTCATTCAAGCGCATTCTGCGCAACATTCCAGTTCTCAAGAATCTGGTGAAGTCGGAAAGCTATGATGGAGACGACTAAGCGCTAGGCTTTCGCGGCCAGGAAATTTTTAAGCGAAGCAGCGAATTGCTCCCGCTGGTAACGGCGGATACCGGCAGAATGGATTTCCGAGTCAAAGGACTCAGGCTCCCGTGCAAGCCGCTGCAGGCTGGGGGTCAGCCAAATGAGCGAAGGGTCAAGGTTCAGATTAGCAGCAAGTTCCGCGCGCCATACTTTGAGGTGGCTCAGGCGTTTAATTTGTTCAGCAGTACTGGGTTCATAAGGCGGCGGCGGCGGTATCTGGATTGGCGCCGCGGTTAACCCATCGTGCAGAGCCTGTTGTAAACCACGTCTGTATCGCTGCAGCCCGGGTCCCATACCATCGGTGGTGGGTGAAGCAGCCAGCGAAACCAGTGCAATATCGGGCATGATAAAGAAAGGCGGACGGTGCTGCCGGCGAGCTTCTTCATCGCGGAAGAGGTAAAGACTGTGTAAAACCGCAAGGCCGCGGGGATCAAGGCTCTCAGCTCCCTTTACGGAAAGAAATGCGCGTTCCGGATCGGGCGCTGTATAGCGCACTTCTTCAAGCCGCGCGAATTCTTCGGCAGCCCAGGTGTTGCGACCTAATTCCTGCAGCTTTTTATCCAATATTTTCTGTAAAGATAACAGGTGAAAAACATCGCTGGCGGCGTAATCAATTGCCTCGCTGGAGAGCGGGCGGCGCCCCCAATCCGCAGTCTGCAGCCGCTTGCTCTTGATAATATTTACGCCCAGCATGTCTCTGAGCAAAGCTGCCAGCCCCACCTCGGGCAGACCGGCGAACCGGGCCGCGATGTAGGTATCGTACAGGTTACGTATGTGCAATCCGGCATGCCGGTCGAGGCAGCGGATGTCGTAATCTGCGCCGTGAATGACCTTCATGACGGAAGCATCCGCCAATATTTTGCCGAGCGGCGTAACATCCTTGAGGATGATGGTATCAATGACAAATGAGTGAGTACAGGTGGCAATCTGAATCAAGCAAAGCTGTTCCGGATAATAATGAGAACTGTTCGACTCCGTATCCAGAGCAATCGCCGCCGAGCCGTCCATTTTTTGAATAGCGGCATTTAGTAGAGCGGATTCTGTGATAATTTCTATCGGCAGGGGCAAAGATGCGGTCAACGATAATCCTTTAATTAATGGAATAACTAATTTGCAGTACTACTAATATTATACTAATCGCCGATAAACTCACAAGAAAAGAAAATGCACTTTCTCAACACATTTACTTCTTTAAGGTACCCCTCACCTTAGTCACGCTCGAGGGGCGAGTCGCATTCTTTTTCTATTTTACCGGTCGGATTATCGTCAGGGGGACGGGTGCTTGCTGAATTAGCTTCGCAGTGATACTGCCGTGGGTCAATTTTCTCAATCCAGACCGTCCGTGTGTCGATACTACTATCATATCCATATGATTATCATTGGCGTAAAAAATAATCTCCTGCGCCGTCTTACCGCAAATTACATCCTTGGTTATTTTAATACCCTTGTTCTCCAGCGGTTTGGCGGCGGAACTCAGATACATCGCTGCGTAATCCTCCCTGGTACATACGCCCTGCAATACTAAAGTGACCTTGTCCGGTTGGCTGGCGTCCTCAAACGGCCAATAACCCTGAATATTGTTCGTGACACTAATCATAAATACTTCCGCGCCCAGTTTAAGTCCTAATTCTTCAACAAAAGGAAGAACAACCTCAGCCAGCTTCGAGCCGTCCAGCGGGACTAAAATCTTCTTGATCATCTTTTTCCCTCCTGTTCCTTTTCTAATTGTTCCGGTTGGAGGAGTAAGTTGTGTACACAGGGTTTCAAAACCACAAAAAAACAGACTCAGGACTCCGGCCTTTTCATGATAAAGGTGTCCGTAGTGCGGCAGTACAAATCTGGCGGTTGCGCGCCCAACCGTCCCACGATCTTTAATCGCTCCGAATCAATCACGCCGCCGGGGCAATATTTATCGTCCAGATGCACAAGCAGCACTTCTCCAACGATAAAGCTATTGACCATCGGTTCGCTGCCGAACCGTAGTATCTCCAAAACCCGGCACTCCAAGCTGATGGGTGATTGGCCGACGCGCGGCGGCGCCACCATTGCGGAGCGGACAGGCGTTAACCCTGCTTTCTCGAATTCACTGACCTCCGGGGGAAAGGACGAGGAGGTAATATTCATCGCCACTGACAATTCCTCCGTGACCAGATTAATGACAAATTCATTGGTCGCTTCGACATTTTTAATCGTGTCTTTTTTACCGCCGTCATGGTAGGCGCTGACGCCGAACCCCAAAACCGCAGGCACGGTACTCAGCATCGTATACATACTGAATGGCGCAAGATTATTTCTACCCACCAGGTCAACTGTGGACACCCAGGCAATCGGTTTGGGAGAAACCACACTGACGAAGATGCGGTAAATATCCCTGGCATTAAGATCTTTCGGTTCAAGGTTCATGAATTGTTCTCTTTTACGTAACGGTTGAAAAATAACTTAAAGACGCAGGCGTTGGTTATTTCGATATTCCGGTAATTCAGGATAACGGTTTACGAACTTTCCGTCGCGCCAAGGTAGGCTTTTTTAACGATCGGATTGTTCATGATGTCCTCTGATTTTCCTTCCAGCACCACTTTCCCAAGTTCCAATACATAGGTATGATCAGCAAGCTTAAGTGCCAGTTTGGCATTCTGCTCAACCAAAAGTATGGTTCTGCCTGCTTCTTTCATCGTTTTGATGATACTGCCGATTTCATTAACCATGATCGGGGAAAGACCGAGCGATGGCTCGTCCATGACCAGCAGTTTCGGTTTGGTCATCATCGCCCGCCCGATGGCCAGCATTTGCTGCTCGCCGCCGCTTAAACTGCCTGCCCGCTGGTTAAGTCTTTCTTTCATACGCGGAAAATGCTGATAAACCTCAGCCAGCAACGCATTTACTTCAGTCCGTTTGCTGATAGTATAAGCGCCCGCCTGCAGATTCTCCAAAACCGACAACTGCGGGAAAATTCTTCTGCCCGCAGGCACCTGTGCAATACCCATTTTCACGATTTTATCCACGGCGGTTTTATCGATCCGTTTATCGCCGAACCAGATTTCTCCGGAGGTCGCTCTGAGCAGGCCGGATAATGTTTTCAAAATAGTGCTCTTACCCGCGCCGTTAGCGCCGATAATACTGACCAGTGTCCCTTCGTCGACTGAGAATGAAACACCCTTTACGGCTTCGACTTTTTTATAATTGACCTTGAGGTCTTTGACACCAAGTAACACTATTCGCTCCCTAAATAAGCTTCAATAACCCGTTGATCGCTGGCAATTTGCGCCGGGGTCCCTTCGGCAATCTTTTGACCGAAATTGATCACCACGATATATTCACAGTGGTCCATGACCACCTTCATATTATGCTCCACCATAATGATACCGGTACCCCGTTCATCTCTGATCGTCTTCACCAGGCGGATCAGGGTCTGGATCTCCTCGGCGTTTAATCCACTCATCGGTTCGTCCAGCAGCAGCAATTCAGGATCTACAGCTAATGCAATGATGACACTCATCAATTTCTGGTAACCGCCCGGCAGATTCCCGGCCCGTGTGTCTGCCAGGTTAGTGAGGCCGGCAATATTCAGCAATTTCATCGCTTTTTCGCGCACTATACCATTTTCCTTGTGTGCCATTGCCGGCGTCTCAAACAAGGTCTGTAAAAAACCCACCCTTGATTTGTAGTGCAGCGCAACCTGGATATTATCCAGCACGGATAATTCCTGAAATACCGTGGCTAGCTGGAAAGTCCGTACGATACCCATTCTCGCTAAAATATGGGGTTTGAAACCGGTGATATCTCTTCCCTTATACAAAACTTTGCCGCTGGTTGGCGGGAGCGCACCGGAAATCAGGTTAAACAGCGTAGTTTTACCTGCGCCGTTCGGCCCGATCAATCCTAAAATCTGCCCTTTATTCACCGACAAATCCATGTTCGTGACCGCTTTCAGGCCGATGAATGTTTTTGTTAGTTTCTGTGTTTCCAGCAACGCCATTCAGACTCTCCGTAAAATCCTGTTGTCGTCATGTAATTCAGCAGCCCTTTGCTAAACTGCCTTCACATCGTCTTTATTTATTGATGGTGGCGCAGTTTTTCGTCCGGTTAATTCCTTTATCCTATTTTGCACTCTTCCGGATAGTCCCAGTATCCCGGTCGGCATAAATAACAATACCAAAACGAGGATAAAACCGAGAGCCATCGGTTGATATTGCACAGTTTGGCTGGGCAGGTATGTAAATACCAGGTTTAGCGCAGCCATGAATATGGTGCCGATAATTGCTCCGAGGGGACTGTAAATCCCTCCTACAAGCACTCCCAATACAATCGTTATTCCCTGCCACAAACCGAATTGTGATGGAGTGATAATAGTAATGTAAGGCGCCCAGATCGCTCCGGCCAGTCCGGCAAAGAAACATGAAACCGCCAGGGCAATTTGTTTCTGGGTAAATACCGATATACCGGTATTTGCCAGTAGATCTTCGGTTTTGCCGATACTTTCCCAAACTCTGCCTAACCTGGAATTAAACATTTTGAAATATACCAGGCATGTTATAACGGCCGTTACCAGCGCCAGATAATAATACGGTGTTCGCGATGTGGCAAAGTTGATATCTAATCCAAATGCTTGAATTCGAGGTTGAGGAACAGGGAATATCCCGAGTTGTCCGCCAAAAAGCCCTTTCCAGCTGATGAACAGCCATGATATTAACCCATCCAAGGCAATTGTCAGAAACAGGAAATAAGCTCCTTTCATCTTCAACCCGATAAGACCGAATAACAATGCCACAACGGCGGGAATAACCCCGGCCATAGGAAATGCCAGCCAAAAAGGAAAATGAGCCCGCATCATTAATAACGCCACGGTATAAGACCCCAGTCCGTAAAATATCGGTTGAGCTGCGTTAATAAATCCAACCGACCACACAGAATATACCCCCATTGCGAGGATGATATTCAGCAGCAGTTGATTTAAAAGGTTTAAATAACGTGGGGAATTCATGAATAAAGGCAATACGAACATAAATATTATAAATAAAAGGGGAATATACGTTTGCCATTTTGGTAGTTTCATTAGCGCTTCCCCATTAAACCCTGCGGTCTGACGATTAATACCAACATGATAAAAGCAAAAGCGAACATGTAACTGTAAGACCCGAGATAAGTCTGACCGAAGGAATCGACAAATCCCAGCACAAAACCTCCGACGAGGGCTCCGGGAATACTGCCCAGTCCGCCCATAATGACCACCGCAAAACCCTTAAGTAAATAACCGCTTCCCATCGTCGGTGAAACATAGGAAATAGATGACAGCAAAACTCCGGCTACCGCTGCCAGACAACTGGCCACGACCCAGACTACAACACGGATACTGGCAATGTTCATTCCTTGTAATGCAGCCGCGTCCTGATCCTGTTGTAATGCCCTGATGGCTAAACCAAGCTTCGTTTTTTGGACAAACAGGAAAAGCAAGGTTATCATCAAAAACCCCCCGATAATAATCGGGAGTCTGTCCATGGGAAAATATGCAGAACCTATTTTAAATTGTCCGCTCATGATAGAAGGCACGCCGAGCGGCATTCCGCCAAAGAGGATTAAAACCGCGGTTTGCATTATCGTGCTCGAACCGAATGTAGCCAGAGCAGGTTCCAACCCGCCGCGATTACGCATCGGGTAAAAAATACCCTTCTCAAAAATAATGCCTATCAGACTGACAATTATCATCGCAGCGAAAGGAGCGACGATATAGGGCAATCCAGATTTAGCGACAATTAAATATGTAGCAATACCGCCGACCATCACGAACTCACCATAGGCAAAATTACAAACGTCGAAGATGCCCATGATCAGTGTTAACCCGGTCGCGAACAATATATAGATAAGACTTAATGACAGAGCGTTGACAATTACCTGAAATATTTGTGCCATGCCTGATTATTACTCCAGACGCATGATTTGGCCGTATGAGCTGATACAAACGTTTTGCTTAACAGGTAGTGAGAACTGTGTTTTCTCACTACCTGTTAATGACTCAAACAATTAACTTGTCTCTGGAAATTCGCATAGAATACTACTTTGGAGTAATGATTGTGCCGATGGTATCCTTTCCATTTTTAATAATATCAATCGGCCAGGAATTGGTAACCTGATGGCCGCCATTAGCGCCGAAAATAGCGTTGGATGCCGGAGAACCGAAGGTGGCGATACCATTGTTAATTGCAGCGTAGTTGAATTTGGCGCCAGACTGGTCAATTTTTGCCTTGACCACGGTGGGGTCAACACTCTTGGCTTGTTTCATTGCGTCAAACATAATCCCTGCTTCGGAATAGAAGTCCCAGGTACAGCAATAAGCGGTTCCCCATGCAGAACCGGAATGGGCAACTTCACGGGCAGGTAAACCTAAAACAGCACTGGATACCTGGCCGCCGGGAATCAAAGGCATATTAAGTGTTAGCATACCCTCAATGGGTGCCTGTCCGGCGATTTTTAACAGGTCAGCCGCGCCGACAATACCGGTGGCATGGATACCTTTAAAACCCATACCGTTAAGTGTCTTGGCGATCAGGCCGACATCACCGGTGGGGTCACCAATAGTTAATATAATATCCGGTTTTTCATTGAGTATCTTGGTTACGAAAGGTGAAAAGTCCGCAGTGCCGGTATCATAAAAAACGGGGGCGAGATAGGTGAGTCCGGCTGCGGCAGCGGCAGCTTTTGTGGATGCTTCCGTAACGTTCCCATTGGTATCGTTGGTAGTAAGTACGGCAATACTCTTATCGTTGGGATAAGTTTTTTTCATCCAGGCAAGATAATCATTCGCTTGCACTGAAAAACCCATGTATGTTCTATAGGTATAGGCATCAGCCGGTTGTGCAATAATACGGTCATCGTTAACAACCGTGAAATTCAAGATCTTCATGTTGGTTAAAGTGGGAGCAAGCGCCAGGGAGCCTTCCGTTTGGAAGGTAAACATGAATTTCACACCGTCTGTATAAGCCATTTGGTTGATATTATTCGTGGCTTTGGCGGTATCATAAGCATCATCCAAAGCTTCAACTTTAAGCGTGTAATGGGTATCGCCGATGGTGAGACCACCGGCAGAATTAAAGTCGTCGGCCGCCAATGTGACGCCGTGCATTTCGGATAAACCCCAAGGAGCGGCGCCGCCGGTCAATGGAGTATCAACACCGATTGTAATGACTTGCTCTTTGCTGGCTGTAGTGGAACTTGAGCAACCTGTTACCAACCCGGCAAGTAAGGTAACCGCAAGAAGTAGAATCAGAAAACTGCATAAACCTTTTTTCACTTCTGTAAGTCCTTTTGGAGTTTTCATCTCCTAAAATATTTTGATTGCTGTCTGGTATTCTGTTTGTTATTGAAAGTTATACTTCCAAATATTGGTTCTCCCGCACCTCCTCTGAATGTAATTAAGTTGTTAAGTGGTCGTACACTCTTTTTGATTAGTCACTTGCAACTAACGACCGTATTCTGTGCCGGAATACGGAAAGTTGAGCAAACTTTAACATGGCTTCTCAGATTTGTCAAGCCCATATTTAACCCGTATTTCGTCAAGCTCGTTTTTGTGTAGTTATTTCCATTAATAAGAAATGAATCCGATTGGGATATTATGAACGGGAGGGATTATACAGGCAGAGGGAGACTAATTAAAACCAGACTAGAAAATTTCTGATATAGTATGTAGTTAAGTATCAATAATACCGGGAGCAAACGGGAATTGAAAAAGAACATACTATACCTGTTGATGAGTGTGTTGCTGTTTTTATCGATCACAGTTATCAATACTAAACCAGTAGAAGCTTGAGCGAGCCCTCCTTTTACACTGATCGTGATTATCAGTGGAAGCGGCGGAACGGTAACGGTAAATGACTCACCGATGACGTCAAATACCGCTTACTATACGTTTGATGCGATCGCGCAGGTCAAACTAAAGGCAGATTCGATACCGGGATATCGTTTTGTCTCGTGGACCGGCACGAATATCGACAGCACGGACAATCCTGTCACTGTCGATATGACTTGCAATATCACGATCCAAGCTAATTTTTATTCGACTACCCCGGTGTTAACCCTGGAAAAGCACGGGCATGGTTCTATTTCCCCCGCCGGGGGGCAATATCCCTATCCACCCGGTACTGTTGTTAATCTCAAAGCGATCCCGGATAAAGGCTGGAAGTTCGACGGCTGGACCTCTAATGTGAATAATCCGGATTCAGCAGAAACGTCCCTGACATTGAATTCAGACATGCACGTAACTGCTGATTTTTCCCGGGATTGGTCCATCTGGATGATACTGGGGATGATTGCCACATTCCTGATAATCATCGGCGGGATCCCATGGCTGGCTATGAAATACCGAAAAAGGTTAAAAAGTATATTCCCGACCGTTTTGCGCAGCAGTAATACTTCATTCGTATTCCGGTTAATCCTGGGCGGTATTTTTATCTTTACCGGATTCGCCAAAGTGCACAACATCCCCACGCTGGTAAACGAAATTAATCAATACCGGATACTTCCTTCAGTGCTAGCCACGGTTTATGGTAACGTTCTCCCTTACCTCGAAATCGCGGTGGGCATTCTCCTGGTTGTGGGTATCGTATTGAGAATCACCGCGAGTATTGCCGGTTTAATGCTTCTCAGTTTCGCAGCTGCGAAAATAGCCGCGCTTATCATGAATTTAAATATTACCATCTGCTACTGTTTCGGAGCGGCCAGACCTTTGCTGAGCACCCAGAGTCTGGCGATCGATTTCGCGATGATGCTCCTGGCGGCGCAAATTATCTGGTTCAGAAAGGAAATCTTTTCCATCCCGGACTGGTTTAGAAGGAAAAAACCACCTTTAGATTAATTAATTGAATCAGAAGTGGGCATCCAATAATGGATGCCCACTAAATTACGGTCATTAACGGTTCTACCTCTGCGGTAACCGCCAATATTTAATTAGATGTAGTGCCAGTTCCAGAGAAAATCCCCGAACCATACTGACCGGTCCATGTGCCTTGAATGTTTATCGCATTTCCTGATACGGTTACTTTTCCTTGCCAATTAAACGTAAAAGTTATTGAGTTTACGCTAAAACTTGATATACCAGTTATATTACCGTTTGGGTCGACTTGT
>Ga0182021_10003964_pt1 | contig 17380 bp, 14 predicted proteins | sample 612E3MmetaG_FD_120493 | JGI IMG/M metagenome (GOLD analysis project Ga0182021, IMG submission 120493) | Permafrost microbial communities from Stordalen Mire, Sweden - 612E3M metaG (Illumina Assembly) | ecosystem: Environmental > Terrestrial > Soil > Wetlands > Permafrost | place: Sweden...
GCCGGCGCCCGCTCCAACAGCACGCCCACGGACTGGTCGGCGGTGCGCACCAGGGTCTGTGGGTAGAGCCCCAGCCACAGCAGCACAAAAACGGCCACGGCGAACATGAGCACCTCACGGGCCGAGAGGCCCCGGTGGGCCCCGGACGAGCGAGCGCCACCGGCCGGGGCGCGGCCGCCCGCAGTCGGGGCGGCGCCGGCCGGTTCCGGCCCATGGAACACCCGCTGCACCAGCCACAAGGCATAGACGGTGGAGACGATCAAGCCGAGCGAGCCGACGATGGCCGCCGGTCGGCTCACCGAGAACGTCCCCAGCAGGATGAGGAACTCGGCCACGAAGTTGCCCAACCCGGGCAGCCCCAGCGCCGCCATCGCCAGCACCATCCCAAAACCGCCCAACGTCGACAGCCGGGCCCACAGCCCGCCCATACCGCCGAGGTCACGGGTCTCGAGGCGCTCCTCGAGCATCCCGGCCAGGATGAACAGGCCGCCGGTGCTGAAAGCGTGGCAGACGATCTGAAGGATCACCCCGTCGAGCGCGAGGTGGTTCCAGGCGAACACTCCCAGTAAGATGAAGCCCATGTGGCTCACGCTGGTGTAGGCCACCATCCGCTTGAGGTCGGTCTGCGAGAAGGCCATCACCGCGCCATATACGATCCCAGCCACACCGAGGCCCATAGCCAGGTAGCGGATATCGAAGCTCGCTCCGGGGAACAGCGGCACGAGGAAGCGCAGGAATCCGTAGGCCCCCACCTTGATCAGCAGGCCGGCAAGCAACACACTACCCGCCGTGTTGGCCTGGGAGTGCGCGTCGGGGAGCCAGCCGTGCAGCGGCACCGCCGGCAGCTTCACCGCGAAGGCCACGAAGAACCCGAGCATGAGCAGCCGCCCCGTCCAGCCGGAGATCCCGGAACCGAGCAGCTGCGGGTAGTCGAAGGTGTAGACCCCGGTCTGCCTTCCGTGAATGAAGTACAGACCCACGATGGAGATGAGCATGAGCAGCCCGCCGGCCTGCGTGTAGATGAAGAACTTGATGGCGGCCCGCCGCCGCTGCTCGTGCCCCCAGAGGGCGATGAGGAAGAAGAACGGGATGAGCATGAGCTCGAAGAAGAAGTAGAAGAGGAAGAGGTCGAGCGCCATGAACACGCCGGCCAGCGAGGCGGCCGCGAACAGCAGCATGAAGTGGAACATGCCCGGTCTCTGCTGCAGCCCCCTCCACGACGCCAGCACAGCCAGCGCGGTCATGACAAAGGTGAGCATGAGCATGATGAGGCCCAACCCGTCGGCACCCAGGTGGAAGCGGATGCCGGCCTGCGGGATCCAGGGAGCATCGAGGCCGTATACGAAACTGGTGGCGGAAGACGAGGGAACGGCAGCGAAGAGACCCCATCCGTGGTAGTTGCGGGCCCACATGGAGATCGCCAGCGCCAGAGCGGCCACGACGGCGACCAGCGACACCCACCGGCAGGCGGTCACGCTCCATCGCGCGGCCAGCCACGCCGCGATGCCGCCCCCGAAGGGGATGATGAGCAGCAAGGCCAGGCTCATCGCAGCACCCCCACGGCGACGAACACCACGATCCCCAGGGCCGCAGCGGCCAGGTAGTAGCGGAGCCGCCCGGATTGGGTGAGCCGCAACCCCCGTCCGAGCGCGGCGGCCACCCAGGCGATGCCGGACACCGCGCGGTCGATCACGTCACCCTTGCCATGGTGGGCGGCCCACAGGAAAGGCCGGACAAAGGCCGCGTCGTAGAAGCGGTCGAAGCCCCAGCCGCCGAGTGCGGCCGCCTCGACGCGCCGGAATCCCGGCCGGGCGGCGAGGGCCCGCCCGGCGGCCGGCTGCCGGCCGAAGAACAGATAGGCAAGGTAGATGCCGGCCAGCGAGACCAGAGCCAGGATCACCGAAGCCGCGGCTCCGCTGAAGGCCACGTGGCGGGCCGCCGGAAGGGGCAGAGCGGGCGCCAGGAAGTTCGTGAACCACGTCCAGCCGCCCCACAGCGCCGGCAACTGGATCCAGCCGGCCACAATGGAACCGAAAGCCAAGACGAACAGAGGCGCCAGGGCGCGACGGCTGAAGAGACCCACTGCCGGGCCGCCGCGCCGCTCGCCAAAGAACACAAGGAACACCAGCCGGAAGGCATAGAGCGAGGTGATCAGCGCGCCGATGGTGCCTGCCAGCCACAGCCAGATGCTGCCGTGCTGCGCCGTCAGCGCTTGGTCGATGATGAGGTCCTTGCTGTAGTAGCCGGCAGTGACCAGCGGAAGGGCCGACAGAGCCGCAGCGCCGATGACGAACAGCCAGAACACCACCGGGAGGTCGCGGCGAAGGCCGCCCATCTTGCGGATGTCGTGTTCCTCCCCCATGGCCTTGATCACCAGGCCGGCGGCCAGGAATAGCAGGGCCTTGAAGAACGCGTGGGTGAGGAAGTGGAAGATGGCCGCCGACCAGGCGCCGACTCCCAGGGCCAGGAACATGTAGCCGACCTGGCTGATGGTGGAGTAGGCGAGAACGCGCTTGATGTCGTTCTGGGCCAGCGCGCTGAGGCCCGCGTAAAGCAGGGTGACGGCGCCGATGACGGCCACCACCAGGCGGGCGGTGGGCGAGAGGTCGAACAGGACATGCGTCCGGGCGATGAGGTACACGCCGGCGGTAACCATGGTGGCGGCGTGGATGAGCGCGCTCACGGGGGTCGGACCGGCCATGGCGTCGGGAAGCCAGGTCTGCAGGGGCAACTGCGCCGACTTGCCGATGGCCCCACCCATGACCAAAAGCGCGGCGGCAGTTGCCACGGCGGCGCCCTGCGCCCACTGGTGCTGCGCCGCCCCCATCGCCGTCTGGATGTTGAGCGATCCCAGCCTGGTAAAGATCAGGAGCAGCCCCACCAGCAGCGCCGTGTCGCCCACCCGGGTGACGATGAACGCCTTACGCGCCGCCGCCGCGTTGGCCCTTTCTCGGTACCAGAACCCGATCAGCAGGAAACTGCTCAGCCCCACTCCTTCCCAGCCGACGAGCAGGAAGAGGAAGTCGTCGGCCAGCACCAGAAGGAGCATCGAGGCGATGAACAGGTTCATGTAGGCGAAGAAACGCCGGTAGCCCTCATCGCCACGCATGAACCAGGTGGAGTAGAGCAAGATGAGGAAGCCCACGCAGGTGACCACCAGCACCATGATCACCGACAGCGGATCCAGGTAGAGGGCGATGCGCGGGGCGAACGTGCCAATGTGGAACCAGATCCACAGCGTGAAGTCGGACGCGTGGCCGGCCGGCGGCACAGCCATGAACGATACCGCGGTGGCCAGGGCAAGCACGGCCGCGGCCCCGCAGGGCGCCGCGCCGATCAGAGACTGGGTGCGCCGGCTCATCCGTCCGCCGAAGATGGCCAGCGCGGCAAACGCGAGCACCGGGAGCAGCGGTATGAGCCAGGGGAAGTGCAGCATGGTCAGTCCCTCAGCTTCCGCAGGTCGTCGACATCGAGCGTGTGGAAACGCCGGCGGATCCGCAGAGCCAGGGCCAGCCCCACCGCCACCTCAGCCGCCGCCATGGCGAGGATGAAGAGGAACATCACCTGGCCGTCCGCCTGCCCGAAACGAGCTCCGGCGGCGATGAAGGCCAGGCCGGCGGCGTTCAGCATCACCTCGATGGAGGCGAGGATGAAGATGAGGTTGCGCCGCGCCAGCACCCCGAGCAGCCCCAGTACGAAGAGCACGCCCGCCAGCCCGAGTCCGTAAACCGGCGAGATGGCGCTCATATGCCGCCTCCCCGCCGGCCGGCGCGCCGGACCCGGCGCCACGTGTCCTCGGCGGGCGCCGCGTCCTCTTCCTCGGGGCGGTCGAGGCCCTGAGTGAGCCGGTGAGCAGCCACCAACCCGGCCAGCAGCAGTACCGAGGCGAGTTCCACGCCGAGCAGGTAGGGCCCGAACAGCGAGATGCCCACGGCTTTCACCTGGGCGGCCGCATCAATCGCTTTCGCCGCCCCGCTCGCCAGACCGCCCGGCACGCCGCCCCGCGCCATCACATAGATGAGCTCGAACAGCAGCGCCGCCGTCAGCACGCTGGGGATGATCCAGGCGCGCGGCCGCATCCACTCCCGCTCGCGGGCTTCGTCGGCCCGGCCCGGGTCGATGAGCATAAGGGCGAAGAGGAACAGCACCATGATGGCGCCGGCGTAGATGATCACCTCGAGGGCCGCCACGAACGGCGCTCCGAGCACATAGAACACCAGGGCCAGCGCCAAAAATGAGATCACCAGGTAAAGCAACGCGTGGATAGCCTTCCGCGTGGTTATCACCATGCCGGTGGCTATCACCGCGACGGCGGCCGCTACGAAGAACAGCACCGTCATGGTTCGAGCCTCCGGAGATCGACAGGCGGCGCCTCGTTCTGGGCCTCGCCTTTGTCCTTGCCACCGATCGCCACGCCGGCCACCCGATAGAAATCGTAGTCGTGGTACTTACCCGGCCCCGAGATCAGCAGATGCTCCTTCTCGTACACCATGCTCGGGCGGTGGTACTCGTTCATGTCGAAGTCGGGAGTCAGCTGGATGGCCTTGGTCGGGCACGCTTCCTCGCAGAAGCCGCAGAAGATGCATCGAGAGAAGTTGATGCGGAACCAATCCGGGTAGCGGCGGCCATGTTCGTCCTCGGTGGCCTGCAGGGCGATGCAGTCCACCGGGCAGGCGACGGCGCACAGGTAGCAGGCCACACAACGCTCGCCGCCATCGGGGTCGCGGGTGAGCACGATGCGCCCGCGGTAGCGCGGAGGGAGCTGGGTCCGCTCTTCGGGAAAGAGCACGGTGTCGCGCCTACGGAAGAGGTGCGGCAGTACGGTGAGGATGGCTTTGAGCACGCTCAGCATGGCGAGCCTCCCCACCCGGCGAGCCGGACGGCGCGCGCCGCCGGGGTCATGTCGGCGAGGTGCCTCATGTCGCCAGGATGACGGCGGCCGTCACCAGGAGGTTGAGCAGGGCCAGGGGCAGCATGATCTTCCAGCCGAGCGCCATGAGCTGGTCGTAGCGGAGGCGGGGCAGCGCCGCCCGGATGACGATGATGAGCGCGATAAGGATGGAGGTCTTCAGCAGGAACCAGGTCCAGCCGGGCAGGATCGCGCCCCGCCAACCGCCGAAGAACAGTACGGTCATGAGCGCCGAGATCAAGGTGATCCCCAGGTATTCGCCCACATAGAAGGCGCCGAACTTCATGGCCGAATACTCGGTGTGGTAGCCGGCGACCAGTTCGCTCTCGGCCTCGGACAGGTCGAAGGGCGTGCGCCGGGTCTCGGCCACCCCGGCCACCAGGAAGAGCACGAAGCCGAGGAACTGCGGCACCACGTACCACAGGTGGCGCTGCCCGTAGATGATGGCGGTCAGGTTGAACGACCCGGCCTGCATAACCACGCCCAGCAGCGACATGCCCATGAAGACCTCGTAGCCGAGCATCTGACCTGCGGCCCTGACCGCGCCCAGAAGCGAGTACTTGCTGTGCGACGACCAGCCGGCCAGGGCCACGCTGTACACCCCCAGCGACGACATCGCCAGGAAGAACAGCAGCCCCACGTTGAGGTCGGCCACCACGAAGCCCCCGGTGAGCGGCACCACCACGAAGCTTGCCAGTACCGACGCCAGGATGATGGCCGGCGCCGCGACGAAGACCGGCTTGTCCGCGAACGGGGGTATCCAGTCCTCCTTGCCAAGCAGCTTCAGGGCGTCGGCCAGCACCTGCATCTCCCCGACGATGCCCACGCGGTTGGGGCCGTACCGGTCTTGCAACTGCCCCAGCAGCCGCCGCTCCACCAGCACCAGCCCGCCGGCCATGAGCAGCGGCAATAGCAGCATCACGAAAGCCTCGAAGACATGCCAGGCAGGGCTAGACATCCGGCCCTCCCACTTCGTAGATGCCGCCGACCGGTGCGGCCGTCCCGGCGTCGGGACCCTGAGCGACGACCGCCTCCGGCGCCTTCGGCGGCGGCTCCGCGCCTGCGGCGCCGGCCCCTTCCCTGCCGATGACCGCGTAGAACGGCGGCAGCACTCCTTCCAGGCCGGGGAGTCCGGCCGGGATGACGGCAAGACCCGCGGCCAGGCTCGGGATCACCTTCACCGGCAGTTTCAGCGAACTGCCGTAGGTCTCCATCACGGCCGGGTCGCCATCGCTGAGGCCCAGCGCGTCGGCCCCGGCCTGAGTAAGCCCCAAGTAGGGCGTGGGCGACGCCTCGGCGATGCCCGGCGCCCGGGAGCTCATCTCCTCCGATCCGAAGATGTGGTGCACCGGCACCACCAGTTCACCCTCGCCGGAGCGCGTGAAGGGCCGGGGCAGCTGGAGGAAGTGGGGCACCCTTGCGGCCTCGACCGGCTCGATGAGGCGCACCCCCACATCGCCGCCGGGCAGCGGCTGATCGGGACCGTGCTGGAACTTGTTGATGGCCTGGGGCGAGTTCCAGCCCGGCGCCCAGAAGCGGGGGATGATCGGCGATGGCGGCGCTCCCTGGTAGCCCTCCATCGAGAAGACCAGCGGGGATTGCGGGTCCTCCAGGGGCTTCGGCTCGAAGACCGTCTGGTGGGCATGCATGGCGGTGCGGCCGCTGTAGCGCTCGGGTTGACGGGCGATCTCCATGCCGGCCACGCGGTAGGTCGCAGGCGGCGCCACCGACGCCAGCGGAGCGAACACGGGCAGCTCGCGGGCGATCTCGGCAGTGAGCTGATCGATGAGCCGGGGATAGAGGAGTCCTGTCGGACCGGGCCAGGACTCGCCTCCGCCCGCGGCGAAGGAGACGACGGGGGTGGCTTCGTGGCTCGTCAGCGCTGCGGCCAGGTTGGCGAACCAGCGCAGGCTGCTGTGCACCTGGCCGCTCGTCGGGAAGACCTGGTAGTAGCGCTGGGCGCGGCCCTCGTTGTTGACGAAGGTCCCGGTGCACTCCGCGTAGCTGGCCACCGGCAGAACGACGTCGGCCGCGCCGGAGGTGCCGCTCTCGGTGTGGTCCATCAATACCACGTGGCCGCAGGCACGAAGGAAGCGGTCCACCTCGGCGGAGGAGGCCCGGCGATACAGGTCGTTCTCGAGGATGATGGCCACGTCCACTTCACCCCGGGCAGCCGCGTCGAAGGCGTTCTCCAGGGTGCCCCCGCCCATCAGGCTCACGCCCAGGCTGTTGCACTCGGGCACCACCAGGGCCAACTCGGCCACGGCGCCGCGCGTATGCAGGGACCAGGCCACGTTGGCGGCCGCACGCATGATGTCCTCGCTGCCACTGCTCACCCCCGATACCACAATGGGCCGCTCGGCCTTCGCAAAGGCGGCGGCGATCTCGGCGGCGTGGGCAGCCAGTTCGGCGGGCAGGCCGGGAACCGCCGGCACGTGCTCGTCGAGGAGGTGAGCGACGGCGAAGCCCAGGCGGGCCAGTCCCGAGGGCGGGGCGTGGTAGGTCTTGGCGGCTAAGCGGTCGAGCTTGGTCTGGCGGATGTTCAGCACGTGAAGAGGCGAAGGCGACTCGTGCACGAGTTCCCCGACCGCGGCGTCGTTCCAGACCGGGATCTTGAGGGCGATCTGCTCGGGGGTGGGCCGGCGGCGGAGCCATTGCCGCAGCGAGTAGTCGAGCATGGGGGCGGTGTTTGTCACATCTTCGCCGAGGACGAGCATGGCGTCGGCCAGCTCCAGATCGCGAGTGGAGCAGCTGCGCGACGGCCCTTCGCTGATGATCTGCCGGGCCAGGTCCACCAGGCGCCGCTCCTGCCCGGCCATCCCCACGTAGAAGTTCTCCGCGCCCACCAGCTTCCGCAGCGCCCAGTTGGCCTCCAGTGAGGCACGGGGCGAGCCTATCCCGATGACGCGCCGTAGCCCGATACGGGCGGCGGCGATCATGTCGCCCACCTGTAGGATGGCGTCCTCCGGGGTGGCCGGGATCCCGCTCACGGTGACGTCCCGCAGCCGGCTCTCCGCGTTCACGTATTCGTAGCCGAAGCGGCCCCGGTCGCAGATGAAGTAGCCGTTGACGGCGCCGTTGTAGCGGCTGTGGACCCGGCGCAGCGTGCCGTAGCGCTCGCCGGGGATGGTGTTGCAGCCCAGACCACAGTGCGGGCACACGGACGGCGCGGTCTGGAGGTCCCACTTGCGGGTGTAGTGGCGCTTGAAGGTCTTGTCGGTGAACACGCCCGTGGGACAGACCTCCACCAGGTTGCCGCTGAACTCGCTCTCCAACTTGCCGTCGCGCTGCCTGCCGAAATACACCTGGTTGCGAAGGCCCATGGCCGCCAGGTCGTAACCGCCCGCGTAATCGTTGTAGAAGCGGACGCAGCGGTAGCACTGGATGCAGCGGTTCATCTCGTGGGCCACGAACGGGCCCAGGTCCTGGTTACGGAAGGTGCGTTTGGGGAAGCGGTAGCGGCGGCGCACGTGGCCGGTCATGACGGTCATGTCCTGCAGGTGGCACTCGCCGCCCTCGTCGCAGACCGGGCAGTCGTGGGGATGGTTGGCCATCAGCCACTCGATGATGCTCGCCCGGAAGGCAGTGGCCTCCGCATCGGCGATGGAGATGCGGGCGCCCTCGGTGGCCGCGGTGATGCAGGCCATCACGATCTTGCCCTCGCGGTCGTTCTCGTCCTTGAACTGCTTGACCGCGCACTGCCGGCAGCAAGCCACCGAACCCATGGCCGGGTGCCAGCAGAAGAAGGGCAGGTCGAAGCCCAGAGCCAGGCAGGCCGCCAGCAGGTTCTGGCCGTCGGCGATCTCGTAAGGCTTGTCTTCGATGTAGATGGTGGCCATCTACGCGCCCCGCTTCCACGGGCAACCCCGCTGCTCGATGTGCTGCAGGAAGTCTTCCCGGAACAGCTCCAGTCCGCTCTCCAGCGGCTCCATCGCGCCGGGCGCCAGGTCGCAGAACGTGTGGTCGGGGCGGAGCCTGTCCACGTGCCAGCGCAGTATCTCCAGGTCCTCGGGAACGCCCCGCCCCTCTTCGATGGCGGCGAGCGCCTCCTCCACCCAATGCAGCCCCTGCCAGCAGGGCGTGCACCAGCCGCACGACTCCTGGGCATAGAAGTGCTCCAGGTTGCGGAGCATCCCGATGGGGCAGGTCTGGTCGTCCAGCAGGATGAGCGTGCCGGTACCCAGGCGGCTGCCCGCCGCCCGCAAGGAGGCGTCGTCCATGCGGGTACGGAAATGCGCGGCCGAGACGAAGGCGGTGGAGCCGCCGCCCGGCAGGGCGGCGCGCGGTAGCAGCCCGATCCTCATGCCCCCGGCGTGGTCTTCCACCAGTTCTTCGATGGTGGTGCCCATCGGCAGTTCCCAGGCGCCGGGCCGCTGCACCCGGCCGCTGACCGTGTAGATCTTCACGCCGCCTTCGCCCGACAATCCCAGTCCCTTGAACCACTGCGCCCCGTTCTCCACGATGGTAGGCACGTACGCCAGCGTCTCCACATTGTTGACCACGGTCGGCTTGCTCCACAGCCCGGAGCTGGTCTGATGGGGCGGCTTGTTCCGCGGCGTGGGCCGTTCGCCCTCCAGGGCGTTCAGCATGGCGGAGCCCTCTCCGCAGATGTACCGGCCGGCGCTGACGTGCAGGTGCAGGTCAAGGTCGAAACCGCTTCCCAGGATCCGCGTTCCCAAGTAGCCGGCGCGCTCGGCCTCGGCGATGGCCCGGCGCATGATGTCCGCCGTGCGCGCGTACTCGGCCCGGATGAACAGATAGACGGTACGGGCCTTGATGGCGTATGAGGCCAGCATCATCCCCTCGAGCAGCGCGTGCGGGTTGCCCTCCATGATGAAGCGGTCCTTGAAGGCCCCAGGCTCCGTCTCGTCAGCGTTCGCCACCAGATAGCGCGGCCCCGCATACTCGTCGCTCACGTCCACGAAGCCCCACTTGCGTCCCGCCGGGAAGCCCGCGCCCCCGCGGCCGGCCAAGCCGGAGTCGAGCACCGACTTGGTGACCTCCTTGGGCTGCATCCCGGAGAGCGCTTTGCGCAAGGCCTGGTATCCACCGAAGGACTGATATTCCTCCAACGTGAGCGGCGCCTTGTCGGCTCTGAAGTGGGCGGTTATGGGTCTTTCGTTGGACATTGGTTGGTCAGGCGCTCCGGCGGTCGGATCAGGGATACAGGGACAGGACGGTGGAAAGGTCTTCGGCGTCCACGTTGCCGTGAAGCTGCCAGTCGATGAGCATGGCCGGCGCCTGGTCGCAGGCGCCCAGGCAGACGACGGGCAGCAGCGTGAAGCGGTCGTCCTCGGTGGTCTCGCCCAGACCGATGCCCAGTCGTTCGCTCAGCGCCGCGATGAGTCGCTCGCTCCTGTCCATCCAGCAGCATATGCTGTCGCACACCATGATCACGTGCCGACCCACTGGCCGGCGGAAGATCATGCTATAGAAGGTGGCGAGGCCCTCCAGGTATGCAGGCGACACGTCGAGATGGACGGCCACATCGCGGAGCGTCTCGTCGGACACCCAGCCCCGCGCGTCCTGCACGATGCGCAGCGCTTCCACCGAGGCCGCCGACTGGGTCTCGTAGAGGGCCCGCACCTCGTCGATGCGGCGTTTCTCGGCGTCGGTCAGCACGGGTCGGCCTCCCGCCGGGAGCGACGATGAGCGCCGCGCGCCGCGAAGCTGCGCGCGGCGCTCATCGGTCCACGTCTCCCATCACGAAGTCGATACTGCCCAGGATGGCGACGAGGTCCGGCACTTCCATCCCCCGGCAGAGCAGCGGCAGCACCTGCAGGTGCGGGAACGAGGGCGTGCGGATGCGCGTGCGGTACGAGCTGACGTTGCCATCGCTGGTGAGGTAGTAGGCATAGTTGCCCTTGGACGACTCGATGGGCACCATCGCCTCGCCGGGCGGCACCACCGGGCCCCAGCTCACGCCCAGGAAGTGGTCGATGAGCGTCTCGATATCGTTAAGCGTGCGCCCGTGCGGCGGCGGGGTGATGAGAGGCGGTGCGGTTTGCCGCGGCTCAGCCTTGCGCGGCCCCGCCGGCATGTGGTCCACGCACTGGCGGATGATCCGCAGGCTCTGGCGGATCTCCTCCACCCGGACCGCCACCCGGCCGTAGCAGTCCCCGCGGGCGGTCGTGGGGATGTCGAACTCGAACTGGTCGTAGCCGGAGTACGGGCGCTTCTTGCGTAGGTCCCACTCGAAGCCGCAGGCGCGCAGGTTGGGGCCGGTGACGCCCCAGTCGATCGCGGTGTCGCGGTCGATCTCGCCGACGCCCACCGTCCGGGCCTTCACCACCCGGCTCTCCATCACCAGCCGGTCGTACTGCTCGAGACGCGGCGGCATGTAGTCGAGGAAGTCGCGGATCATCGTGTCCCAGCCGGCCGGCAGGTCCTGCGAGACGCCACCTATGCGGAACCAGCTGGGGTGCATCCGCGCCCCGGTGATGGCCTGGATGATGTCCATCAGCCACTCGCGGTCGCCGAAGTTGTAGAAGACCGGCGTGATGGCGCCCAGATCCTGGGCAAACGTCCCGTAGTACACCAGATGGCTGGAGATGCGGAAGAGTTCGGACAGCATGACGCGGATCACCTGGGCACGAGGTGGCACCTCGATGCCGGCCAGTTGCTCCACGCTCAGCAGGTACGCGAGGTTGTTGAGGACGCCGCTCAGATAGTCCACCCGGTCCGTGTACGGGATATAGGTGTGCCAGGTCTGGCGCTCGCCCATCTTCTCGGCGCCCCGGTGGTGGAAGCCGATATCCGGCACGGCCTCGACGATGCGCTCGCCGTCCAGCTTGAGCGCGATGCGCAAGGGGCCGTGCGTGCCCGGGTGTTGCGGACCGACGTTGAGCCACATCATGCGCGGGGAGACTGACGGGTCGGCCGACAGCGCCTCAGGGTCGATCTCCAGGGCTTCCTGGTAGAGCAGGTCGTCTTCGGGCGGCAGCGAGAAGGTGCCCATGTCGGTCGCCCGGCTGGGATGGTCCTTGCGCAGCGGATGGCCCTTCCACCAGGGCGGCATGAGGATGCGCCGCATGTCCGGGTGGCCGTCCACCGTCACCCCGAACATGTCCCACAGCTCCCGCTCGTACCAGTCGGCGGCGGGCCACAGGCCGGTGACGGTCGGCACGGCCGGGTGCTCGCCGGTGAGCGGCACCTTCAGCCGGACGTCGGCGTTCCGGTCGTAGGACAGCAGGTGGTAGACCACCGTGTAGTCCGAAGCCGGGCGCCCGGCCCGGTCCGCCCGGATCCGCTCATCCACCCCGGCCAGGTCGTACAGGGTACGGAAAGGGCCGTCCACGCCGCGCTGCAGGTGCCGCAGCACGGGCAACAGCGCTTCGCGGCCAAGCCACGCCGTGGGGACCCCGTCCTTGGTCTCCTGCCGGACGAGCTCGATCTCCGGGAACTGCTCTTCGAGCTGCGTGATGATGTCCACAGGCCGCGTGTCTAGAGGCCGTGTGTCCAGAGGCCGCGTGTCCATCCGCTACACCTCGTCCGGCGGCTGCAGGAAGGTCTCCCGCTGCCGGTCCGGCGCCAGCAGGTCGCGGCGCGACGGCATGGGCGGCTTCACCACTCCCTGCGGGCCTATCACCCAGGTGAGCGGCCGCCGCTCGGCGGCCACTGCCTCCTGCAACAGGAGCAGACCCTGCATGAACGTGGTGGGGCTGGGCGGGCATCCTTGCACGTAGAGGTCCACGGGCAGGAAGGTGTCCACGCCCTGCACCACGCTGTACACGTCGTACATCCCGCCGGAATTCGCGCACGAGCCCATGGAGATGACCCAGCGGGGCTCCATCATCTGGTCGTAGAGGCGCTTGATGACCGGGACCATCTTGATGAACACCGTCCCCGCGACCACCATGACGTCCGCCTCCCGCGGCGAACCGCGCACCACTTCCGATCCGAAGCGGGCCAGATCGTACCGCGGTGTCAGGGCAGTGGCGAACTCCACGTAGCAGCAGGAGAGGCCGAAGTTGAAAGGCCAGAGCGAGTTCGAGCGCGCCCAGGCGAGGAGCCTCTGCACGCTGGCCAGCAGGATGCTGGGATGCGCGGACGCTTCCGGCGGCGGGGCGCTGGGCGCTGCCGTGCCGGCTGGAGGGGCTGAGGCGCGGCCGCCGAAGGCTGCCGCGCCGGACAAGTCGAAGTCACGCCCCGTCCTCATGGCCGCCGCCTGCCCTGCGCCCGCCAGTCGAGCGACCCCGAGCCCCACAGGTAGGCCAACGCGGCCACCAGCAGAGCGATGAACACCGTCATCTCGGCGAACCCGCGCCAGCCCGACTCCCGAACGGTCACTGCCCAGGCGAATAGGAAGACGGCCTCCACATCGAAGATCACGAAGAACACCGCCACGCGGAAGAACTCAACGGATACCCCGCCCGACGGCATGGGCGTGGGGGCTATCCCGGACTCGTAAGGCTCGTCCTTCCACCTCGCGGTCCCGCGGCCGCCGAGCACGTACGAAAGGCCGAGCAGCCCCGCGACCACCAGTACGATGAGTCCGACGAACAGCAGGAAAGGCCAACCGGCCATACGCTATCCCTCTTCTGGCTGAGCGCCTTGGGATGGTGGGCCGGCCGTGGCAGGCGGGGCGCCCGCAGGCGCCGGCGTTATGCAGACGTCGGACACGGGTAGGGGACCCAGGACAGGGTCGATCCACGGACCGTCTTTTCCGATGAGCCGCTGAGCCGAAGTCGGTCCCCAGCTCCCGGGCTCGTACCATTCGATCGGAACAACGTCGCCGAGGATGGGCTCCACGATGCGCCACGACGCCTCCACCCCGTCTTCGCGGGCGAAAAGCTCCTGGGTGCCGTTCATGGCGTCGAAAAGCAGGCGCTGGTACGTCGGCCGCGCGTCGGCCGGGCTGGAGGTCACGGTCAATTCGGCGTCGCGCCCCAGCATGCGGTCGCCCGGTACCTTCACTCGCAGGCCGAGAGCGATCACCACGTCCGGGCTTATGCGGATACGCACATGTCCCGAAGACTCGGGCACCCGCTCGCCGAACGTCTCGCGCGGTGGGCGGCGCAACTCGATGAACACCTCTGTACAGGTCACGGCCAGCTCTTTGCCGCTGCGGATGTAGATGGGGACGCCGGCCCAGCGCCAGTTGTCGATCGTCAGCTTGATGGCGGCATACGTCTCCACGGTGGAATCCGAGGCCACGCCCGGGGCGGAGCGATATCCCAGATATTGCCCGCGGACCACGTGCTTCGGATCCAGCGGTTGGATGGCCATGAGCACCCGGGCCTTCTCGTCCCGGTAAGCGTCGGGGACACCGCCACCGGGCGGGTCCATGGTCACCACTGCGAGCAACTGCAGCAGGTGGTTTTGGATAACGTCCCGGATGGCGCCCGCCTCCTCGTAGAAACCGCCCCGCTCCTTGACGCCGAAGTCCTCGGCCATCGTTATCTGGATGCTCCGGACGTGCTCCCGATTCCAGATGGGCTCCAGCAGCGGGTTGGCGAAGCGGGTGTAGGTGATGTTCTGCACCGGCTCCTTGCCCAGGAAGTGGTCGATGCGGAAGATAGCCGCCTCTGGATAATGGGCCCGCAGGGTGTCGTTCAACTCGATGGCTGAGTTGAAGTCGCGACCGAACGGCTTCTCCACCAGCACCCGGGAGTTGATGCTGCACCCAGACGAGGCCAAAGCGTTCGTCACCACCGGGAATACGCTTGGCGGGATGGCCATGTAGAAGAGCGGCGCGCCGGTGCCTTGGAGCGCATCGCACATCTTCTCGTAGGTCTCCGGGGCTCCGTAGTCGCCTTGGACATAGTGGAGGTTCTGGGCCAGCCGGGCGAATACCTTCTCGTCGACGGGAATGCCCCGGCTCTCCACCGCGTCCAGGGCCCTGGCCGTGAGTTGCGCGATGGTCCAATCGGAGCGGGCCACGCCTATCACCGGCACCGAGATGTTCTCGTCGCGGAACAGCCCGTAGATGGCCGGGAAGATCTCCTTATGGACGAGGTCACCGGTGACCCCGAAGACCACTATCGCGTCGGACCGAGGCGTTTGCATGATCCCCCCCACTGCTACCGCTTCGACAGGATATGGACCTCGACGCCACGGGCGAACCCGTCTTCGTCGTTTGAGGCGGTGACGGCCATGGCCTCGCCCTTCACCTCTGGACTCGCGTTGCCCATGGCGATGCTCAGGCCGCTCCGTCTGAACATCAGGATATCGTTATGGCCGTCGCCGATGGTGGCGATGGTCTCCGCTGGGATGTCCATGTACGCGGAGAGCCAGGCGAGGACGGCGCCCTTGTTGGCATCGGGATGGGTGACGTCCAGGTAATAGGTCTGCGACCGGGAGGCGGCGACCAGAGCGCCGAACCTGCTCCGGACCGCCTCTTCGGCGGCCGCCATCATGCCCGGGGCGTCCGTGACTCCGACGATCTTCACCACCCGATCCATGACCGGCTCGTATGACTCTGCCACCTTCGGTTTGAACCGGACGGTCGTCGCCTCGCGCGCCACATGCGGCCCGTCCAAGTGCGGGACGTACCATTCGTCGCCCGAATAGACCCAGACGTCGAGTCCCTTCTCCCCCATGAGAGCGACCGTCTCCCGGGCGAGGTCGGCGGAGATCAAGGTCTGAGAGAGAACGGTAAGGTCGGGCTTGACGAACTCCCCGCCGTTGAACGCCCCGGTGGGCGTGACGATGTCGAGGTCCTGGATGAACTGCAGCAGGCCACGGGGCGGCCGGCTGCTGGTTATGGCCAAGGCGATGCCGCGCTCCCGAAGAGTGCGGGCCACCCGGATGGTCGAGGGCGTGAGCGCCCTGGCGCTATTGAGCAGCGTCCCGTCCACGTCGGCCAGGAGGAGCCGAATGTCGTGGCCGGTGTCCCGGGGCGAGTTCTCGGCGCCATTGCTCATCGCGAAGGCCCCGTAGTGCAGCCGGGAAGATCGGCGTACGACTCGATGCCGCCGGGCCAGGAACCGGCCGCCGGAGAGCCGCCGTGCGGCAGCTGCGCGGCCGCGGCCTCGTCCAGAAGCCACGCCAGCCGCCCAGGCTCGGGCCGGATCAGCAGAGCCGGCAGTTCGTGCGGGTCACCCTCTCCGCCGACCACGTCGCGCACCGCGGCCGCCTTGCCCGCGCCGCTCACCACGAAAAGCACCAGCCGGGCCCGATTGATGAAGGGGGCCGTCAGGCTCACCCGCCACAGCCGCTCACCGGTGCTGCTGGTGGCCTCGGCGGTCCCCGGGTCCTCCAGATCGGCCACAGCCCAGCGGTCCCGCTCGTCCAGAGTGCGGGAGCCCGGGAACAGCGACGCCGTGTGGCCGTTGCCGCCCATGCCGAGCATCACGAAGTCGATGGTGGGCTCGCGCGACGTGGCGCTGCCGCCGCAGCCCCTGTCCGCCGGAACCGGGAAGAGCGTGCGCAGTAACACCTCGTACTTGTCGGCGGCCCGGCGCGCCGCGGCTTCGCCGTGCGCACCCGGCCCCGAGCATCTCATCGGGTGGATCTGCTCCGCCGGCACCGGCACATGGTCGAGCAAGGCTTCCCGCGCCGTCCGCTCGTTGCTCCGCTGGTCGCTGATGTCCACGCAACGCTCGTCACCCCAGAACACGTGCGTCTGCTGCCAGGGGATCAGTTCTGCAAGGGGCGGGGCGGCCAATAGGCCGAAGGTCACCTTGGGAGTGGAGCCGCCCGCCAGCGCGATGGTGAACCGGCCGCGCTCCTTCACCGCCCGCCGGGCCTCGTCCACGATGACGGCCGCGGCGGCGAGGGCCAGCGATCCGCCATCGACGAGCACGGCGACGGAAGCCCTGGTGGGGCTCGTCTCCATGAGTGGCCGCTGCAGCATACCCGTCTCCTTCCGGCCCATCAGGCCGACCAGTCGGTGTGGAAGACACCCTCCCGATCGATCCGCCGGTACGTATGCGCGCCGAAGTAGTCGCGCTGCGCCTGGATGAGGTTGGTAGGGAGCCAGTCCGCCAAGTAGGCGTCCAGATAGGTGAGGGCCGTCGTCATAGCCGGGACCGGGATGGCTGCGGACATGCCTGCCGCGGCGGCCGCAGCAAGCGCCGGCCGCCGGCCCCTCACCTCCCCGCTGAGCTGAGAGTCGAGCAGCAGGTTGGCCAGATTCGGCTGCCGCTCGAAGGCGGCGCGGAACTCGCGGAGCAGGGCCGAGCGGATGATGCAGCCTCCCCGCCAGATGGACGCCACCTCGTGCAGGGCCAGGTCGTAGCTCTGAGCGGCGGACGCCGCCTGCAGTTGAGCGAAGCCTTGGATGTACGTGAGGATGGTCGCCGCATAGAGGGCGTCGCGGACGGTCTGCACCGGGAGGTCGGGGGCGCGGCGCGCGGTAGCCGCCGCGTGGCCCTGCGCGCCGGAGGCGCCGCCGGCACCGCTTCCCGCACCCTGCGTCCCTATCGGGGCGCCGCCGGCGCCCGCCGCCTGGCGGGCGGCCGTCCGCTGGTCCAGCAACCCGGAAAGGTTGCGCATGCTCACCGCGATATCGATGTTCGGCACCGGCAC
>Ga0182021_10003965_pt1 | contig 17374 bp, 17 predicted proteins | sample 612E3MmetaG_FD_120493 | JGI IMG/M metagenome (GOLD analysis project Ga0182021, IMG submission 120493) | Permafrost microbial communities from Stordalen Mire, Sweden - 612E3M metaG (Illumina Assembly) | ecosystem: Environmental > Terrestrial > Soil > Wetlands > Permafrost | place: Sweden...
CCGCCGCTGCCGCCACCGCGTCGATCGCCTCTATCGCGTCCGCCGCCGTAACCGCCGCCGCTGCCGCCACCACCGTAACCGCCGCCACCGCGTCGATCTCTGCCGCCGCCGTATCCACCGCCGCCACCGCCAAATCCTCGTCCTCCGCCTCTAAATGGTCTTCGTTCTTGCTCGTATGCTTTACTTGATACGTTGTTTTCTGTGTTTACTTCTACTGTGAGTGGTTCTTTTGCTGGTTCAAGTTTGCCGTATTTGCCGATGTTTAGTCGTATGTTGCCTTTAAAGAGTGTTACATAGCCGTTCTCTACGCGTATGGTATCGCCTTCGTTGACTTTTTCAATGTTGTCGTCCCATAGTGTCAGGTATACTACACCTGTTTCGTCACCGACGAGTGCGTCGCTTACCTTGTGTGCTGATCCGTCTCTTCCCATTGGAATTTCACGGATTTCTGTTTTGGATACTACTTTGGCCGTAACATTAACCGCTTTAGATTGTGGGGTTAAGTCTCCGACTTTTGCTTCTACTGGTGTCTTTTTGTTTTCGAAAAAACCTTCTACAGCCAATTGATTCTACATCCTGGTTTTAATTCTAAAACAAAACTACTTAGTCTTTGCACTTAAGGGTTTCGCTTATCCGATTTTTTGTTTTCAGCGTTCTGCAGATTAAATTTGAAATGCCGTTATTGAATACGTCAAGTTAGCTTCTTTTGCTGGTGATATATTAGATTTTAGCTGACGAATTTTATGCTTGTTGATTCTCGTTATTGCCAAGATTGAAGCAGCTGTTGCTAGAGAAATCAATATGGCTATTACGATTACGGCGGGTAATTCAGGTACGCTTGGAGATAATGTTGGTGTGCTTGAAGAGCTTGGAGTAGTTGATGACCCTGCAGCTACTGCGGTTACTGAGGCGGCTGTGTCTTGATGATCAATGTTATTGGCATTTTGTCCAGCCGCAGGATGATCGGCAAGGTCGGTTTGTAAACTTAGTCCCGCTGACTCTGCGCTTACAACGTTAAATGTTAGGGTTGCTATTGTTCCGCTTCCACTGAAGCCAGGGTTTGATTGACCAATCGCTTGTGCAACAAGATGGTAGCTTCCTGATACTTTGGTTTCTTGAATGTAAATGTCGCCTGATTTTAGGTTGCTTGAATCATAGTTTAGGTTAGTTCCGTGTAGAACACCGTTTGTGTGAGAATCTCCTATATTTAAGGTCACGTTTTTCAGGCTTAGAATGGAGGGGTTCCAAATAAGAGTTGTATCGATGCCAGCAAGGTTTTGAACGTTTGAGATTGTAATGGTTACTGTTAAGGTACTGCCAACGGCAGGTTGACTAGTAGATGCTGCTGCATTAACAATCGTAATTTGGGCTGAAACGATGTAGATAAAAGAAAAAGAAAGTACTGCGCAGACTAAAAGAGTAATAAATTTTATGGAGACTAATTTTGTCGGGCTTGTCAATTTATTCACTTTTTACCCGTTCGGTAAGATTCACTATTTTGTCTCTCCCCTTCTTATACCTTGTTATACAGCCCCTCTTCTCTAAAGCAGCTAATAGTTGACTTGTTTTAGCTTTAGAAAACCTGCACTGTTCAACGATGACAGACTGACGCATGCCCCCACCCGAAGATTTGAGCAGTTTTAAGATCTTGCCTTCCTCAGTTTCCGCCTCAGATGATTCAGCGGGAATCACAAATGGTAGTGACTTCGAAGCTCTGCGTTGCCTAAACCTGTAGAAGCCTACCACCGATAATGCAGCTCCCACAGCCACGATTACGCCAATAATAGTGTACTGTTGCCACCCATTTAGGGCACTATTCTGATTTGCAGAAGCACTTGTTAAAATTATGCTTGTTTTGCCATTAACCAAATCTTGAGTTCGAGCCCAATCTAACATTTGGTCCGTATCATCCCTTTGATATGGCGTAGGGGTAACCGACTTAACGCTAAATGTTGAGAGATAACTTATTTGCAAGGCAGCATCTCCGTAAAGTTGGCTAAAGAAGGTGTTGACACTAAATATATCGCCAAAAACTATTTGGCTTCCCTGAATTAAACTAAAGTTTTCCCAAACAAAAGAGTACTCGGTGGTTTTGGAATCAAATGATGTATTTGTGTTGATTTGCAGAGAATCTGCAGTCATGTCTCTATGAGTTTGGGTTGATACGACCTCAAGAAGATTGAAAACTTTGTTTTGAAATCCATCCCAAGTGTCGACGCTGGCATTTATGTCAGAAAAATCAGTTATTTTCCATAATGCTGAGCCATCACTTTTAATCTCTACTGAGTACTGAACGTAGTTCTGGGCGTTTACCCTGCAAATAGGAAAAAGCAAGAGCAACATAATACCGATAGCTAAGCAAACAGCTAGGCGACTACATTTCATTTTAGCTCGCATTGAAAAGAGACTATTGCTATTTAAGAATTATAAATTTACGGTATTTTAAGGCGAATTTTGTGACCCCGCAGTTCTTGCTAATCTTAATTGTTAACTTTCGGTTAACTACAAGCAAGTAGGCATGCTAGTCAGCTCTTTAGCGTCAATAACAATAGTTACATGTTGCAGAAGGATAAATGAACCTGAATGAACCTTTATGAACAAAAATGAACTATTATAGGTGTTATTTACCGAAAATGAGCTCAGAAACGCTTTTATCAATAAACTAACAAGGGCTTTTTAACGAATAAAACAGGATCGATCAAAAATGAATAAAAAAATTCCGATCGCAATTGCAGTCATAGCATTAATCGCTTTAAGCAGCTTAAGTTTAGTAGGCGCTAACCCATCAATAATGGGGCAAACAACCTATTCTGACTCAATGATGGCAAATGTCAGAAACGGACTTATGGAGCGCAGCTACGTACGAATAAACGGCATCATAACCCAATGGGGAACATCCACTGCAAACGGTATGCTTCAAACTCAAGCGAGAAACGGCACATTTGAAAACGGAAACACAAACCAGTTAGCTACTGCAACTGCAACATGGACAACCAACACATCACGACCAATCAGCTCGGTTAGATCAATGGAAAATTTCACTTACACCTTCTATTCGGCAAGACTCAATAACGCTTCAGTTTCAGTCTTAAGCAGCAGCACGTCTGCCTTCGACTACTTCCTCAACGGCACATGGAATGTTTACACAATAACAAGCAACGTAACAATTCTTACAGACTCAACCGGCAGCATAACATCAGTCCACCGAACCTCAGATACATCTGTTCAAAAAGCATACGGAGAACTTAGAGTCACAGACAGCTGGACCAAATTCACACTCTCAATAAAAGGAATTGACCCATTAACAGGCTCAATCTACAGAACTGCACAAAGACAAGTCCAATTCAACCCATTCAAAGTAACTGACGACACAACAACAAACGCAGTAACAAAAGCCGATATAGCTACAGTAATTCATGCATACGGAGCCATGCCAGGTTGGGGCAACTACGACGCAAAATTAGATTTTTGTGGCCACTACAAAATAGACATAGCTGACCTATCAACAATCGCATCAAACTATTAGAAACCTACTTTTCTTTTTTTGTTCTATAAATTCATTAAAGTTAATATTTTAAATTGCGCTTTATCAAACGTGATGGCTTAAAGTATGTCGAAAGCAGACACTAAAAAAACTTCAGATATGCAGAAATCTATAAAGTTGCCTTGCGGATGCATCTACCAAGATAAAGGCTGGATGCTTACTCGAATTGATGAATGTGAATATCATAAACGCAAAAGGACAACTAAGCGCCCGTTTAAGCCGAAAACTGAATGCGTAAGACCCTGACAGCTTTTAGAAGACCAACAAAAAACAATAAAGTGCATACCTTGACTAAATAAAGCAAGTGGATGATTCCATATAAAAATGGGTCGTTTCTCCATAAGAGATTTAACGGTCAAAGCCCCTGATGAGCAATATGACAGCATTAGCCATTCCTAGCCAACAACAGCAGAAATCCAATCGTTCACGCCAAATCCTCAAGTACGGCCTTGAAATTGCCTTTATGGTGGCGATTTTAGCTGGACTCCTATACTACATAGGAACTACTGTTCCATCCACGCTAACTAAATACAATAACGTTCCAACCATTCTTAAAGGGGTAGAATATATCTACGACACGATTCTCACAGTAAAGATTGAGTACCTGCTTCTTGCTTTCCTAATGTATTTTGGAATCAACATTCTTTTCGCAGTTCGGCTAAGACGAGTGCTCCATAAAAACGGGGTAAAAACATCTTTTGGCAAAACATTGCTTGCCCAGTACGCCGGCATGTTAACCAGCGACGTCACGCCAGGACGCTCAGGATATATTCTAACGCCAGTTTACTTAAGAGATCAAGATGTTCCAACATCTAAAGCTCTCTCAAGCGTTTTGGGCATCCAAACATTTGAGTTTCTAATCAAAGTGATCGGCGGAATAGGCGCTGTAATTTTCCTTGTCGGCGTAGCACCGCCCGCAACATGGGATGAAGTATTTCATCATGTAAGCATTTTTGGAGTAAACGTCGGCTTTCTTGCCGCAATACTCGGAATAACCTTAATGATGGCTGGAGCTATTCTTCTTGCAGCCTTTACATGGTCCAAACGAGCAATCTCAATATTTGATAAGATCGCAAACTCCAAACTTCTAAAAAGATTCACAGGCGGCATAATGGGAAAACTTGAAGAATACAAAGAAAGCTCAAGCAGCACAAGCAAAGCAATCCCAGAAATAGTGGGTTTAACCTTCTCATGCTGGATCATAAAAGGTTTCGAATGGTGGTTTCTCGGCTATGCATTAGGGATCTCACAATTAACATGGTGGTGGTGGCTAGCCTTCTTCTTGATCCACCCACTAGTAACTGCCCTTGCTTTCATACCTATTACTCCAGCAGGCATAGGTGTGCAGGAATTCGGAATAGTCGGAATCCTTGGCCTCATAGGAGTTGCCGCTCCGATTGCAGGCGTATTCGCATTGCTCGCCCGTGGTTTACTAATCTTTGAAGACCTCGCAGGCGTACCACAAATAGTCAAATCCACAAGCCTTATCTTTTCCCGTAAAAAACCTGAGGCACCAAGCGGACCTCTACCGCTCACGCCCATTTAGCAAGCGTTTTACGCCTTAACCGTTTAATAAACGGTTTACCCCCTTTCTTTTTAGCAAAGGAGCCACTTCTTTGAACACCGACTTAAGAATAAGGCAAATGACGCAAAATGACTTAACTTAAATTAAGCAAATTATCGACCTGTCTTTTCCAATATTCTATCGGCTCTTCGCAGCTCACAGCCTACAAGAAGAAGGACAAATACTTGTAGCTGAGACGGATCGAAAGTTGTTGGCTTTGCCAAACTCATTGACTTTCATATCGGCGGCAAAAAGTACAGTTGCATATTGTGGATTGCCGTTCACCCAAGTTTCCGACGAAAAGGCATCGCCGCATCACTCGCACACAATGCTGCTCAAAAGCTAAAACAAGAAGGTTCAATGGAGGTTTTTGCTTTGACACAAAGAAGAAATGTTGCTGATTTATCGGTGCTTAGCTTGCAGGGTTTTAGAAGAATGGTTTTTCTGGGTTTACGGCGGCTTTTCGGCTGGGGAATCTGAGTTTTACAGGGCGATTTGGTTTGCTCCTGGAGAAATCGTGTTAATGCACGATTAGCTATCTCAGAAATAATTATCTCGGGGCGCGGGATTTTTGGTTAACAAGATTTATATCCAAATAACTCGTTCAAAGAGAAAGGAGAAATTTTATGCCACTTATGAAAGCAATCCAAGTTAAAGCGCCCGGCGCAGATTTTGAGCTTGTTCAAAAAGAAATTCCTGAACCAAAAGAACACGAAGTTCTTCTTAAGGTACAAGCGTGCGGGGTCTGTCACGGAGACGCCATCGTTAAACAGGGACATTTTCCCGGCTTGCAGTATCCCCGAACGCCAGGTCACGAGGTTGTCGGCACCATCGCCAAGTTAGGGTCTGAATCGCATTATTGGAATGTTGGGCAAAGAGTCGGCGTAGGTTGGCGCGGTGGACACTGCTACCATTGCAAGTTATGCCTAAAAGGAGAATTTTGGGCTTGTGAGAGTCCTTTGGCGACAGGAATCTCAACTGACGGAGGATACGCCGAGTATATGGTTGCCCGAATGGAAGTGCTTACTGCCATTCCAGACGAGCTTACTTCAGCGGAAGCTGCACCTCTCCTTTGTGCAGGCGCAACCACACTTGGCGCTTTGAAGAGTAGCAACGCGAAGGGCGGCGACTTAATTGCAATTCAAGGCTTTGGAGGACTGGGACATTTAGCGGTACAATTCGCAATTAAACTTGGCTTAAAAGTTGCAGTCATATCGCGAGGCAACGAGAAAGAAGCATTAGCCCGAAAACTTGGCGCTCAAATCTACATAGACACAAACAAAACCAACGCAGCAGAAGAATTAATGAAGCTCGGTGGAGCCCACGCCATATTCTGTACGGCACCCAACAGCAAAGCTATCTCAGAACTTGTAGAAGGACTTGCCCGCAACGGCCAACTGATAATCATAACATTTGTTAACGAGCCCATGCAGATTTCGCCTGTCCAACTTATGCGCGCTGTCCGATCCGTAAGCGGCTGGGTTGGAGGAAACACTGCTGACACGTTGAAGTTTAGCGTTCTCACACATATAGTTCCAATAGTGGAAGAATTTCCGCTGGAGCAAGCCGCTGTGGCTTTTGACCGCATGATGACTGCGAAAGTTCATTTCCGAGCAGTCCTAAAGATAAGTGAGGGTTAATCACGAGTGAAATCTTGAAAATAATTCAAGAAAGACAATCCTCAAGGGTACCCTTTGACCCCAACAAACCAGTATCACAAGAGAACTTAAAGGAGATTTTAGAGGCGGCACATTGGACGCCTACTGCTCATAACATGCAAAATTTTGACATAATAGTAATCGACAACAAAGCCGTTTTAGAAAAAATAGGAAATATCAAATCAAATATCTCAGAAGAGTTTCTTCGTGAAAACTACGGGCAACTGTCCTTCTCCAAAGAAGAGCTTATTAAAAAGAAAACAGGAATCTTGGGCTCTATGTTTCCGCCAAATTGGACTGACCCAGCAAAAATAGCTGAAGTGGTTAAGAAAGCGGGGCCTATGCCGCTGACACAATCTATCCGAGGCAGCACAACGCTCCTGATTGTCAGTTACGATTCTAGCAAGCGGGCGCCTGCTTCAATAAACGATGTGCTGGGTTTCATCAGCCTGGGATGTCTAATGGAAAACATGTGGCTTATGGCGCAATCGTTAGGCATCAGCATACAGATTCTCAGCTCATTCTCGGCGCCAGCAGTTGAAACGGAATTAAAGAAAGTGCTTGGCATTCCAGAACCAATGAAAATCGCGTTTACCTGCCGTTTAGGTTACCCAATTGGCGCCAGCAAATATTTCAGAGTACGCCGTGACATAGAAGAATTCGCTCATCACAACCAATTCGGAAACAAAGGAATCTAATTCGAAACTTGTCTTTAATCAACGTTGATTTTTTTGCTTTTTTATGTTCACTTTTTGAATAATAATCTTAAAGTTTAATTTTAATTATAGAGGAAAAACCTCGTTTTTAAAAAGAATAATGGTCGGGAGAGCAGGATTTGAACCTGCGACGGCTCGGTATCTGTGGCCTAGACAGGCTAGAATGAAGCCCACCATGGGTAGACCTCTACAGCGTCTCCACCAGCTAAGCGTGTTAGCAGGTTCGAGAGCTCTGCCAGGCTGAGCTACCTCCCGACAAAGCCCATAACGATAAGAGCAAAGAATTTATGTTTTTTGGCACCTTCCACCTTGTCTAGCCATACTAAACATTTTAATCTATTAGCAATAATGATTTAGATGGATTTTACAGGAAAAGGTTGTCTAAATGGCTAAAACCATTGGCATAGTAACATCAGGTGGCGATGCTCCTGGTATGAATGCTGCCATCAGAGCGGTAACACGTATTGGACACGCAAAAGGATTTCAAGTCATAGGTTTCGAGCGGGGATGGGACGGATTATTAAGTGACACTTTCCGAAAGCTAACACCCCGTAGTGTCGGCGGCATTATCCAGTTAGGCGGCACCATACTTCACACGTTGAGGTGTCCAAGTTTTGAGGAGAAGGGCTCTGTTGAGAAAGCGGCCGAAACATTGGCGATGAATAATGTTGACGGTTTAGTTGTTATTGGCGGCGACGGCTCATTTCGAGGCGCTTTGGACTTAAGCAAAAAAAGTGACGTTTTAATGGTTGGTGTACCTGCCACAATTGATAATGACGTCTGTGGAACAGATGAAACAATCGGATTTGACACAGCGGTTAACACAGCGGTAGGCACCATAGACAAAATTAGAGATACCGCAATTTCTCATGAAAGAATATTTATTGTTGAAGTTATGGGCAGAAAAAGGGGATTCTTGGCTTTGGAAGTTGGGATATGCGTAGGTGCAGAGGTGATTTTAATTCCCGAGAATCCCAAAAGCATCTCAGATATTGTGCGGTTGATGGATGATAGCGCTAAAAAAGGCAAGAAAGCAGGAATAATAGTAGCGGCAGAGGGCTGCGGTAACACTAGCAAACTAGCATCGGAGATGCAGCAGCAGACTGAATCTGAAGTTCGGCTCTCCATTCTTGGCTATGCACAACGAGGCGGAAGCCCAACAACACGTAGCAGATTACTTGCCAGTTTATTTGCAGAGAAAGCCGTTGATTTGGTCTATCAGGGAAAGGGCAATATGGCAGTTGGATTGCAGAATGGAGTGATTTCGGGTTTTGATCTTGAGATAGCGGCCAACGGTAAGAAGCCGATTGATTTGAGGTTGCTACAAGTAGCCAACATGCTTGCGACGTAAATCACCTTTTTTTACTTATCTTAGCGAAATACAGAAAATTAATTGTATTTCCAAATTTTTTTCCTTCGGTTTTGGATTCGGTTTTGGATTGCTTTTTAAAAAATAAGCTTAAATCTATTGCAGGTTGCGTGCGTAGATGTGCCTAGATGTGCTGAAATGTGCGAAAATGTGCATAGCATTTGGATAAGTAAGGGACTAGATCAAGAAGTTACTCCACAGTTGTATTTCTAAGGATAGATTATTTTTTCTTAAAATTTTGTTCAGTTTGTTTTGAGTTGCTTTTTTGGTTTAGGGCTTGAATCGTTTGCAGGTTGCGTCAATTAAAGTCAACTACCGTCAATAGAAGTCTATAGAAGTCAATAGGAGTCAACAGAAGTCATTTAAAGTCAAAACAAAATTGGAAACTGCGAAATTTTGCAACATTAAATGTGATCTCTTGATTTGGTTGCTTATTATCATGACTTGCCCTTTCAGGGGCCTAGTAAACACAAGCATACAAGTACCATTTACGTAAGCGTGACCTAAATCCTCATTTTAAAGACAAAAAGGTGAAAAGGGAAGAAGCAAAATGCTACAACAACGACTCGTATATTTTGCTTGTTTCTTCAGCTACTTTTCTCCAATTAAAATATTCCAGTACTCTTCTTCGACCATTCTCGCCCCAGTTCTTGGCTTTTTCTGGGTCGCGCAACGTTTTATTTATTCCCCATGCAATGTCAGCGGGGTCTCCGCCATTAATGTGAACGCCACATTGATCTACGCCCCCGTTTACGACTTGCTCTTTGAAACCCACCACGCCCTTTGCTCCAACAACAACAGGTTTCTCCATAGCCATAGCTTCCAAACTAACAATTCCAAACGGCTCATAAATCGAAGGAAAAACGCAGACATCAGAGGCGGCATAGTGGAGTATTCGTTCTTTCTCATCTACGAAGTCGAAGCGATAAACGATTTTGTCTTTGATGTTTAAGCGTTCGGCCGTTTCCTGTATGTCAGCTTGTTCTTCGCCTTTGCCTAAAATAACCAGTTTAGTGTTAGGGTTCTCTTTGAGGACAAGGGGCATCGCCTGCAAAAGGTTCCGTACGCCTTTTACCCACGCAAGTCTGCCAACGAAAAGCAGCATATTCCAGCCGTCAGGAATGTCATATTTTTGCCTGATAGCAACGACATCTTCTTTTTGTACGTTTTTGGGATCATACATTTCGGGGTCTACGCCGTTCCCAAACCACGCTGATTTTCGAAGATGGCCACCCATGTTTTGTTAGGTCTTCATGCATTGCGTAGCTTACCGTTATTATTTTGTCTGCGTTTTGAGCCATAGCGCTCTCTAAATGGGAAACTACTTCGGAGCCTGATCCTCCACTTCGCCCCCACTCGATGCTGTGAGTATGGAAAACTACAGGTATCTTTGTTTCATTCTTGATAACTAAGCCGGCGATGCTACTGAGCCAATCATGAACGCAAACGACATCAAACTTGTATTTTTCCTTCGCGATTAAGCCATTGATGAATTTGTTGCACTCAATATGTTGTAGATGAAGATGTCGTTGAAGAATTTGATGTTGGCGCCCCATTTTTTAAGGTCGTCTGCCACGAAGAATGGCCAGATGTTGCTTGCATCAGCGATCAGGGGTCTATGCACTTCTACACCGCGCAAGATTTCCCTTGTTTGTAATCCATTGTTGTTTAATGTGAAAACTGAAACATCATGCCCTAATTCAACGTATTCGTGAGCGAGTATTCAGCATAGGTGCCTAAGCCGCCGACGAGTTGAGGAGGATATTCATATACAAAGAAGCCTATTCTCAAAAAAGTCACCAGAACCTTGCCACTATCTATGGCTTGAATGCTATTTATAGTTTAAAGAATTTTAGGGGAGGGGGAACCAGAACTGCTACCCATTATTAGGAGAAAGACGGTTGCAAACCTCAAGTAAAGGAAGAGGGGTCAGCATTTCTGAGCAGCTTTATTCACTGCCATTATTGAAGTAAGGGATTTCTTTGGAATAACAGTTTGTACGTCTTTTCGGGATACACGTAAAACGGAATTTTTTAGAACTTCGGGGATACACCGCGCCGCCCCATCAAGTCTAAACTGTTTTATAACTCCAACAAAATAACATAGTTGGCAGTGATGAGTTTGAAGTCAGCGTTAATAATTTATTTTTCAAGCACTGGAAACACTGAGAAAGTTGCTTATGCAATTAAAGATGGCTTGGAAAGTTCAGGTTTAAAGGTTGATTTGAAAAAGCCAAATGAAGCCGCCGAATTGGACTTTTTTGATTATGATGTGGTTTGTGTTGGTTCCCCATCGATCGAATGGCAACCCGCAAAACCAATGGCTGATCTGCTAAAAGCTAAACTGAATCTCTACCGTGGTCAAGGAAAAACTAAGCTATCCGCACCCAAGGTACCTGGCAAAAACGCGTTGATTTTCTGCACTTATTCGGGGGCCACACACAGGCATCGAGGAAGCAACACCAGCGGGAAAAACCATGCGCCAATACTTTGAACATTTCGGCTTCAACGTAGTTGCCGAATGGTACGTGGTGGGAGAGTTTCATGGAAGAGAAGGCATGAGCACGTTGGGGAGGCTTGGCGACATAAGAGGAAAACCTACAACAGAAGATTTAGCTAAAATTAAAAAGAAAGCACAACAATTAGGAAAAGCCTGTAGTGAGTAGAATGAAAGCCCTTAATTTGCCTGATAAAATCAGTGATGACTTAGTTAAAACTGCTGATGAGTTGACTTTGATGGCGAGAAAACCAATCTCCGAATCCATGGCAATAAACCTGTTAATCGAGATTTATCATGCACACCTCAACAATCCCTGTGCACTTGATGCTTTCAGCCAACAATTAAAAAGCTTAGACATCATGTCTCCGGAAGAATTCGACAAATACTGGGACGAACCCATTAAAAGGGAAGCGAAAAAGGGTAAAAGTAAAACCAAAAAACCGTAATGCCTCTTCAATTTTGTTTTAGATTCAGAATCACCTTTTTTGTTAACTCATCAGCTATCGCGTCCCTGTTAGCTAATGTTATGGTGAATATTTCTGCGTCGTCTCTTTGTTTTGCCTTATTAATTAGCGGGTCTTTAGCTCGAGCATGCTCGACAGCTAAAACCAGTTTTTTGCTTTCCAAGGCCTGCGCTACGGCTTGCTTGAATTTCGGGGAGAACAATTTCATAGGGCCAATCTCATCAATTGCGATTGTGCTGCATTTTTCTGTGGCTTCCCTGATGGCTTGCACGCCAACATTGTCCAAGTCTTGGATGTTGACATGGTACTTTCCTACTTGTGGACCTGTTTTCTGGTTGACATGGGCTAGCCATCCATGTTTGCCGTTGGTTAAGTCGATTATTTCAAAACCCACTCGAGTACTGCTTTCCTGCGCTTCGCGACTTATCATACCGCCAATGTCGACGTCTTTCGCTTTGAGAGCATCCACCGTTTTAGTGAGCACAGTCGTTTTCCCTACGCCGGGAGCACCAGTCAATAGCAAAACCCGTTTCTGCAACAATTTGCACCAATTTAACCAGAAGTCTAATAGGCGATAAAATTCTTTTCATAACAAACCTTTGGAGTAAACATTGCATGGTTGATGACGGGTACATTGCTGATTTTCCAAGCGAAATAATTAGGGAAGGCAAAGTGCAAGTGTTAGTGCCCAAACTGGCAGCTTACGGTGTCGTCCCGTCTGATTATGCGCCTTCCAGAGCTCCAATCTTCTACAACCCCGTAATGGAATTCAACCGCGACCTAACCGTTCTTGCATTCCATGCATACCAACGTATGGTTAACCATGAAATCAGCATCTGTGATCCCTTAACCAGCCAAGGCATACGCGGGCTGCGTTTCGCCGCTGAAGTTGAAAGTGTAAACAGAGTTTTAATTAGCGACATTAACGAGCACGCATACAAGCTCGCCAAGCATAATGTGCAACTCAATGGGTTAGAAGATAAAATTGAGGTTAAACACAAAGATGCCAACGCTGTTTTAAGCTGCAATGCCTCGCCCAAAAAAAGGTTTGATGTTGTTGATGTTGACCCGTTTGGCACTCCGGCTCCATTTCTGGACTCAGCGTTTAGGGCGATCAAAAATAATGGTTTACTTTCTTCAACAGCAACTGACCTTGCGCCGCTGTGTGGGGTGCACGCTAAAGCTTGCGTTCGAAAGTATGGTGGCAGACCCCTGCGGACGGAGTATTGCCATGAACTTGCTGTTCGGCTTTTAGCAGGCTGCACAGCCACAATAGCCGCCAAGCATGATATCGGTGTAAAAGTTCTTTTTAGCCATAGTAGCGAACACTACATTCGACTCTACACCCAAATCGCCTATGGCGCAAAAAAATCCGATGAAAGCGTCAAAACCCTCGGCTACATTCTGCATTGCTTCAACTGTTTCCACCGAGAAACCGCTCGCCACCCATTTGGCAGCCTGCAATGTCCAGAGTGCGGTTCAAAAATGGATTATGCGGGTCCGCTTTGGCTTGGAAGCATCTTTGACCCAACTTTCATTGACCTAATGGCAAAAGAAAATAAGTCAGTGGCCTTCAAAAACAGCGCCAGAATCACAAAACTCCTCAGCCTAACCAAAGAAGAAGCTTCAGCACCTATAACTTATTTTGTAGTTGACAAGTTAAGTGGCAAACTTGGGTTGCCATCGCCATCCATACAAGTATTCATCAACGGCGTACGAGATGAAGGTTTTCAAGCTGTTCAAACCCACTTTAACACCCGTGGAGTAAGAACAGATACACCGATATTAACGATTCAGAAAGTTCTCAAGGCCATAGCAATTTTAAAGGCATAATAAAATGTTAAATATTAAATTAAACGATTAGCGTTAGTAAGAACGAGACCAAAATATGACTTATTGCCCAAAATGCGGTTTGCTTGTTGACCAAAAAGACATTTATTGCATGAACTGCGGAAACAAAATAAAATCGTCGCCAGGTGCATTATTTACAGTTATCCATATATGCCAGCAAGCAAATCTGCGAATGTTTTCATTATCGGTGCTTGCTCTGCCATAACTGTTATCAGTTCACTACTTTTCTTTTGGCTTAACCAAAACTACTGGAGCCAATTGAACTCTCTAACAGCAAAAGGAATGTCATCCTTGGCTGCTCAATAGCACTACAAGGCTCATTGCTAACAATTTCCTTTTGTGTATTGGCCATCGCAATGTCAATTTATCTCCTGATCTATACAACAGTATACCAATTAAATAAAAAGGCACATGCAATCCTGTCACAGTCCGATACCAAAGCCCGCATAGCCAACGGAATCATCGGAGGAGCAACCAGTCTTATTGTTATAAAATTTTAGATTTCACCCTAAACTTCTATAATCGAGATTTTTCAAGATACTTCATAAAATTCTTGTTCGTCTCCTTCATTGTCGGCATCATCGCCATGGTAAGCGGTTACCTAATGTTAACGGCGCTTTTTTATCTAAAGAGACGCAAGTTAGCAACAAAGTTTAAAGAGCAAAACCACAGTCCATAAAGTAACAAGTGAACAGTCATGAATGACAGAATCACAATTATTGGCGCAGGCATGATGGGTGGCGCCATAATTAAAAGCCTTGTTAAAGGGGGCTACAAAGGCAAAATAACGGCCGTTGACATCCAAGTTGAAAAACTCAAGGAGTTCGAAGCCCTTGGAGTAAAAACGACTTCTGACAACAAGAAAGCTGCCGCTGATGCAGACATCGTTTTCATCATTGTGAAGCCTGGTGATGTCGAGAAAGTTCTCAAGGAAATTAGCAAGGAAATTAAGGGGAAATTGTTGGTTTCGGTTGCGGCTACTGTTCCGTTGAGCTTTTTAGAGAAAAATGCAGCTGATGCAAAAATAGTTCGCATTATGCCTAATTTGGGTGCGCTGGTTCAGGCAGCTTACACAGCTTATGTTTGCGAATCAAACGTTACAGCTGAGGACAAAGAGAAGGTTAAGGCAATTTTGAATATGATGGGCATTTGTGAAGAAATGGATGAGAAATATATGGATGCAATAACCGCGGTGAGCGGCAGTGGACCAGGTTACATGTCAATTATTGTTGAGGCTTTGACTTATGCGGGGTTGAAAGTTGGGTTGCCCCGTGAAATCGCGTTAAAATGTGCTGCACAAACCGTGATGGGCGCGGGAAAACTTGTTATTGACTTGCCTGCCGATCCGGCGAAAATCAGAGACATGACCACAACACCCGGCGGAACAACCATCGAAGCCATTTACCAAATTGAGCAAAGCCAAATTCGTCCCGCCATGATTCGTGCCATTGAAGAAGCTACAAAGAAAAGCCAAGCGATTCGAGAAAAACTCAAGCTCGAATAACCAGACATGTTTGAAGCAGTTATCTTCGACTGGGATGGCACGCTCGCAGACACGCGAAAGGTAATTGTTGTTTCATTCCAAAAAGCGCTCAAAGAAATTAGCCTCGAAGTTCCCACTGAATATATTGAACGAAGAATTGGCATTGGCGCATCGGAAACTTTCCACGAAATTCTTCAGGCTGCAAATAGGCGAGTTGATGAGAAAATTGTGAAGCAGCTTGTTGAGCGGAAGAGCAAAGTTCAAATCGATTTAGCTAGTGAGGTGGAATTGTTTGACGGTGCCCGTGAGCTTTTGGAGACGCTGCGGGGTAAGGTTAAGGTTGGTTTGGCATCAATGAATAACCGCGCCGTCATTATGCATCTGCTTCAAATTAACGGCATAGCTAACTGTTTTGACACTGTCTTAACGGTTGAAGCGGTTTCCCTTTCTAAACCTGACCCAGAGATTTTCTTAAAAACTGCTGAGCATCTAAAGACTAAACCAGAGGCGTGTGTAGTTTTTGAGGATTCTATTTTCGGCGTCAAGGCAGCTAAATCTGCAGACATGGGCTGCATCGCCGTTACAACAGGCGTCTACTCTAAAGAGGAGCTTGAAGAGGCAAAACCTGATTTAGCGGTTACATCATTGGGAGATAAGCAAATTCTCGGTTTTATTTTTAATTAAAAAAATACTTGTTGTAGTATAACAACAGTCACAAAGCTTTAAAAATTTTTGCAAATAACTATAATTTGCTCTCAATCTGAAGGAAGGAAATTTTTGAAGAATTCATCTGCAAACAAAAAAACGAAGTCTCCAGTATTTCAAGTTCTGCTCTTGGACAATGACAGCAGCCAAGACGTTGAGGTACAAGAGGCACAAGAGGTCAACTTTTTCCAAGTGAAAGAGCACCTCAGAAACGGCGGGTCAGTCTTCATCACAAGCAAAAACCCGCAAAAACAAACCTACCCCAAAACCAATACACAATTAAACTACACCAAATCAAGAAGGAACTATGGATTCCTTTTCCGACAGCAATTGAGAAGCTCATAAACGTGTGACGTGCATTCAGATAAGATTCCCTTTACCCCCTCTCTCTTCCAATTTTTTTTTGGGTGCACGCCACTCCCACTAACATTTAAGAAAAATTATCTCAAAAGCAAAGAGAAATTTCAATTTTCTAACTAATCCAGTCGACTCTATTTTTCACATTTGATTTGTTTTTTCTTATGATTGTAAAGTAAACCTGCGCCCACTAGAGCAGCAGACAAGCCTACGGCAGTGACTATCAACATATTTTGGATTGGTAGCGACGATTGTTTGTTTTCAGACGACAAGGCCATTGCTCCAAAAGAAACAATTAGGGGGTAATTATCGATGTTAGTGGCATCTATTCTGTATGTTGTGTCGCCGACGCCGTCATAATTTGAATCTTTACCCGTATAGTCGCCCCAGTAGTTGCCATCTGAACCATTATCCCAAATGTTAGCACCTAACCCACCGATTCCGGAACCAATAAAACAATCAATTTCGCCAACAACCTTGGCGTTCGGAGAGTTTCCAAATACGTCATTAAGGTAAAATCTGTTATTAGAAGAAGAAGCCACCTCAATGCCTGGTCCCGTGTTGTTTACTATTTTGTTGATGTAAATTTGGTTGTTGCTTGAGTTACCGATGAAGACGCCGTACAGGTTCGCGGTGATATTGTTTTCATACATGTTGTTGTAATCGGATCCAGAGCCAACATTCGGCATAGGCGAGTTGTCACTTAATCGAACCCCAGAAAAATAATTGCCCGAAGTTGTTTCCAAATATAGCGTTGTTGTTTGAGGCATTCTCTAAGTCAAGACCAGAATAATCATTGGAACTTAAGTTGTTATAGCATATGGTATCGTCGCTGGAGTGGGTGAGGTAAATTCCACTCATGGAAAAACCGTTGATTGAGAGGTTCTGAATCGTCACATTATTTATGTCGTTGAGCCAAATGCCCATTACGACTGGACCCTCAAGCGCGTAACCGTTTCCATCAATAATAATGTTACTTGCGGAAACACTGATAGATCCGCTCAAGTCTCCAGCGAAACTATAGGTATTTCCTGAACGGGTAATTTGCGATGTTGCAGGAGTAACGGTTCCGTTTGCATTAATGTTGTAGGCAACAGTACCCTGACAAGAAACGTGTTAACCAGAAGAAGCCCAGCCAGAACTAAAGCTAGAAAGAATAGGAAG
>Ga0182021_10003967_pt1 | contig 17369 bp, 12 predicted proteins | sample 612E3MmetaG_FD_120493 | JGI IMG/M metagenome (GOLD analysis project Ga0182021, IMG submission 120493) | Permafrost microbial communities from Stordalen Mire, Sweden - 612E3M metaG (Illumina Assembly) | ecosystem: Environmental > Terrestrial > Soil > Wetlands > Permafrost | place: Sweden...
AGCAGCAGGCGCGTCTGCGGATCGAGGCCGGCGCTGGGCTCGTCGAGGAACAGCACTTCGGGGTCGTGCATCATGGCGCGGGCGATGGAGAGGCGCTGCATCATGCCTCCCGAGAAGGTGCGGGCCATGTGGTCGGCGCGGTCGGTCAGCTTGAACTTTTCGAGCAGCTCGCCGGTGCGCCGCTCGCGCTCGCGCTTGCTCTGCCCGAAGTAGGCGCCGTGAAACAGCAGGATCTCGCGGGCGGTGAGGGCGAAATCCAGGTTGGGCCGCTGCGGCACCACGCCGATGAGCCGCTTGGCCTTCACCTGGTGTTTCCAGACGTCGTGCCGGCCCACGAAGACGCGCCCGCTGGTCGGCTCGACGCGCGTGGTCAGGACGGCGATGGTGGTGGTCTTACCCGCGCCGTTCGGCCCCAGCAATCCGAACACTTCGCCGGGCTGGATTTCGAGCGAGATGCCGTCGAGCGCCAGGACTTCGAATTTCTTCTTCTCTTTGCGCCCCGTGCGCGCGCCGCCCCAGGAGAAGCCGGCGCCGCGCGCCGCCATGGGCGGCGGCGTGTCGTAGACCTTGCGAAGCTCTTCGATGCGAATGCCGATTCCCATCGCGCCTTCCGTCGGGTGATCCGGTCGGAGCTGTTCGGACGCGCTCCGCCCCACGAAGCTCCAATTCTACGAGCATAACCCAGTCGAGCGGCGGTGAGTAGATTGGTATAGTGAGCGATGGCAGGAGCGCGGCGAACGGCATGAGTTCCCACTTCCGGCGGATCGACAAGCGGCGGAGATCGCCCGAAGCGTCACCCCCGGCCGCCACACCAGGCTCGGTGCGCCGGGGAACGGGCCGGATGTGGAGGCGGCACGCGCGGCTGCTGGCGATTGGGGGCCTCGTCTTTGTCGCCTACTCCAATTCCTTTCCGGCGGCCCTGGTGTTCGACAATGCCTCGGCGATTGGGGAGGATCCGCGAATCCGGGAGGCCACGCGGCAAAACGTACAGGCCATTCTGAGGGGAGGGTACTGGTACGGCGACAGCCCGCGCGCGGCCGCCGCGGGACTGTATCGGCCCTTCACCACTTTCTCCTACCTGGTGAACTACGCGGTTCTGGGCAACGGCCCGCGCCCGGAGGGCTATCACTGGGTCAATCTCGCGCTGCACGAAGTCAACGTGGCGCTGGTGTACGCCCTGGGCGTAACGGTTCTTGGAGAGGCCGCGCCGGCCTTGGCGCTGGCTGCGATTTGGGGATTGCATCCGCTGCTCACTGAATCGGTCGCCAATATCGTGGGGCGCGCCGACCTGCTGGCGGCGTTCGGCGTGTTGGCGGGCTTATTGTGCCACCTGAGAGGCGCCTCCGCCGCGGGGTGGCGCAGGGTGGCGTGGCTGGCGGGTCTGGCCGGCGCCCAGGCGGTGGGGCTTTTCTCGAAGGAGAGCGCCGCTGTCCTGCCGGGCCTCATGCTGCTCTACGACCTGACGTGGCGGGAGCGCGCGACATGGCGCCGGCGGGCACCCGCCTATGCCGTTGTGGCGCTGCCGTTCGCCGCCTTTTTCGGCTTGCGCAGCGGTTTGCCGACGCACATGCTGGTCGAATTCTCCGAGAATCCCCTGGTGAGCGCCAGTTTCTGGACGGCGCGGCTCACGGCCGTCAAAGTGGTTGGCAAGTTCCTGTGGCTGTTTCTCTGGCCAGCCCACTTGTCGGCGGACTATACCTACAATGCAGTGCCGCTATTCGGCTGGCGGGCGTCGAGTTGGGAGGATGCCAAGGCGATGGTCGCGCTGGCCGTTTGCCTGGGCGCCGCGCTGCTGGCCATTCTGCTGGCCGTCCGCTGGCGCCGCACGGGGAAGCCTTTACTTTTCTTCCTGGTTTTCTTTTTCGTGGCGCTGTCGCCCACTTCGAACCTGATCGTCCTCATCGGGAGCATCATGGCCGAGCGGTTTCTGTATCTGCCTTCGGTGGGCCTGGCCGGCTGCGTGGTAGCAGCGGTCCGCGCGCTTGGCCAGCGGCGCTTCCCGGCGCGGCCCGCGGCTGCGCGAGTTGCCTGGGCCGCGCTGGGACTAGTGTGCCTGGCGTCCACGGCGCGGACCTACGCCCGCAACTTCGACTGGCAGGACGACCGCAGTCTCTGGACCAGCGCCGTGGAAGTTTGTCCGGGAAGCGCCCGGTCGCACTACAACCTGGGCATAGAACAGGAACGCCTGCCGTACGGGCTGCCGGAGGCGATTGCCGAATACCAGGCAGCCCTGCGGATTGAACCGGATCTCGCGGAAGCCCACAACAACCTGGCCAACGCCCTGACGCGCATGCCCGGCCGGCTGCCGGAGGCGATTGCCGAATTCCAGGCGGCCCTGCGGATTCGACCCGATCTCGCGGCGGTCCACTACAACCTGGCAAACGCCCTGGCGCGCGTGCCCGGCCGGTTGCCGGAGGCGATTGCCGAATACCAGGCGGCCCTGCGGATTCGACCCGATCGCGCGGATGCGCACGACGCCCTCGCCAACGCCCTGGCGCAGACGCCCGGCCGGCTGCCGGAGGCAATCGCCGAATACCAGGCGGCCCTGCGGAGCGAACCGGATCGCCCGGCGGTTCACTACAACCTGGCCAACGCCCTGGCGCAGACGCCCGGCCGGCTGCCGGAGGCGATTGCCGAGTACCAGGCGGCTCTGCGGAGCGATCCCGATTTCGTGGAAGCGCACGTCAATTTGGGGAACACGCTGGCGCGCACGCCCGGCCGGCTGCCGGAGGCGATTGCCGAGTATGAAGCGGCCCTGCGGATTCGGCCCGATCCCCAGATGCGGCAATCGGTGGACCGGTTACGGGCGAACCGGCGGCAGGCAGCGCCCTTTCGTTGAATGGGCGGAAGCTCTCCCGGAGAACCGGGAGAGCTTCGAGTATATGGCAGTCCCTCTTGAGTTAGAACTTCACCCGCAGCGACAACTGAATGTTGCGCGGGTCGTTTTGCTGCGTCAGAGTCACCACGCCTGCCGTAGTCCCGTTCAGACCGGTGTTGGGACCGCCGAATTGCGGCGAATTCGTGGCGTTGAACGCTTCCGCGCGGAACTGCACGTTGAAGCGCTCGTGCACCTGGACGGCTTTGAACACGGAGAGGTCCACGTTCGGCACCTTGGGCGGGCGGAGCGTCGGGAACACGCTGCTCAAGGTCCGCACCGAGTTCGGATACTGCTGGTAGAAAGCCGTTGGCAAGGTCTGGCCGTTGAAGGTGCAGTTCGACATGACGCCGGTGGTCAACTGCGTGCACGTATTGAAGTATTTCGTCGCGTTTCCGCCGGGCAACACGGGGTCGATCCCCGACGATGTGTAGCCGCTCGGCGCCCCCAGCGGGAAGCCGGTCTCGCGCATGAAGATGCCGTTGGCCTGCCAGCCCTTCAGGAACACCGCTAGAATCCCCTTCGTTTGGCTGAAAAGCGGAATCGCCCAGTTGCCGCTGACGACGATGCGGTTGGGCGTATCCTGGCCGGCTAGCGCGCGATCCGGCGTCTGCGTGATGGGCGTCTGGGCGTTCAGCCACCCAGTGGCGTTCAACCAGTTGGCGTGGGTGTAACTGACCAGCAGGTTCAAGCCGTGCGACAGCCGCTTGTCAAAGCGCACCTGCAGCGAGTTGTACCAGCTCTTCCCCATGGGAATGTTGTTCTCGGTGACCCCCGTAAACTGCGGATACGGCAGCAGCAACTGCTGCCGCGTGGTGCTGGCGGCGTTGGGGCCGGTAGGGAGCACGCCGAAGAACGGATTGGCGTACTTGCACAGCGTCGATGTCGCGGAGCAGGTATCGGTCAAGTTGGGCGAGGCATTGGCGCCGTATTGCAGCAATTGCGCCATGCTCACGACGTTGAGGTTTTGCGAACTGTTGAGCTGCTGGCTGCGGCTGCCCACGTAGGAAACTTCCAGCACCGAGCGCGCGGGCAACTCGCGCTGCACACCGATGGAGAACTGGTGCACCCTCGGAATCACTCGGTCGGGGTTGGTGAAAGTGACGGATTGGCCCAGGAACGTAGAGAGCCCCCCCTTGCTGCCTGAGGGCGTCAGAATCCCCGCCGGATAGGGGTTGTTGAGGTAACTGCCGGAGAAGTCGACATTGGCGTTGGGGCTGGCGATGTAGGGAGTCGATTGGCTGAATCCCTGGTTACCCGAGGGGTTGAAGGTGGCGACATAACTCAACCCATAGCCGGCGCGCACCACGGTTTTGTTCATGGGGTGATACGCCACGCCCAGGCGCGGCTGGAAGTTGTTCAGGTCGCGCTGATAGGGCCTACGGTTGCTGGGGCTGGCAAACAGCAGCCCGCCTTTCAGCGTAAGGCCCGGCTGCAAGGGGTCCACCACCTGAACGGGGCTGTTGCTGGCGAAGTCGAAGCCCGCATTGATCTGGTTGTTGCGCTCCGTGACGGGCGATTCATAGTCCCAGCGCAGACCGTAGCTGAGGGTCACCTTGCTGCTGACGCGCCAATCGTCCTGCAGGAAGAAGCCATAATAGCGATAGCCATAGGCCAGCGCCGCGTTGATGGGCGCGCTGCCGCCCGACGGCATGCCCAGCAGTAGGGAGGCAATCGAGTTGCCTTGGGCGGCATTCGCGTTCAGCGCGTTTTGTTGCGTCCAGCCGGCGCTGAAGGTGAAGTTGCCGAAACTGGTGGTGGGTGAATTGACGTTGTCCAGCATGGAACGGAATTCCCCGCCGAACTTCATCTGGTGGCGGCGGACGGTACGGTTCACCACCTCGGCCCACGACCAACTCGCGCTCTCGGTGAACTGGTTTCCGTAGCTCCGCCCGGCCCCAAAGGTCGTGTAGCCGCTCGGTGCGATGTTCGGGAAGTAGCGCGGCAGGGTGTTCAGCAGAGACGACGGGAAACCCAACGTGGTCGGGTCGAAGCCGCTGGCGAAGAGCGTGATCCAAAGGTCGTGCCGGAAGTACCCCAGGCGCGAGGTCAGCACCGTGGAGGGCGACAGTACGGAAGTGAGGTCGGCGTTGCCGCCCTGGTTCAGGCGCCCGTCGGAGTAGGAGTTCCCCGGCTGTGCGGCCTGGTCCTTCCAGCCGTAGTCGCCATTGGTCTCGGTGCGGAAGCCGCGCACGAAGCGCGAAAAGAAATGTTGCTTGTCGTTGATCTGCTGGTCGATGCGGATCACGTGGGCGTCGTAGGCGTCGGTTCGCGGATTCGGGGTGGCTACGAAGTTGTTGGTGGCACCCGGGAGGTTGGGCGCGGGAATGTAGCTGGCAAGCTTGACCCCCACCGGGTTCATACGGTTGGCCGGAATCGTGTTGTTGGGAAAGGGCGTCCGCGTGTACGTGTTCGGCGCCGACATCGTGGTGGTTGCCGGGTCGTAGATGGTGATCGGCTGGCCGTTACTTTGCAGGGTAGTGTTGAAGTTCCCGGCCACCGCTGCCGGGAGTGGCAGCGTTTGCGTGCTGGGCGTCGGAATAGAGGAGCGCCAGATCTCGTACGACCACATGAAGAAGGTCTTGTTGCGGCCATTGTAAATGTGCGGAATCACCACCGGACCGTCGATCTCGAGACCCGGGTTGTTTTCGTGATACGCGGAACGCGGGGTGCCGAGCCGGTTGTTTTCGAAGGCGTTGGCGGTGAGGATCGTGTTCTTATCCAACCAGTAGACGGACCCATGCAGCTTGTTGGTACCGTTCTTCACGCTCACCGTCATGGTGCCGCCCGAAGTGCGCCCGTACTGCGCGTCGTAGTTGCTGCTCTGGATCTTGTATTCCGACACCGCTTCGGGAGTCGGCACGAAGCCCATGTTGGCCGCGCTGCTGCCTTCGGTCCCGGTATTGGGTACGCCGTCCAGCAGCAGATCGCTGGCCCCCGCGATTCCGCCGTTGATGGACATGCTCTCGGCCACGTTGTTGCCGGCGTCGAACGGCCGCGCCGAGCGGCTGAGCGCATTGCCGCCGATATCGAATTGCACGCCGGCGGCCACGATGCCCAGCAGGAAGGGATTGCGGGCCTGCGAAGGCAGGTCGGCGACGTTCTCTTCGCCCACCACCTGGCCCTTGTCGGAGGGGACTGCCTGTAGCAACTCGGCGCCCGCGGATACCGTGACCTGCTCGGTCAAGGCCCCGACCTCCAGGGTGAAATCCTGCTGCACGCGGTCGCCCACGCGCAACTCGAGACTGTCCTGCACGGCTTTCTTGAACCCGGTAGCAGTGGCCGTAATGCGATAGGTTCCGATGGGCAGCACCGGGAACGCGTATTGGCCGGCCTCATTGGTGGTGGCGCGGTAGATATCGTTGGTAGCGAGGTTCTGCGCTTCGATCGGCACTCCCGGCACGGAGGCGCCCTGGGCGTCCTTCACGATACCGGTGATTCCAGCGCGGAACTCCTGCGCCAACAGCGGCGCGCATAGCAGCAGCACAAGCAAGCAAACGAGACGTTTTGACATTAGCAGTTCAACTCCCTAGTTCTGGGATTGTAGCAAATTGCGGCATCGCATAATGCATTATGGATCGTTAAATCCGGATATCTTTAGGGCTATACCTGCCGGGATTACGCTACCGGCACCGCTACCGCTGTGGCGGTGACCGCATCAGAGCCTCGACCAGGCTCCAGTAGATCGGCCCTGCCTGGGATTTCCCACGCCCGGTAGAGTGCCGGATACTGGGCCGGATTGGCGGCCGGTTCCCCGCGCATTCCGCTCTGCACCCCGCCGCCACGGCCGCGAACCCCAGGAAGAACAGCACCGCGCGTGTCGCCACAAACCAAACTCGGCAAATAGCGGCCGGCCTGACCCTCTTTGACTTCCGGCGCGCATTCCGATACTCTCAGCCGCATGAAGATTCTCATGGCTCTTTGTTTTTTCGGGGCCGCCATCGCGCCGGCGGCCGAGTTGAAATCCGGTCCGCCGATGCCCTATACGCTCGTAGCCGATTGGGCCAAACTTCCCCAGGGATGGACTTTCGGCGCCTGCTCGACGGTGACCGTGGATAAACAGGATCATGTGTGGGTCTTCAGCCGGGGCGCCCATCCCGTGACCGAGTTCGACCGCGACGGCAAGTTTCTGCGCTCCTGGGGCGAAGGCGGCATCCGGCAGGCGCACGGCATCCGCATCGACGCCGACGGCAATGTGTGGGGCGTGGATGTGACCGGGCAGGTGGTGCGCAAGTACACCCCCGACGGACGCGTTCTGATGGTGGTGGGCCAGGAAGGCAAGCCCGGCAATAACGACAGCAAGGACGCCTTCAACCGCCCCACCAACGTGGCCTTCGCGCCCAACGGCGATTTCTACGTCTCCGACGGCTACGTGAATTCCCGCGTGGTGCGCTTCGGCAAGGACGGCAAGTATATCGGCCAGTGGGGCCACAAGGGCACCGGCGACGGAGAGTTCGACCTGGTGCACGACGTCGTGCTCGACAAACAGAACCGGCTGCTGGTGGCCGAGCGCACCAACGAGCGTATCCAGATCTTCGATCTCGAAGGCAAACTGCTGGGCAAGTGGACCGGCATGGGCGCGCCTTGGTCCCTCTTCTACGTGGCGCGCGAGGACGCGGTCTACATGGCCGATGGCGTCAACATGCGGGTGGTGAAGCTGAACATGAATGGCGACGTCGTGGGAGTGCTGGGCGGTCCCGGCAAAGCCCCCGGCCAGTTCGACCAGCCCCACGGCGTCGCCGTGGATAGCGCCGACGCCATTTACGTGGCCGAAGTGGGCAACCAGCGCGTGCAGAAGTTCGTGAAGAAGTAGATCACCGCGGCTTCTCGATCAGGTGCTGCTCGGCCACGCGGCGAAGGAATGTCAGCACCTGCCGCGCATCGTACTGGCGGGCCGGTTCCAGCTCGCCCTGATTGGTGATTCCGACCGGCTTGCCATCGGGAGCGAAAAATGCCGCCGCCGGAACGCCCTTCTTGATGCTCACGCCTAGATCCTTGGCGATCCCCAGGTTCGCGTCCATTTCCCCGATGTTCACGTTCACGATTTCGAAGTGCCGTTCCACGTATTCGCGCACCGGCGACTCGTGGAGCCGGTTGTCGAGCGCCCTGCAGTCGGCACACCAGTTACCGCCAAAAACCACCATCAGCAGCTTGGCGGATCGACCGGCACGCTCCCGGGCCCGCTGAAGGTCGGCCGCTGCGTTGGCCGGTGGAGGATACGGATCCCCGGCGGCCAGCGCCAGACCAAGCATCTGAGTTGCGGCCGACATGAGTATCAAGCGACGCGATGACGGCATGCGACGATTGTACATCGCTCCACCCGGCTTCGAGGGGGGTTCCGGGGTTCCGGGCGACAGCGGCGACTGCCAGGGCCGGAGCTGCGCCGGTCACTTACAGGTTACTGAGACAACCTGCGATGTCTGTTCGAGATGGGTATTCCCCGAGTTCACGAACAGCTTCACCGAGAGATCGTAGTGCTGCCCGGCGGCGCCAAGGGTCCATGGTTCCTTGACGACCAACATGTTCTGGGAGGGAGACGGACGCACAACGTTCACCGGACCTTTCGCGCCGTCGCTTCTGACCCAGTAGTAGTTGAACGAGAACCCTTTCGGGTGCGGCGAGTTCAGGTTGATATTCCCGGTGAAGACGATGTCGACTGGACACGCGCCAACGTACTTGCTACGGTTGGCACCAATCCGAATCGGCCCGAATAGATCCGCGGCAAGCGCCGCGTGCGAAATGCCGAGAGCGGCGACAACGGCCAGGAGAGGAACGGAGGAGCGTAGCATCGTTGGCGATCATAGCAAAGTTGGCGGACCACAGAATGCGATGGTCCACCGGGTGAGCGGAAGCGGGGCTGCGGGGCTCCGAACTCCCGGCGATTCAGAACTTCAGTCTCGCCGATAGTTGCAGCCTGCGCGCCGGCAGCGTCGCCACGGCTCTTCCAAAGAAGGGCGAACTCATGTTTCCTACGAAGGAGGAGAAGTTCACGCGGTTCGCCACGTTGAATGCGTCGAAGCCCACCGTGGCCACGGGGCCCTTTTCCTTTTTCGCCTTGTTCAAATTGAAGTCGCGCGACCATCGCAGGTCCAGATCCGCGTAGCCCGGGCCTGCGAGGCTGTTTCGGGGAACCCCGGCCGGGCGGGCGTTCGCCATACCCGTGTGGTACGGATCCAGTCCCGTAGTCAGCGTGTAAGGAGCGCCGGACGCCAGCGTGAGAGCCACTCCCAGGTTCATCCGTTTCCCCACGGCGAAGCTGCCGAGCGCGTTGACTTTGTGGCGCTGGTCGAAGTCGGCCCGCGCCCACTCTCCCGAAAGGTCGTATTGATTGGCCGGATACCAGTTGATGCCGCCGGTGTTGTTGTAGGTGCGGCTTAACGTGTACTGCGCCAGGCAGGTGAAGAAGCGGGTCACGTCGCCCTGCAGGGTTACATCGAAAGCGTTGGAAGTCTGGCGGCCGGCCGATTCGATCTGGCGGAAAATCCCCACGCCCTGGTCCGGCCGAGCCTGGTAATCGGGCGGCAGCGGAGCGTTCACATCCACGGAGCGGTACAGCTTGGACCCGAGCGCGCCCCGCCAGGTCGCCGAGAGAGTCGCTTTCTTGCCGACCTGCCGCTCCACCGAGAGATTGTATTGAATGGAATAAGGCTCGCGCGCGGTGGGGTCGAGGCGCACGATCTCCGGGGACTGGCTGGCCAGCGTCCCTATCGCCGCGTATGGGTCGGGATAGCCGGGGTTGGGGATGAGGTAGTTCCGCAGCCGCTGGCCGTTGTAGAAAACCAGGTCCGCCAGCGGTCCGGCCCCGGTGCGGTCGAAAAACACGCCGGCTCCGCCGCGCAGCACCGTCGTCCTCTTGCCGGGCGCATAGGCAAAAGCCAGCCGGGGCGAGAAGTTGTTGTCGTCGTGCAGATAGTTTTGCCAGTCGTAGCGGAGGCCAACGGCGAGCGAAAGGCCGGGCCGCGCTTTGAACTCGTCCTGCACGAACAATCCGGTTTCCTTTTGCCAGTACACGGCGTGGTCCGCGCCCTGTTGAATCCGGAACGCGTAAGGCCGTTGGGCGGCGTAGTCCTGAAGAGTCGAGAAATAGAAGGTGCCCCCAAAGTTGTTTCGATTATCGACGCCGCGGCGGCTCCAGTCCGGCACGTTCCAGCCGAATTTCAGAAGGTGCTTGCCGCTGGACCAGCTCGCCAGGTCGTTCAGTTGAATGTGGTTCTCGGTTCGCAGCAGGTCGGTCTGGGCGCCGCCTCCGGTGAACGCGCCTTCGACCACAATCGAGGGGCCCGAGGTCGCGCTGCTCGTGCGCTCGTGCTCGCGGCCCACCAGCGCCTGAAACTGGTTGATCAATCGGGGCGTCACCGAGAGCCTGTCGTTGACGACGAATTCCCGCTCCCAATGATCGGGGTTGGTTCCCGCTTCGGGAAGCGTGAGGCCCCCCACGCCCAGATTGTGTCCGGGATACTCGCGGTCGTTGAACTGCCAAAACATGGCGTGGTTGGAAGAGAACTGGTGGCTGATCCGCAGTGCGAGCTGCGTGAGGCCGCGGGGGCTGGGAGTGGTCTCTTGCACCGGTCCGGAAAGAGTCTGGGCATAGACCACCGCCTGCAAATTGTCTTCCTGGCGGCTTCCGGAGAGAAGAAACGCGGTCTTCCCGCCACGTCCGAGAGGGCCGAGCAACGCGCCTTCGAGGATGCGCCGCTGCTCGGGAGCGCGCACCCGCGCAAAGTAGTCGCGGGCATTCAGGTACGAATCGCGGAACGTGAAGCCGAGCGCGCCATGGAATGCGGCGCCGGCATCCTTGGTAATGATCTCGATGCGTCCCCTGCCGGGCCGGGCGAATTCCGCCGAATAGGGATTCTGGTTAATGCGGACCTCCTGGATAGCCGACGCACTCACGCCGAGCGAGCTGGCTTCCATGCCATCCACCACCAACGAGGAACCGCCCGTGCCGGTAGATCCCGCGTCCAGGAAAACGGACATCCTCGATACATAGTCCTGATCGAACACGGGAAGCTTCTCCATGAGGTTCGAACTGACGGCGGCGGCGTCGCGGTTGCCGGACGTCTCGGCCGAGACCTGGCCGTTGGAATCGTCGACGGAGATTTCCGAAGTTACGCCGGCCACCTCCAAAGTGAGGATCAGTCCGGTCCGCGACCTGGGGCCAAGCCGCACGCGGGCCGTCGCGTCGCTGAAGCCCTCGTGCCGGGCATCCACGACGTAGGCTCCGGCCGCCAGTCCGGAGAAACGGAAACCGCCCGTGCTTCCGGTCTGGATGGATTGCAGAGGCTTGTCCGAGGCGAGCAGCCTCACGCTGGCGCCGGGCACGCTGGCTCCACTCTGGTCGAGCACCGTGCCGGCGATGGAAAATGAAGGCGCGGGGGTCTGAGCGGCCGCCATTGCGAGACTCGCCAGCAGCGCGGGAACGAGCCTGTAATCCAGTGCGGCCATACGGATAGTCTAGTTGGCGGAAGATGAACAGCCGATGAATCGCCCGCTGGCCGCCCGACAAACTCTCCGGGTCCACGAATTGTTACAATAGCGGCTTCCATGGCGATCTTGGACATCAATGAAATTCGGGCCATTTTGCCCCACCGCTTCCCCTTTCTCCTGGTCGACCGCATCGTGGAGTTGGACGCGGAGCGCATCGTCGGCATCAAGAACGTGACCCACAACGAGCCGTTTTTCACGGGCCATTTTCCCGACTTCCCGGTGATGCCCGGCGTGCTCATCGTGGAAGCCATGGCGCAGACCGCCGGCGTGCTGGTGCTCAAGACGGTGCCGGACCGCGACCGGAAACTGGTGCTGCTGGTAGCCATCGAAAACGCGCGGTTCCGCAAACCCGTGGTGCCCGGCGACACGCTGCGCATGGAGATGAAGGTGCTCAAGCGCAAGGCCAGCGTCGCCAAAATGGCCGGCGTCGCCACCGTCGATGGCGTGGTGGTGGCCGAGGCGGAAGTCATGTGCAAGCTCGCGGACAAGGAAGAGAAACCGCCCGCGGAAGCGTCGTCCTGACCATGTCCGTTCACCCGACCGCCATCGTAGATCCGCTGGCGCGGGTCGCCGGGAGCGCCGAAATCGGCCCCTACTGCATCGTAGGCGCGGAAGTCGAAATCGGCCCGCGCACCCGCCTCATGGCCCACGTCTACCTGGAAGGTCCCACCTCGGTCGGCCAGGACAACGTCTTCTTCCCCTACAGTACCGTCGGGGTGGCGCCGCAGGACCTCAAATACCAGGGCGAACGCGCCGAAACCCGCATCGGGGACCGCAACCGCATCCGCGAATTCGTCACCATTCACCGAGGCACTCTAGGTGGCGGACTCGTCACCTCGATCGGCAGCGACAACCTGCTGATGGCCTATACCCACGTAGCCCACGACGTCCGCATCGGCGACCACGTCATCCTGGGCAACAGCGTGGGGCTGGCGGGCCACGTGATCGTCGAGGACTGGGTCGACGTCGGCCCCTACAGCGGCGTGCACCAGTTCAGCCGCATCGGGCGTCACGCCTTCGTCGGACCTTACACCGTCGTCAAGCAGGACGTGCTGCCCTACTCCCTCACCAGCAATAAGCCGGAGGTGGCGGTCTTCGGCGCCAATAGCGTGGGACTGGAGCGCCGCGGCTTCGACAAGGCCGCCGTCGAAGCGCTCCAGACGGCATTTCGCCTTCTGACCCGGTCGAAGCTCAATACCTCGCAGGCCATCGAGCGCATTCGAGCCGAAGTCCCCTCGACAGTCGAGGTGAACGAGCTGATCGAGTTCATCGGCGCCTCCCAGCGCGGCGTCGTCAAGTGATGCGCTACGGATTGATTGCCGGAAACGGGCGGTTCCCCCTGCTGGCCCTCCAAAGCGCGCAGCGCCTGGGACACGACGTGACCGTCATTGCCATCGAAGAGGAAGCCGACAAGGAAGTGGAATCGCTGGCGCCGCGCTGCCACTGGATCTCGCTCGGACAGCTCTCCAAACTCATCGAAATCCTCAAGCGGGAAGGCATCACCGAAGTGGCGATGGCCGGCCAGGTGAAGCACGCCAACATCTTCTCTTCCATCCGCCCCGACTGGCGCCTGGCCAAGCTGCTGCTCTCGCTGCCTTCGAAGAACACCGACGGACTGATCGGCGGCGTAGTCAAAATCCTCGAAGACGAGGGCATCCACCTGCGCGATTCCACGGCGTTGTTGAAGCCCCTGCTGGCCAGCGTGGGCGCCATGACGCGGCGCAAGCCGGATAAGGACGAGATGGCCGACGTGGAATACGGCCGGCGCGTGGCCGGCGCCCTGGCGGGTTTGGACATCGGCCAGAGCGTGGCGGTTTGCGAGCGCGCTTGCGTGGCCGTGGAAGCCATGGAGGGCACCGACGCCATGTTGCGTCGGGCGGCCTCGCTGGTGAACGGCCGCCGTCTGGCGCTGGTAAAGGCCGCGCGCCGTCGCGAGCATTTGCTCTTCGACGTCCCCGTGGTGGGGTCGTCCACCATTCCCGTGATGCGCGAAACCGGGACTACCGTGCTGGCGGTGGAGGCCGGCCGCACCCTCATGCTCGACCGCGACCAGATGATCGAAGCCGCCAATGGGGCGGACATTGCAGTTGTGGGTTTGAACGAATCGTAGCCCACCGCGCCGTGAACGCTTTCCGAGCCGCGAACGTGAGAGAGCGGTGGGCCGCTAGGTAGGAACATGCCACAAACTCGACTAGCCGTAATCGGCGCCGGGCAGTTCGGAAAGAACCACTGCCGCGCCGTCCACGAATCCGAACGGGCGCAGCTCTGCGCCGTGGTGGATACCGACGCGGCCCGCGCGGCGGAGTTGGCCGCCCTCTACGGCGCCGAGCCGCTGGCCGATGCCCGCCAGCTTGCCGGCAAGGTGGACGCCGCCATCGTCGCCGCCCCCACCACCGTGCATGCGGAGATTGGCTGCCTGCTGGCCGAGTCCGGCATAGACATTCTAGTGGAGAAGCCCATCGCTCCCGATCTGGCCTCCGCCGGCCGCCTGATCGAGGCCGCCGGGCGCCATGGCCGCATTCTCCAGGTGGGCCACATCGAGCGGTTTAACCCGGCGGTGGTCGAGCTCGAACGGCGCGCCACCCTGCCGCTCTTCTTTGAGATCCACCGTCTCAATATGTTCAGCCCACGCAGCCTGGATGTGGACGTGGTGCTGGACCTCATGATCCACGACGTGGACATCGTGCTCGCCCTGGCCCGCGCCGAACCGGTCGAGATCCGCGCCGCCGGCATTTCCATCCTGTCGCATAAGGTGGACATCGCCAACGTGCGGCTGCAGTTTCCCAACGGCTGCGTGGCCAACCTGACCGCCAGCCGCATTTCCACGACACGGGTCCGGAAACTGCGCCTTTTCCAGCCGCGCCAATACCTTTCCCTGGACTATGGCCGGCAAGACCTGGCGGTCTTCTCGGTGGGCGAGAACCGGCAAATCGGCTTCGAGCAGGCACGCGTAGCCAAGGTCGAGCCGCTGAAGGCGCAGCTCGATGCCTTCCTGGACTCCGTGGAAACCCGCAATTCTCCGAAAACTTCCGGCCATGCCGCGCGTCAAAGTTTAGGGGCGGCGCTGGCGATTCTTGATAAAATCGAAGAGCACTCGCAAGTTGTCTCCCGATCCTTGGAAGCTGGATGGAAACCGTAGTCCAACCCCCGGCTGGCGCTGAGATCCACCTCCTCACCGAATGGGGCGACGCCGCCGACAGTCCCCGCAAGCGGAGAGCGGCGGCCACCTCGGTCCTGGTGCATGTGGCAGCCGTTGCGACACTGTTCTTCCTGCCCAAAACCCTGTTCGTGCCGCCGCCGCGGGCGGCCGAGGTTCGGATCACCCCGCTCATCGAACCGCTCACCGAACTGACCCAGAAAGCGCCCGGCAAGGGCAAGATCAACAAAGAGTTCGACGCCACCGAACTGCACCCCCGGCCGCGCATCCAGGTCCCCATGGGGCTGCCCTCCGTCGCCCTGCCGCAGGCGCCGCGCCCGGCCGAGCCCAAGCCGGCGCCGCCCCTGCCCGAGCCGCCCAAGGTCGAAGCGGCCGTCAAGGAAGTGCCCAAGGTGGAATTGCCTCCGGCGCCGCCGCCGCAGATTCAGCCCGTTGAAACCCCCAAGCTGGCCTTCGAAACCCCCGGCGCGCCGCCCCCTCCCCTGCCCCCCGGGCAGAGCCGTGTGTCCGTGCCGGACACCTCGGTCTCCGGGGCCATCCGCCAGACCGCCCGAAGCGGCGCCGCGGGAGGACTGGTGGTGGGCGATTTCGGCGCCGCCGGCCCCGGCGGCTTCGGACCCGGCGTCAATGTTCCGCCGTCGCCCGGCTCGCAGGGCAGCAACATGCAGCTCCTCAGCGACCCGCAAGGCGTGGATTTCCGCCCCTACCTGATGCGCATCCTGGCGTCCGTGAAGCAGCACTGGCAGGCGGTGATGCCAGAGAGCGTCAGGCTGGGCCGCAGGGGCAAGGTAGCCATCCAGTTCTCGATCAGCCGCGGCGGCGGCGTCCCCAAGCTGGTGATCGCCGAAGCCTCCGGTGCCGAAGCCCTGGACCGCGCCGCCGTGGCCGGCATCAGCGCCTCCGTCCCATTCCCCCCGCTCCCCGCCGAATTCAAAGGCGACCGCATCGTGCTGCAGATGAACTTCGCCTACAACATGCCGCGGCAGTAAGGGGGCGGACTCGCCCGAAGATCCGCCGCGAGCCCCATTACCGAGAGGTCCGAGAGCGTTGCTACACTGGCATCGATATGGCGTGCAAACCCAAGACCAAGGCCCCAGCCAAGAAGGGGCCGGCCAAGAAGAGCGGCAAGTAGCTGCTAGACGGCTGGGGGGCGCCGCCCCCCCAGCGAACCTTCGCGACGACGGAGAATTCCATCCGGCTGCCATTCGATCCGGTCCCCGGCAAAACGCTGAACCTGGTGCACCGCACTAGGCAGCCAAATGTGAAGTTGTATTTGCGCGATCCCTAAGGAGGAATCATGAAAGCTGTATTTCTACCCGCTGTTGCCGGTCTCGCGCTATTCGTTTGCATTACCGCGGCGCCGGCGCAGTCGCCCGGCTCGGCGGGTACTATCGACGGCGTCGTGACCGACCCCAGCGGATCGATGATCCCCGGCGCATCGGTCGAAGTGAAGAATCCCATCACCGGGTACGATCGCTCCACCGTCACCGATGCCGGCGGCGCGTTTCGCTTTGTCAACGTGCCCCCCAATTCCTACCAAGTGGTGGCTTCGGCCAAGGGCTTTGCCATAGGAACCCAGGACGTGGCTGTGCGCTCCTCCGTGCCAATCGGGCTGAAGTTCGCGCTGGCGCTGGCGGGCGACCGCCAGACTGTGACGGTGGAAGCCAGCGGCAACGGTCTGCTGGAAAACGTTCCCTACGCGCACAGCGACGTGGATCGCCAACTTTCCGGCATGCTGCCCACGCTCTCACCCGGTTCGGGCCTGAGCGACACGATCACGCTCTCGAGCCCCGGCGTGGTGGCCGACTCCAACGGCTTCTTCCCCCCGCTCGGAGACCACGCACAGACCAGCTTTTCCATCGACGGGCAGCCCATCGGCGACCAGCAGAGCAAGCAGTTCTCGACCCAGATTCCCGAAAATGCAATTCAATCGATGGAGCTGATCACCGGTGCGCCGGCCGCGGAATTCGGCGACAAAACCAGCCTGGTGGTGAACGCCGTGACGCGCTCCGGACTGGGCCAGAAACCGTTCGGCAGCTTCGCGGCGCAGTACGGATCTTTCGGCACGGTGGCTGAAGAAGCTACGCTAGGATTCGGCGGCGCGAAGCTGGGCAATTTTCTGTCGGCCAACAGCCTGCGCACGGGACGTTTCCTGGATACGCCCGAATTCCGCCCCTTCCACGATGCCGGCAACGACCAGACCATCTTCGATCGCTTCGACTGGCAGCCCGGCGGCAGCGACGCGCTGCACCTCAACCTGCTGGCGGCCCGCAACTGGTTCCAGGTCCCCAACAGCTACGATCAGCTCACCCAGGATCAGCGGCAAAAGGTGCTGACATACAACATCGCGCCCGGCTACCAGCACACCTTCGGCGCGGGCGCGCTGCTCACCGTCAACACGTTCCTGCGCCGCGACCAGGTGTATTATTACCCTAGTCTAGCGCCGATCCTTTCGCCGACACCCCCGCCACGGTTTCAGAATACCGGAGCTTGGCGAACTACGGGATCCGAACGGATTTCAACTACGTCCACGGCGTGCACAACGTGAAGGTGGGAACCCAGATCGCCGAGACGCGTTTGCGCGAGCGGTTTTCGCTGGGCATCACCGATCCGAGTTTCCTCGACCCGCTGCAACAGCCCGGCCTGGTGCCATTCGATCTCACGCGCGGCGGATCTCTGTTTCATTTTGCCGGACGCGCCAACATCGACGAGTACGCCTTCTACGCACAGGACAGCCTCACGCTGGGCCACCTGACGCTTTCACCGGGCCTGCGCATCGACCAGTACAACGGCCTGACCGCGGCTCACGGCGTCGAGCCGCGCATGGGCGCATCTTACCTGTTGAAGGCC
>Ga0182021_10003968_pt1 | contig 17367 bp, 15 predicted proteins | sample 612E3MmetaG_FD_120493 | JGI IMG/M metagenome (GOLD analysis project Ga0182021, IMG submission 120493) | Permafrost microbial communities from Stordalen Mire, Sweden - 612E3M metaG (Illumina Assembly) | ecosystem: Environmental > Terrestrial > Soil > Wetlands > Permafrost | place: Sweden...
CTCCTCGGCATCGTCCGGATGCGTGAAGTCGCTGATCCGCATCGTCCGGAGCTCGTCCGCCGTGTAACCGAGCATCCGCTCGAGGGTCGGGTTGCACTCTTGAGGACGGCCCTCCGCGTCGGCAAGGACGATGCCGAACGCCGCACTCTCGAAGATCGCGCGAAACTGCGCTTCCTCTTGCTTTAGCTCCCCGAGCCGGCGACGCCGGCTCGCCGGTTTCCGAGCCTGGAGTCGAGCGCCGATAGACGGCCGATCGTGCACCACTTTCTTATAGCTCTTTTCCCCCAACACCAAACTTCCAAATGGCAACGGGCGAGCGATCTCGAATGATTTCAGCTCGCTCCTGTCGACGGGGAGGCGGTGATTTTCGCAGCGCGCGGCGTTCGTCCGCCACTCCGGATCCACGATCGGCCTACTTCGTCGTCGAGCCCAGACGGGCTGCCATGCGCCGAGAACCGCTCTGCGGGGGGATGCGCGCCGGCCGGTTCTGTCCGACGATGTGCGCGGGAGGGGGATCTGATGGACGACTTGCGTTTAGTCGCGGCGTTCTTGCTCGCTGCGATGGTGCTGCTCGCACTCTCGCAGGCGTCGGCCGTTCACGCCGCCGCCAGGGCGAAGCCGGCCTGCACGATCGTCGGAACGCCCGGGCCGGATCGCCTGGCGGGGACTCCGGGCCGCGACGTCATCTGCGGACTGGGAGGCAACGACGCGATCGACGGCGGCCCGGGTAACGACGTCATCAGAGGCGGCCCGGGCAACGACACGATCGTGGGCGGCCCCGGCAGCGACACGCTCCAGGGCGGGAAGGGCGACGACGTTTTCATCGCCTGGGACGGTCAGCGCGATCTCATCGACGGCGGCCCCGGGCACGACCGGGCCTGGGTCGACAAGACGCTCGACAACGTGAGTTCGGTCGAGGTTAGGTAGCTCGCCGGGCTCGCTACTTGGCCAGCAGTAAGCGCAAAGTCAGATTCGCCGCCGGGAAGTTGCGCAGTCTTATTCGCAGTAGTTCCGCAGTCATTTATTGCCGCCTTTCACACCGCCAGTACGCCGGCACACAGCTTGACTCTCTTGCCCGTCCGGGCCATCCCCCGATGGGGCGGTTCGTTAGTAAAACCCTTGAACGAGGGAGTCGACGCTTGCGAGGGACTCGCGCAGAGGCGCGCTTGACAGGCCTCGAAGGTATTGCTTAGGATGCAGATCGCTTATGGATCACATCAGCAGTACGCATTGTCTAGCTCCTTAAAAAACCCAGCCCAGGGAAACGGAGTCGTCCGTAATGCGACGCCTTCTTCGTCCATTGACGCTACTCGCGGTCGCGCTCGCGGTCGCCATACCCTCCATTTCGGCGTCCGCCGCTTCTAAGGGCGCCAATCTCTCGCTGGTCGCCTACTCGATTCCACAACCGGCGTACAACCAGCTCATCCCCGCTTACAAAGCGAGCCCGGCGGGGTCCGGCATCTCCTTCACGACTTCTTACGGTGCTTCGGGCTCTCAAGCCAAGGCGATCATCGCCGGGTTGAGGGCCGACGTGGTCAACCTCGCCCTCAAGCCTGACATGGACCAGCTCGTCAAAGCCGGCGTCGTCAACAGCGACTGGGACCAGGCCAACTACCGCGGGATGGTGACCAACTCGATCGTCGTCTTCGTCGTCCGGCCTGGCAACCCCAAGCATCTGAAGCGCTGGGACGATCTGCTCAAACCCGGCGTCGACGTCATCACCCCGAATCCGTTCACCTCGGGCGGCGCCCGCTGGAACATCCTGGCCGCATACGGCGCCTGGCGCAGGGCCGGCTTCAAGCACAACCAGGCCATCAACAAGCTGATCCGGCTCTTCCAGAACGTGAGCGTGCAGGACACGAGCGCCCGCAACGCATTGCAGACATTCCTGTCGGGCAAGGGCGACGTCCTGCTTGCCTACGAGGCCGACACCAGAGCAGCGATCGCCTCGGGTGCGTCGGTCCGCGAGGTGATCCCCAAGCGGACGATCCTGATCGAGATGCCGGCCGCGATCACGAGCAACAGCTCGCACGCGACCGAGGCGGCGTCCTTTCTCAACTACCTCTGGTCGCCTCCGGCGCAGACCATCTACGCTCAGAACGGGTTTCGCCCGGTGCTGAAGAGCGTGGCGAAGCAGTTCGCCAAGGACTACCCGAGCAAGGGGCTGGACATCTTCAAGGTCACGGATCGTTTCATCGGCGGCTGGGACGTAGCTCAGCCGCGGTTCTTCGATCCCCACAACGGGATCATGGCGAAGATCGAGGCGAAGGTCGGAGGCGTCACTGGTTGACTGGGCGCCAGTTTCCGCGATAAGACCCCGCGTCGAAAGAGGGGTGAGCCCGCAAGGCGGGCTCACCCTCGGCATCGTTCTCACCTACCTGAGTGTTGTTGTGGCTCTTCCGCTCGCGGCGCTTGTTTGGCAATCGACGAAGGGCGGCTCCCACGGTTTCTGGGCCTCGGTTACCAGCCCTGAGGGTGTGGCGGCCCTGAAGCTGACTCTCGTTGCCTCCCTTGGCGTGGCGATCATCAATGCGGTGACGGGAACCCTCATTGCCTGGGTTCTCGTTCGTGACAGCTTCGCCGGCAAGTGGATAGTGAACGCCGTCATCGACTTGCCCTTCGCGCTTCCCACGATCGTCACAGGCCTGGCGATGCTGGCGCTCTACGGGCCGCTCTCGCCGGTCGATATCAACGTCGCCTACTCTCGGAGCGCGATCGTGCTGGCGCTCCTCTTCGTGACCCTTCCGTTCGTCGTCAGGAGTGTGCAGCCGGTCTTGCAGGAGCTCGATTCCGAGCTCGAGGAAGCCGCCGCCTCGCTCGGCGCCTCGAGTTGGCAGACGTTCTCGCGGATCGTCCTTCCCAACCTGCTTCCCGGCGTCCTCTCGGGGGTCGCCCTGGCCTTCGCCAAGGCAGTCGGGGAGTTCGGTTCGGTGGTGTTCATCACCGGCAACCTCCCCTTCAAGACGGAGGTGTCGTCCGTGTACATCTTCGGACAGATCGAGAGCGGCAACAGCTCGGGCGCGGCGGCGACATCCGTCGTCTTGCTGGCGATCTCCTTCGGCGTGCTCCTCTCGATCGGCGCGCTTCGGCGTTGGGCCACCCGCCGCGATGCGTAGACACTCGCTCAGGTTCATCGCCCTCGCCTATCTGGTGGTCATCCTGTTTGGACCGGTCGCGCTCATCTTCTACCGGGCGTTTCAGAAGGGTGTGGAGCCTGCCTGGAAGGCCGTCACCAACCCGCTTGCGATCCACGCCTTCCAGCTGACGCTGGAGATCGCCGCGATCGCGGTGGTTGCCAACACGATCTTCGGGGTGTTCTGCGCGCTTCTGATCGTGAGGCGGCCATTCCGGGGCAAAGGCTTGCTGAACGCCGTCGTCGACCTGCCGCTTGCGCTTTCGCCGGTGGTGATCGGATTGTCTCTCTTCCTGCTCTACGGCCGCCAGGGCTGGTTCGGGCCCGTGTTGGCGCGCCACGGAATCCAGTTTCTCTTCGCCATGCCCTCGATGATCGCCGCGACGGTATTCGTCTCGATCCCCTTCGTGGTGCGCGAGGTCGTGCCGGTGCTCAGAGAGGTCGGCACCGAGCAGGAGCAGGCGGCGTCGACTCTGGGCGCCTCGTCCTGGCAGATATTCCGCAGAGTCACCTGGCCGAGCATTCGCTGGGCGACCGCCTATGGAGTCGTCCTCACCGCTGCGCGCTCGCTGGGCGAGTACGGAGCCGTCTCGGTCGTATCCGGGCGTATCTCCGGCAAGACCCAGACCGCACCGCTCTACGTTGGCGACCGCTACGAGAATTTCGACCTGGTGGGAGCCTATTCCGCCTCTGTCGTGCTGGCGCTGATGGCGATTGCGGTGCTCCTGACAATGAATCTGCTCAGACCGAAGGAGGGGGCAGGCCGATGAGCATCGAGGTACGAGGATTGAGCAAGCGTTTCGGGACCTTCACCGCGCTCGACGACGTGAGTCTGGAGGTGCCGACGGGCTCGTTGACCGCGCTACTGGGGCCGAGTGGCTCGGGCAAGTCGACGCTGTTGCGAATCATCGCCGGGCTGGAGCGTTCCGACTCGGGCGAGGTGATCATCTCCGGCAAGGTCGCGAAGGACCTGAAGCCGCGCGATCGCGGGGTGGGCTTCGTCTTCCAGCACTACGCCGCTTTCAAGCACATGACGGTGTGGGACAACGTCGCCTTCGGCCTCAAAATCAGGCACCGGCCGCGGGCTGAGATCCGCCTGCGGGTGGATGAGCTCCTAGAGCTCGTGCAGCTGAGCCCGTTCGCGAAGCGCTATCCGTCTCAGCTCTCCGGCGGTCAGCGGCAGAGGATGGCGCTGGCTCGGGCTCTGGCAGTGGAGCCGCAGGTGCTGCTCCTGGACGAGCCCTTCGGCGCTCTCGACGCCCGCGTGCGAAGCGAGCTGAGGGTATGGCTGCGCCGCCTCCACGAAGAGGTCCATGTGACCACGATCTTCGTCACTCACGACCAGCACGAGGCGATGGATCTGGCTGCTCGCATCGCGGTGGTGAACCACGGACGAATCGAGCAGGTCGGTAGCCCGCGCGACCTCTACGAGCAGCCCGCGAGCGAGTTCGTCATGGGCTTCATCGGACAGGCGAGCAAGATCGGCGAGTCGTGGGTGCGTCCGCACGATCTCGAGATCTCGCTCGAGCGCTCCGAAGGGCGTATTGCCGCGAAAGTGGAGCGTGTCGTCCATCTGGGCTTCGAGGTGAGGGTGGAGCTCTCGCTCGAAAGCGGCGAGATCGCGCTGGTACAGATCACCCGCGACGAGGCGACTCGACTCGGGCTCGCGTCCGGCGATCGCGTCTGGGTGCTGCCGCAGCGTCTGCGCGAGTTCAGTGCCGGGCTCCCAACGGAAGCGGCGCCGGCGTCATCCGAGGCGTCCGCGTAGGCGACGCTCGGCTCCCCGTTAACCTCTTCACATGCCCGAAGGCGACTCGCTCCACCGGATCGCGCGCGAGCTGGAGGCGCTCGTCGGGGAGTCCGTCTCGGTCGAGCTTCCGCATCCGCGCGCTCGCTCACTCGGGCTAGAGCGGCTTCAGGGGAGAAAGCTCGAGTCGGTGCAGGCGTTCGGCAAGCAGCTCCTACTTCGCTTCGAGGGCGGGCTCGTGCTGCGCAGTCACCTCGGCATGAGCGGTCGCTGGCGCCGGCTCGACGCAGCCGCCACGCCCACGGGCCGGCCCTGGCTTGTTCTGCGGGGAGAACGACACGTTGCTGCGCAGTGGAACGGGCCAACGCTGGAGCTGTCCCGCGGCGAGCCCGCGCTCGAGCTCGGGCCCGACATCCTGGCTGAGCCGCTGTTGCTCGAGGAGATGCTCGCGAGTCTGCGCTCGACTGCGCAGGAGCGCGCGCTCGGTGAAGTGCTAATCGATCAGCGTCTGCTTGCCGGCGTCGGCAACATCTGGCGGGCCGAGGGGCTCTGGCGGGCGCGGCTATCGCCCTGGCGCCAGCTCGCGAAAACCGAAGACGACGACCTCAGGCGCCTACTCGCGGAGACCACGGGCGCGATGCGCGAGTCGCTAAACGGCCATCGTGCGCGCTACGCCGTCTACCGCCGCCGCGGCCGACCCTGCCCCCGCTGCGGCACCCCTATCGAGTCATGCGCGCAGGCCGACGCCGCCCGCACCGCCTATTGGTGCCCCGGCTGTCAGGCCGATTGAGAGCCCGGTGAGCAGGAGAGCAGGCCCCGACTGCGTACGGAGAAACGTGGCCGTCCGCGCTCCGCATCTCTATCACTCCTTCCGCCTCTTCTGCCTCGGAGCTTTCTCCGAGCTCGAGTGCGAGACCTCGCGCGGAGTTGACGTTCCCTTTGCCTTCGAAGAGCACGCCGCCCCGGGGCGGCCGTCGCTGTACGAATACCGGCCGCTCGTGCGCGGCTTCGTCGAGAAGCGCGCCCAGAGCCTGATGAAGCACCCCGACGCCCAGTCCGCGATCGACGATCTCCGGCACGAGCCGGTGGCCGCGATCTTCGCCCGCGCCCATGCCGGCGAGCAGCTGCCCGACGAGGAGGCGCTGTTCGTGACCGTGCTTCTGCCGGTGCTGATCGCGACCGCCGAGGGCTGCGGAGGATTCGACTGGCACGACGACGCCTTCGACCGGGCCTACATTGAGCTCGAGCGCTCACTCTTCGGCAGCGAGCGAACCTACGTCGGTATCGCGCCGCTGCTCGGGCTCTCACTCGGCGCCCAGGTCGATCTAGGCGACGGCATCCGCGTCCGTCTCTCGCCCCCCGGTGAGATCTCCACCTACTGGCCCGAGGCGAACGGGATCCTGCCGAGGGAGTTCGGACGCCGTCCCGATCGTCTGGCGGTGATCGAGCTGCAGCGCGTCCTCGGCGCCGAGCAGATCGAGGCGCCTGACGCTCCCGCCGAGCTGGCCGACGCAATCAGCGCCCTGCGTCTTGCCACCGCCGGGTCGATCGCGGCCGGTCCCGTGCTCTTCGAGCGTCTGGACAAGCGCCCCTACGGCATTCGCCCGATCCTGCCCATTGCCGCCACCCAGCCCTACGGCGAGGCAACGCGCCTCGATCAGTTTCGGGGCAAGCTGGCAAAGGATCTACGCACCCGCATCGGTTCGGCCGACGACGACCGCGAGCTGGCGGAGGCGCTCGATCGCTGGGAGCTGTCGCTGTTTGCCGAGGAGCCGTTCCGCTCTGACCAGTTGCGCGAGGCTCTGATCTCGCTCCTCGGCGCCAGTGAGGGTTTGGCGATGGCGGCGTTGCGGGCCGCGACTCTGCTCGGCGAAGGGTCGAGCGAGCGGGCCGACCTGCGCGTGCGCCTGCGTGCCCTCGCCGGTGGCGAGCCGGCCGACAAGAGCACGAGCGACGCGGTTCGCCGCGCCCTGGTCGAGGTGCTCATGCATGGGAATCGCACTCGCATGATCGAGGCGCTCGACGAGTCGCTCTTGGGACTGCGTCCACGCCCAAGCCGCTCGCTGGCCGTACGCGCCGCCGCCGGCTAGTAGCCCTTTCGGCGCAGATCCGACACAGTTCGGCTACTCCTGTACGCCTAGCCTCTCTCGCGTGGAGGAAGCGCGCGCCGTCATAGCCAGGCTCGACCGGATCGAGGCAATGGAACAAGCCCGAGAGCCGGCCGGGTCGGTTCTCGACCAACTCGCGCTTCTGGCGGCCGAGACGGAGCGCTGGCTGGAAACCGAGACGACCGCCGGAGTCGCCGCCCGAATAGCGCTCGAGCGTTGCCTGCAGGCGCTCGAGCGAGCACCTGTACTCGAGCGACCGCTCCCCGGAAGACCGCGATGCTGCTGTCAACGCGAAGAGGCATTCGATAGTCTGGAGACGGTTTGAGCGCGAAACAGAGCCACGTGAACCTCGTCCACTGGGACGACGTTGCGATCGAGCGTCGCGAGGCGGGACACATATCGGGGAATTGGCGTAGGCTCGCCGGCGCCGCGCGCTCGGTTGGAGTGGGCCTGTCGCGCATCCAGGTCGATCCGGGCATGTGGTCGACGCCGGCGCACGTTCACGGCCGCGCCGAAGAGATCTTCTTCGTGCTCGCCGGCTCGGGCCTGCTCTGGCAGGAGGGCGTCAACTTCGATATCGGTGCCACTGACTGCTTCGTCTTCCCGGGAGGCACGGGCCCACACACGCTCAAGGCCGGTCCCGACGGCCTCGACGTGCTCGCCTTCTCGGAGAACATCGGCGATGCCGCCACCTTCCTGCCGCGCTCGAAGGTCTCGTGGCTGGGCGTGAGCTGGGTCGAGACGGGGGCTCTCGATCATCCTTTCGCGCTCGAAGCCGCCCAAGGGGCTCCCAAGGTGAAGGAGTCCAGCTCGCTGCGTCCGGCCAACCTGGTTCGACTCAAGGATGTCAGCACGGTCGGCACGGCCAAGAAGACCATCGGTCGCATCGGCCGCGATCTCGGCCGGGCGGCAGGCTCGAGGAACTCCGGTCTACAGCAGATCTCGATTGCGCCCGGAAAGCTTTCCTGCCCGCCCCATTGCCACTCGGTCGAGGAGGAGTTGTTCGTTGTTCTCGAGGGCGAGGGAACGCTGCTTCTGGGCGCCGAGGAGTACCAGCTGAAGCGCGGCCACGTGGTCGCGCGACCAGCGGGAACCGGCGTCGCGCATGCGTTCCGGGCCGGCGACGGCGGGCTGACGCTGCTCGCATACGGGACTCGCCGCTCGACCGACCTCTGTTACTACCCTCGCTCGAACAAGATCTCTTTCCGCGGTCTCGGCGTGATCGGGAGAATTGAGCCGCTCGAGTACTGGGACGGCGAAGAATAGCCGGAAATCCGGCGATTTTCGGTTTGAGCGCGGGGATTAGGGCGTTGAGGGCGCGTCCGTTTCGAAGTCCTCGAAGGTAGTACTGGAAAGCTTGGTCTTCCCGTACCATGTGGGAAGTTCCGCGCCGCCGGCGGCGCCGAGCCCTGGTCGAACCGCGAACGACGGGAAGGACTCCGTCTGATGGAGCCGAATTTGGAGCGCCGATGGGGGTCGCAACCTTGCTACCGCGTCCGCTCGACCGGACGCCCGAAGAAGGAGAGTCGATGGGGCGCGTGATCGCGTTCGCCAATCAGAAGGGCGGCGTCGCCAAAACGACGTCAACCCTCAACCTTGCGGTCGCGTTCGCAGAGAGCGGTCTCAACGTCCTGATCATCGACCTCGACCCTCAGGGAAACCTGACCATGAGCCAGGGCCTCAACCCCGACACGATCGAGCGCTCGATGTTCGACGTGCTCGTACACCGGCTGCCGATCACCGAGATCATCCAGCGCTGCGAGGTCGATCTTGCGGTCAGCTCGATCGATCTGGCCGGCGCCGAACTGGCTCTCTCGAGCATGATCGGGCGCGAGCGAGCGCTAGATAAAGCGCTCCTGCCCGTACGGGATAGCTACGACTACATCATGATCGACACCCCGCCCTCGCTCGGACTCCTGACGATCAACGCCTTTGTCGCCTCCGACGGAGTGATCGTGCCGGTTCAGTGCGAGTATCTGTCCTTGCGCGGGCTCGTCCAGTTGGAGAACACGCTGGCGATGGTGCGCGAGAACCTGAATCCGCGCGTCGAGATCGAAGGGATCCTCCCGACGATGTACGACGCGCGTACTCTGCATTCACGTGAGGCGATCGACATTCTCGAAGAGAACTTCGGCGATCTCGTGTTCGAGACCAGGATTCGCAAGACGATTCGTTACGCAGAGGCGCCCGTGAAGGGCCAGTCCGTGCTCAAGTACGATCCAAAGGGAGAAGCGGCGGACCTCTACCGCGATCTTGCCAAGGAGGTGCTCAATGGCGCGAAAACGCGCAAGCATGCGTGACGGCCCGCTCGCAGAGCTGTTCCGTGCAACCGAGGCGGCACAACGACAGGCCGAGCGCGACGCAGCCGCCCCCAGCGATGCCCCGGTTCCGGCTTCGCCTCAGGCCCCAGTTACGCCTCAGGCGCCGCCTAAGGCCCCGTCTCCGGCTCAGGCCCAGACTCCGGCCAAGGCTCCGGCTCAGGCACGCAAGCCCGCACCCCCGGCCCATCGTCCGGAGCCGCCCGAGGAGACCGTCGAGCACACCTCGATCTTCGACGAGCCGCCGGCTCGCGTTCAGCAACCCGAGCCCGAGCCCGAGCCAGAGAGCTCGGTCGTCCCGGTTGAGCCTCCGGCGCCGGCCAATATGCCCTTCGCGCCGCCGCGGCAGTCGATCTTTCCCGAGCCGCCGCCGCGCAGCACCTACATCGAGCCGATTCCCGAGCCGCCCGCGCGTCTGCATCAGGTCGGGCCCGATGCGAGCGCCTATCTCGCCGTCATCCGCGTCGCGGGCGTCGGTGGCGCCGGGCTGAACGCCATCCACCGGATGATGGATGCGGGCATCTCGCAGGTCGACTTCGTCGCCATCAACACCGATATCCAGCAGCTGCAGATGAGCGATGCACCGGTCAAGATTCACATCGGTCGCGAGCTCACGCAGGGGCTCGGCTCCGGCTCCGTTCCCGAGGTCGGGAAACTGGCGGCCGACGAGGCCTACGACCAGATCAAGCACGCGCTGCGTGGTTCGGACATGGTCTTCGTGACCGCGGGCGAGGGTGGCGGCACCGGCTCCGGCGCCGCGCCTGTGGTGGCGCGAATCGCGCGTGAGCTGGGAGCGCTCACCGTCGGCATCGTCACGTTGCCGTTCCGCTTCGAGGGCACCAAGCGTAAGGGGCAGGCCGATCTCGGCGTCGAGGAACTACGGCGCAACTGCGATACCGTCATCGTCGTTCCCAACGACCGCCTGCTCGAAGTGCTCGATCGCTCGACCTCGATGCTCGAGGCCTTCCGGATCGCTGATGACGTACTGCGCCAGGGCGTCCAGGGCATCTGCGACCTGATCACGATGCCCGGCCTGATCAATCTCGATTTCGCCGACGTGCGCACGATCATGAAGGACGCCGGCTCCGCGCTCATGGGCATCGGTTACGCCACCGGCGAGAACCGGGCCAAGGACGCTGCCGACCGGGCGCTGCGATCTCCGCTGATCGATACCGAGCTAGTCGGTGCCAGGGGCATCCTGCTCTCGATCGCCGGCGGCGAGGATCTCTCGCTGATGGAGGTCAACGAAGCGGCCGAGATCATTCGCCAGGCTGCGACCGAGGACACGAACATCATCTTCGGGGCAACCATCGACGAAAGCCTGACCGGACAGATGTGGGTGACTGTGATCGCGACCGGTCTCGGCGGCATCCGCAGCTCGGCCTCCGAGAGTTGGCGAAGCACCACCTTCGAGCCGGCTCCGCGCGGTCACGCAGATCCGCTCGAGCCGCCCGATTTTCTCAAGGGCTGACCAGATCCAGTTCGCCGGCCGGCCGAGTGCGAACCAGCATTGGCGCCGTGATCGCGGCATCAATTGCTTAACCGAGAGCTAACACTTATTCGAGGCCGCGGTGACGGCGTCGCCCTTGGTTGGTCTGTACTCTTCTCGATCAAGTAGCCGAACCACAAGGAGCCCTCATGGAGACTGTCGCACTTGTACGGAAATTCGTTGTCGCGCTTGGCTTTGGTCTTGTCCTCGCATCGCTTCCTCTCGACCCGGTGCGCGTCGGTAACTTCGCCAGCTATTCGAAGGACGGCACGACCTACGCCTTCTTGATCGCGCTCGTCGTTGTCGGCGCGGGTTTTCTGCTGGCGAACGTGATGCTCGAAAGCGAGCGGTTCCTGGGAGTTGTGAGCGCTATCGGCGCGATGCTGCTCGGGTTTTTCGCGTTGATTCCGCTCGGCTACTTTCCGAGCCATTTGGGCGATCTGAGATACGGCTCGTGGTTCGGGCTCGGAGGAAGCCTTCTGATCGCGCTCGGAGCGGTTCCCTCCGCGCTGTTCAGCGCCTCGGGCAAGGAATCTAGATCGACGCGGGCGATCTCCGTCGCCAGACTTGTCGGCGTTCTCGGCCTCGGCCTCGTCGTCGTTTCACTGCCGCTTGCTCTCACTGCAGGCTCCGTCGCCGACGATCTCGGCCATCTCCACCATCCCAGCTTCTGGAACTCGGCCGGATTGTTCTACGGCAAGAACGGCAATCACTCGATCGGAATTGCCCTGGTCGTCCTCGTGGCGCTCGCGGTCGCCTGTCTTGCCGCGGCCTCGCTGACCCGGGCTCGCACGTTTGAGGGCTGGGCCGTGGGCATATCGGCCGTGCTGCTCGGCATCGCGATCTACGAACCTGTGCGTCTCTCCTTCAACCACCTCGTCGGACTCAAGTCGGGTACGGGTCTTGCGCTGGGGGGCGCTCTCCTCGCGCTCGGCGCAACGACGGCAGCTCTGCTCGCTCGACGCGGTGTCATCGAGCTGAACCGGTCTTCACTGCGTCAGTTGGTTGCGATCGTCGGGCTGGGGATGGCGTTCGTAGCGGACAGTTCGATGCAGGTCTTCAACGCGAAGCCGGGCACGCTCTGGTCTGATCAAACCCTCGGCGGCTTTCCGCTCGTCCTGATCGTCGCCGGCGTCGCTCTGGTCATCGCCAGTTTCGTCGTGAAACGCCGCTGGATCCTTCCTGCGGTCAGCGCTCTGGGCTGGGTTCTTCTCGGCTTCTTCACCTTCTTCCCGGCTCAGGCCGTTCCGACGTCCGGCAACCTTGGCGGGGCGACTTGGCTGGGCATGGCCGGAGGAGCCGTGATCGGTTTGAGCGTGGTATCGCTCCGTTTGCTCACCTACTGGAAGCCGCTCCCATTCGAGCTGACGAGAAGAAAGGCCGCGGCGTGGGTTGGCGCCGCAGCGGGGCTCGGGCTGGTCGTTTGGTCGCTCTGGCTCGACACTGCACGCTCGGCGCAGACAGTGACAGGAATCATCCACGTCAACTATTGGGACTTCGGAAACGGTGATCACTCGCTCGGGATCGTGATGCTCGTGCTGGCCGTCTCGGCGCTCGTGGCGCTAGTGGGGGCGGCGCTCACCCGCATTCCCCTGCTTGTCGAGTGGACGTTGGCCGCGTCGCTGGTACTGGTCGGCATCTCGTTCTTCGAGCCCGCGTGGCAGGCGTTCGGCCACCTCGGCGACTTCAGGTCGGGCACCTGGCTCGCGCTTGGCGGCTCGCTCACCGCGAGCTTCTGCGCGGCCGCCATGATTCGCCTGGAGGAGCCGCTCGAGAGCGAGAAGGTCGTCGTCGAGGACGCTGTTGTCTCTCGGCCGGTCAGCACTCGCCCCAAGGGCCGGAAGACGGCCAAGAGCCGCGTGCCCGGCACGCGAACCAAGAAGTAACGAAGAGGTATTGGTGGGCAACGGCTCCCGTCTCGATCGGGGCGGGAGCCGGGCCTACTGCGCGTCGCCGAGCGGCCGGACTAGGCCCTTAACGCGCGCGATCACTTCGAGCATGGCGCGGGCATTGTGGTACGGGCACTTCCAAGGCGAGACCTTGGGCAGCTCCAGCTCCGGCGTTCCCTCGGGCGAGACGCGGTAGTACCACTCCCGGTAGCCGCGCGTGCGATCGATCACGTGCTCTTCGATGAAGCGCCAGCTCTCGAGTGCGGCGTCGAGAAACTCTTCCCTGCCTGACAGCTCGAAGGCGTTCAAGAAGCCGACCACGGCCTCGGCCTGCGGCCACCACTCCTTGCCGAGCACCGGCGAGTGGTGGTCGATCGCATCCGAAACGCCGCCGTGCTCGTGGTCGAAGCCCTCCGCCAGCACGTCATCGGCCATCGCCAGTGCAATCGTCCTCGTACGCTCCAGGATCGTCTCGTCGCCGAGAACCTCGGCCGTTTCACAGAGGAGCCAGCTGGCCTCGATGTCGTGGCCGTGCGAGATCGCGTCGGACAGAGGTTGCCATTCGCGATCCTGGAAAAGGACGAGCCTGTTCGTCTTCTCGTCGCGGATCCGGTAGGCGAGGATCTCCCAAACGGCTCGCAGCCGCTCGCGCACGACTGTCTCCGGCCAGATTCCGAGCAGGGTCGCGTAGGCCTCGAGCAGGTGCAGGTGCGTGTTCTGCGAGTAGGGGGCGTTGAGGTCGATACTGCTCAGGCGCATATCCTCGAGCGGGCTCCAGTCGCGCGCCAGCGCCTCGACGTAGCCACCGTGCTCGTCGCCTTGCGGGGGCTCGAACGCGTGCTCCTCGACGGTCTCGAACAGCCTGATCGCGCGCTCGAGAGCCTCCCGCTTACCGCTGGCGCGGAAGTACTCCGAGAAGGCGTAGATACCGAACGCCTGGCCGTAGGTCTGCTTGCGATCGTCGAGGGGTTCGCCTCGGTGATCGACCATCCAGACCAGGCCCGAGTGCTCCTCATCCCAGAAATGCTCGAGCAGGTAGGAATAGGCGCGGTCGGCCATCTCCCGGTAGAGCGGATCCGGGAAGGCGCGGTATGCGGCCGAGAACGTCCAGAGGATGCGCGCGTTGAGAACGCTGCCTTTGGCTGCGGTCGGGTCGACCTGTAGGTCGTTCGTGAGCAAGCCGTAGAAGCCGCCGTGCTCGTTGTCGACGGTTCGCTCGGCCCAGAAGGGGAGGATTCCTTCGCGCAGCTCGCGCTCGGCGGCGGCACTCAGGGCGGAAAGACGCTCGACGGTGCTCATCGAGAGGACGATGCTACCAGCCTCGATTGTCGTGGCTTCCGACGCCGCTGCTCTCGAGCGACCGTGGGAGAGACGCGGTTGCGCTTTCTTCGAGGGCACGACTCGCCGCCGGTCGCAACCAGATAAGCGGGCATATAATGGCCCGCGATGCGAGGGGTGTTCCAGACGAACAGGCTCCCGTTCGCCGCGTTGACTCGTCGAGTTTCCCGCCTGCGGCTACTCGATTCGGCTCCGATCTCGAAGCTCGAGGCCGCCGTCTCGGCGGCGTTCTTGCTCGTCCTCGGCGCGGTGGCCTACGGCTCGCACGTGATCCACGGTGGCTTCGTCCACGACGATTGGGCGTACCTCGCGGACGCCAAGTTCCACTCGTTCACAGACGCCGTTGCGCTCAATCGTGTCTCGACCGGCAACCGCATTCTCCACGCCTACTACATCGCGCTGGTTCATCGGGTGTTCGGTACCCACGCGCACGCGCATCTGGCCTGGATCACCTTCCTGGCTGTCCTGATGTCCTTCTCGCTCTACCTCCTGCTGCGCAACCTGGAGGTAGCGCGGCTTCACTCGCTGGCGATTGCCGGCCTCACACTCCTCTTCCCTGCGACCTCGGCTAGCAGGCTTTGGATCACGGGCGCGACGCCGCAGCTCGCGATTTCGCTGTATCTGCTCGGCGTCGTCGTTGCACTGCGCGGTCTCCGGGCGCGCTCCTATCGCGCTGTCGCGTTACACGCCCTCGCCGTGGCGATGTTCGTCGCGAGCCTACTCCTGTACGAGATCTGCGCCGTCGCCGTGCTCGCGACCGTGGCGCTGTACGCGCTCAGAGCGCCTTGGCGTGCCGCACGCTTGCGCTGGCCGATCGACGTCGCCGCCGTCGTCGTGACGCTCGCGTACATGAACACCGGCCGCGTCCAGCGGGTCAACCCCCTGCAAGATCAGGTCGCGCACGCGGCCTGGATCGGAGGGCAGGCGGGGTACACCCTGCTTTCGATCGGCATCCCGAATGGGCATCCTCGGCTGACGAGCCCGTTGGTGCTCGCGAGCATCGCGTTTGGGCTCGTCATGCTTGCAATCGTTGCCCGCGCGATCGCCGTCTGGCGCGCCCTCGATCGCGACTCGGCGACGTCGAGCGAAATCCGCTACTGGCTCGCGTTCATGGCGGCGGGGATGGCGGCCATCGCCGTTGGCTACGCGATGTTCGTTCCCGCCGATAGGTACTACTCACCCTTGGGCCAAGGGATTGTGAGTCGCGTAAACATCCTCGCTGCAGCCGGATACGTAATCGTCCTCTACGGGTTGCTCGTGCTCACGGCGACGCTTGTCTTCCGCGGGCGACGACGTGGGTCGCAACTGCGGGTGGCGGTAACCGTCGTCGGGACGCTGGCCCTCGCCGCCGTCTACCTGCACCAGCTCGGGATCGAGAAGAGTTATTACGACAGGTCGTGGGCGCTTCAGGATCGCATCCTGCATGTTCTACGAAGCAACGTGCGACCTCCCCCTAAAGGCACGACGCTGTACGCATTCAAGAGCCCGGCGGACACGGCGCCCAGCGTGCCCGTGTTCGGAGCCTCGTGGGACCTGACTGGGGCGATCCGTGTGCTCTGGAACGACTACTCGCTCTTCGCGGTGCCGGACACGACGCTGACGGGAATCTCTTGCCAGGCATCGGGCGTCAAGCCGCGCGGCGTGCTGTACGCGACCTACTCGTCGCGTTACGGGCGGTCGCTCTTCGTGGACACAACCACCGGCCGGGCGGTCATGATCACGAGCCGGTCGGCCTGTCGGAAACTGTTGCCGACGTTCACCTCGCTTCGGTAGCGGGCCGCGACCATTCAGCGGCAACGCGCAGGCGGGCGCTCGGTGAAGACGTGTCCGATCGAGCCCGGTCGGTCGGAAGCGCGAGCGCGCTAGCGAACCACGAACAGGATGCCGACTCCGACGAGGCCGATTCCGGCCAGCTTCGGCGTTGTCACGTGCTCGTGTAAAAGCCCGAACGACGCCAGGACGACAGAGCTGTAGGCCACGCCGACGAAGAGCGGATACACCGTCGAGAGAGGATTGGTACTCAACGTTACGAGCCAGGTCATGAACGCGAGGCCGTAGCAGATCACACCGCCGATGAACCTTGGATCGACGATGACGCTTCGAACTCCGGCCGAACCGTGCACATGCTGCAGCGACACACGCAGGAGCAACAGGCCTGACGTGTTTAGCGCGGTGTAGACGATGCAGAGGACGAATAGCAACATGGTTGAGGACCAGCGGAGAGTCACCAGGGGTGTATTTATACTCACTTCCCTTGGAGCACCGCGAGCTATCTGCGATCGTCCTCTGCTATCGGGCGGGGGAGAGCGTTCGTGCCGTGATCGAACCGCTGCAGCGAGAGCTCGACGAATCTGGTGTGAACTACGAGCTCGTCCTCGTCGCAAACTACTGGCCGGGGCAGGACGACACGACGCCGGCGATCGTCAAGGAGTACGAGGGCAAACGCGTGCGGATCGTGAGCAAAGAGAAGGCCGGCGGAATGGGCTGGGACATGCGCACGGGGTTCGAGGCCGCAGGCGGTGAGATCATGGTTGCGATCGACGGCGACTCCCAGAACCCGACGGAAGACGTGCTCCACATGTACCGGCTGATGCGGCAGACCGGCGTCGACGTGATGAAGGGACTTCGGATCGCGCGCTTCGACGGACTCTACCGGCGCACGATCTCGATGGGCTACAACTTCATCTTCCGAGCCGTGTTCGGGGCTCGCGGCCTCTGGGATATCAACGGGAAGCCCAAAGGGCTCACACGCGCGGCCTACGAGCGGTTGAATCTTCGCGCCGACGACTGGTTCATCGACGCCGAGATCGTGATCCAGGCGCAACGGCTCGGGCTGCGTATCGGCGAGATGCCCGTGGTCTTCCGCCGCAACGACGAGCGTGCTTCCTTCGTCCGGTTCTCGGCGATCTGGGAATTCGTCGTGAACATCGTCCGTTATCGCCTGCGACGGGCGTGACGTGACCCGCGTCGTTCTCGTGACCGGCGCATCCGGAGGAGTCGGGCGTGCGCTCCTGCCCGCGTTGAAGAGTGCCGGTTGGACAACGAGGTGCTTGCTCCACCGCCGGCCGGTTGAAGGCGCGGACGAGCTCGTTAGCGGAGATCTTCGAGATGACGAGAACCTCGCCCGAGCAGTCTCGGGAGCCGACGCGATCGTTCACCTCGCGGCGGCGACACACGCCCGATCCGCGTCGGCCTACGAGCGCGTGAACGTCGACGGGACGCGCGCGCTTGCTCGCGCTGCGGCGGCCGCAGAGGTGGTCAGGTTTCTTCACGTCAGCACGCGTGCGATCTCTCCCGAAGGCGGCGCGTACAGCCGATCGAAGCTGCGCTCCGAAGAGGTCGTGA